>Ga0315289_10000735_pt1 | contig 50401 bp, 29 predicted proteins | sample YL17G11_40_MG_FD_203452 | JGI IMG/M metagenome (GOLD analysis project Ga0315289, IMG submission 203452) | Sediment microbial communities from Yellowstone Lake, YNP, Wyoming, USA - YL17G11_40 | ecosystem: Environmental > Aquatic > Freshwater > Lake > Sediment | place: USA: Wyoming | collected...
CGCATCATCTGCAGTCTTTGGGAGTCGGTCCGGACGTGCCGGTCGGCGTCTACATGGAGCGTTCGCTGGAAATGCTGATCGGGTTGTTGGGCATCCTGAAGGCCGGTGGCGCCTACCTGCCGGTCGACCCGGAGTTCCCCAGAGAGCGGATCGCCTACATGCTGGATCATTCCCAGGTCCCGGTGCTCTTGACGCAGGAGCGGCTGAGAGAACAGCTCGGCCGGCCCGGAGCGACCCTGATCTGTCTGGATCCCGGCCGGCGGGCCCTCTTGCAGGAGAGCGAAGAGAATCCGCCCGGCGCGAGCCGGCCGGAGCATCTGGCCTACGTGATCTATACGTCGGGCTCCACGGGCCAGCCCAAAGGGGTGCAGGTTCCCCACGGGGCGGTGGTCAATTTCCTGGCCAGCATGCAGCGGGAGCCGGGCTTGACCGCGCATGATGTTCTGCTGGCTGTCACGACCCTCTCGTTCGATATCTCCGTGTTGGAACTGTTCCTGCCCCTGGTGGTGGGCGCCCGAACGGTGATCGTCAGCCGCGAAGTTGCTTCGGATGGGGGACGAATCCTCAAGGCGCTGGAACATCATCCCGTGACCGTCATGCAGGCGACCCCCGCGACCTGGCGCTTGATGATGGCGGCCGGCTGGAAAGGCTCGGACCGTCTGAAAGCCCTTTGTGGCGGGGAAGCCCTGTCGAAGGACCTGGCGCGCGACCTCCTGCGGCGCGCCGGCAGCGTCTGGAACATGTACGGGCCAACGGAGACCACCGTTTGGTCCACGTGCCATCGCCTCACCGATCCGAAGGGACCGATCCTCATCGGCCGCCCGATCGCCAACACGCAGATATACATTCTGGACCCTCTCCAGCAACCGGTGCCGATCGGGGTGCCGGGCGAGATCCATATCGGTGGCGCCGGGGTGGCGCGGGGTTATCTGAACGCGCCGGATTTGACCGCCGAGCGGTTTGTCGCCGGTCCCTGGACCCAGGACCCGGAGGTCCGCCTGTACAAGACCGGGGACTTCGGCCGCTATCTCCCCGACGGGACCATCGAATGCCTCGGCCGCCTCGACAATCAGGTCAAACTCCACGGTTTCCGGATCGAATTGGGCGAGATCGAGACGATCTTGGGCCGGCATGCGCAGGTGCGCGAAGCAGCCGTGGCGCTGCGCACGGATACGCTCGGCAATGTCCGGCTCGTGGGGTACGTTGTGCCGACCACCGGGAACGGACCTACGGTGGAGTCCCTGCGGGAGTTCCTGCAGGAGCGACTGCCCTACTACATGGTGCCCGCGTTGTACGTGACGCTGGCCGCGTTACCGCTGACTCCGAACGGGAAAGTGGATCGCAAAGCGCTCCCCGAGCCAGGCTCTGCCCGGCCGGCGCTGGAGCGAGCCTATGTGGCGCCCGCCACGGACCGGGAGAAGGCTCTCAGCCGCATCTGGGGCCAGGTTCTGGGCCTGGACCGGGTCGGCGTGCACGACAACTTCTTCGATCTGGGCGGCAACTCCTTGCTTGGCGTCCAGGTTGTCGGGCACGTGCGGAGGAAGCTGGATGTCGCCATCCCCGTCGTCCGGCTGTTTCAGTGCCCCACGATTGCCGCGTTGGCCAAGCATCTCGGTGAGGACGCCGCCGCCGTCGTGTCCCCGGAACAGATCGAAGGGCGCGCCCAGCGGCGGCGGGCCGCATTGTCCGGCCGCAAAGCGCTCCTGGATCAGCCACCGAACAGAACCCGTTCTCCTCACGGAGGGCCGTCGTAATGAGCGGCAACGAGACGTCAGACGACCCGAGCCTGGACATCGCGGTCATCGGCATGTCGGCCCGCTTTCCGGGGGCGAACACCGTGGAGGAATTCTGGCGGAACCTGTGTGCCGGCCGAGAGTCGATCACGGCGCTGTCGGAGCAAGACCTCCGCGAGGCCGGGGTGGACGAGGCGTTGCGGCAGCACCCCGATTATGTGCGGGCCTTGCCGGAAATCGGCGACCCGGGACTTTTCGACGCGGCCTTTTTCGACATGTCGCCGCGCGAGGCACAGTGCACGGACCCGCAACATCGGCTGTTTCTGGAGTGTGCCTGGTCCGCTCTGGAAGACGCCGGCTACGATGCCGACCGCTATCCGGGCCTGATCGGTGTCTACGGCGGTTCTTCCATGAATACCTACCTGCTCTGGAACCAGTGTCCCCTGGACCTGGTCACCGAGCAACTCGCCATCGCCATCGGCAATGAGAAGGATTACCTCACGAGCCGGGTGTCCTACAAACTGAACCTCACAGGGCCGAGCGTGGCCGTTCAGACCGCCTGCTCCACGTCCCTGGTGGCCGTGCACCTGGCCTGTCAAAGCCTGCTGAATCACGAGTGTGACATGGCGCTGGCGGGCGGGGTCTCCGTGCGGCTGCCCCACCCGGCGGGATACCTGTATCAGGAAGGAGATATCCGGTCTCCCGACGGCCATTGCCGGGCCTTTGACGCCCGGGCCCAGGGCACCGTGTTCGGCAGTGGCGTCGGTCTGGTGGTTCTGAAGCGGTTGGCGGACGCGGTCGAAGCCGGCGACGCCATCGCGGCGGTCATCAAAGGGTCGGCCATCAACAATGACGGCTCCTCGAAGGTGGCCTACACGGCCCCCAGCGTGGACACTCAGTCACACGTTATCTTGCAGGCCCTGGCCAACGCCGGCGTCACGGCCGATACCATCACGTACATCGAGGCGCATGGCACAGGGACGGCGCTGGGCGATCCCATCGAAGTGACGGCCCTGACGAATGCCTTTCGCGTCCAAACCGGCAAGCGGGGCTTCTGCGGCCTTGGATCGGTGAAAACGAACGTAGGGCATCTGGACGGGGCGGCCGGTGCGGCGGGCCTGATCAAGACCGTCCTGGCGCTGCGGCACGGGATCATCCCCCCCAGTCTCCATTTCGAGAAACCCAATCCGCAGATCGATTTCGAGAACAGCCCGTTCTATGTCAACACCACGGCGTCCTCCTGGAATCCTTCCGGGCATCCGCGCCGGGCGGGCATCAGTGCCCTGGGGGTCGGAGGCACAAACGTGCATGTCATCCTGGAAGAACCGCCGGTGGCCGAACCGTCCGGCGCCTCCAGACCCTGGCACCTGTTGCTGCTCTCGGCCAAGACGGCCACCGCGCTGGACGCGGCCACGACGAATCTCGCGCGACACCTGGAGCAACATCCGGAGAGCAACCTCGCGGACGTGGCCTACACGCTACAGGTCGGCCGCAAGGCGTTCCCTCACCGTCGGATGATGGTTTGCCCGGATCTGGGCGCCGCGGTGCGCGGCCTGCAGACGCTGGATCCGAGATGGGTCAAGACCGCCGCGCCGGAACCCCTGCGCCGGGACGTGGCCCTGCTGTTCTCGGGCCAGGGAGCCCAATACGTCAACATGGGCCGGGAACTCTATCAGACCGAGCCCGTCTTCCGCCGCGCGATCGAGCGGTGTTCGGAGATTCTCCGGCCGCACCTTCCCCTCGATCTGCGCGAGCTCCTTTACCCTGAGAACACGGATGCGGCCGGTGCCGCCCAGCGACTGACCCAGACGTCGATTACACAGCCGGTGCTGTTTGCCTTCGAATACGCCCTGGCCCAATTGTGGATGACCTGGGGCGTCCAACCTCGGGCGCTGGCGGGCCACAGCCTGGGCGAGTACGTGGCCGCCTGTCTGGCCGGGGTGTTCTCTCTGGAGGACGCGCTACCCCTGATGGCGGTCCGAGGCCGGCTCATCCAGGGGCTCCCGGGCGGTTGCATGCTGGCCGTGTCGCTGGCGGAAGAGGAGATTCGACCGTTGCTGGGCGAGGACCTCTCTTTGGCGGCGGTCAATGGACCGTCCCAGGGCGTGGTCTCCGGCCCCGAGAAGGCGATCGACGCGCTGCAGGAGCGGCTCTCGCAGCGGCAGGTACGTTGTCATCGACTGCACACGTCCCATGCGTTCCACTCCGCCATGGTGGAACCGGCTGTGGAAGCATTCGCCCGCCGGATTGAGCAGATGACCCTGCATCCGCCCCGGATTCCTTTTGTGTCCAACGTCACCGGGACGTGGATCACGCCGGAGCAGGCGAGCAGTGCCGGCTACTGGGCGACGCATTTGCGCCGGACGGTGCGTTTCTCGGATTGCCTCCGGGAACTCATGCAGGAGCCGAACCGGGTACTGCTGGAGGTCGGACCGGGATGCACCTTGTGCACCCTGGCAAGACAGCATCCCGCCAAGGCGCCGGGGCATGTCGTGCTTTCCTCGACGCCGCACCCGCAGGAGCAAACATCCGATGTTGCCTTCGTGCTGGATACCGTGGGCCAGCTCTGGCTGGCGGGGATTCCAATCGACTGGTCCGCGTTTCACGCGGGCGCCAAACGGTATCGAGTTGGACTGCCGACCTATCCGTTCGAGCGCCGGCGGTATTGGATCACGTCGGTAAGGCCCTCGCCCGGGGCGGCGTCAAGGGCGCCCGCGGTGTCGGAAGTCCCGCCGGAGAACCGTTCTTCTGAGCCGTTGCCCCTGCTGCGGAACGACCCTGCCGCACTGCACGAGGAGCCGGGAACCCCGGTGGAGCAATCGCTGGCCCAGATCTGGCGGGAGGCGCTCGGCGTGGTCCAGGTGGGCGCGCAGGACGATTTCTTCGCGCTGGGGGGGAATTCGCTGGTGGCCGTACAGGTCACGGCGCGGATTCGCAAGCTCCTGGGAGTGAAACTGGCGGTGCGGGACCTCTTTGCCGCGCCGACGATCTCCCGGCTGGCGGAGACGGTTGCCGCCGCCGGCCCGGCGTGCAACTCCGCGCGCGTGCCCGGGGACAACGGGGAACTGAAGAATAGTCTGAAACGGCTGGAGTGTGTGTGACGCGTACGGAACGCGGAGGTGGGCGCGCCGGACGTCGCGCGGGCGCTGGCAGCCCGAAGCCCACTCGCACCGGAGGAGTCTTTGACCATGGGAAAGGTGGTTCTATTCGGAAACAAATCGGCGGCGCGCGAGGCCTACAACGACCTGGCCTATTTCTCCGGGCATGAAGTCGTCGGCTTCACGGTGGATCGTGGATACTTGGACGAAGAGGTCCTGTACGCGCTGCCCGTGGTCCCTTTTGACGAGGTGGTCCGTGCGTTCCCACCGCCTCAGTACCAGATGCTGATCGCGGTCGGCTACACGTCGGTCAACCGGCTGCGGGCGGAAAGGTACGCGCAAGCGAAGGATATGGGATACGAGTTGATCAGCTTCGTGAGCCCCCGGGCCACCACCTACCCCGGGCTGCAGACCGGCGACAACTGCCGGATCAGCCACAATGCCGTCATCTTCCAGGATGTCAAGATTGGCAACGACGTCGCCATTGGGGCCGGCACGATGATCGGGCACGATGTCACCATCGGGGACCACTGTTTCCTGTCCTCCGGCGTCGGGCTCTCCGGAGGCGTGACCGTGGGACCCTACTGCTTCATGGGAACCAATGCGACGATCCGCAACCGCATCCAGATCGGCCGGGAATGCGTGATCGGTGCGGGCGCCCTCGTTCTCGAAGATTTGGCGGACCGATCGGTTTGCCTGGGCACGGCGGCGGAGCTGCTGCCGATTTCGAGTGAAAGACTTTCGCCTCCTTGAGGGTCGCGGTTTTGGTTTTCGGTTCGGCGGCCGGAGTGCCGGCTGTGTCCACACCCGACGCGATGACTTGCCATGCTGTGTTTCCACTCTTTCTGGCCGGTTCCGTCCTCTGTCCCCACCCTGGCGGAGGATGAAGTTCACGTCTGGCGGGCGAATCTGGAGGAGGCGGGAACCCACCTCCCGCGCTGGACGCGGAACCTCAGCGCCGTCGAAAGGACGCGGGCCGAGCGGTTCTTCTCGGAGAGAGACCGGCATGGTTTCATTGCCCGCCGGGGCATTCTGCGGGAGATTCTCGGTGGCTACCTGGCTACACCGGCGGACCGGCTTCGGTTCCGTTACGGCCGCCACGGGAAACCCCGCCTCCGAGACGCGTCCGGCGGCCGGGTTCAGTTCAATCTGAGTCATTCGGACGCCATGGCCGTGTTTGCCTTCGCACAGGGCCGTCGGATCGGCGTCGACGTGGAACGAGTCCGCACCGATCTAGCCTGGGAGGAGATCGCGGCGCAGTTCTTCACCCCCTGGGAAAACGAGCGGCTGCAGCGTCTCCGGGAACCGCAACGGCAGAGGGCGTTTCTCCGCATGTGGACGTGCAAGGAGGCCTATGTGAAGGCGAGAGGTCAGGGATTGTTCTTTCCCGTGAACCGGGTCGAGGTGTCGTTTTCACCGCCGGCCCTGCGGCGGGTCGGAGAAGATAAGAACGAAGTCTCGCACTGGATGGTGCGGGAACTGGGTGTGGGCGGCGACTATGTGGCCGCCGTCGTAGTCGAAGGAGACGATGGGAGGCTCCGTTGCTGGCAGTGGCGCTAACGCCGGGAGCAGAGGCCCTTCCGTCCCACAGGCATGGAACCGCTTCCGAATGGACAAGACGAGGTCGCTGAAGGCACAGGCCGTTCGCGGCGTTTTCTGGAGTTTCCTGGACCGGATCGGGCAACAGGGGATCCGCTTCGTCATCATGGTCATCCTGGCCCGGCTCCTGGTGCCCGAGCAGTTCGGCCTGATCGGCATGCTGACGATCTTCATGGAGGTGGCCAGGTCGTTCGTCGACAGCGGGTTCAGCGCCGCGCTGATCCAGAAGAAAGAAGTGACGGACGTGGACATCTCGTCGGCCTTCTATATCAACGTCGGGATCGGTCTGGCGGAGATGGGCCTGTTCTACGTCGGGGCGCCGTGGGTGGCGAATTTCTACCATCAGCCCATCCTGACGCCCCTGATGCGCGTGCTGTCCCTGAGCCTGGTGATCGGCTCGCTCACCTGTGTGCACACGGCGCTGTTGTGCCGGCGCATCGACTTCCAGACCCAGTTGAAAGTCGGCATTGCCGCCACGGTGCTGTCCGGCGGGATCGGGATCGGGATGGCGGCCCAGGGTTTCGGCGTCTGGAGCCTGGTCGCCCAGTACCTCGCGAACAGCTTCTTCCGCACCGTTTTCCTGTGGGGCCTGAGCGTGTGGCATCCCCGGCTGGTCTTCAGCCTGGCGTCCGTGCGCGAGATGTTCGGCTTCGGCTCGCGCCTGCTGGCCGCGGGCCTGCTCAACACCATCTTCGAGGACCTTTATCTGGTCGTTATCGGCAGGTTGTTCTCGGCCGCTCAGCTCGGTCTCTATACCAGTGCCCGGCGGATCGAGACTCTGGCCGCCACCAACACGACGAATGTGGTCACACACGTCGCGTTCCCGGTGTTCTCCCAAATCCAGGACGACCCGGTCCGCTTGAAACGCTCCCTGCGCAAAGCCATGACCATGCTCGCCCTGGTCCATTTCCCCATCATCGTGGGCTTGGCCGTGACGGCCCGACCTTTGGTTTATGTGCTGCTGTCGGCGAAATGGGCGGCCTCGATCCCCTGGCTGCAGTTGTTGTGCCTTGTGGGCGCGTCCTACCCGTTCCAGGCCCTGCTGCTCAACACGTTGAAAGCCAAGGGTCGCTCGGACCTGTTCTTCAACCTGGAGGTGTTCAAGAAGGTCCTGACGGTGCTGGCCATCGTGATCACCTATCGCTGGGGCGTGGCCGGGATGATCTGGGGTCAGGTGGTTCTCTCGGTCGTGTGCTACTACATCAACAGTTACTACGTCATCCGGTTGGTTCATTACCGCCTGCCGGAGCAGTTGGCCGATCTGGCCCCGTATGCGGCCATGAGCACGCTCATGGGATTGGGGGTGTACTTCGTGCGGTTCCTGTCTCTGCCCGGTGCGGCGGCGCTGCTGCTCGTTCAGGTCCTGGTGGGAATCGTCCTGTATGCCGGGCTGAGCTACGTCTTCGGTCTGCCCGCCTTTGTGGAGGCGACCCACGCCGCCGGAGATCGGCTCCGCGCGCTTATCCCATCCCTGGGGAGGAGTTGAGAGACCGATGAACTGTCCGCTGGCCAGCGTGCACATCATTACGTATAACCACCGGCCTTATATCGCCCAGGCGATCGAGGGCGCGTTGCAGCAGCAAACGTCTTTCCCCTTTGAGATCGTGATCGGGGAAGATTGCTCGACCGACGGTACCCGCCAGATCGTCTTCGACTATCAACGACAGTATCCGCAGACCATCCGCGTCGTCACCTCCGAGCACAATGTGGGCGTCCGTGCGAACGCGGTCCGCGCGTACGACGCGTGTCGGGGCAAGTACGTCGCTTTCTGTGACGGGGATGACTACTGGCAGAACCCGCACAAACTGCAATTGCAGGTGGATTTCCTCGAGACGCATCCCGGCTACAGCCTGGTGCACACGGATGCCGACTGGCTGGTGGACGCCACGGGCGAAATCACGCCCTGTTGGCACCAGACCCATCGGCACGCGATCGCGCAGGGCGATGTCTATGAGCACCTGTTGGTCGACAACCACATCATGACCTGCACCGTCTGCGTGTGTAAAGAGTATCTGGATCGGTGCATGAACGACCCGGCTGCCGTCCGGGGAGAAGACCGGGTCGTGGGCGATTATCCCCGCTGGCTTCTTCTTTCGCTGGCGTCCCAGATCGGCTACCTGGATGTCTCGACCGCGACGCGCCGGGTGTTGACGCGCTCGGCCAGCAAATCGCCGGATCCCGCCCGGAATTTCGCCTTCTTCCTCGAGATGTACGGAGTCCGAGAGCATTTCCTTCGCCTCCGCCCGCCCAGTCCTCGTATCCAGGCCGAGATCCACCGCAACTACCACCAGGGGAGACTGAAACACGGCTACCTGATGCAGGATTCCCGGATTGCGCGGGACTCCTACTGTTACCTGGCGGAGGCCGGCCTTCTGTCGGTCACGGGCCGGTTGCATCTGCTGGGCAGCAAGGGCAGGACGCACCACGCGGTGGCCAGGACGCTGCTTGCGCTCAAGGACATGGTTCGGCAGGGGCAGCAGGCCGTCGCGGATTGGACACGCCAGCGGAGGGCCGCGGGATGAGAATCGTCCATTTCACCGGCGTGTTCCTGCCCTATGTCGGGGGTGCTGAAGCCGTGGTCCACAATCTCGCTCTGGAGCAGACACGGCTGGGTCACGACGTGTCGGTGCTCAGCTATTGGAGCCGCCCGACGCGGGCGATCCGGGATCATCTTCCCTATCGGGTGCTCTCCCTGCCACCGAAGTACACGATGGAGAGGATCTTCCAGCGGCCGCTCGGGCGAATGGTCCTGTCCGCCTGGTTGGCTTACTTGCAGCGGCGGTTCCGCTTCGACGCGTGGCACCTGCACTATGCGTATCCCACCGGCTCCGCCTTGCCGCTGTTGCAGCGCGCGGGGCTGGAGCCTGTTCTGACCTGTCACGGCATCGATGTGCAAACCCTGCCGTCCATCCACTATGGCGCGCGGCTGGACCCGGAGATCGACCGGGAGGTCACGCGGGTCCTGCGCCGCTGCAAGAAGCTCGTGGCCATCGGCAGCGACATGCACCGGGAATTCCTGGACGCGGGGTGTGAGGCCGCGCGAGTGTTCGATATTCCCAACGGGGTCTCTCTGGAGCAGATGAATTCCATCGCGCGCGCCGCGGCGGCGCGGAAGATCCGAGCGCAGTACCGTATCCCCCCGAAGGCGCCCATCATTCTGACCGTGGGGCGGAACCATCCGAAGAAAGGATACGACCTGATCCCGGCGATGATCGCCTCCCTGACCCGCGGGGCCGGGCCGTTCGTTTGGCTGATTGTCGGTCGTCACTGTGAGAGCATCGCCGAGGCGCTGGCCGCCCGCGGACTGGCGGCGTACGCCCGGATTGTCGGCTCCCTGGGCCCCGGCGAGAAGCCGGGGACGAAAGTGTTCCTGTTTCCCAGCCCCGAGACGGCGGAGATATTCCGAGCCGCCGACCTTTTCGCCTTCCCCACCAAGCTCGAAGCCATGGGACTGGTCGTGCTGGAGGCGATGGCGGCCGGCCTTCCCGTGGTCACCACGTGCGTGCCCGGCGTCCGGGATCTGGTGGAAAGCGGCGTCAACGGGTACCTGGCACGGGAGGGGGATGCCGAGGAGATGGCACGATACATCCGCACGCTCCTGCGGGACCCGCACCTGCGGCAGGAAATGGGAGCGAAAGGTCTGCAGAAAGCGCAGGAGTATGACTGGACGAAGGTGGCCCAGCGCTACCTGGCTCTGTACTCCCGGCCTTGTCAGGAGGGTTGAAATGGAAGATATTGGATGTATCTTTTGTGGAACGGAGAGCAGCAGCCAGGCCATCATTGAAGAGAAGGGCTACACGGGCAGAAAATGTGCTCGATGTGGTCTCATCTATGTCTCCCCGCGTCCCAGCCGCCACGAAATCGCCGATTTGTACGGGCACGATGCTGCCCACATCACGGCCGACTCTCACATCTCCGCTGAGGTGTTCAAGCGACTGTATGCCAGACACCATCTGAGAATCCTGAGCTCAGTCGCCACGGGGGGGACCCTCCTCGAGATTGGGGCGGGAGCAGGTTACTTTCTGGATGAAGCACGACGGTGGGGTTTCGAGCCCTACGGGATCGAGCTGAATCCGCTCCAGGCCGCGTTTATCAGGGATACGTTCGGGATCCCCTGCGAAGTCGCCCCGCTGAGCGCATCCACCTTTGGACAAAGGAAGTTCGATATCGTCTATCACTGCGACGTCGTCAGCCACTTCTTTGACCCGATTGCGGAGTTCCAGAATATGGCGGCGATCCTGAAGGACGGGGGGGTCCTGGTATTCGAGACCGGCAATCTGGCGGAAGTGGACTTGCCGTATCTTCGGCGCCTGTCCAAGTTCCAATATCCGGACCATCTGTTCTTCTTTGGCACGGATCATCTGAGACGCCTTCTCGAACCTGCCGGCTTCACGATCCAAAGCATCCAGCGGTATGCGATTCTGCCGCAACTGTGGGTTACGAGATTAGCGGCAAAGGCCAAGAGTCTGCTTTCCAAGCCTCCCCAAGGCTCGGCTTCCGTTACGACTGCCGCGCGCACGGCCGGACGGCAAGCTTCTCTGAAATCTGGCCATCCCGGCTCGATCGCCCGAAGAGCCATCCAATGGACATGGGCCTACTCCAATTACGTGCTTCGTTACAAGGTTGGGTCTATAGCACCCAAGAAGCATCGGCCGCAGACAATCATTGTAGTGGCGCGGAAAACGAGAGAAACCGGCACTATTGCCGGCGGGTGATTTCCATAACCTTTCCAGAAGACTGGGCCGGTTATGCGTACCTATCTTTGTGTATATCTGGGCTCGACCTTTCTGGCGTTGCTCGGCACTCCGGTGGTCATCTGGCTGGCGCGGCGGATTGGCGCCGTGGATCATCCCTGCGCCCGCTCGGTCCATCAGCGGCCGATCCCGCGGATTGGCGGCGTGGCCATCTTTGTCTCGTCGATGTGTCTGATCTTAGCCGTCCTCTATCTGCACAACGACATCGGAGAAGCATTTCGAGCCGTCCGCCTGCAAGTGACGGCCTTGCTCGGCTCGGCCGCTTTCATCTTCCTGCTCGGGCTGGTGGACGACCTCCGGCATCTGCCGGCCGGATTCAAGTTCCTGGCCGAACTGGCGGCGGCGGGGACCCTGTGCCTCGTCGGGGTGCGAATCGACGAAATCGGCCTGGTGGACGGTTATGCGATTTCTCTGGGCTGGCTCGGCTGTCCCTTGACGCTGCTGTGGGTCGTCGGGATCACCAACGCGGTCAACCTCAGCGACGGTCTCGACGGTCTGGCGGCGGGGATCTCGGCGATCACCTGCGGCGTGATCGCCGCGCTGGCCATCACCAGCGACAATCCCATGATGGCCGTTTTCGCCTTGTCGCTGGTGGGCAGTCTGAGCGGTTTCCTGGTCTTCAATTTCAACCCGGCGCGCATCTTCATGGGGGATTGCGGGAGCCTGTTCCTGGGGTACACCATCGCGGCCTCCAGCGTGATGTGTATGACGAAATCGTCCGCCGTCGTCGGTTTGACCCTCCCGGCGCTGGCGCTGGGAATCCCCATTTTCGACACGCTGTTTTCCATGTTGCGCCGGTACCAAGAGCGCCGGTCGCTCTTTGCCTCGGACCGGGGCCACTTCCACCATCGGTTGCTGGATCTGGGCTTGCGGCAGCGGCACGCCGTCATCCTGATCTATCTGTTCACCCTTCTCTGCACGGGCCTGGGTCTGCTGATGATGGCCCAGCGCGACCTGACCTCTCTGGCCATCTTCGGCGGTGCCCTGCTGCTGCTGTTGGTGGAGTTTCATGTGGTGGGGGTGATTCGGCCGAGGCAGACCTTGATCCGTTTGCGGGAGAGGTACCGGCTCTCGCAACAGGAGCGGGGGCAGCAAAGGGTCTTCGAGGACGCCCAACTGCTGTTCGGGCAGGTCCGCGATGGGGGACAATGGTGGCAGGCGGTCGGGGAAGCGGCCGGCCAGATGGGATTCGCCTGGGTCTCCCTCACGACCACCTCCGGGGACGGCCGTACGAAGACGGAATCCTGGCGCGCGTCGGAAGCCCAGGGAGACCGATCCCACCTTCTGCTGATCACGGTTCCCTGGGGAGACGGGCGGCAGACGGGCCGGAAACAGGAATTTCAAATCGCCATCCGGATCAATGGATCGCTGGAGGACGCCTGTCGCCGCGCTTGTTTCTTCGGCCGCCTCCTGGATAATCCCGGCGTTTCCGTACCGCGGCAATTCGCTCTGGGAGATCCTGCGTGTTGACGGAAGACCGCGCGGAATCATGAGCCGCAAAAAGCGTCTGCTTCTGATCTCTCAGTACTTCCCCCTGGCACAGGGAGGGGCGGAGTACCAGACGTATTGCCTGGCGAAATACTTCCAGACGCAGATGGATATTCACTATCTGACCAATTCGGACGATCGTCCGCAATGGCAGGACGGCCCGATCACGATCTCGGGAATCCCCGAAAGAAAGCGGCTGCGACGCGTGTTGGGGCGGTGCTATGTGCTGGATTACTTCCGCGTGCGGGACGTTCTGAAGCGGATTGGCCCGGATGTCATCTATGTGCGCGGCGCCAGCGCGTACCTGGGAATCGCCGCGCGCTATGCCCGGTCGTCCGCCTGCACGCTGGTTTGGCACCTGTCCAGTTCCCGGGATGTGCAACGGTTCCACTTCCGGTCGCTGCGGGCCGTGCCGTTCGATTATGTCGATAAGAAGATGATCGAATATGGCCTGCGGCAGGCGCACTATATCGTCGGCCAAGCGAAATACCAGGACGACCTGCTGCGGCGGAACTACGGCCGCCGGTGCGATCGGATCGTGGGCAACTGGCACCCCGAGCCCGCTCAACCTTGTACCAAGGGGCCTTCCGTGAGGGTGGTGTGGGTGGCCAACCTCAAGCCGCTCAAAAGACCGGACCTCTTCGTCGATCTGGCCGAGAGACTCCAGCGCCTCGCCGGCGTCGAGTTCATCATGATCGGGCGGCCGGGACCCGGGCGCTATCAACGACGGCTGGAGTCGCGCCTCCGGCAGGTGAAGGGGCTGGCCTTTCTGGGGGAGAGGTCCATCGGCGAGGTCAATGCCCTCCTGGCCGAAGCGCACGTGTTTGTGAATACCAGCGAATGGGAGGGATTCCCTAACACGTTCGTCCAAGCCTGGCTCCGGGAGGTCCCCGTGGTGAGTCTCCACGTGGACCCGGATGACGTTCTCCAAAGAGAAGGCATCGGCTTTCGCAGCGGCAGTTTCGACCGCTTGGTGCAAGACACGAAGAACCTCATCGAGAACGCGGATTTGCGGCGGCAGATGGGCCGGCGCGCCCAAGCTTACGCCCGGAAGCATCACACCCTGACCGCGAATCTTCCCCAGATCGCCGAGTTGCTCCAAGGGTAGTGGCGCGGGCCAAGGCTGGTCCGGCAGGACGGTCGAACCATGAGCCGTCGTCCCAGACTGCTGATCGTCAATCCCAAGCAATTCGGCTATCATCTGGGCACGTACTGTTACGGGAAGTGGGCGCAGGCGGATTTTCAGATCACGTATCATGGCTTTGACACGGGCCGGCCGAAGGTCGATCCGCAGGGGATGGAGATTCACTATGTTTCCGGCCGTGGGAGCCTCGTGACGCGCTACCTGCGGTTCCTCCGATCGTGCCTGGCCGAATGCGGGGGGGACTATGACGTGATCTTCATCAAGTATTTCGCGGGGTGTTCGCTCCTGCCGCGGCGGCATCCCCGCCGGCGGTTCGTTCTGGATATTCGAACCGGCAGCATCGCGCAGAATCCCCTGAAACGCCGCGGGCAGGACCTGCTCTTGCGGGTGGAGAGCCTGGGATTCCGGCACGTCACGGTCATCTCGGCGTCCCTGGCGCGCAAGCTCGGCCTGGCCCAAGCGCACCTCCTGCCGCTCGGGGCCGATCCCGTCGCGACCTCGCCCAAGGAATTCTCGGCCCTGCACCTTTTATACGTGGGAACGTTGCACGCCCGGCGCCTGGAAGACACCCTGACCGCGTTCCGGCGGTTCTATCTGGCCGTCGGTCGCACCGCAGAGATGACCTATGATATCCTCGGTGACGGACTCCCCGGCGAGCGGAACCGGCTGCGGGCCTGGGTGAAGGACCACGGCTTGGAGAACGTGGTTGCGCTGCCGGGTTTCGTCCCCCATGAGGAACTGGCGCGCTACTATGAGAAATGCAACGTCGGCGTCTCCTACATCCCCATCAACCCCATCTATGATTGCCAGCCGCCCACGAAGACGTTCGAGTATCTTCTGGCGGGACTGCCGGTCATCGCGACCAATACCTCGGAGAACGCTGCCGTCATCACCGCCGACAACGGACTGCTGATCGACGACACGCCGGAAGCGTTCTACGAAGCTCTGCAGAGACTGAGAAACAATAGAGAGTCGTACTCCTCCGACCGCATCCGCACGGAGGCGATGAAATACTCGTGGGAGACCATCGTGCGCACCAACCTGGCCCCCTATCTCCACTCCCTGATCCATTCCTGACGACGGCACGATATGAAACGATTGCCCTTCTATGCCTTGGTGTGCTTCTTTGTCCTCTTGTATACGCAGGGGCTGTGGTCCAGACTCGGCATCCCCAAGCTGGCCCTGGAAGCCGCGTTGTTGGCCCTGCCGCTGTTGGCCCTGCTGAGTCAACGGGAGAGCTTCGGCGCGCCGGCGCCCGGGTTCCTATTCCTCTGGTTCTATGTCGGATGGTCCCTCTCCGCGTGCATTTACCATGACGAGGGGGTTCTGCGCGGCCTCCTGTATCCGCGATTCCTGATCACTTCGTACCTCGTCTTCTGGGCGGTCTGGAACTCCCGCTTCACCCGCCGGCAGCTTTTCCAGATCAATGCGGTGATTCTGACCATGTTCTTCGTGCAGGTGCTGGCCGCGCTGTTCTACTGGCTGGTGCTCGGCGAGAAGGTCGAGGCCGTCGTCGGCACGATGGGATACGGGGCCGGTGCCATCGCCACCACCTTTCCCATGTTCGCCTTCAGTTGCCTGCTGGCCTTCTTCCTCTATTACAACCGGCCCATTTTTCTGGTGGCGGCATTCTCGTTCTTCCTGGTCAGTCATGCCAGCGGCAAGCTGGCGGTCTACTACTTCATGCCCTTGATGTTGATCCTGGGGCTGGCGCTGTATGCGAGCGCGGAAGGTCTACCGCTCGCGCTGCGCCGCAGTCGGGTGGTCATCCTGCTCGGCTTGTGCGCGCTGCCGTTTCTGGTGTTTCTGCTGTCCCACACGCGCCGCGCGGAGAACCTGCAAAATCAGGCCGGTCTGTACAGCAAGATGGCCTCCTTTGTGGACTACACGCGACGGTCGACCCTGGAGACCCGATCCTGGTACACCACGACGCGTTTCAGCACGTCCAAGCGGATCATCGAGGAAACGTTCCAACGAGAGCCCTCGGTCTTCCTGTTCGGGCAGGGCACGAGCGTCTTCCAGGCCATGAGCGGTCAAGCGGATGAGGGGGCCTACGACAAGTACGGCATCATCTACGGGACCGTCGGCTGGAGCCAGGACGCCCTGGCGATCGGGTGGCCGGCCATCTTCGCTCATGCCGGCTTCTACAGCTATCTCTTGTACCTGTTGCTCCGAAGCAGGTGTAGGAAGGCTCTGGACCCCTACGGAAAGGCGGTCTTGCTGACGGTGGAACTGGGTTTCTTGGTCTTTCTCATCAACTACTTTCTCTACGGCCCCAACTTCACGGTGGGGGGCTGGGTCAGCAGTGTGTATCTTTACTTTCTGGCGGTGCTGCTCGCTCCCCAGTACCGGGAGGTCTTCCGTCCGGCACCCGCCGTTTCTGCCTCTCCTGCCCGCCGCACGAAGCACAGGACCGTGCGCGGCGCCGTGGCCGCCTTTTCGCCGGACGCAGGCCTCCGAGCGCAACCGATCGAGTGATTCCGGATCGCCGCCCGGGAGCTGCGGGTGGGTGTCACACGCGGATATACCCGGGGGGAAGCCGAGTTCTGTTTCCCGAGGATTTATGCGGGTTTTGGTGACCGCTCCTGATCTGGAGGAGACCGGTGGCGTCGCCACGTACTACGCGGTACTGCGCGAGCACCTCGGGGCGGACGTCGACTTTTGCCTCGTGGGCACCAGGACCGGTCGCGAGACGGCTCTCGGGAAAGCGGTCAGGCTTTTGCGCGATTATGGACGTTTCTACCGGGCGGCCCAATCCAAGCGCTACGATCTCATTCATTTGAATCCCTCGCTGGGTCCCAACGCACTCCTGCGTGACGGTCTTTCCCTTCTGCTCGCCAAATCTCTGGGCCACCGAGTGCTGGTGTTCCTGCATGGGTGGGACCCGGCCTGCGAAGCGGCCATTCGGCGTCGTTTTCTGCCGCTGTTTCGCTGGGTGTATTTTCGTGCCGACGCCTTCGTCGTTCTGGCGTCTCAGTTCCGGTCGGCCCTGCAGGAATTCGGCTGCCACAAGCCGATCTATCTGGAAACCATGGTAGTTCCCGATGAGATCTTCTCGTATGCCGCAGGGCGGCCTGCCCCGGTGCCGCGCGACCGCCTCAATATCCTCTTTCTCTCCCGCCTCGAGAAAGCCAAGGGGATCTACGAGGCCATCGCGGCTTGGCGAATCCTCAAGAAGAAATACCCGACCCTGGTCCTGACCGTGGCGGGAGACGGCTCGGAACGGGAATCCGCCCAGAGGTATGTTCAGTCGCAGAACCTGAAGGATATCGTATTTCCGGGTTGGGTCCGCGCGCAGACCAAGCTCGAGACGTTTGCCAACGCCGATCTCTACCTGTTCCCAAGCTATCACGAGGGGATGCCCAATTCCGTCCTGGAGGCCATGGCCTGTGGGCTGCCGGTCGTCACCCGCGCGGTCGGCGGCGTGCGGGATTTCTTTGAAGACGGCAAGATGGGGTTCCTCACCGAGAGCCGCGCTCCGGAAGTATTTGCCTCTTTGGTGGAAAGGCTGATTCTGGATCCCGGCCTGCGCCAGGCGATGGCGGGGTACAATCGTTCGTTCGCGCAGCAGAATTTCACGGCGTCGGCCGTCGCCCGGAGGCTCACGGAGATGCACCGCAGGACGATCGCCGGTACGCAGCAGCCCTGAGAAGCCTTCGGGCGGGTCGCACTTGACGCACGGGAGGAGCGAGCCGATCGAAAGGCATCCAGACAGCGGTCAGACCAGAGACCTGATTGCCGGCTACTGTGCACGGGATAATCTGTCCACGCACGACCCGTACGACATCTGGCAAACCAGGGCCGGCTTCCACGTCAAGTATCTGTACCATTGCCATCCGGCGCTGGGCCTGCTGCCTGCCGCGCTTCTCACGGCCTATGACACCTGGATCAACAACCGCCTGCGCCTGTTCTATCCGTGCCGGGAGTACCCGAGCGTGCGCTCCCTCGCGGCGCTCGCGCTATTGAATCTCTATCGGGCTACGGCCGACCGGCAGTATCTGTCCTGGGCCGGTCGCCATCTGAGCTGGTTGCAGGAACATCGCTGCCAGGGCTACGCGGGCGCCTGTTGGGGTCTGGGGTTCGACTACCCGGTGAGGAAGGACCTGATCTACGCCGGCAACACCCCCTTTTCGACGGTGACTCCTTACGCGTTGGAGGCATTCTGCCGCTACTCGTGCGTCGCTTCCACCGACGAGTACGTCGACACGATCCGGTCCATCCACACGTTCCTGGAACAAGATCTACAGGTGATGTGGGAGACGGAGCGACATCTGGCGACGTCTTATGCCGCGCGCCGCGACCGGATCGCGTTCAACTCGGTGGCGTACACCATGTACTCGTATGCCCTGCTGCGGGACTATGTGGACGCGGCCGCCCGCGACAGGGCCGCCGAGAAGATCCGGAAGCTCTACGCCTATCTGTGCGACCACCAAGGCGCCGACGGCTCCTGGTTTTATTCCCCGGACGGGGAGTCTTTCATCGACTGCTTCCACTCCTGCTTCGTTCTCAAGAACATGATCAAGACGAATACCCTCATCCCGCTGGCCGGTTGTGCCTCCGTTATTGAGAAAGGGTATGGCTACCTGCGGCGGGTCTTCCGGGACAGCCGCACGGGCCTTTTCCGGCGGTTCTCCGTGGCCAACAAACCCGGGCTGGTCAAGTTCGATCTGTATGACAACGCCGAGTTGTTGAACCTGGCCGTGCTGCGAGACGATCGTGACTTCGCGCGCGAATTGACGCACCACATCGCGCGGCATTTCGTCCGGTCGGGGCAGGGCATCTATTCCAAGATCGACTGTCTCAACGGGAAACGCGATCTGAACACGCTGCGGTGGGCGGTCATGCCCTACCTGTACGCCTTGTCCGAACTGCTTGTGCATGAAGTGCAACAGTGGTCCTGAGGAGACGTATGCCTCCCGAAGCGGCTTATTGTGAAGCCCCACCCCCTCTGTCGATCCTGAACGCCGCGATCACTCCGTTTGCGTCGAGGGCGCACGCCATCCGATGCATTTCGGCGCGCGTGCTGGGAGGCGGTCGGGCTTTCTGCGTGGCGATCAACGCCGCGAAACTCTACTACGCCCGACGTCGTGCGGAGATGGCCTGGGCCTTGGCGTCGGCGGACTACTGGCTCTGCGATGGGGTGGGGGCCGTGATGGCCGCCCGCCTCTTGCGCGGCGTCAGAATCCGGCGCTGCACCGACGGCTTCCTGGAGGAGCTCATGTCGGAAACGCGGCGGAACGAATGGAAAGTGTTCCTGCTGGGGGCCACTCCCGAATCGAATCAAGGGGCGGCGGACGCGCTGCGGCGGCAGTATCCGGGTCTGCAGGTGGTCGGCCGGCGGGATGGATACTTCGAGGACTCCCGGAACGTCGTCCGCACCGTGAATGAGAGCCGCGCGCAGGTGCTCGTGGTGGGCATGGGCTCGCCCCGCCAGGAAGTGTGGGTCGCGCAGCATCTGGACCGGTTGGAGCCCCAGTGCATCGTCACCGTCGGAGGGGCCCTCGATGTCCTCAGCGGTCGCGTGAAAAGAGCGCCGCGGATCTTCCGCCGGACGGGAACGGAGTTCCTGTATCGGTTGCTTGCCGAGCCGGGAAAGAAGCGCTGGTCCCGGCATCTGGAGGCCTGCGCCGCCGGGATCGACATCCTGAAGGAATGTGCCCGGGTCCGCTGGTTGGGACATCAGGAAGCCAACGAAACAGACCGGCGGGACATGCCGCGATAAGACCAACCGAGCGCAGATTGCCGGGGGCACCATGAAGAAGTTCGCTCTGATCGGGGCCGTGGGCTACATCGCCCCGCGTCACATGAAGGCCATCCAGGAAACCGGAAACGATCTCGTCGTCGCGATGGACAAGAATGATTCCGCGGGTGTGATCGATTCCTATTTTCCCGACGCGCGTTTCTTCACCGAGTTCGAGCGTTTCGACCGGTTCCTCGAGAAGCAGCGGCGGGCCAACGGCAGCAAGATCGACTTCGTCTCAATCTGTTCGCCGAACTACCTGCATGATGCCCATATCCGGTTCGCTCTGCGGATCGACGCCGACGCCATTTGTGAGAAACCGGTGGTCCTGAACCCCTGGAACATCGAGGCCCTGCAAGAGATCGAGCAGGAACGGGGACGGAAGGTCTTCGTCGTCTTGCAGTTGCGGCATCATCCGGCCATCATGGCACTGAAGCAGAGAGTCGACTCCGAACCGGCCGGCGCCAAGTACGACATCGAGCTGTCGTACATCACCTCGCGGGGCCGCTGGTACCTCGTGTCCTGGAAGGGGGACGTCGAGAAGTCCGGCGGGATCGCCACGAATATCGGCGTCCACTTTTTCGACATGCTCGAATGGATCTTCGGACCTGTTCAGTATAACGTCGTCCACATGGAGCAGCCGACGAAGGCGGGGGGATTCCTGGAACTGAAGAAGGCGCGCGTGCGCTGGTTCCTTTCCATTGATCGGGACGACCTGCCCCATCCGCCCCAGAACGGTAGGCCGGCCACGTATCGTTCGATCCGGATGAACGGGGAGGAACTCGAGTTCACCGAAGGATTCACGGATCTGCACACGAGGACCTACGAGGAGATCCTGGCCGGCCGGGGATACGGCTTGGAGGACGCCAAACCCTCGGTGGATATCGTCGCCAACATTCGACGCAGCCGGCCCATCGGCCTGCAGGGGGACTACCACCCCATGCTCAAAAAGACTCGATGACGGGCTGCCCGTCACGTCGCGAACAGATTCTCCGTCCAGGAATCCGCCCGGGGAGATCGGCCCTGTGAATACGGGGCGCCTGGATTCGTGCTTGTACGCGGGGACTTCAGCAGGTAGCATGAGGGACTGATTCCACAAGGTCCAATCAGTCTCGAAGGAGTCTCCCGCAGGATGAGAACGGATCCTACGTTTCGTCATTCGGCTCTTACCGCCCTGTTGGCGGTCGCATCGATTCCAGCCGCCGGGGCCACGGCCCAAGACCCCTTTACCTACCAGGACGGCGCCGCCGTGCGCGGTTCGAGAGCCACCCGGCAGGTGGCGCTGGTGTTCACCGGCCATGAGTTTGCGGAGGGAGCCGGGGCCGTCCTGGAGGTACTGGCCCGGCACGGAGCCAAGGCCTCTTTCTTCCTCACCGGTGACTTTCTGCGCCACGCCCAATTCGCGCCGCTGATCCGGCAGATGCTGACGGAGGGCCATTATGTGGGGCCGCATTCCGACCGGCACCGGCTCTACTGCGCGTGGACCCCGGACCGTCGCGCCCTGCTGACCCGCGCCGAATTTGACGCGGACCTCAGCGGCAACCTGCGTGAGTTGGAACGCTTCGGCGTCAACCGCTTGCAGGCACGGTTCTTCCTGCCCGCGTACGAGCACCACAACCGTGACATCAGCGACTGGACCCAGAGGGTGGGCCTGACGCTGGTCAACCTCTCGCCCGGCACCCGTTCGGCGGCGGACTACACGGCTGAGAAAGACCCCAATTTCGTGTCGTCCCAGGCCATCCTGGACAGCATCCTGCGACGCGAATCGGAAGAGCCGGCCGGACTCAACGGCTTTGTGCTGCTCCTGCACCTGGGCAGCGGCCCCGAACGCGCGGACAAGATGCACCTCCGCTTGCCGGAGTTGCTCCGCCGGCTCAAGGAGCGCGGTTACACATTCGAGCGCATTGACCGCCTGCTGGGGCGTCACCTCCGCGCCAGCCAGGTTGGCTACCCTGTGCAAAGCCCGAAACTCGGCGTCGCCCTCGCTTCCGAACCTCTTCCGGAGCGTTTTGACGTCATCGAGTTGGACTCGGGCCGGTCGATCTTCCAAGGCACCACCCGCCCGTCGAGCGGAATGAACTGGGGCCGGTTCAACCACGTGGCGGAACTCGACTTTTCGGCCTTCCGCCAACCGGGACGCTTTCGCCTTCGCCTCGGTGGAACCGTCTCCGAGCCCATTGTCGTGGATAATGCGGTCTTCGCGCCGCTGCCGGACCTTCTGCTGGAGTTCATGCGCCAGCAGCGCTGCGGGTTCAATCCGTGGCTCAACGCCCAGTGTCACCAACTGGACGGCCGCACCGCCTACGGGCCGCTGCCCGCCGGCACCGCTCTCGATGCTCGAGGCGGCTGGCACGATGCGGCCGATCTCCTGAAATACCTCCTCACTTCGAGCAATGCCACCGCGCAGATGCTGCTCGCGTGGGAAGTGCATCGCCGCACGTCGGAGCAATCCTCGTCGCCGCTTTTCGCCGATCGGTTCGATGCCCTCGGCCGAGCCGGCGCCAACGGCCTGCCCGATCTGCTCGATGAGGCGCGCTGGGGTCTGGAGTGGATGCTGAAGCTGCACCCGGCGCCGGACCAGTTGTATCATCAGGTGGCGGACGACCGCGACCACTGCGGCTGGCGGCTGCCACAGAATGAGCGCGCCGACTACGGTTGGGGCCCCGATCGCGACCGCGTGGTGTATGGCGCCGACGGCCGGCCCCAGGGGCTCGGACGCTACGCGAGCGAATCGACAGGCTTGGCCAATCTCGCGGGACGCTACGCTGCCGCCATGGCGCTGGCCTTCCAGATCTGGAAGGACGACCCGAATCAGGTCGCGTTCGCGCGACGGTGTCTCACGGCGGGCCAGGAAGTGTACCAGCTTGGCCGCGAGCGGGAAGGCGTCCAGCAGGGCAACTCGTACGGGGCGCCTTATCGTTACGCCGAGACCACCTGGGCCGATGACATGGAATGGGGTGCGGTGGAACTCTTTCGGGCCACGGGCAACCGGCATTACCTTGACGACGCCCAACGCTACGCCCGCCTGGCGGGATCGGAATCCTGGATGGGCCGCGCGCAGACCGGCCACTACCAGTTCTACCCTTTCTTCAATGCCGGCCATTTTCGCCTGCACGGCGTCGTTGACGTCGAATTCCAGAGCCTGCTGGAAGGCTGGTATCGCGAAGGGATCGAGCGCTGCCGTGCCGCGAGTGAGAAGAATCCATTTGGCATCAGCGTCCCGTTCATCTGGTGCTCGAACAACCTCGTAGTGGCTCTGGTGACCCAATGTCTGCTTTACGAGCAGATGAGCGGCGACGGCCGCTATCGTGAATTCGCCGCCCGGCATCGCGATTGGCTGCTCGGCCGAAATCCGTGGGGCGCCACGCAATTCATGGGAGTGGGCCCTGTCTCCCCGGGCAGCGTGCACCTGATGACCACGCGCCTGACCGGGCGTGCCGTACGCGGCGGCCTGGTAGACGGCCCGGTCTACAAGAGTATCTTCGAGTCGCTGAAAGGCGTGAGCATCACCGAGCCCGATCCGCTGGCCGAATTCCAGGACCCGCGCGCGGTCTATCACGACGACTGGCAAGATTACGCTAGCAACGAGCCCACCATGGACGGCACCGCCTCCGCCATCCTGATGTGGGCGACGCTCCAGACTGGGGGCGCAGCAGCCCCGGAGCGGCGCTCCGGCCGGGCCGTTCGGCCGGTGGCTAGCGCAGGGGTCGCGAGCCCCCCTCACACCCCCGCAGGCGGGACCGTCGCCGGGTACGAGGCGGCACGCGCAGGGCCTTGAGGGATTCCGCCAGCCACAGGGCGGCCCCGGCCTTCTCCTGGGGCCGGTCCGAGGCAAATTAGCTTGATTGGTGCGATTCACCATAACTCTTTTCCCACCAAGTACTTGCTCTTCCGGACACTTGGGTCGAATTGGCTTTGTTTTGCACGTTTGCCCCGCGTCCCACGGCCCTGGGGCCTCGTCCCACCCGGCGCTGCCGGGAATTGGGTTCGTTTTGCATGTTTTGCCCCCGGGGATCGGCCCAGCTCAAGCCGGGCCAAATTGGCTTCGTTTTGCACAATCCGGCTTTTCGTAGGTTGGGCGTCGGGAGCCCGACTTTCTCCGGGGCTCTCCGAGCCGCAGGTCCCGGACAGGGCGAAATTGGGTTCGTTTTGCACGTTCGCTCCTCGTCGCGGTCGGCGAAATTGGGTTCGTTTTGCACAATCCGGCTTTTCGTAGGTTGGGCGTCGGGAGCCCGACTTTCTCCGGGGCTCTCCGAGCCGCAGGTCCCGGACAGGGCGAAATTGGGTTCGTTTTGCACGTTCGCTCCTCGTCGCGGTCAGCGAAATTGGGTTCGTTTTGCGCATTTGCCCCTCGTCTCAGCCCCCAGGGCCTCGTCCCACCAGGCAGGGCCGGAAATTGGGTTCGTTTTGCGCAAGCGCCTTGGCAGGGGCGAGGCCGGAGGGTCGAGGGTCGGGGGAGGGCCGCCCGGCACCACCGGGCGAATTGGCTTCGTTTTGTACAATCGGCATCGGATTGGAACACTGCAATAGTGAAATACTGGAATGGAGGGATATCCCGGCCCCTGGAAATTGGGTTCGTTTTGCGCATTTGCACTGCGTCCCCCGTCCCCCAAGCCCCGTCCCACCCGGTCCCGCCGGGCAAATTGGCTTCGTTTTGCGCATTTGCCCCCGCGTCCCCCGCCCCTGGGGCCTCGTCCCACCCCGCGTCGCCGGGAATTGGGTTCGTTTTGCACATTTCGCCCTGCCACTATCAACCGCCTTTCAACCGCAGCCAGTAGAGCCGGAAAGCTCTCCAGCCGAAAGTTCTCATGTCGCGCTTTGATCCTTCCAGCCGGCAAGACCAGATCTTGCAGCTTGGCAGGGCCAAGCGCGCACCGCCACTGGCAGCCGCGCTTTTGTATATAGACGCTTCGTGATGCCTGTATGTTGCATAAAAAATCAACATTTCGGCGGAAATACTCCCTCGTGGACCCGCCCAGCCCGGCGGGAGCAGGGGACGGAGGGCCGTAGGGGCGAATCATCATTCGCCCATCCAGACTTTGTCCATGGCGAAGTCTTGTCCTCGCGCAGAGCCTGCGCCCGACCTGATCGGGGGTGGGGGACGCCAGATACGTGAACGGAACATGTAGGACAGCCGTCCCCGGCTGTCGAACCAATCGGCTACCGGTTACTGCTTTTCGTTCGCATGCTGAGGCCGGCCTCTCGGTGGAGCGGCCCTATCCCCTGCGGCGGCTCTTGGGGGCCTGCCCCTGCGAAGGCAGGGGGCGCTGCTGGGAAGCAAGGGCTCTCAAACGCGATCTATCGCGTTTGGGGTCCCAACCCGAGCGCCGCTCCGCCCCAGGGCCAGGAGGCGACGTTGTACCTATACCACGTCGCCTTCTCCTTGATCCTGCCTCTGGCCCAATGCGCTAAATCCCAGGGGTCTGGGGGCAGAGCCCCCAGAGCCACACAAGTGAAGAGACGACCGGTCGACTCGCGAGCGTCACGCCGTGTTGCGCTTCACGCGTTAATCCGCCCGAAAGCCATCATAGCCGCAAGAAACGAAAAAGCTCGCAAAAAGCAGTCGTTCCGTGTCTCGTAATTAGTATGGTGTCCCCGGAATTTAATTAGTATGGTGTCCCCGGAATTATTTCCTACTTCGCATGGAGGACCGCCAACCGAACGGGCGGTGCCAATACCGTTTCTGGCAACGTGGCGGCGGATACGATAGGAACTTGAGAACCGAGCACGACGTCCGCGAGAAGATGAACTACATTCACGCGAACCCTCTCCGTCGCGGACTCGTGACAAATCCTGATGACTGGTACTGGTCCAGCTACCGAGCCTGGCAGACGGGAGAAGATGTACCTGTTCCGATAGATCGCGGATCCCTCCTCCGATAGGCCCGCATGTCTACGCAAGCGTAGACATGGCACCCGGCTCTGTTACCAGACGTGCTTATCTGGCGGACACCGGGGGCATGTTAGCTCGTGACGATGAGTTTTGCATCCACGTAGTTGACGAATGCAGAGCAAATCACCAGGAAGAACTTCGCATCTTCGAACTTGACTGTATCGGATTCGAGCATCGCATGGCGTATACCCCCTTCATCGCTCGTATAGCCATAAAGTTGGCTGAATGCCTTGCTCAGGGCGGGATGTAATGCAACCATCTCTTCGAGCTTCTTAATGAGCTGCCCGAGGGTCCCCTTGTCCGCACCGACCGTCTTAGCAACAAGTGCTTCGACGGCAGAAATGGATTCCTTTATGGAGTTGCGGTAGTCGGGCTGGTCTCTATCCGCGAGAAGCGCCAATGCCTGCCGAATGTGAGCGCGAACCGGGCCGACAGCATTTCCGATTGCCTGCTCGATTTCATCGATTTGTTCTTGCTCTGTGATGCGTATTATGCGCCCATCAACGAAACGATAGGCCGATACTTCCCTCTCAAGCAAAGCATTGCATTGGCTTACGAAGTCGTTACGGAATCCTGGCCGCCCAAAGTTATTGGCAATGAACTCCACGAAATCGTATGCTTCGTACCACTCACATGAGTAGAAGTACTCTTGTAGTTTGTCGAGTGTATTCTGCCATAGCGCCTCTAGGTCCGCCACTGACTCGGCGAAATACTCGACCCATAATCGCTGGCACAAGGCATAAACAAGGTCGTTGGGGGGCTGACGTAGCACATATCGGCGATTGACATGGTTCCAGACGTGGATCGTTAGGAGACTCCATAGTCCATTCCGCAAACGCACGTCAATTGAGTCAATCTGCACGACATCCCGCACCCTCTTGAAGCCGTATCTCTCCGAGAATCTCATGTCATCTCCTCGCAAATCACGCTCTCTGCATCAGGTGTGGCCAGTAACCTGTCGTGCGTGCGTTTGACTCTCAGATTCGCCCCATTATTCGTCTTCACCATGCCACGATTGCCCTTTAGTGGTGCTTCGCCTGCTGTGCGGCCGGGGACCGCACACACCAACAGTAGTCCTCCGATATCCCGCGTTGATTCTTGGTTTGTCCGCCATCTGGCCCTCATCGTGAGGCACATCCGGCCCACAACCGGCCCCATAGTACCGTCCGCACACGGAGCATTCAACCTGATTTTCCTGCGCATGATGCTCCACCATCCAGCACTTCAGTTCGTAATTCCGGGGACACCATGAAAGCGCCGGTCCAAGCCGGCAGAGAGTCGCGGATGCAAGAGCCGCACAAGAAAGGAATAGCAAACCATCTTGACCCCGAGTCATGCGCCGAGGCGGGCAACCGCATGGGTGAAGCGTGGAATTCCGGGGACACCACACTTATTTCTCCTGCTGCTTTGGCTTACGTCCGGGCCTGGCCGGTCGCACGATCCGCCGGAGGAGACGCTCGACCCGGTCCAGGGCTTGAATTCCGGGGACACGCTTGAATTCCGGGGACACCATACCTATTTCTCCGGCTGCTTTGGCTTACGCCCGGGCCGGGCCGGTCGCACGATCCGCCCGAGGAGACGCTCGACCCGATCCAGAAACGCCGGTGCGCCCAGAGGGCGTCCGGTCCGCTCGTGCTGACGCCACAATTCCTCTTCCGCCGCCTCCCGAGGTTCCCGCAGATACGCCCGCCAATCCTTCACGCGCTCCCGCAAGGGGGCCACGCGCACGACGGCGTCATCTTGGCCCGCGACGTGGGCCGCCGCACTGGACCACCGCCAGCGCCACGGCACGCGACAGAGCTTGGCCCGCACCGGATTGAGTTCCACGTATCGAGCGGCCCGCCGCAGATACGCCTCGTCCAGGGCAAACGAGGCGAAGCGTCCCTGCCACAGGTGCCCCCGCCAGCCCTCGCGAAAGTTGATCCGGCGGGTGTAGCGGCGGTGGACCTCGCCCAGAGCCCGCCGCAGCCCGTCCTCACTCTGGGGCACCACGATCAGGTGCACGTGATTGGGCATCAGGCAATACGCCCACACCTCCACTCCGCAACGGCCGCACCACTCCCCGAGCAATTGCAGATAGGCGCGGTAATCGTCCTCTTGAAAGAACGTCGGCTGTCGCCGGTTCCCACGTTGGGTCACGTGGTGGGCGACCCCCGGAACCACAACTCGCGCTAAGCGTGCCATGCCGTCAGCCTACCCCACCTACGCCGTGGCGTCAACCACCATCCCCCGAATTTAGTATGGTGTCCCCGGAATTAAAAGAGTAAGATGTCCCCGGAATTCCAAAACGGCAGAGGTAGTCCGCTCCGCGCTCCCTTCCTATTCGTCGTCCGCCATGGGCACTCGGACGAGGTTCACGGTATGCGCCTTGCCCGTCTTCTCGGAAAGCGCAGCGGCCCGTGCCTCCGCCTCACCTTTCCCCGGGTAAGGGAAAGACGCAACCTCCTTGGAATTCGCGTCAACGACTTGCCAAATGAACTTCATGCGCTTCTGTTTTGGCGCGGTCTTTCGGGAGCGGGACACCTTTCGCACCTGTGTTTTTGGTTCCTTCTCCTCGGCCTCTATCGAAGCTTCCTCGGCCATGCGTTCAATCCGTTGCCTATTCGACAGTCGCTTTGCCATGGATCCTCCGTTTCTCAGAGTCGCCTGATAGAACCTCTTGTGTACCGATACGGCAAGCAGGACTCTATCAGATATACCGTGGCCGTGCAAATCGTTTTCCGAATCGGGAATTCCCGCGCGTCAAGTACCAGTCCTGAATTTAAGTAGGGTGTCCCGAATGGCGGTCCGTTAAGCCTCCCAACCCTACTTTTTCACTTTGCCTGGAGGCTGATAGTCCGTATAGCCGACATTACTCACAAGCACGATTCTTCCCCGGTTTTCGCGATGAGAGCAAGAACCGGCGATCTAAAGGGATGCACTCATCGCCAGGGATGTGTTCTGCCCACAAATCCCTTAACGGACCGCCATTCTATGGTGTCCCCGGGATTCCCCGGAGTCGGTTCCTGCTTTTCTTCTGCGCGGTGGCCTCCAACACATGGAGGGGACTCACGGTTTGGTCTCGTGGGCCCGATGTCGATCTTGTCTCCTTCTCGGCGAGGCTTACCGTCGATATCCGTGGTGGAAGAATTCTGATCGACGCCCGTGTCGATCCTACGGCAGCCGGATGTCGGCCGGCCAGGGCGACACCTCGATTTGCTCGAAAACCTGGAGTTCTGAAATCCCTATTCCTTTGCCATCCAGTGGCGTGAAGATGAAACGCACGTACTGTCCGGTCAGTGGCGGTGCGAACACGAGCGGGAACGAGTAGGCCAGGCGACCGCCGGCCGGCAGAAGCTGCCGCTCGCTGACAACAAGATCAAGATGAGCACGTGTCTGGGCATTGGTGATCTGCTCCACCTGGTTTCGACAATGTCCTCAACGGCCGGAATGGTCAGGGATACTGGAAAGTCCGCACACGGTCTGTGGTCCGGAGGCGGCCGAAGAGCTGCGCCTCGGTGGCGATGCCGTCACACTGGCGGCGCACGCCGGGGCGATCGGCCACGAGCAGGGTATGCTCCTGGCCATCGACGAAGCATAGGCGAAGGGCCGTCGCATCAGCGGATTTGTCATCCACCGTGATGGGAAGCAACGCGACCGACTGGATCGGGCAAGCCTGGCCCGGTGCAAGCGGGTAGAGCACCGTCGCCATGCAGAACGTACCTGGACCCTTTCCTGTGACAACCACCGTGGGCACCGGACGCCACGGGCTATTGGCCCAACCCTGCACTGGTTCCTCCTTGATCCCCTTGACCACCGTCACACCAAGTTTAGCGGCTGCCACGGGCCAGACCACGAGGTTGGCTTCTTTGGTATCTCGCGTAACCACGGCGGCCGATTTCGGGTTCACCTCCGCTGTCTCAGCGTTGAGGTGGAAGAGCGACTCGTAGGAATACTCCTGGTCGTCGGCCTGCAGCGCCACGGTGCGTCGGGGGGACGGACGGAGCGTATCGACGACGACCCAGTAGTCGGGCTTCACGAAGACGATGGCCCGGGTGTGCGTGACCTGGATCGCCCGCTTGGCGCCATAGCCCGAGGTATACCGGCCCACGACGAAGTCGAACGCATCCTGGGTGGCCCAAAGGTTGTCCAGCGGTTGGAACGGCTCGGGCAGGACCCAGGTGGCACGGTCGGCCCGGCGGTTCTGATCCTCGCCGTTGACGCGGATCGTATTGTGCCCGCGAGTGGAGAGCACGTAACGCCGCCAGCGGGACCGGTCGTACATGTAATTGCCTGCGTCAACCAGGAGCGGCCGGCCGTAGGCGCAGGCGATCAGGTGCAGCTTGTCCTCGTGCTGGTGCCCGGAGCCAAAGGGACCGGCGTCGAACAGTAGCCAGCGGGCATCCCGGTCCCAGCCGGAGCGCATCACATAATGACCAGAATACGGAAAGGCCACCGAAGTTCGGTCCGGTTGCTTGCCTTCCTTGCCGCCGGTGGCCACCCAGAGCCAATCGTCGCGGCGAGGAAAGTAGCCACAGCCGGTCTTGAGCAGGGTGACAGGCGAAGCGTCGCCCGAGTCGTTCAGACCGGCAACTCGGCCATTGGGCATGCAGGCGTAGGCCTGGTAGTTGTACATCTGCTCCATGCGCTGGAGCCAGTCGGCGGGTAACTCGGCCGCCAGACCGTTGAGCTTCGCCAACTCGATCACCTCGCCGAAGTTCTGAAGCACCCAGTTGTTGTAGCCCAGGGCCAATTCGATCTCCAGGCCGTCCGGGTAGACATCGGTTTGAAGCTGCCGATAGAGTCGCTCGATTCCATGCTCGCGCCAGACCTTCGCCTCGCGGAACTCCGGCAGCAGGGTGCCTAGGATGAAGAGGGCCTTCGACTCGGCCGTGAGCCAGTTGCCGCTGCGCGTGGGCCAGCGGTCGAGGTGCCGGGCATGCTCCACGAGCGACTTGACGATGGTCGTGAGAGCGTCCTCGGTAAGAGTCCGCGACGGCAGGATGGCGTTCAGGGCGTTGGGCCACGTGTCACCGGCCCGGCAGGCCGTGTTGAGCGTCTCCCAGGCGTGGTGGTAGGGCGAGTTGCCCGACCGGTCCGTGAGCACCGGGCAGTCCTCGATCCAGTCCAGCATCTCGGCCACGATCTCGGCCGCATATTTCTCCGCGCCGGTCTGCCGATAGGCATCGGCTAATTGCCGGAAGTGGAAATGGCGGTTGAGCGAAGCGTTCCACTCGACGGTGGCCGACTCGCCCTGGGCCATTTGATTGGAGGCCCAGTCAATATCGGGGCCCAGATCGAACCAGTCCTGCTGCCAGAGCCACTGGTGCGTCAGCAGCTTGTCGGCATAGCTCGTGTCGGGTCGTCCACCCTTCGGTTTGACCTCAGAAGATGGCCTCGTAAACCACTGTGGCGATTGCCGGGTGCGGAACACCTCGGCGTAGGCTTTGCGTGCGGCGGGCCAGTCCTGCCGCTGGGCCGCCGCCTGCACCGCGGCCATCTCGGACCGACCCGGGTCCATCGCACCGAAGAATTCCGCATCGCTCAGACGCGGCCCGGTCTCGGCGGCAAGCGCTAGGATCATTACGCAGCACAACGAAGGCAACATGGCTCGATTCTCCGACGCGACGGGAACATGCGACGGGTCGCTCCAACGACCGGTTCACGAACATACATTGTGCTTGCGGACCTACGCAGTGTCAATCGTCGCGCTCCGATATGCCGGTTCGCGACGCTTTCCTGCCCTTGGGGCTTGGGCTGGACGGCGGGATTGATGCCGGCCAGACGGCTCGGTATAGTGCCTGTGTGCGGGAGCCCTTTGCTCACCTGGCACTGATGTCGGTCATGGCACCGGAGTTGAAACGAAACGGGCAGATTGGGTGAGAAGAACACATGCGCGAGCCATCCTACGTGAGAGCTTCCTTGATCCGCATCTGGGTCCTATTCGTGGTTGCGACGCAGACGGGCAACGCCACCGGTGAAGCGGCGACAAGGGCGGTTCTGAACGCCGGCAGGGTTCGTGTGGAGGCTGACCTTGTCGAGGGCCGTCTGCGCGAACGCTATCTGGCCAAGACCGACGAGGACGCCTGGGTGGAGGTGGCAACAGCGGCTGACGTCAGCGGCGGACCGATCTGCCTCTATGGCAGCGGTCCGCCCGTAGGGGCGACGCATGCGTCGCCCCTACGGGCAACGGAAGTCTCGGCGTCCGCGAACGAGATGACGGAGAATTTCTCTGCGGGACTCTGTCGAATCGTACGGAAGATCTCCTGCGAAGGAAGTGGTCCGTGGCTTCGCGTGACAACCCGGCTGGAGCCATCGCAAGCTGTGGAGCTTCAGTCTTTCGCGGACGGTTTCGTCTTTACGCAACAGGCGGAATGGTCCTATTCGCCGTCGATAGGCGGCTTCAATCCGGACGCGCAGTACAAAGCGCCTCTCATCCTCGTTCAATCCAAACGGCTGGCGTTTGGCATTGTGCCGGATGTCACGGCGCTGAGGCGCGACACACTGAGGCCGTGCCATCATGCTCTCGACCTGGATGTCACTGCCAGCCCCGCGTTGCGTGTCGGCTTCATGCCGGCCAAGTTGGCGCGCCACTCGGTCTATCGCATGGATGCGGAACGGGCGTGGAAGCTGGAGGAACCTCTGGAAAGCACCTATTTCCTGCTGGTGACGGCTACGGCTGAGGCCGGGCGGGCGTACCGCCAATGCGTGCGCTTTCACTGGGAGCGGTTCGGTCGTCTCAGCCAATCCGTGGCAGGCGGCCAGCAGAAGGGGACCGGTCCCTATCAGGGCCTTGCCTTGTTCGATCAGTGGCGGCAACGTGTTTGGGAGGAGGAGTCTCGAAAGGCCTGGCTCCGGATCGTTTTGCCGGACGGCTCGGTCGGTGGTGGCGTCAGCACGAGCCGAGCGCTGGGGCCGCGGTCCATCTATCTCTCCTCCTGGTTCAACAGCCTGCGGACCGCCTTCGGCATGGCACTTTATGCACGTCGAACCGGGAACGACGATCTGCTCCGGCTTGCTTCGCAGACCATGGAGCTGGCGCTCAAATCCCCCGGCGAGAACGGCGCGTTCAAGTGCATTGCCGCACTCGACAAGAGCAACAAGCTGGTTTGGGGAGCCGGCGACGGCTCCGGGGGCAGTACGATCCAAGGATACCTCGGCTACGACATGAGCTGGACGGCCTACTGGCTCCTACGCTGGCGCGAGGCCCAGTTGCCTGGCCAGGAGAGAGTCCTGCCCCGGTGCCAGGGGCTTGCTCGTTTCCTGATCGCGCGCCAGCAGCCGGACGGGATGTTCGCGACGTTCTTTGACGAAGAGGGCAACCCGCTGAAAGACAAACTGGCGTATACGATTGCCGAAACGGGGCCGGTTGCGCTCTTTCTTCTCAAGCTGTACGAGGCGGACAAGCAACCTGAGTACCTCAATGCGGCCCAGAAGGGATTGGCGTTCCTTGAAAAGGAGGTGATCCCGCAACGCAAGTGGTACGATTTCGAGACGTTCTGGAGTTGCAGTCCGCGCGGGATCGGCTTTGACACTCGTACCGGGCAGTGGCCCGCGAATGACCTTGCCCTGGGTCAGGCCGTGGCCGCTTTCCTTCAGGCTTGGCGCGTGACCGGCAACAAGACGCATCTTGAGAAGGGGGAAAGCCTGCTCGACTATCTTCTTCTCTATCAGCAGTGCTGGACCAATCCGTTGCTGAACGGCCTGACCGGTCCGGCCATGCTTCTCGGCGGCTTCACGACGCAGAACTCGGACGCGGAATGGTCGGACGCCCGCCAGAGTCAATTCGGCAGCATCCTACTCGACTACTATCGTGCCACCGGCAAGGCAGAGTACCTGGAACGGGGAATCGCCGCGTTGCGGGCGCAGTTCCCGATCTCTCCCTCCGAAAACTGGGCCCACGGAGGCTATGGGGGCAAAGCGGGCGTGTCGAGTTTTCACTGGGGCTCCGGCAGCGGCATGGCGGGAATCGAAATCGACGAGGAGTTCTTGCGTGATGCGGTTGTCGATGTCGCATCCGGGGCGGGTGTGGGTGTAAACGGCCTGAATGTCACCAAGTGCGAGATCGGCGACGGAAAGATCATGGTCGCAATCAACAGTCCTTTCCAGTGGCAGCGTGAGCCGGTGATCACATTTCGGAATGTCGGGCCATCGGCGAAATATGCGCTGGCAGTGAACGGCATCACGCTGGGGACTTACGGACGTGCTGAATTGGAAAAAGGAATTGGCGTTTCTCTGAAGAACGGGCGGCCGTGATTCAGCTTGGGGGTGTTGGCATGAAGAGAGAGCCTATTCTGATGACCCGTCGAGACTTTGTGAAGACCTCGACCGTCGTGGCGGCGGCGCCCGGTACATCATCCGCCGCGGCGCCCCAGAGTTCGGTCGCGGTGCCGATGCTGCACGTGACGGACCTTTTTCGCCCGCACAATGATCCCGACGATCACTGGGACCTCGCGTGCGTGTATGCGCTTGTGCACCAAGGCAAGGCCGATTTGCGGGGCATCATGGTCGACTATCCGCCGGCCCCACGGGACAGCGATCCCGACGTGCTGGGCGTGGCCCGCCGCCGGGCTGCGACTGGTTGCGATACCTGCTCGGCCCGAACGACGACGCGTTGCTGGCCCGCCAGGGCGCACTCGATCGCAGCATGTGGTGCACGGGCGGATTCTTTCACGCCACCGGCCAGACCGTCACGCGCGACGGCCGTATTATTCCTCTCGCCGACGGCGGACAGGACGCCGTCTTCACATTCGAGCCGATTCGAGTGCAGTGCTGGGACGACGGGGTGACGCAGTGGACCGGAGAGACACGCTCGAAGGACCGGTTCATCTTCCGGGTCCTCGACCGGACCAGATATGCCGCCGCGATGATCGCCGCCATGAAGTCGCTGTTGCAGACGCTGACAACCTGAAGGAAGAGTGACATGAGTACCAACCGCGTCTTGTGGATCGTACTGTCTGCGGCCAGGATTCTTGCGGTCGGTCCTGCGGCTGGGGAGGCTTGGCAGACCGTCGAGCAGCCGGAGTTGAAGGAGGCTCTCGAACGCGCGCCGGTTTTGCCGACGGAGTCGCTGGGCGAGCCGGCACGCGGGGTGAATGTCTGGGAACGCTGGCTGGTGCCGAACCCCGACGGCAAAAGCTGGGACGTGCTCCAAATCTACTTCAAGGAGTACTATGGGCCCACGTGGCTTTATGCCGTCGATTTGGGCACAGGACAGGTGACCAAGCAGCGTCTGGCGGACGGCCATCAGTTCTACCTGTCGGGCCGGGCGCTCGGATTCGACGGCAAATACTACATCGCCACGCCGTCGCGGAAGACGTGGAGCATGGACCTGTTCGTGTACGACCCGGCGACCAACACGGTGCAGGAGCGAGGCGAGATCGTTCCCGGGCTCGGCGGCGAAGTTCGCCCACTTGTGACGGGCCCGGATGGGCGGATCTACGGCACGGGGACCCGGGATAACCGGGTCGGCTTGTACATCTACGATCCCAAACTGGGCAAGGTGGTCAAGGATTTCGGACCCGCGGGACCGAGCCATCCCAACGGAGCCTGGAGCCGCTACGTCATGGGCGTGGACGACACGCATGCCTATATCGCCAGCGGCATGATCCCCGCTTGGTATCTCGTGGCCGTCGATCTGGCGACCGGCGAACAGAAAGTGCTGCTGGAATCGCCGACGGAACGTGTGATGGATATCATCGAAAGCTTTCCGGGTGCCTACGCCCGCGTCCCTCAGGATGGCGGCGCGCCCGACAGAGAGTACTGGCTGTATCATGGTCAGGCGATTCCGAAGACCAACGACACGCCTCCTTGGCCGAAACAGGCGTCCCCGTGGGACAAAGCTGTGCCGAGGCCGGAGGTTTATTTCGATCAGATCGATCCGGACGCGCAGGGCAACGCGGTGCTGTGGTACCGGTCGCGGGAAGACGCGGCCAAAGCGCCGAAAAATCCGCCCCACGACGCCGAACCGCGAACTCTGGGCTGGAAATCGGTCCGGCTGGAGGGTGTCCCGTCCTACCCGCATCGGCTCAATCCCATGTCCATCCTGCCTGAAGGTCGGCTCTACGGCACGGGCGACGATTATGCCGGCGTGTTCACGTTCGATCCGCGAACCGACCAGACCACGATTCTCGGCCCGCGTCCCGGCTTGGCGCCTTACACGCAAATCACTTGCGGCGGCAAGCTCTATTCGAGCGGCTATTCTGGCGGCCACCTCTTTGTCTACGACCCCACGCAGCCCTGGACGCTGAGCATTGGCGGACCTCCCGGGCATCCCTCGCCCAATCAGGCGGAGGCGCGGAGCAATCCCCGGTACCTGGGCGACTTTGACAAGACCACCCGCGTGGGGCTCATGCATAGTTCCGCACTTGGCGCCGACGGCAGAATCTATTTCGGCGGATTCGGATTGCGTCACTATACCGGCGGCGGTTTGGGCTGGTGGGACCCAAAGACGCAGAAGATGGACGGCTTCTGGAAACCATTGAGCGGCTACGCCGTGCAGTGGATTACGTCGGCGCTGGACGGGAGGTTGATCGTCATTTCCACGATCCGCGCGGCGGACGAGTTGAATGGCAATCGAATGCCGGAAGAGGCCAAACTATTCGTGTACGACGTCCGCGAGCAGAAAATCGTACGTGAGATCGTGCCGGTGCGGAAAGGACGAACAACCGGGCTGGTTGCCGAAGTGCAGAGCGGGCGTTTGCTCGGATTGACGTCGGACACGGAGCACTCCGACCGCAGCATCCTTTACGGCGTGGACGTGACTACGGGTGAGGCGCTCTTTACCAAGGGCCTGCCCTCGTCCGTCTCGATCGACAAGTATTGGCCTCATTGGGTCGATCCTTCGTATGAGTACAATGCCTTCGTGCGCGGCCCCGATGGTTTCGTGTGGACATACCTGAAGGATGTGCTGGTGCGCATCGATCCGAAGGATGCGCGCGTGCACGTCGTGGGCCGGATCGATCCGGTCGGCTGGCCGACGTTCGCCGGCAATGATGTCTACTTCTCCGGACCCGAACAACTGCGGCGCGTTCGCAACGTGATCCCGGCGTCGGGACGGAAACTCAGAGAGACCGGCCCGGCGGAGGAATCCGCCAAGACAGGGAATCGGGCCGACGGAGAGCCGCTCTTTCGCTTCCTTCAGATGGCCGACACGCATGTCTATGCAGGTCCGCCGCATCCCACGAACCACTGCGCCCTGGCGAACAAGAAGATGAAGTGGATAGTGGAAACCGTGGGCCGGGGGAAGCATTTCCCGGTTCCGGACTTCGTGATCCACAGCGGCGACATGATCGACGGCGAGCCCCAGAGCGCCGGCGTGAAGCTCCTGGGGCCGGATTTGGAGCTGTTCCGGGAGATGATTCAGTCACTTGGCTGTCCGTTCCATCCGTGCCTGGGTAATCATGAAAATCAGCAGCAGGAAGGGGATGCAGTCTTCGAACGGCCTTATCGTGAGGCCTTTGGCGCCGGCCAGGATAACTACGTCTTCCGCCACGGCGGTATCCGGTTCGTGGTCTTCAACAACAGCGGCGCGCCCGACTCGAATTCCGGGGCGGGCAAGGCACGGAACCAATGGCTCAGGCAAACGCTGGATGCCGCGCCGGAGGAGCCGACGATTCTCTGTTGCCACATCCCGCTGATCCCGCTGCGCGACGAGCAGGTCTTGAACCGCAGCTTCGGTTTCAAGAGCTATACGGCTCACGACGGGGAGTTGCTGGAAATCGTCGAGGCGCATGCGGACAGCGTCGTTGCGGTGCTGTCCGGACATCTTCACCTGACGGGCGTGGTTCGGAGAAACGGCATCTATCATATTGTTCCCTCGGGCTCGGCGACCTACCCCTGCGATTACGGTGCATTGTTCACCGTGTTTCGAGACCACATCAAGGTTCAGATGCAGTCCTTGCCGCGCGAACTAGCCGCTGCGGATGGCAACACCATCGGCTTCCAGGGAAGCATTCATGGCAAGCCACGTCACGACCAGGATTTCGTGGACGGCGGGCACCCCACGGCCCAACTCTACCAATGTGGCCGCCGCGACGAACGCGAATTCGAGATCCCCTTGAGTGGAAAGAAGTCTGTAACGAATCGGGGGACGACAGATGTGTTTGTCTCTCCGCAAGGCCGCGACAACTGGTCAGGGAAGCTGGCCGATCCGGGTGAGAACGATGGGCCGCTTGCGACGATGGCGCGCGCCCGTGAAGCGGTTCGGGCGTTGCGCCAGACGCAGAAGGAGCCGCGATGCGTGCGTGTCGTCCTGCGCGGTGGAACGTATTATCTCGACTCTCCGCTGGAGTTCGGTCCGGAGGACTCGGGAACGGAGCAGGCTCCGGCGGTCTACTGTGCGGCAGCGGGGGAGAGAGTGGTCCTGAGCGGGGGACGCCGTCTGGAGAACGGCCGTTGGGGCGAGGTCAATGGCCGCAAGGCTTGGGTAGTGGACATCGCGGAGGTGAAGGCAGGAACGTGGCGCTTCCGGCAACTGTTCGTCAATGGCGAGCGCCGGCCGCGGACCCGGCTGCCGAAGAACGGAGAATACCGCATCGAATCCCTGCCGGGCTATACCGGCGACTTTCTCCGGAGTCCGACCAGGCAGTTCGTCTACACCCCGGGCGACATCGTCCCGACGTGGCGCAATCTGCCGGACGTGGAAGTCGTCGGGATCACCCGATGGCTGGACAACCGGCTGCCGATTGAGAGCGTGAAGGCAGAGACGCGAACAGTCACCTTTGACCGCGCGAGCCTCTTTGCTCTGGTCGCGGGAAGCCAGCCCGGGGTCTACTGGGTGGAGAACGTCTTCGAGGCCCTGGATACCCCCGGCCAATGGTATCTCGATCGTCCGCGCGGGACGTTGTACTATCTGCCGCGAGCAGGAGAGGAGATGTCTTCGGCCGAGATCATCGCGCCCCGGCTGGCGCAGGTGGTGCGGGTGGTGGGACGCGCGGGTGCCCCGGTCCATGACCTCCGTTTTGAAGGTCTGGTCTTTGCGCACACGGAATGGCAGCCACCGGCCGATTATGCCTCGTCGCTCCAGGCGGGAATCGAAGTGCCTGGCGCGCTGCTCTTTGATTATGCCGAGCGGTGCGCCGTCACCGGCGGCGGCATCGAGCACATCGGCAACTACGGCGTCGAGGTGGGAGTGGGCTGCGCGGACATCGAAATCGCGCACAATCGGATCACGGATATCGGCGCCGGGGGAATCCGAATCGGTCACTTCTTCTCGTGGGAGACGGACGGCTCCGGCCGGTTGACCGAGCGCGGAATCCGACGCAAGGCCGCCATGCCACAAGGGCCGCACAGCCGGCGCATCACGGTGGCCGACAACGAAATCGCCCACGGCGGGCGGTTCACTCCGGAAGCGGCGGGCGTTTTCGTGGGCGATAACGCCGACAACCGGATCATCCACAACCACATTTACGACCTGTTCTACTCGGGTATCTCCGTGGGCTCGGTCCAGGATTTTGGGCCCAGCGAGGCCAGGGGCAACATCATCGAGTACAACCACGTGCATGACATCGGCCAAGGCCTGCTCAGCGATCTGGCCGGGATTTACACCTGCAGCACGCCGGGCAGCCGCCTCGCTTACAACATTGTGCATGACGTCGTGCGGCGCGACTATGGCGGCTGGGGAATCTACCCGGACGAAGGCAGCCACGACATGGCGATCGAGAAGAACCTCGTCTACCGCTGTCAGGACGGGGCGTTGTTCGCGCACCACAATCAGAATATTACGGCGGAGAACAACATCTTCGCCTTCAATCGCAGAGCACAGGTCGAGCGCGGCGGCATAGGCGGGTTCGAGCTGACCTTCCGGCGCAATCTCGTCTATTACCTGGAGGGCAAGGCGGTTGGGGACTACGGTAGCGCGCACTGTGGACGGGACATTTGCGTATTTGACCGCAATCTTTACTGGAACGCCTCCGGCAAACCGGTCCTCTTTGCCAGTAAGAGCTTCTCCGAGTGGCAGGCAACGGGCCAGGATAAGGACAGTCTCATCGCCGATCCGCTCTTTGTGGACCCGGCACATGGCGACTTCACCCTGCGGCCGGGTTCCCCGGCGGCGCAAATCGGTTTCGAGCCGTGGGACATGGGAGCAATACAATGAGATCTCTGATACCGATGCTGATCCTGATCCAAGTGGCGGTTGCAGAGGCAGGGGCGCCAGGGCCCGTCGGCCATTGGGACTTCACCTCACGGGCAGACCCGACGCGCAGCCCGGCCGCAACGCGGCCCTTCGGGCCGGGGGCGGGGGCGATCCCAGACAAGAGCGGCCGTGCCAATGACCTTCGTATGGAAGGCGGTCAATGGGTACAGAGTAAGCTTGGCGGTGCCTTGCACGTTCCCTCGGGTTCGGGCCGTGTTTGGTGCGAGAGACCCAGTGATGCTTTGCGGCCGGTGCAATCGCTGGGCCTCGTGGCCTGGGTCCGTCCTCTTGGTACGGGGCCGTATTGTGCGGTGGTCAATCACGGCCGGGGCTGGGGCGAGGAGAGGACCAGGGGCTACCGGCTCCTGCTCTATCAAGACGGCGTTCGCCTGTTGCTCAAAGCAGACCGGGTCATCAACATTTCGGGCGGCAAGATCGTCCGGGGCCAGTGGAACCAGGTCGCCGCGACGTACGACGGCAAAGAGGCAGTCGCTTTCGTCAACGGCCAAGCGGTGGCTCGGACCTTGATGGAAGGACCCATCGCTTATGACGGTGTCGAGGGCGTCTTTCAAGTTGGTTTTGCCGACGGCGGCAATCTGGAGGGGGACATCGCATCCTTGAAGGTCTTTGACCGGGCCCTCTCGGAAGCGGAGGTGGCTGCCGAGTGGCAGGCGGGCCAAGGCATCTGCCTCACGCCGGAGGAAATCACGGCCGAGCGCTATGCGAAACTTGAGAAATGCGCATTGGCAGGTGTGCCTGATGCGCCCTTCGTCCGGGATCGTCACACGACGTTGCTCGCGCACTTGGATGCCAAAGATAGTTGCGATGCCGACTACTCGCGCTGGGACGGACGCGCCGGCGGGTGGCGGTTGAAACCCGGTGTGCCGGGACGCTTCGGGCAGGGTGTGGAACTGCCGGGAGGCAGCGAGCGGGAGCTGGGCTGGCAAGCATCCGCCGCCAGACCCACCGACTCCGGGGCGCCGCTTCTCTATCGTGGGGCGAGCAACTGCACCCTGCGGCACGGCACCTGTGAATTCTGGATACGGGTTCCCGAGGGCATGGGCCTGCTTGCCGACGACAAGGACCGGTACCTGTTGACGATCCTCCCCGAATGGCACGTCGGCTATGGCAAACGACCCAGCGTGCACCTGGTCCTGCGGACGCATGCCGCCACGCGGTCGCTGCAATTCGCGGCCAACACGGACCGGATCGATTGGTACTCGCACCTGAACGGCGCGTACATCGCGGACAGCGCCAAGACGGTGCTCCACCTGCCGCTGAATGTCCTGGCCGGCTCCGGCTGGCATCACGTGTTGTGCTCCTGGAGCACGGAACGTGAGGGCCGTATCTGGTTGCTCGTGGATGGCCAAGGCGTCACCGGCAGGCTGGTCGCACCACCCGATCCCGGTCCACAGATTCCCTGCTACAAGATCTTCCTGGGCGGCTCATATTTTCCCGAGATCTTCTGTCCCAGCATACGGGCGGTCCTGGATGAGCTGTGCCTCAGCGACCAGGCCGTGGCGGGCAGACTCGTCGGATCTCGTGTACCCGTGCCGCGTGTCCGGCTCGATGAACGATTAGCCATGGAGGGTGAGGACCTGTGCCGGCACTTCCTGGACTTTACGGCAAAGCTACAGATGGGCGGCGGTTGGGAGGGCGTCTACACCTGGCCCAACCTGATGCCGGACGAGAGCCCGGGTTCCTACGCGGCGGCGGCCGAGGACGACTACACGATGCGCCATGTCACGCCGGCGTTTTTGCGTGCGTACGAAGTATTGGGCGACGATCGCTATCTGCGGGTGGCGGAGAACTGCGGCCAGATGCTCGTGCGGACCCAGGATGCGGGCGGTGCGTGGTGCCAGGGCTACATTGTCATGCCGGACAAGGAGTATCCGGTCTCTCCCGGCGAAGGCTCCATTGAAGAAGGCACCCAGACCGATCCGCTGCGCGTATTGTTCTGGCTTTGGCGCCTCACCGGCCGACCGGAGTATCGTCAGGCGGCCGCCAAGTCCGCTCGGTTCGTGCTCGGCGGCCAGAAGCCGGATGGAGCGTGGCCTCTGACCGTCAATTCGCACACGATGAAGCCCGGCGGCGGCTACAGCGGATACAGCACGCTCAACGACAGCACGACGCTCTGGGGCATGAAGGCCATGTTGATGGGCTGGCACTTGACCGAGGAGCCCAAGTACCTCGACGCCCTCCAGAAGGCCGGACAATGGATCATCCACGCACAACTGCCGGGCAAAGCGTGCGGCTGGGCGGAGCAGTACGGCGCCGACGGCAAGCCGGCTTGGGCCCGTGGGTTTGAGCCGCCGGCGACCTGTCTGAGTTCGATCGAGGATGCAGCGGATGCGCTATTGCTGATGTACGATCTGACCGGCGAGGAGCAGTACCTGGCGCCGCTGCGCCGGTGCGTGCAGTGGGGTCTTTCCCTACCCGAGCAGCACAAAGGGTACCTCTACTATGATCCCGAAGGCGGCGAACCTGTGACGGCCAGAGACTACAAAGTCTACCGATTCAGTGGTCCGGCGTTCCAGACCGCTTCGCCGTACCGCACCTCGACGGACTACTTCAGCAGATTGCGGCAGCGAATCGAGGCCCGGAGCAAAGGCCCTCTTATCCCCAGCCCGCAAGGGCTGATTCCGCGCAGCGAGTTCGAGAAGATTCCCATGACCACCGACGGAGTGGCCTCCGGTCTGCAGGCGGCAGGGACGGTGCTGGCCAAACCCATGATGCACCTGGCGGCCTTTCGGCGCGGGGAGTTCCCGGCCGGTGATATTCTGGCCGAACACCCGCGTCATGGTCGTCATTTCTGGCCCGGCCGCGGAGCGCCCGACGTGCAGCGGGTGCTGGACCATCTGCAGCAGGTCAAGGTGATGTCGGGCGAAATGGACAGCGCCGCGATGCCCCGCTATGCCGATGACTACTTCGGCTTCATTGACCCCGCGTGCGACTGGTACAAGACTCCGCTGCTATCGAAAGGGCAGCAGTGACCGCGCTGTGGCCCTCGCGGCGGTAAGGGCGACGCATGCGTCGCCCCTACGGGCTGTCCCGGCAGGACCGGAGGGCTGTGCGCCGATAGACGAGGACCCAGTCCCCCTGTGGCAGGGAGAAACCGACGGTCCCTCCGGCCACCGCGCCCAGCTCCGTCCTCGTCCCGTCGCGCGGGTCAACACGCGCAGCGGAATACTGGCCCGGAGCGAGCGTAACCGTGCCCGTCCCGCCGTGGAGCGAATAGATGAGGTAAACCTCGCCGCTCCCGGCCAGCGCGAAATTCGTCCGCCAGGCTTCGCCGTCGAGGGTGACCGCGGCGGGCGTGACAATTTCGTTGTGAGGTTCCATCCTCCTGTACGGAAGGTCGGTCGTTACGTCGTGAAGCACACGCAAATACGCTGGCGTGGCGCTCGCCTTCATTCTCGGCAGTGGATCGCGTGTCTCGTACACCGACAGGCTTCCCCACACTGTGTAGGCTCCGGCCGTCATCGCCGTCCAGAAGGTCGGCCGCATCCGCTCGGGAGTCTGTGAGTTCCAGGCACTGGCGGTCCCTCCCATGTCATAGCCCGGCTCCTCATCGATCACGGGTTGGCCGAACCTTCGCAGATCGATCAGCAGTTGGTTGCGCCGCGCATACGTGCGCTCGTTGTAGGTCGGTGTCTTCGGCTGGGGGACGTTGTCCGTCATGGCTTTGGCCGTTCCGATCGAGCCCATCTGGACCTGCCTCAATATGAAATCGGTCCATCCGGCAAAGGGCCAATCGCGGAGCAAGGTGAAGTAGCTGGGATTGACTGCGAACTCGTGCCAAGAGGGATTGTGTACCGAAACCGGCTGACCGAAGACGACCCGGCTCTTCAGGAAGCTGCCCATTTCGTTCGCCCATGCGTGGCTCTTGAGGTCGAAGGCGGGGTCCTTATAGTCGGTGGTCTTGAGCTCGACCTCGTTCGCCAGAACCGGCATCACGTTGCCATAGGCGCCGAGGCGAGCCATGCCATAGCGAAGGTAGGCCCTGTCCTGCTCCGGCGTCATCTTCCACATGACTTCCCGTCGGGGATCGTAGTAAAAGTACGGCGAAGCCAGGATGTCTCCCTGCCGGAGGGCGTCGATGAATTCGTCAATGGCGCGGAAGGCTTCCACGTGGTACCGCGTGTAGTCCGGGCCGGGGGCGAACAGGTTTCGTTGGGTGTAGACGGGGTCTTTCTTGGAGTCTACCCCCGGCATCATGAACAGCACCCGATTGATGCGGTTGGCCTTAAGGAAAGCGATCAAAGAAGGCCAGGCGGACGGCGGGGCGAACTGGCAAGTGAGCCGTGTGCTGATCAGGAATCGCGGCGTGCCATCGGCATGCACGAAGTGATGTCCTTCGGCTTGGAGGGGGCCGTGCAGACCGGACTTCACAGGCATCACGCATTCGATGGTTCCCATCTTCCCGTCAAGGCCGTGGTCGGCGGACGCTGTCGTCCAATGCCACGTGCCGAGCTGCATGGGCAGGAAGCGGAATCGCCACGTGCTAGCGCCGTCATAGAACCCCTCCACCGTGAGTCGGGCCCCCGAGGACGCATGGGTGAACGTGGCGGTCAAAGTCACGTCCTGGAAGGGATTGGCATAGGAGCCGGCCGCGTCCAGGGAATGTTCGTAGGTGCCCCAGCGCTCGACCGTCGCGGTTGGCTGGGCCGACGGACTCGTGGGCGTTGTCACCACCGCGGCCATCACTTTCGACAATAACGTGGAAAAGAATTCCGGGCGATCGCTGAGCACTTGCTCGAGGCCACCCGCTCGCGCCGTCTGATGAGCGATGATCATATCGAGGCTGGGAATCACGACGCAGATGTCCTTCCCATAGCCGCTCATCCAAAAGGTGTCTTTGGGAACCGAGGGCCACACCGGCCTCATAAACGAGGGCCAATCGGGCGACCAGTTTACCCACCAGCCGTGCCAGGTGTGGAGGAAGTGACTCGGCGGATCGTCTTTGGTCAACCACTGGGTATTGTTGCCGGGACCGTCCGTGACGTTCATCAAGAACGTTGGCCACTGTGTGCATTTGGCAATCAACTCCGGCCGGACGACCTGCTGGAGGCCGTTGCCGTTATCCCAAGCCCCATGATGGAGTATGAGGTATCCGAATCGGGCGAAATCGCGCGTCGGCATGAAGGCATAACCGGCAGCCCCGTAGGCATCCCACAAGCGCACCGACTCTGCCCCGATGGGCTCGCTGATGTGCTGGCGAAAGAAGCTCTTGAGGCTTTGTCCTGACGCGTTCTCAATGACCATCCCCTCCAGCATCACACTGGCAGACGAGTATTGATCGACCGTCTCCGGCGGATGGGCCACCGGCAGCGCCAGCGCCATGTCCAGGTCCCGTATCCCTCTGTCCATCGCCTCCAAACCGGAACACATGGTGGGCAGGTCTCTGACCTTGATAAGCTTCTTGCGGGGATCGGAATCGCCCCACGCGGCGGGCAAATAGCGGTACGCCAAGTCATCATATCCGATCTTCCTGGGCAGCCGGCCGGCGTCACTGAGCTCGAGCAACTTGGCCAGCGCCAGGCCGGTCAACGACTTGGTGGCCGAGTTGACAGGCCCGACGCCGACGTAGTCCCATTCTCCGACGATCCAGCCGTGGCGGATGACGAGTAGGCTCTGCCGCTGCCCCAGGCTCTCGACGTATTTCCAGGCGTCGACAAGATGGTCGGTATCGAGGCCGGTCGCGTTCCACACCGCCGATTTCTGATCCGCTGTCGGCACGGCATTCTTGGTGACGAGCATCCGCCATCCCGCTTTCGATTCGGGCGGCGGATAGTATGTTTCCGCCACGGCAGCCGGTGTCAAGAAGACACACGCAGCAAGCAGAGTTCCCGCGATGATTCCTCGGAGAGTCATTGTTGTCCTTTCCAGAAACCCAGCGGTGTTCGGCACAAGATACCCTGCGATTATAGCCGCGGAAGTGAGCCGGAGACAAAACAAACGGGTTGGCTGACGGTGCAACCATCCTGAATTCGCTTGCGTGGCGAAGGCGGAGGGGGTACGAAACAGTACAGAGCACGGGCTGGTTTTTGACCCGAGCCGGATCAGCCGGAGCTGATCTGTGTCACATAGGTGAGCCTTGCTGGGAGGTTTATCAAGGTGAACGCAATACGGGCTTTCACAGTGATGCTATGTCTGGCCGCAGGCGTAGTCGGCGACTGGACCGCCGCGTCCGCCGCAAGCAGGGCCTCTGGAGCGGAACCACTGTCGGCGGACGTCTCCCTTTATGCCCCTGATGATGGGGGAACGCCACGCGACGCGAGGCGGATCGTGGTTGTGGGGCCGGGCGAATTCCGGATTCGTGCCTGTACCGAGGAAGGCCGCAGTGTGTTGACCCATGCGGTTTCTCGCGTCGATCTGATTTGCCGCAACGCCAGGGCGGAACCGCGAGATGTCATACTGCGTCTGGACCTTTCTGACGATGGACACCGGACCAATGCCGACAACAACGCCTTTGGCGGCATGTCGACGCGGGACTTCATTTTCATACAGCCGCCGGGCCAGACTTGGAGACAAATTGACGGGAACGTCTCAGGCTGGGTCTGCACGGTGCGGTTCTCGGCGCCGCCCGGCGAGACGAAGGTCGGCCTAAGCCCCTGGTACACTTATGGCGACTATCTGAACTTCATCCGCTCGCTTGCGGGGCCTCCGTATCTGAAGAAGACGCGGCTCGGCGTGAGCGACGGCGGCCGGGAGCACTGGGAACTGACCATCACCGATCCGGGTGTGCCGCTGGAGGGCAAGCGGACGATCTTCTGGCACGCCCGGGAACACGCCTATGAGACCTTCTCCTCGTATGCGATGGAGGGGGCTGTCGCGTACCTTCTGTCTGATGCCGCCGCCGCCGCGCGACGGCGCTATCAATTCGTGTTGCACCCCATGACCAACGTGGACGGCGTGGCGCAAGGCTACGAGTATCGCAACGGCTATGACTATCCTCAGCCTCGTGGGACAGTTACGGGAACGCTGACGTTCGCCGCGATCGATCGGCTCCGGCCGGACTTTGCGGTTACCTGGCACAACTGGGTCGCCCCTCGTGATGTGGACTGTCTATTCTACACCGATTCGGAAGATGGACAGGCCAGCCGCCGCGCGTGGGACTTGTTCATGGCGCGGTTCCCATCCCCGCGCGGAGTGGGCCATCGCTGGGAGAATGAAACGACTCCCCTCGTCAAGAATTGGTTCGGGCGCACGCTCCAGGAGAACAACGTACATCAGTACGCGATGAAGCGCTACGGCACGCAGGTCTGGGGCTGGGAGATGCCCTGGTGGGGCCGGAACGTGGATGACGCGCGGAAGGCCGGCGCTGACTTTGGCCGGGCGTTTATCGCAACGCTGGAGATCATAGCGGCCGGCCCGGAGTCTGTCGTGCCGGAGACAACTTCTGTCACCGTCCCGCGTTGGGAGATGCACGAGTTCGAGTTGCACAGCCGCAGTCATGTGGAGAACCTGTTTCGCGATGCGGCCTTGGTGGGCGAGTTCACCTCGCCCTCGGGCAAGAAGATTGTCGCCGAAGGTTTCTACGACGGAGACGACACGTGGCGGCTGCGCTTCACGCCGGATGAAGAGGGCGAATGGCGCTATCTGCTCCGCGGAGAGGGGGTCGAGCTGCATCGGCGCGGGCGGCTGTGCTGCATCGCGCCGCGCGGTCACGGCTTCATCCGCATCCACCCGGACAACCCATATGCTTTCGCCTATGCCGACGGCACCCCTTTCTTTCCCATGGGCGACACGTGTTACGGCCTTTATAGCGATAGCCCTATCACCCCGGCACTGCGGGCGGAATATCTCAAGACTCGCCGCTCGCAACGGTTCAACTTTGTGCGGCTCGGCATCCTCCACAGCCCGACGCACGGGCAGACCGATCCCAATTACCGGCCGTGGGGCGGGACGCCCGGGAAGCCCGATCTGGATCGTTTCAATCCGCCGTTCTTTCGCGGCTTGGATGCCGTGTTGACCCAGATGCAGGCCATGGGAATGAACGCCGAGCTGATCGTGCTCAACTACTACCTGCGGCCCTTCACAGACGTGAAAACCTGGACGCCTCAGCGGCAGCGGCAATGGCTGCGGTACGTCACCGCACGATATGCGGCCTTCCCCAATGTGTTCCTCTGGACCATTGCCAACGAATACGAGACTCATCCTGACGGCCGGTACCGTCTTGATGTGCCGGACGACCCGGATTGGGCCAGGGCGACGGCCCGATTCATCAAGGAGCACGACCCCTGGCGGCACCTGGTCACGGTGCATCCGGTCATCTCGGCCAGCGCCCGCGGCGCGTCGACTCGCGATCCGTTCGACCCTCCCTGGCGGATCGGTGAATTCTTCGGCAAAGACGAGGCTATGGACGTGTTGTCGCAGCAGACGGGGCAGCACGGCGACGTCGTCGTGTGGGACGAACAGCTTCAGTGCTGGACGGGTGATGCCCCCGATCTGGTGGCCAGTCTCCGCGCCGACCGCCGGTACGGCCGGCCGGTGCTCAACACCGAAAACGGCTACGAGTATCTCCGGGGGCATCCCACCGAAAAAAGACAGGTGCACCACACCGACAAGGTGCGGCATTCGGCTTGGCGGATCGTCTGTGCGGGCGGCTACTTCGCGGCCGGCTTTCACGGCACCATCGGTCACAGCGACTTCTGGAATCGGATCGACGCCCCGAACCACTACACATTCCTCGTGAAGGACGAGGGGGCCGCGGGGCAATTGGGCTTATTGTACGACTTCTTCACATCTCTGCCTTTCTGGCGGATGCAGCCGTTTGATGAAGTGAAGGGAGACATGGCTGTCGCGCTGGCCGAGCCGGGACAGGTCTATGTGATCTACCTGCCACATGGCAGCGAAGTGACGGTGGATCTCTCGACGGCGTCCGGAATGCTGACCCTGCAGTGGCTCAATCCCCGTACGGGCGCAGCCACGGACGGCGGCACCGTGCAAGGTGACGCGGAACACACCTTTCGGGCCCCCTTCGAGGGCGACGCGGTGCTCCAGGTCAAGAAAGGACAGTGATCTCTATGCGCCAGAACTTGGTCTTCACGGCGCTGGTTGCCGTTTCGTCGATGCTGACGTTCGGGACCCATGCGGCGGCTGCGAACTCGGGAGCGCAGGCGAGGCCGCAAGTGGGCAAGCACAAGACGCGGGAGTTGGTGTTCACGGCATCGTCGGCGCCGGCCAACCCGTTCGACACCTATCTGCTCGAGATTGAGGTGACGGACCCGGCGGGCGAGAAACTCCGCGTGGAGGGGTTCTATGACGGGGACGGCCATGGAGGTCAGACAGGGCGGGTCTGGAAGGTGCGGCTGTGTCCCTACCGGACAGGGACGTGGCAGTGGAAGACAGTGGCCGCCGATGCGCCGGATAGCGGTCTGGCCGGGCACAGTGGGCAGTTCACGTGTGTCGAAAGCGGCGACTTGGGCGGCCTGGTGGCTCAGGGGCGCCACTTCAAGCTCCGGGATGGCGACTATTTCTACCCGGTGGGGCATTTCCTGGACGTCCCCGGCAGGCTGCCGCTCTGGTCCTATCTGGGTGAGGAAACCACCGACGCACAGCGGGACGCGATCCTCGCCCGGCAACGGGACTTCCACGACGCCAACAAGTACATGTTCTACCTGACCAACCACTCGGATGCCTCCTGGGACTTCAAGGAGTACGTCACGCCCTGGGTTGGGGACCACACGAGCAGCGACAAGACGCGGATGGACCTGGCGCGCTGGCAACTCTACGACGGATGTCTGCGACGGATGAAGGACAATGGCCTGCTGGCATATATGAGCATCTTTGAAGATGGGAAACGCGGCAATTACGGCGACCTGCCGGAGTCCGACCGGAACCGCCTGCTGCGTTACGCGATGGCCCGAACCTCGGCGTACTCGCACCTGTGGTACGTCTTGTGCTTTGAATGGCAGGAGGCATGGACACGGGACGAGGTGAACCGCGCTGGGACGTATCTGCAAGCTCACAACCCCTGGAAGCGGCTGATCAGCGTCCATGACTGGGCGTTCGAACCTTGGGCGTTTTCGGATCAGGCCTGGACGACCTATCTCCCCGCCCAGTGCGGCAATGAGGAGAAGGACCTAGGCCGGCTCCATGACTACCTGACGAGCCTGCGGAGTCACCCGATCCCCGTTCTGGCCGACGAGTTCGGCTATGAGGAAACGGACCTCATGAGGAGCAAGATGTGGGTGGCCTTCTGCTCCGGGGCGGCGGGCGTGGGGACCGGACACCACCTCAAGGCCTTCCAGCGATTCCTGGCCCAGAGCCGCGTTCCCTTCCAGCGGATGGTTCCCGCGAATGCTTCGGTCGAAGGAGGCTCCGTGACGCGGTTCTGTCTGGCTCAGGCGTGGCACCACTACGTCGTCTACAGCACCTCGGGGTCGTTCAAGCTGACGGCGCGCGGGACGGGACTGAAGGGTTACTGGTTCAATCCCCGGGATATCCACGGCTCACTCGGCCCGGCGTTCGACGTCAGGGCGGGTGAGGGCGTGTTCACGCCGCCGGATACAAAGGCGGATTGGGTGCTGTGGGTCACGGATGGGACGGACCTGAACAGCGGGGTAACACCCCCCTCCGCAGGGGCGACCGTTGTACGAGAGGTCGTGGGCGAATGAAAGTCAACCGGCATAAGGTGGCATGAAGCCGTTCACGGAGTGCGGCGAAAAGAATTTTGTGAAGCAGGGATTTTCGACTGGCGCGAAGCTGGGTAAGCCGGTATATCCTTGTCCATGGTAGACAAGGATGTCACGATATCCCAGTTGATTTTGGAGCTCGACCTGCTTCGCAGCCAAGTGCTGGGACTGGAGCAGATCAATGCCCAACTCCGCGC
>Ga0315289_10000736_pt1 | contig 50363 bp, 18 predicted proteins | sample YL17G11_40_MG_FD_203452 | JGI IMG/M metagenome (GOLD analysis project Ga0315289, IMG submission 203452) | Sediment microbial communities from Yellowstone Lake, YNP, Wyoming, USA - YL17G11_40 | ecosystem: Environmental > Aquatic > Freshwater > Lake > Sediment | place: USA: Wyoming | collected...
GAATGCCAGTAATCCCGGCGTTCAACCAGGAGAGGCTGAACGAACCGATGCGGTCCAGTCGCATAGCGGCACTGACATAGTTGTAATTCCGCTCCGCTTTCATGCCTGCGGTGTACATGAGCGAGGCCTCGAACTTGTGCAAGCCTACCAGAGCCGCTGGATTCCAGTAGGCTGCCGTAGCGTCTTCCGCGACCGTCGTCTGGGCACCGCCCATCGCCATCGCCTTGGCTCCTACACCCATGCGAAGCCATGGACTGGCGAAATTCTGTGCGAAACCAGCCGTGGCGAGCGCCATAACTACGAGGACTACGCTCAGCACGATCACCCGATATCGGTACATAATATCCCTCCTCCTGTCGAACGAGGATAGAACTTTTAATCTCTTCCAAATCGGTGGGGTCACTTGGCAGCCGACCCCACCACTGTCTGTCTGTCTGTTTGTTTACTTCACTTTCTTGAAGGCAACCTTCAAGATTTCATTAGAGACCTTGCCACCGGCCTCGATAGTAATATGTGCCAGGTAGACACCGTTGGCCACTTCCTGACCACTGGCATTGACGCCATTCCAAACAACGGCTTGGCCAGGCTGATACTGACCTTCGTAGACCGTTGCCACATATTGACCTGCGAAGTCATAGATCTTGACCATGACGAAGGCCATTCCGTCACCGGCAACCCCCAGCTCAAAGTTAGCGGCTTCACCAGGCACGAATGGATTCGGCCATGAGTACGACTTCTTACCTGTCAACACAGGTGTCGGGGTGCCGACACGATAGACCCACTCGGCCATCGCCACATTGCCACCGACATCCGCCACACTCACACGCAGTATGTACTGACCTGTTTCGAGACCCTTACTCGGCTGGTAAGTAACCCAGCCCACAGAGCCGGTTGGCGAAACATAGACGGTGTCTGTGCCCTCGATGACCACGCCACCCAGTGTGGCAAGCGTAATTGTCACCCCAACCGAAGACAATCCTGTTCCGGCTTCCTCATGGAAATTCACAATGAATGTCGGCCGGGAATTGATCGTCAGCGGAATCTCCGGCGACGGGACAACGCCATCAATGGTAGGACGATCAATGTCCACTGTGTAGTTCTGCGAAGAACAGCACAGATTGACGTCAAGGTCAGCCGCGCAAAGCGTCAGGCGGACACCAATGTCCTTGATTCCGTCGGTGTTTTCAAGGAAGAAGTTGGCAACATAAGTTACGATACCCGTTGCAGTCTCGGCGTTCCATTCCCAATCAATTGGCGCTCTGTCAGTCAACAGGATGTAGTGCTCGAACTGTGAACTATCCGTTGTAACACGCTGGTGCTTCTCGACACGCAGCACGAGGCTGTTGGCATCAACGCCAGTCTGATCCGTGACGCGCATCGTGAAGGTATGCGGCATAGAGGATACATAATAGGGCTCGTCAAAGGCAATGGTAGGACATACGCCGTTAGCCACACGGAAGTTCCAGGTCGTCGAGGCTTCGTTGCACACGAAGTCCGCAACCCATAGCGTGACCGCGTATTCGCCACGCGGCAGTATTCCTGTCCAAGATACACCCATTGCATCAATCACGCCCGTACTGTCTTCAAGCTGGTAGGTTTGGCCGTCCGGACCGCGCAGCCACAACCGGACGCTGCTGGTATCAACACCCGAGTTGCCGTCAAGGTCGTCTGTTGCACCGGTGATTACACTGGTCCACGCGCCGAACTTCCCTGTTTTTGTTGCGTTGCCGCTGCGCTGGGCACGACTGATACTGGACCCAACGTTAGCACTCTGCTGTGGCGCACCTGTCAAGGTGCGGCTCACGGTGCGGCTCACGGTGCTGCTCTTGCTGCCTTCACCACCTGGAACGCCAGCCACCGTCGGAGGCGCCTCATCACCATAGGCCGCCGAGATGGTTACAGGTGTGCCTTCAGCAACGAGCGCAGTCGGTGACAGCACTTCAATCCACGGCGCCAAGCGGTCAATCTGATAGGTCTTGCTGGGTCTGGCAGTCGTGCCATACACATCCGCCACGACCAATTCAAAGCGAGTAGCGATGTCCGCCACAACTGGATCCAAGCTCGGGGTAGCCGTTAGAGTGAACTGCTGCGCGGTGTTTTCATCGCTCGGCTCAGGTATGAGCGTGTAGGCGGCACATGGCACAAGCAGCTCTTCGACCGCTCCATTCTCGGTGTTATAGATGCGATAAATATTCAGGCAGATGCCCGAACGGGCTACATTGATTCCTTGCACCTCGTGGATGGTCGCCTTCACGGTTAACACCCGATTCGGATTCCAGAAGCCGTCGTATTCGCACTCGCCGTCATTCGGCAAGAAGGTCACCGCCGGAGCGTCAGGCGTCACGAAGAACGGCCACGAGACTGTGTTGTCGTTGCCGATGCAATCCCAGACGGTGACATTGATCGTGTACCATCCCGGATCATGACTCGGCACCAAGGTGTACTTGATGTGGTCCTCATCAACCTCAAGATTCGGATCATCCGGTCTTGGGACAATAGCACCACCGTCCGGCTTGATGATTCGAATCTTCGCGCTGTCGATTCCAGAGCCGACATCGTCCAAGTGCCCACCGCCGTTGGCGGAACCTGCCGCGCGAGGATTGCCCGGCCGTCCAACGCCCTGTGCAGTAGAGGCACCCTGATCATCCGTCGCTGTCCAGGTGGTTATGCCATCTGAAGCACCGGCAGACCGCAGCGCACGCACCGGAATCGTCATTGTGGCGCCGCCACCCGGATTCGTTGTTAGCAGAACACCGCCGTCATCCGAGTAGGTCGCCTCGATGACAATAGCCTGGTCACGGTTGAATACCTGTCCGCTATCGGGTGACACTGGTGTAATTGTTGGCGGAAGATCATCTATGGCATAGGTATGATTACTTGTCGTCACACCAAAGCCTTCGCCCGAAACCGCACAGGAAGCCCTGGCCTCAATCCAAATACCCAAATCGGGGTCTTGGAATGGATAAGCAAGGCTGATATGCACTGGCGATTCAAGCGGGGTTTCAGGATTGATCACGGTCCAACCGATGATGACACCTGAATCCGGAAGCACCAGTACTCGGTAGCTAATGCCATTGGGGGCGATCGAACAGTGCGCAGAGGTTGCGGTCACGATGAAGCCGAAGTGATTCTCGCCTTCCGGATCAAACCAATCTCCGCACTCACCCTCTCCGGCAGGACCGAAGCTAATGGCCGGAGCCGTGGATTCAACGAAGAAGGTCCAGCTTCTTGGCCTGATATTGTCGACGCAGTCAGTGACAGTTAGATTCACGGTGTAGGTGCCCGGAATAAGCAGCCGTGCAGACACCCATTTCACATGAGCGGCGTCCTCGTCGTACTCTCCAAGCGGAATGGATGTGCCATCCGGATCGTAAACCGCCAATTCGGCGTTGTCCACGCCCGACTGCGCCGCATCGTCAAAGGTTGCCTCAACCACCACCGAACTGTTCCACACAAAGTGCTGCCCATCCTCAGGAGACACGATGGTGACCACAGGAGCTGTCCTGTCAATTGCATAGGTGTGACGGCTCTCCGCCATGCCTTCACCCGTTTCGGAGTTATATCCAACGCTCCAGGCGCGGACGGCAAGGTCAATGCCGATATCGGTCTGGGCGAAGACATAGCCCAGCACCACATTCACATAGACCGAGTCTTGGCCGGCCGGATCAATCAGCGTCGGCCCGGAAATCAACGCACCCGACGGCAGCACAAAGACGCTGTACTCAATGCCATTTGGCGCGATCGGCGAGTCACCCGTCTTCTTCACCCAGAAGGCGAATTCGTTGGAACCTTCCGGATTGAACCAATCACCGCAGGCCTCTGGAGGACCAAAGGTGATCGAAGGTCCAGTCGGTTCAATGAAGAATATCCAGCTAATCGTGCTGAAGTTGTCCACGCAATCGCCGACGGTCAAATTCACTGTATAAGTGCCTGGAACTGTCAGCGGAGGCGAGATCCACTTCACATGGTCAATCGCAATCTCAAGCTGTCCATCGCCTTCCTCACCAGTGAGTGGCTCGCCACTCGGATCAAAGACCTGGAAGCTGATGGAACCAATGTCCACACCCGATTGAGAAGCATCGTTGAAGGTCGCCTCGACAACCACCGAGCTGTTCCATTCAAAGTGCGAACCGTTCTCAGGAGATACGATGGCGATCACAGGCGCGGCCTTATCAATGGCGTAGGTGTGAGCGGTCTCGGTCAATCCCTCGCCTGTTTCCGGATCGTATTCCGTACTCCAGGTTCGGACATAGAGACTAATGGCTATGTCAGAGTCAGTGAAGGTGTAACCCAGCACCACATTTACATAGACCGAGTCTTGGCCGGCCGGATCAATCAGCGTCGGCCCGGAAATCAACGCACCCGAAGGCAGGACCTTGACGCTGTACTCGATTCCGTTCGGTGCAATCGGCGAGTCGCCTGTCTTCATAACCCAGAAGGCAAACTCGTTCGTGCCTTCAGGATTGAACCAATCGCCACAGTCGCCGGCCGGTGCGAAGTAAACCGCCGGTCCGGTCGGCTCGATGAAGAATGTCCAGCTAATCGTCTTGAGATTGCCCACACAATCGCCGACCGTCAGATTAACGGTATAGGTGCCCGGCATCGTGCGAGGCGTCAACAACCACTTCACATGATCAATCGCGATCTCAAGCTGCCCGTCGCCTTCCTCAGAAAGCGGCACACCGCTCGGATCAATAATCTGGAAGTTAATCGTACCAATGTCCACTCCCGATTGCGAAGCATCGTTGAAGGTCGCCTCGACAACCACCGAGCTGTTCCACGCAAAGTGCCAGCCGTTCTCAGGGGATACAATGGCAATCACCGGCGCAGCCTTGTCTATGGCATAGGTGTGGGCGCTCTGCGTCAAACCTTCACCCGTTTCAGGATTGTATTCAACGCTGATAGCGCGCACAGAGAGGCTAATCGCCGCATCCGCGTCCGCAAAGTCATACCCCAGCACCACATTCACATAGACCGAGTCTTGACCAGCCGGATCCACCGTCGTCGGCCCGGAAATCAACGCACCCGACGGCAAGACCTTGACGCTGTACTCGATACCATTTGGTGCGATCGGTGAATCACCGGTTTTCTTTACCCAGAAGGCAAACTCGTTCGTGCCTTCAGGATTGAACCAATCGCCACATTCTCCGGCCGGTGCAAAGTAAACCGCCGGTCCGGTCGGCTCGATGAAGAATGTCCAACTAATCGTCTTGAGATTGCCCACGCAATCGCCGACCGTCAGATTAACTGTATAGGTGCCCGGAACCGTCAGCGGAGGCGAGACCCACTTCACATGCACTGCGTCGCTCTCTGTCAAGTCTTCCTCATCGGCAACCGGAGAACCATCCGGGCCGTAAACAGCGAAGTCTGTAAGAGCCTCCTTCACACCCGAGCCTCCCGCGTCGTCAAAACTCGCCTCGGCAACCACGGAGCTGTTCCACGCAAAGTGCCAGCCATCCGCCGGCGAAACAACAGTAACTGCTGGAGCATCCCTGTCAATTCCATAGGTGTGATAGCTCTCCGTCAGACCTTCACCGGTTTCCGGATTGTAGTTGATATTCCACGCCCGCGCCCGCAGACTAATGGCTACATCACTCGCAGCAAAATCATACCCCAATGTAACCGTCACATTAACAGAGTCGCGACCCGCAGGATCCACCGTCGTCGGCCCAGAAATCACCGTGCCCGACGGCAACACAAGGACACTATATTCAATGCCATTGGGCGCAATGGGCGACGAACCCGTCTTCTTCACCCAGAAGGTAAACTGATTCGTACCCTCCGGATCAAACCAATCACCACAGGTACCCGCAGGTCCAAAGGTAATGGAAGGACCCGTCGGCTCAATGAAGAAGGTCCAGCCTGCCGTCGAAATATTCCCCAGGCAGTCCACTACCTTCAAGTTCACCGTGTAAGTGCCCGGCGTGTCCAGCGGCGCCGATACCCACTTCACATGCGCCGCATCCTTCTCACGAAGGTTAGTGACGGTCGCAATCCGGGTACCATTCGGATTGTAGACGGCGAAGTCAGTGCGACTTGTGTCCACCCCCGACTGCGCCATATCATCAAAGATCGCCTCTGCCACCACCGAAGTGTGCCAAACGAAGTGTTCACCATCCACCGGCGAGACAACAGTAATTGCTGGAGCATCCCTGTCAATTCCATAGGTGTGGCTGCTCTCGGTCAGGCCTTCGCCGGTTTCTGGATTGTATTCCACACTCAACGCCTTAACTTGGAGATTGATTGCTACATCAGTGTCAACAAAGTCATAGGCGAGAGTAACAGTTACATTGACGGAATCGCGTCCCGCCGGATCTACGGTCGTCGGCCCGGCAATCAGAGCGCCCGACGGCAACACAGAGATACTGTACTCAATGCCATTCGGTGCGATAGGCGATGAACCCGTCTTCTTCACCCAGAAGGTAAACTGATTCGGTCCCTCCGGATCAAACCAGTCACCACAGGTCCCCGCAGGACCAAAGGTAATGGAAGGACCCGTCGGTCCAATAACGAAGCTCCAGCTCGCTGTGCTGAGATTCTCGACGCAGTCGCCTACCCGCAGGTTCACCGTGTAAGTACCCGGCGTGTCGAGCGGCGCTGACACCCACTTCACATGCACGGCATCCTTCTCGATGAGGTTGACCTCAGTCGCAATCCTGACACCATGAGGATTGTAGACCGCGAAGTCAAGCAGTGTCGTATCAATGCCCGACCGACCCGCATCATCAAAGGTCGCCTCGGCCACGACCGAACTGTGCCATGCAAAGTTCTGGCCGTCCGAAGGTGACACGACGGTAATCGCAGGTCCGGTGTTGTCAAGGGCGTAGGTGTAATCGCTCTCGGTGTAGCCGACCGTTGTGCTGTCGTAGAGATAGTTGCGCGCCGTGACATGCACACGAATGCCTTCATCGCTCGCTTGGAACGGATAGGACAGGGTGAAGGGCACGGTTATCGAATCTTGACCCGCAGGATCAATCACCGTCGGTCCGCTGATCAGAGTATTCGAAGGTAGCACATAGACACTATAATCAATGCCGTTGATGGCAAGCTGGCATCCCGCTGTCGCCTGAACTTGGAAGCGGAATTCGTTCGTGATTTCGGGATCGAACCAGTTGCCACAGCCTTCATTCACAGGATAGAAGGTAATGGCCGGACCTGGCACCTTGATATAGTAGGTCCAACTGAACGGAACAGCCGCCACATTACCTGCGCTATCCGGCGCCACCACACTGACACGGTGCTCACCGGGCGCATAGAATTGATCGAGGGCAGGATTATCTGTTCCGCCAAACAAAATGTACGCATCATCTTGCTGTCCGTAGGGCCAGTAGATGTGGAAGTTAAGTGTCTCGTCTCCATTGTCGTCAAACGAGAAGATCTGACCATCAACGACCAACCAGATTCCCGGCACATTGACGCCAGAGGCACCGCTACCGCACATTGCAAGATCATTGACTGCCGCCTCGATGGTCGGCCGTTCGCCGAATAGCAGTGTGTCTGGCAGGTAGTTGATTGGGTCTTCGTCAATACGATCCTGCCACCATGGGATCAGGTCTCCAATCCACTCGCCGTCATTATCATTGTTGATGCAGTCGCGCCAGTCTTCGTTGAACGAACCGTCGCCGTCTTCGTCAATGGGTGCACCAACGGGCGACACAGCGACAACCATCGGTGGTTCGACATCAATATGGTACAGGTAAGCCACAGAATCGCTCACCAAGCACAACTTATTGGCCGTAACCCAAGTCACGCACATCTGGCCGGGATTGTTGTTCTCAATCAGCCACTCCTGCAGTCCCTCCCACTGCATCGTGAACTGCGCATGGTAACCATTCCCAATCGGTGTAAAGGTCATGCCGTCCGACATAACCGCAAAGACGCGCTCAGGCTGATTGATCACGATATTGATGTCAAGGTCAACTCCGCCAACTTCGACGCCAATATTAATCGAGAAGGCCCCCGGCGTGCAATCACTGATAACCGCGACGACTTCCGTCGTATCAATGGCGGTTTCCGCATCTGTGAGATCCGCCCACAGATTAATCTGATGGTTGACATATTCTGGATAAGTGAACGCCTCGGGACCACTACGATCCACATAGAAAGGAGTATTATCTGTTTCAACCATGTGTCCCACGCCGTCATACACACGGAACTGAATCGTGTGCGGTCCCGCTTGTAGCGCGCAGTGCCATGGGCTGTGTATGCAGGCGAACGGTGATTGGTTGAAGTAGACTTTGTAGATGCCCGAAACTTGGTCATAGCTATCCAGGAAGATGTCCGTACAGCCATCAAATATGACGGCTTGACCGTTATGGATAATGCGAATGCCGTCCAGCCAGACATCAATCCACTCTTCTGGCGGCACACCATCACCATTGCGCAGCACGGCCCAGAAGGCCGGGTCATCGCCTATGGTGGGACCGCGCTCAGGCGTGTAGTAGGAGGAATCCGGATATTCCCAGCAACCAGGATATGCGTCAGTGAAGTATGGCCCATTAATCGTGAAGCCGGTCTCGCGCACCATCACAGCGAGGGTAATGAAGTAGCACCCATTCGCTTCCAAAGCGGTGATGCTGTCAATCCTCGACTGGAAGGTAATGGTTAGGGTCGTCGGATCTACTTGCGCATACTCGATACCTTCCTCAGACCACTGACCGCCAATTTCATCCCACCACACAGGGACAAGCTGACTTGGATCATTGGTGCCCTGTGGGAACATAAGCGTATCAAAGTGCAGCTTGAACTGCGAAGGCACAAGGTCAGGTCCGACGATGTAGCCACCGAAGTTGACATTTTCAACTTCGCTTACCAATGTGTAGTAAGGTTGATCGACAGGAATCAGATTAATGACCTGAGCATCCAGATACGGCTCGAAGTAAACCGTTCCATTTGCCCAGAGACCATGCGACGGCACATAGACTTGCGTCTGGCCTGTCTCGGAGGTGAGCCAGCCGTTTGAGCCACCATACTGATCCGTCTGATGGATACGCAGAGTTGCATTGGGATACTCCGGAGTTGGGGATGGCGTGAAGACCCAGAGGTGCATATGCCCATCGTCAGGATTGTAATTGGCTGTGAAGATTGTCAAAGCACCATCCGCGTTTGTGATTCGGCAAGGACTTGTCCGGGTAGGACTGAGCTGTCCAGCATAGAGTCCGGGAGAGCCTTCGACGGGATTCACGCAAACCAACTCGTGATCGTTGAAGCAAACCTCACTATAGTCTTCAAGGACACTGAAGACCCATGGAACCTGACCCTGCAATAGCCCGGGCACTTGCACCCAATCGTAGGCATACACCACAACATCCGAAGCCCCGTGTATGTCGTTCCAAGTGAAGACTGGCGGTGCAGGATCTTGGTTCTCGGATTCATCGGTGGCCAGGGCACGGAACATGGCGTTTTCCGGAATGTCGGCAAACTCGACCTGGACACCCCAGACATGAATCTGCAACACAGTATTGCAGAATGCTTCGCCCGTGACATCCTCGCCAAAACTCACCCAGGTCCCGCCTTCGTCTGTCGAGTACTGGAAGCGAACGCTGGAAGTGTAGTTCAGGTCGCAATCATCGGTGATAGCCCAGAGGCTATCGGGGCAAGCATACTGATCATCGCGATCGAAACCAACGATATAGGCACGCTGATAAAGCTGGTCAGTGATATGGATAGCAATTTCGGTGGATCCACAGTTGCCAGCTTCATCCCAAGCTATTGCACGAACCTGATAGTCTCCGAAATCGACCCCGCCCGTGTTCCACATGACTTCCCAATTCGGGCCCGAACCGGCGCACCCAATGAGCAGCCACTGGGCGCAACCACCGCCGCCACCACCTTCAAGAGTGTCATCTTGACCGCCAACAGCCGGGTCATAATAGAAGCAGACAGAATCAATGGCGGAGTTTCCACCTTGACTGAAGAGATCAAGCGCGGTCGCGATGATGTTCACCACTTCGCCCTTGGGAATATCCATACCATCTGGCGTGAGATCACCATTGACATTGGTAATGTCAACTTCCGGCACACAGTTGTCCATGCGAACGGAATCGGCGAAGATGATATCGGTCCTGTTGGGCGTTGGCACCGACTTGTCATAGGCCATTGCACGCAGGCTAATGAGTCCACATGCCATCGAGCGGACATCCCACTGATAGGCCCACTTGTCCGTTGCTTCATCCCAAGTCGCCTCGCCGATCGCGTGCCAGAATTCCTCGTCGTCGGGATCTGCCGCCGACTTCCAACCAAAGTAAACCTCACTAAGATCCGAAGGTGGGTCATCGAACTTGACAATCAGATCCTCAGGCAGACGGGTCGTGTCAAACAACGCACAATAACCACCCAACAGTCCCACCACAGACAGCGGTTCATGATCGCCCAGCACCAGTGGCAGGCTATGGTCAATGACGACATTGCGGTAGTCATAGCCGATAGTCACGAGGTTTCCACCAAGATCAGCCGAGCCAATCACGCCAACCATACCCGGGCCTTCCGCCAAAGCGGTTACATCCCAGGCGGTCCAAGTGGCAGAGGTTGCGCCGAGCGCGACAGGTATCGTGCCGATAGTCGTGGTGTCACCACCACGCACCCAGACGAAGCGAACATTGTCGAGGTTCGGCTCAAAGTGAGTGGTGAGTTCCACATTGACGCCGTTCACATGCGGATTCGTGGTTGCATCTTGGCCGCCAATCGTGAAGAGCGTAATGAGAGCATCACTGTCGGTCACCTCGCCCATCCAGTCAACCAGGTAATTGCCCTGGCCGTCTGTCATGTCAGTCAACCACACGAGGTCTGTGGCCACAGCGGCGAACCGATAGGTCCATCCAACGACAGCCGTTGTCGGAACGGTCCAGTGGAAGGTGTATGGCCAGGCGGTCTCTTCGCCGATGAAGATCCAGACACTCGGATTTCCACCGGCCTCTTGATAGTAGAGGGCAACTTTGCGCAGGCCGAAGTTATCATCGGCACTGACATAGAACACGGCTTCGGTGCCGCGCTCAAGTGTCGTCACCGATACGCCTTCCTGCATCACGCTGTCAATGCCAGCCCATGGCCGCGCGTTATCAATATTGACCGTGCGCGTATTCGTCGGCGGCTCGCCACCAGCGGGATCGCCGTCTATGTTGCCGACATCGTCCTCGCCAAAGGCACCGACGACATAGGTTCCATTCAGGAGCTCCGTATTCCAGTAGCCTTCAACCGGCACGAACGGCGGAAGCAGACTGTCGCCTTCCACACGCTCGATTTCGGTGAACGGCCCTGTCTGACCGAGTTCGCGTACTCCGAAGGTTACGGCAACGACATCAGGATCTGCCACGGTCGCTTTGATCTGCACATTGCCAGTCAAGAACATCACCGAAGAATCGGGCGTCTGATCAGGCCACAGGGTCAGGTCGTAGGCAACCGGTGCCGTCGTGTCAATCACCATGAAGCGCTTGACAAAACCACGAAGGATGAGGTTGTTCCATTTGTCTTCATAGGTCATGCCTTCGCCGAACATCAAGAAGCGATCCCAAGTCATCATGTTGCCTATCCGGTCGTTGGCCAGAATAGCGATGTCGTACCAGACTCCCGGTTGCGGATACGGACAAGCACCAATGGAGCCATTCCAGAAGTTGACCGGGCGCTTCGAGAACGGCGCAGTCGAATCATCGCCGATGAAGCACCAAGCCGAATCACCTAACGGATAATCCGTCGCGCGCTTCATCCACCATGTTGCACCGTAAATATCCCAAGGCGTTGTCGGCTCAGGACACGCACCGATTGTGAGCGTGCTGAACCGATTCACCATCTCAGGGACTTGCTCTTCATTCCAATTATCGCAATAAACGGTATCCACATTGACATCCGAGTACCACACGAAAACACGAGCCATCGGCGGCGTAGCGTCAATGTGAACAGTGTAAATTACGGGTTCCAATTCGATATTCGCGCAGAGGTCTTCACCCCAGACGCGCACGAAGACATCACCGTCAAGGCCTGAAATATCCCATAGATGCGACCACAAAATCGGATGATCTGTGTCACACCACCACGGCAACGGCGGCACCACCAAGGTATCGCACTCCGGTGGATTCGCGCCTTGATAGTCAATGCCAATCTGCTCCCAGCCCTGGCCCTCACGACGCCACTCGAAGACTACATGGTCAAGCGAGCCATCACCCACCTGGCTGAACGCATGCAGATAGACATCCACATCCGCGCCACCAAGGATGCTGACGGAATGAGTCTGCTGGTTAATGACCACATCGGTCCGCGGATCATCGGCACGGCCAACACCCCAAAGTTGCGTGACCGGCGGCTCGGTGTCGTGAATAATTGCGACATCATACCGGCCATACTGGAATGCATAGAAGGCATTGATCGGATCATTCACGCCGGTGCCGTACAGATTGTGCCAACGGTCATCGGCCACGACGAGAACATCCAGTGTGTCGCCGCAATGGAAGGTTGAATCGAACCAAATCACGAAATGCGGATTGCATAGGCTGGGCACCGAGTCAACGCGCACCCACACCTGCGAATAGGTGTCCTGATCATTCGGGAAGTGATGCGGCTTCGCCCAGACAGCGACTTGCGTTCCCTCCTGAGTCGAATCGTTCGGAGTCAGCCAATCTGCCCAATCTACCCATAGATAAGTAGGATTGTGCTCGGCGGACCACATCTCGACTTCGATTGTATCGCGAGCATATTCGCCTTGAGTCGGTTCGCCGTTGACTTGCGCAATCCACGCCCGCGGATAGTCGCAGTCAGCATAGACATAGAATTCGTCAAAGCCCGACACCTGCTGCGTGCACGCATCGTCATAGGCAATCACCCAGACGCGGATGAGCCCGTTCATTCCGAGTTGCTCCTCAAAGTGATAGGTTGCGCCGCGTGAAGTCCAAGACGGACTCCAAGTGTAAGTATCAAACAGCGTGCTGTCGTCCGAGCCAACCTGTTGCACCCAGAGCTCGACTCTCTGTATGTACTGCTGATAATCGGGCAGCGTTCCATACACATGAAAATCAGTGTTACAGCCAATCTCCGTCGTCCCGTCGAGGACACGGTCGGTGACGACGCAATCCGCCTGTGCGACGCAATCCCATGCCTCGAACTGAATGCTATCCAGTGTCGCATATGCCGGCGGCGAACCCTCGCGCAGGATGAAGGTGTAGTTGCAGGTCTTCAGATTGTTCAATCCCGTGTCATAAGCGTAAAGTATCAGCGACACTTCCGTGCTATCCCAGCTTACCGTTGGCGTTGTCCATGTGAACTCTGCCCATTGATCCGAATAGAAGGCGTCAGCCGGAATGTATACGTAGTGAGGATAGCCAACCCACATCTTGACGCTGTCAAGATCAGAGAAGGTATGGCTGCTGCCAAACGATTGCGTCAATTCTGTGACATTCCATCTCAGGTGCACCGTCTGGCCGCCGTTTGCCACCATGCTTGTGCAAGCATCGAAGCGAGTCAAGGCGCCACAGACAGGTGCCACGCAATCCACGGTCAGCATAGTCGTGGTATGGGTCCAATCACCGGCGCCGCAGGTCACTTCCACGCGCCGCGTGCCTTCGTTGCCCGCGCAGTCGCGTGTGTGAATATCGAAGTAGTAGCGACCCGAACTATCGGCAAGGTGGTTGAACATATAGCAGATACCACCATGCAGATCGAAGTCAAAGGTCCAAGTATCCAAGTCCTCCCGATCCAGCGAGCCAAGATTATAGGTTGTCGGCGTTCCATCGGCTGTGGTCACCGTGAGCCAAACATCTTCGCTGACATTGACTTCACCGGAAACCGGATCTGGATCAAAGTTGACCGTCAATACAGCATCGCTATTGATTATGGTGCATCCTTCATAAAGGATGTCGTAGTGAGCGGTCGGGATGTCGTCCGAGACCTGGACCAGCGGCGTCTCATCTACCCACAGCGTCCAGACATCCGAAGTGTCGTTCCCGTTGTAGTCCTCCACGATAGCGCGCAAATCGAAGCCCCTCTGTCCAATGTCATCCGGTCGCGGCTGGAACACGGAACATCCCGAAGTTGTCCCGTCGGGTATCGGGAGCGTCTCGATATTGCGCCATTCGCTTACCACATAGCTATCATCGCCCGTCCAGTCGCGTGTGCGATATTGGAAGGTCAGGGATGCCAAGGCCGTATCAATTGTGGTCGCTTCAAAGCCCGCGCAGACTGTATATGGCGGATTCGGATTGATGTAATAGACATCATCACCCGTACACGAATTCGCCGTATCGCTCGCGCTACGCACCATGGAAATCCAAATATTCGCGGCCGGCGTCACATCATTCAGCCGGATGGTAATCTGACAAATCACATTGTCGCAGGAATCATTGTTGCCCACGGTATCTTCGGCAATCGCTCGGAGCTGATACCAGTTCTCCGGATCCGGATGGCCTGGCTCGTTAAACAGTGCTTGGAGATCCCATGTGAAGAAAAACTCGCTGCCAATGTGGCGCACAATCGAAGTCCCCGTCTGAGGCTGCATATCCCTCCAGGCTGTCGGTGGATAGAGCGTGCGATACTGGAAGCGAGCCAGAATTGCCGGATCAAAATAGTCCGCCACCGGGTCGTTGGTTGCCACGATATTAATTTGGTAATCTTCCGGAATTATGATGGTCTGGTTATCGGGATCGGCTACACCTTCAACTTCGGTAATGCATGCCCGTCCTTCTGACACATCAATCCACAAGGGCTCGGCAGGCGTATTGAAGGTATTGCCGCACTGATCAACAATAACCGACCGCGTCCAGATGCGGACATTCTCCTCGCCTATGCCGTCGCCAGCCTGCACATCGTAGGTTTCGTCAATCAGACCGTCACCGTCATTGTCAATATTGTCGGTCAGCGGATTGATCGCTTTCCACCAGCCGGGCCAGCCTTCAGTCCAGCCCTCGTCATCATTGGAATAGACGGTGAAGACATTCTCCCAACCATTGTCGGAACCATACTCTGTCGAATCGGTGTAGCTGCGCTGATAGATGACTTTGCATATGTCTTCGACAGGCAGGTTGTAATAGCCGCCGATGGCTTGGATGTCCGTCACAAAGTGAACTGTGTCGGCCGCATTACAGATAGCAGGCTCGCCGCCCGGCTCCTGCATGCCCGCCGCCACACGCGTCACATCGAATTCGATGTCATGCGCGCCTTCGGCAGGCTCATTGTCCACGAAGAAGACATGGACACTGTCACCAATCGCAGGATTCTCGATGACATGATAGCCGATGTCATCGTGCCACACCACCGTCGTCCAGAAGTTGTGGCTGCGGTTCGAGAGAGCGTGCGTGTTGAGATTGATCATATACTCCCACACATGCACCCACGCGGTGTCGTTTCCTGTGCAGGTGTAGCGCGGGTCATTGACATGGCGGTCAGTGCCATTCGCGTCAATCTCGTTGTTGTCATTGGCGTCAATGATGAAGAAATATTTGTAGCCCGTCGGGCTGTATGGCAGGTACACATTCGTCGACCAGCGGCCAGCTGACTCGGACATAGTGTACGTAGTGTATTCCGTCCCATTGGGATTCAGAACGCGTACCCAAACATCGGGGAATAGGTCGCGCTCCGGATACCACTGATAGCCGTTGGTAACATACCAACCGGCCATGCCCAGCACTTCGCTCTCATTTAATTCAAAGGTCACATAGGCATAGCCCGGGTTCGTGTCATAACCCAGAAGCGTGTCCTCGTGCATTTCGGTCTCGGTATGGAAGTAAACCGTGTCAATCTCGCCGGTGAAGTAATCCGGGTCGGAGACATCCTCAGCACCGAGAGGAACCGTTCCGTGGACACAAGTCTTCCCGTAGTCCGGGTCACGGATGACCACCTGCGGCTCGTTCACATTCACCACACGCACCCATAGGTCTATCTTTGTTATATCCGCACCGTAGGCTTCAATCGCGTCGTTCATGTTGAAGTCACCTTCGATATTGCCATACTCATCCGTGGCAATGAAGGCAAAGTGATAAGTACCCGGTTCATAGGTATTGTCCAGCAGAAGCGCTATCTCGTAACGGCTGTTCGCATCGTCATCCGGTGGATACTGGTCAAACTCCTCAGCCGTCATGAAGCGGTCGAACCGGACCCAATCACTACTCGGACAAACACGGCCATAGCCGATAGCTTGGTTCCGTTCGAGATCCCAAAGCTGAATATTATGGATAGTGACGGGCAGGCCGCTGCAATTGGTAATGTCGGCAGCGTTGCAGTAGAAGATGACGAAGGCCTCCGGATCATCACCACCCGGACTTATGTTGCGATTGTAGAGCACCTCGATCGTGTCATTGACGGTATCTTCCCACGGCACTTCCTCAAGGATCCGCACGCGCTCCTCCGGATTCTCCGGATTGTTCTGGACATAGCTGACATGGGTAATCGGCGCGTTGGGAGCTTCGTTGTCCACATTGACATTCACATTGCAGTAGCCGGTATTGCCCACATCGTCCGTCACATAGACCCAGACTTGGCCTTCACCAGCCTTATATCCCTCGACCGTGCGGAAAACGGTATTGTTCCACTTCGTATTCATGTAATCGACGTAGGAGTCGTAATAATTGTCCGTGGAATCGCGGTGCCATCCCCAACTGTCAGGGAAGCACCCATCGTAATCCACCATGCCCGTGTAGTTCAGCGGACCACCCACATAGGACCAAGACCAATGCGTCCCGTAGAGGTTTCGTATGTACTCGCCCAACTGCAACTCGCGGTTCGCCGTGAGCCACTGGTTAAGATAGGCCTCCAGCGGCGTGTAAGTGTTGCAGTTGTAATTCGTAGCATACAAGAGCTGGCCAGCATCTGGATAAGTGACCTCGCACACCGGAGCCTGGCAGTCCCAAGTGATTCCGAACCCGCTTCTCTCATAGAGAGGAGAGGGATTCCCTGTCCAATCCGTTACATAAGCAAAGAAAGTCAAGTCAGCATTGGTAAATCCGCGGGCGGCCGCCGAATCTGCGATTGCCTGACGGATGTTCGTCCAAATCACATAGACGCTATCCCAAGCCGCAATCAGTGGCACGCCTCCCGAAGCGGGTGCACTCGGATTCAATGATACATCATTCGGGATATAATGCTCGTCGTACATTCCAGGCCAAGACACAGATCCATTCGCATCCCAAGCGCCCTCGAAGCGGAACTTGAAGTGCATCAGCCACTGGTCGCCGACTATCGTATCATACTTCGCCACAAAGAGGACATTATCCAATTCATAGGGCTCATTGCAGCCAAACCGGTCACCACCGACGATTGGGTCGCCAAAGACCGGCAGGTCATTCTCGAAGTCAGAGTGGTTGTAGCCCCACAGGAAGACACCCTCCGGCGGGTAGTCGAGAATCTGGATGGCATCCGAGCAAAGCGCGGCATCGCGGTCAAGGTTGCAGTCGCGGTTGCGGTCTTCCTCCCAGTTGGGATCGCCCCAATCCGGCCTATCCGCGCAGAAGGCGCGGAAGCGGATGCTATCCAACGGGCTATTGCCAAAGTTGTCGAAGTACACATAGCATTCCCAGACTGCGCGATATTCGTCCAAATTCTCATCGTAGTAATACGCCGGCGAATAATCGCGCGATATCCCATTCCATCCAAATGGGTTATCTGAAACATGGACATCTGCACCATAGAGCGGATTATAACCGTAATTCTGAGCCAGATCTTCCCAGACTCCGAAGCGGTTCAGAACCTGGAATTGCACCCAACTTATCCGCCACGGTTGTACGAAGTCCTCCGCCGTAACACGCAAGACAAATGCGTTACCTTCACCAACGGTGGTAAGGGTGTCAAACTCATCACCACCGTCATAGTCGTACGGATCTGAAATCCAGCAACCCGTCACTTCAGGCGCCGTATTGTCCACATAGACCCGCGACCAATGCGGATCCGGATCGAAGTTGTGCAAGCCATCCCAGGCTCGCGCATAGAGCCAATAGTAACCCGAGAGGAGATGCCGCGTATCCCATCTATCCGTGCTGAAGTAGGTCGCCCAATTCCACTGGACAGAGTCATAAACCGTTTTCGCGTCAATAAAGATGTGTTGGCCGACACCCGGTATGGAGAGCGAGTCCACATACCAGAACTCGACGGAGTCCACATCATAATAGTAAGGAACGGTCGCACGAACTGGCACGAAGCCTTCCGTGCAATGCATGTCGGTCACCCACATATCCGCGTTCGGCCATGTAATCGAGGCAATCGGATTGACCGTATCTTGATAAACCCAGAAAGTGACGACAGGTGTATTCAGCGGATCATTGTTGCCGCAAACATCAAAGGTCCAGAAGCGCAAGTTATACTGATGTGCGAGCAAGTCTGCGATGTTCCAACGCACATGGAAGCTGTCGTCCGGCGCCCGGTAGGTTGCCGTATCCTGACCCATCGAATCGGGCGTGAATCCTGTGCGAATGGTCACCCAACCGAGGGCCGGGTCATCATTCAAGGGGTTGTAAGGATCGCCAGGCGCCTCGAAGTACTTGTACTGGAACATACCCTTGGCCAAGTCGAACCAGCGGCCAAGCGGACTGAAGGTGAAGGTGTCACCCGGTGTCGGGTCGTAGGTTCCGCCAACCGAGTCGTAGGCTGTCACGATGAGCTCGCTGTCAATCTGCGTGCTGAATGTAGAGCCTTGTGTCGGCCAGACGATGTAGGCCAACGGCGGAATATCATCAACGACATCCACCGGAGCATAGCGCTCGCACGTATTTCCAAAGGAATCGAATGCGCGCACGCGCACGAAGTAACGATTGATGCAACGGCCGAGCGTGTCCACCGGAGGCATGCCGAGCGTATCTTCCGAAGTCCACGGCAGATTCATCACCTGCCAGTACGCCGCCCAGACATAGCCCGTATCGGTTGCATAGCCCTGCGCGCTCAGAATATTCGCCTGAATCCAGAATGGATAGGCGTCCAATATGCCGTCGCGATTGGCGTCAAAGCAATAATCAAAGATGACGCTGTCAACCCCGTCAAGGGAATCGTTCACGAAGCTCTTGATTTCGACATAATCCCATGAAGCGAGCAGAGTATCTTCTCCACCCGCGAAACCGGACTGCGTCACGAACAGAGAGTCAATCGCCGGGCAAGTGCGGTCGAGGATGAATTGCCAACTCCAAGTGCAGCCGTTCCCCATCCGATCCAGCGCATAAACTGACACCGTGTAGAGCCCGTCTGGCATGCCGTCCATAATGGTACTCGACGGATCCACCAAAGTAGCCCACGGGGTATTCGTCAAATCCGCATAGTATCGGGTTTCAAAACCAGGAACCGGCGTTCCGCTTGGATCGAGCAACTGGATAATCGTCGCAGCTCCATTATTCCAATTCGTGCTATCCGGCACCGTGCTCGTGTCCGTGTCAACACCGGAGCCCGGAACAGGCGGAATGCTATTGAATATGTAGCCATCGGTTAGAACGACATTGATGGAGTCAAAGCTGTTGTAGACGAATAAACTATCGAATACCGTGACCGCCGTAAGGTCAAGAGGCCACATGTCCGTACCATGGAAGCGAATCGGTACGAACGCGCCACCCTCCGCGAGACCCAGAGCAACACCTGTCGGGCAGGATTCGTCTTCCCAGAAGATCAGAGCGAGAGTATCACCATAGGTGGCCAGAGTCAACGTGTCGCGATGACCATATATGTCGCTGATAAAGAGCTCGACTTCATACTGGCCCTCGCTGAAGTTGTCCTGGAACCACAGGTAATTGATCCACACGCCACCCGAGTTCATCGAGTCAACATGCGCCACCTGCGGATAGTTGTTGATGCGCATGTCAGCGGTGTAGAAGTCCACACCTTCGCCCAACTCATCCGCGATGCCGTCGGCGTCATTGTCAATCAAGTCATGCTGCAGGACGGTGTCTTCGACAAAGAGGAAGAAGCGCGTGCTGTTCGAATACCAGCCCCATGTGTGCATGGGTTCAGAATGCCATACCTTATAGAGATTCTCGTTGGGATCTGGACTCAGCTTGTCGTTGTTCCAGATGTCCATGCTATCTTCAAGCAGGACCATCCCCGGATTCGGAACATTCCAGTTCTGAATCGTAAAGACGATGGCGCTGTCAAGGTCGCCACAGAAGAGCGTCGTAAATGGTGCGTCAGCATCGCCCGTGCTGTTTCCAAAGGTATCAGAAACTTGCAGAGCGAAGTAATATTTATCGGAAAGAATCGTCTCATCAAAGAGCGTCGAGCTATAGAGCGGCACATACCAGACGATACTGTCGCGATGCATGCCGTTCGTATTGTAGAAGATGACATCCGGGTGCGCGATCGTATCCGGCCCGAGAATCATGAAATTACGGGTCGGATGATTGGTCGGATGACGGAAATCAATCCAAGTCTGGTTAAAGCTGAGAAGCGTGTCACCCGGCCAGTTGTCCACGACCACATAGACGGTCATCAGACTATCATAGTCGAGGTTGTAGACGCCCCGACGCAGCACAATCACGCTGTCAATGCCGGTGCTGTCATCAGCGCCCGGGAAGCCCGTTTCCCAAGTGTAGTCGCCACGAACCGCCGACAGCACATAATCTGGCGGCTGATCATCGGTTGTATCGTGCATCGTCCTCGGATAGGCCGGATTCGACAGACAATCCTGGATGTAGGCCGTTACGCAGCCTTCCAGATCGTCATAGTCAATGTAATTGCAGGTGTCGTCGTAAATGGGTTTACCAGTCCACCGCAGGCATGCGACATAGTGCCCGTCCTCGGGACCTTGACTCAAAATCATGAAGCTCGTTGTGTCCCAAGTCCACAGGTCACGCAATGCGTTCGGACCAGGACAGAAGCTGATGAATGGGCCGTCGGGCGGATCGTGAAGCGCCAAATCGAGGCCTGGCGAGTTCCCGTGGCTTGGCTCGCAAACGAAGTCCGCAGCGCAAATATCAATATAAAGCGTGTCATTCGGACTGACCCAAGTTGTCTCAGCCGGACTCGTCGTCGAATTGTAGACAGCCATGCTATAAATGAAGGGCCGTGTCGTGTCCGCCCAAGCCTTGCCGTATTCGATATCAATGTAGTAGCCGTGCGAGCCGGGGGTGCCAGTCTGACGAATACCCTTTACAGGCACGATGACCTGATCGCCGCAGCCGAGGCCTTCCGCGGTCAGCGTGACCCACTTCGCAACGAGGCGCGTCCGCCCGTGATCATCAATGACAAGATCCCAATATGCGTCGCCGTGGTTGGGATCGTTGGCTGCGCCGTAGATTGGCCAGCCGCCGTATGCGCCTGGCATACCCCAACTCGTCCAGCCATAGAGAGTCGGATTGAGACCCGCCATGTCCGCCTGCAGACTATCAATCCGCAGCGTGTCCTCATAGCCATTGAACAGCGTATCCATCCATGCCCACACCTCGATATTGAAACTATCGAGGGGCGCAGAGGAGATGAAACCCAGAGTCGTATCGCAGCGGTTCGTCAGCACCCAGACAGAATCCACATCGGGCACACTGGTATCACCGCCGCTGACTTCAAAGACATTATAATGAGTACCGACATTGCACGCCGAGTCGGTTACATGCACCCACAAGGTGTCGAAGAGACCTTCGCCTCCCTCATCGAGACCAATGGGATCATTCCAGAGCCACTGGCCACGATTGGCAGGCATGTGGATGCTGTCGCAAACCTCGATGAATCTCTCGACCATGCCCGGGTAACCGAGATTCGCATAGAAGAGCGAGTCATAGCCCCAGTAGGCGCGCCAATAACCCGGAGAGGTCTCGACCGCCAAGTCCGCATATAGGGTATCATAGCCCGCGCGCTGAGCCGAATCGCACTGGAAGCGAGAGAGATCCGCCCAGACCTGATACGGCCCGCTGCCCATATACATATCACCTGGAATGAGATCAGCATAAATGGTGACATGCGTATCCGCAGGCGTTACATAGGCCTGGATAGAGTCGTCCCCAATCGTATAAATGAAGTCCACAATCGGCGGCAGCGTATCAATGATGGCAATATTGCACTGGAACGAATCCACATTGCCATAGTTATCCATGGCTTTGAACCACACCCAAGCCGTGTCAAGGTTGTCAAACGGTTGAGTGAGAAAGAGTGGGTTGATGTGGCCCCAAATCGCAACTTTGGTATATGGATCTATAGGGAACCCCACGGTGAGCACATCGTCAGGCACGAGCCAACCGGGTGTGCCTGTCAACTCACCCGGATCACACCAAAAGTTGCTATCCAGACCTAAGCTGGAGTCGGCGTCCGGATCAGAGAACCGTGCCGCAATAAAAATAGGTCCACCCGGACTCAAATAGCCCTTCATCGTGCCACCATAGGGATTAAAGCTATCACAGCGGCCCTCGCATACTTCCAATACCGGCGGCAGGCAGTCGTCGCGGAAGCACACGGTGTCGAGTTTGTAGAGCTCACGATCATAGTGGCCAATCGAGTCGGTCAGGGCATACGCCTTCCAAACGGCTTTTGCGGTGTCAAGGCAGTACCAATCCGAATCCGGAATCACATCAAACCACCCTGCCAACCAAGTACTGAAGAAATGAACAATAGTATCCGGCCGCACAGAGTCATCATCGGCGTTCCCTGTGATTTCGCTAAGGTCTGCCCAAATCAGCGTGTCCACCACTCCAATGCCATTGCCCAGAGGACAGGGAATCGTGTCAAGGAAGTCATCACTGAAGATGCCGAATAGGAAGAGCGTGTCGCGCGGGCTCACACAAGTATCAGACGGGAACCATCCTCCTCCCGTGCCTGTATCCGCCGCTCCCGTGACAAACCACCTCGGCTCGTTGACATCCACCTGGACGCAGTTGAAGGCGCCGGTGTCGCCGGCTCCTCCAAATGTATTGAAGCGTATGAAGAAATCAAGTGAATCACCGTCACAATGAATGGTCGCCAGATCCGCCGAGTCCGCCTTCATCCACCAGTAGTAATCCCGTGCCCAGAATAGCAGGGAATCACAAACCTGCGGATTCGCCCAGAGATACCACGCGCCCACAGAGTCGGCATTCAGCCACGGATTGGGATCATCCGTGATTTGCTGGAAGTTCCCACGGATATGCTGAATCGAATCCACCTTCGTTGAATCGCACGCCCATATTTCCCGAGTCTCAATAATGCTGGCGATGACTTCAACATCTGAGTCTTCGGGCGCAATCCAGCCCGGAATAGAATCCGTCAGATTCCATACCAGCGGACAACCGATAATGAACGGATCAATATTGACAATGTAAATCGCGAAGGTCGTGTCTTCGGCACTATCCTCTTCATAAGCATCCGTAAAGACGGGATTGTTATACCGACCGGGATTGCCCGCCTGATCCCATGCGGAACGAATCAGAAGCAGAACATTCGTATTGCAGTAGTTCTCGGGAATATTGAAAATGCGACCCACGAGAATGTAATAGACCGAATCCGGCGCAATTGAATCTTCCGTGACCGACTCCAGAGAGACTTTCACCGTATCACCGCCGGCAATCAGCAGGTCCTCAGTCGTAACATCAATCGCCGAAATCTGCCAGTTGCGCGTTAGTCTCCATTCGCCGGTCGCGGGATCACGCCAAGAGCCATCCTTGTTTGGATAGGCGGAGGCATCATAGTGAACTTCCTCGGAGAGCTTCACCTTCAGACGGAAGGTATCGCCGTCGGCAAAGCGGAAGCCGCAGTCATTGTCCACGCCCAAGTTCAAGACCGAAGGAGTCGAGCCTGTATTCGGGTCTCGCGTTCCGGCGGCTATACCCGTCCAGTCGTAAAACTCTGGATTGATATTATCAACATCCAAATCGGCGTACACCGTGTCGCAATCTATCCCTGCGCTGTCAAGGGCAGCAATCGAAACAAGCACGGTATCCTGCTTGTCGAAATCCACCAGCTCAATCGAGTCCATCCCGCCGCTGATGAACCAAGTCCCGTTCCACATATAAATGAACTGGTAGTACGGACTGGGCGTTACGGCGTCGAGCCAGAAGTTGGTCAAGCGGCCATGATAGATGGTGTTATTCGCCAGCGCATCCGTAGTGGCTGTAACCGGGAAGAGCGGCCGCCGAATAACGCGTTGGCGCGTCGGCGAAACATTCGAATTCCGTAGGGTCAACTCAATGGTGTCGCCGCCTGCTGGATTGATTGTCAAAGAATCAATTATCACACGAATGAAGACCGTATCCTGGACATTATCCTGCGCCCAATTCAGTGAGGCACTGTAGGCATGGTCCAGATTGCCGGGAGAAATGGCGTTCCATAACGGCTCGGGGCCCCACGGGAAGCCGCGGTTCTTCGCAGAGTCCGCCGCCATGGAGTCCGGATTGTAGAAAAAGAACTCGGGGAACCCCGATGCAATACGCGGACAAGGCGAAAGACCTAAAATCGCTTCCTGGCATACGCCCGTGCCACAAGCCGGGTCATATTCCGATTCCAAGCTGTCAATGTCCCACGCCCGGATGCCGATGATGTACTTGCTGCATGTGTTCGTGCAACCTGTCACCATGCTATCGAGTTCATAGTTGTTCTGAGGCGCATTCAGGGTATCAATGTAGTCTGCCAGAATGCCGTTGATGCAGAGCATCCACTCGGCCAGATCACCATAGACGGTGCGCGTCGTGGTAACATTCTGGACATGAACGGCGCTGGTGTCAATGCCAAAAATGCAGGTCCAATCCACATCGATCGACTGCGCCGAAGTATCCGTTGTTACGGTCACGCAGAGAGTATCGCCGACGAAGAAGTGCAGCGTGCAGTTCGTGTCGGGATCCGTAACATAGGCCGTGTCAATAGCCGGGGGTTGACCATTCAGCCAGATATAGACAGGGTCATAATATATCATACCGGCATCGTCTTTTATCTGCAACTCCAGACGATACAGTCCATCGTTTAGTTCCGTGCTGGTCCCCGGGAATTGGAAACCCCATTCAATTGCGATTACAGGCCCATTCACATCATTCGCCTCAAACTCGATCGGTTCCCACAACCAGTTCGCATCGCCATTTATATGATCCAGTTTCGTGTAGAAGCCGACCGTGTCATTGGGAAGCGGCCAGACTCCATAGGTGATGACCCTTTCGCACAGCACATGGTAGAATAGCTTCTCGACCATGCAAGTATCGTCATCGAGACCATCGCCCTGATCATAGAATCGCTCCGGACGGAATCTCAATATGGGTTCCCCCGTCCCCGACACCCACTTATAGGTGGAATATCCGGGTTCAGGACCGGAAGGCGGCACCGGTGGACCCGAACCTAAAGCTATATTGGTTACAATAAGAGTATCGCCGAGAGCCACCACTCCCGGAATACAGGTATCCACCACCGCATGGACGCGATTGCGCTGCGTCCATTCAGGAAGAACGGTCGTGCTGTCGTTGTCCCAACCACGGATGCAGCTATTGCCTGCGCGATCCATGAATCGAGCAAGAGTGAAGCCGACATTGAACCCAAGCGGACATTGACCTCCGCCATAGGCGATAAAATCTATCCACGGATCAATGCTGTCTGTCCCTACCTTGCCGTACCAGATAAAGGAGCCACGATCAAACGGCCCTTCCGGGAACAGCCAGGTATCTCTGTTCGTCGGGATATAGTTAGGATTCAGAAGAGGATTGAAATAGTCGAGATTAGCGACAACCTCGCCCACGATTTCATCGGGCTCGGACCGAACATCAATTCCAACGAGGAAGAGCTGATCAAGACTGTCCACCTCGGTCCAATCAGGATCCGCATCATCGAGGTCATCCAGCAAAATACGGATAGAGTCCGGCGAGATATTCCACCACACCCAATCCGTGCTGTCATAGGGCGAGAAACGGCGGCACACCGTGTCGGCATATATGTCGCTTAGTGCCGGCGTGCAGATATTGTCAATGCAGAAGTCGCATTCGTACTCTCTACCATCGTCATAGTTCCCTGCATCGTCATAGACATTCAGCCTTATCACATCCGGATAATTCGCGTTCCGAAGACACATCTGGATGAAACTCCAGTTCGTCGTGTCGATCGGCACATCCACATAGATTCCCCTGGCCCACCGTTCATTGCCAATCCAAAAACTGTCACTTGCCCACGAGGGATTCTTGGGGACAAGACGACTTCCAGGTCCCGGATAGGGACTCGTGCCACCGGGGACATTATTCACGGGCCAGACCTTGGGCCCCGGCTCTCCATATTGCTTGAGAAATAGCTCCGCACTAAATCCTACCCATGCCCCGTCAAAATTCCGCAGACTGTCAATTCCGTTGCAGTAATGAACTGTATCCCCTCGACAACTGGGATCTACAGCCGCAGGGAAACAGCTATCGGCAATAGAAATTGACCAGAAGATTCGGAGCGTATCCCCAATTCCCGCATAGGGCCACCACGGGCTGCCATAATTCGGCCACCAACCTGTTGTATCGTTTGGAATATAGTTCCCGCTGATAATAGAACAAGAGTCAATGCAGCAGCCATAAAGAACAGGTTTCGTGTTGTCAATCTTGCGAATCACATAACATGTATCTCTAACCCAGGTTGTGTCGTTTGGCCAGACTGAACCTTCTGGCCACCTGGCTTTTTGAACCCAGAATGTATCCGTCAAAGTATTTTCCAGTAAGTCAACCGGTTGAACGATTACATAGTTATCATGCCCCGGGAAAACCATTGAATCGCCATCATAGCCGGTAACGCAACGCAGATCAATCCAGAATGTATCATTGAGTGCGGTGTCGCCTTCAAAATACCACCAAACCGTGTCACCGATTGCGAGGATTTCGTCGTCTATGAAACCGAACATTTCACGATAGTCAAGAAATCCGCAACCGGTGACAGTGTTGACTGAACACGGTAGAACGACCTGTCTCTGCTCCGCCAGCGCTATACAAGACAGGGGGGGGGGTGCTAACTGATCCCCACTTTTGACTATCACGGTGAATTGGCCGATATCCCCCTCAGATGCGACAAGATTCATCGGATGAAATGTCAGCACGCAGGTCGCCAGACAGCTATCCAGAGCTGATCCACTCAATCCGCCCGGCGTTATCGTCACGTCCATCTCGTAGACTGTAACCGGATTACACAAGTAGGTAATCTGATTAACTGTGCCATCGAAGTCCCCCAACCCGGGAACAGGCCACAATCCCGCTTTCACAGACTCCGGAACGCATAAATTATGAACGCCGTCTGAAGGTAGTGCAGCCAAAACTGTCAACCTCAAGGAGTCGGTGGCCTCGTCAACCACACCATTGATCTGTGTCCCGGCCGTATCTTCTATGCACACAATCGTTCCGCCATCGATGACAATTATTGGTTGTGCCATGGCAACAGATCCGCTCAAAAGGCAGACCGCAAACACGCCAACGACAAATAGATAAAGAGCCTTGGATTTCTTCATCTTGAAGCTCTCCTCGCTATGTGTAAAATTTCTAAATACGCTTGATTTTGGGCGGACAGTCTCGTCCGTGCCCTCGGGTGAATGGTCGGCCGTACCTGAGCCTTGGAATGCACCGTTTGAAGCCGATCCACCAAATCGTAAGAAGTGTTGCGAATGTTTCATTGGAATTTCCGATTTAGAAAACAAACAACCCCGTTATACCCAATCTCTCCCGCTGCCCAATTTCCTTTGCGCAGGAGAATGATTTGGAACGGACTGCTCGAAGCTGGTCGGACGAAACGCGCCGTTGGGCTCGACACCCGCCCCCTAAGTTCATGAAAGTTTTGGACGGTTTGAGAAGTTCTTGCAATATAATCAATGAAAAAGAAATTGTCAAGAGAAAAGTTCAGTTTTTTCTGCTCAAATCCCGCTCTACCCGCAACCGAAAAGGCTTGCAGGCCGCATCAAAGCCATTTCTCGCCTCTCAGCATACGCTTTGCTAAATTCTTTATCATTAAAAAACAATAAATTACATAAAGATATAGAATACCCGCCTCAACAGACTGTTGTTATAGCAAGAAGAGTTCGTACCGTCTTCGCAGCGACGATAGAAGAGATGTTTGAAGGATCCCAATGGGGCGCAAGCTCAACGACATCCCAGCCAATGATATTTACACCTTGTAGCAGAAGAAGCCAATTCTCTAAATCGCAATAACTTAATCCGCCTGGCTCTGGAGTGCCAGCTCCCGGACAGAAGGCAGGATCAAGAACATCCATATCAATTGTTATATACAACGGCCGGTTTCGTATCCAGTCCCGAAGCCCAGTTCCGCTCGCATTGACATCCAGAGTTCCGTATCTCCTTGCAAATTCAAACTCTTCGAGAATTCCTGACCTGGCACCTACCTGCAAAATCCGTGACGGTTCCAAAATATCACAGACCCGCCGCATGACTGTGGCATGGCACAAGGCATCCCCTAAGTACTTGTTTCTCAAATCGAGATGGGCGTCGAACTGCAGCAAAACAAGGTCAGGGTAGCTTTCCAGCGCGGCCTCGACGAGGGGCAATGTGATAAGGTGTTCTCCGCCGAGCGCGGCTGGAATCTGCCGAACAGCAAGCACTTTTCTTGCCGCTTCGCCAATCCGTGACAGAGCATCTGCTTTGTCACCCGGCGATATTTCCACATCCCCCAAGTCGCAGAAGTCCCGTTCCTCTAAGTCACTTGCCAGTCGCGGGTCATAAGACTCCAGGACTTGGGAAGCTTCCCGGATTGCCGAAGGCCCGAAACGCGCTCCCGGCCGGTAGCTCGATGTTCCGTCATAGGGACACCCAAACAAAGCGACTCGGGTCGCAGTACCGGGTTCCTTCGCCGCCAGAAATGGAGCTGTTTTGAGAAAGATCATCAAGACAGATATGCTTGGGAAAACGCCGGAATTGCAAAAGCGGCTCGCTGATGCTCGGGTGTATAGTAACGGCATGTCGCCGCAATTTCCTTCTGGCGTCCGTCATGGACTGAGAATGGATCAACACCGTCAGATGCCCAGACAAAATTCCAATATCCCGTCGGATAAGTGGGTATCGTAGCCCCATAGAGACGGCAATCCTTGAAGTAAGAGCGAAGCGTTTTCGTCACCTTAGGAATGACGCCATGAGGCGAGAACACACTTTCTATCTGGCTTACGAAGATTCCATTTGGCCGCAAAGCGTTCTTGACCGACGCGAAAAATGGGGCTTCCCACAAGGCCACGGCAGGCCCCGTGGGATCTATGGTATCTCCAATAATTGCATCGAATTCATTGCGCTGCCGACCGATATAATCAACAGCATCCTCAATATTCACTGTGACCCGCGGGTCCGAAAGTGACTTGGTCATCGCCGAGAAGTATTCTCTGCACACACGAATGACTTCTTCATCAATCTCACACAACACGATGGATTTCAAATTGGGATATTTCAGAAGTTCCCGGATGCAGCCTCCGTCTCCGCCACCGATGACGCACACTTGGCGAGCATCGGGATGGGCAAGCAGTGCAGGATGTACAATCATCTCATGGTAGATGAATTCATCGAATTCGGAGAACATAATATGGCCATCCAGCAACAAGACACGGCCAACTGCTTCCGTCTCGATGACATCAATCTTCTGAAAGCGGCTCTGCCCGCTGAACAAAGGTTTTGTGATCTGGAGAGAAAACTTCATCCCCGGAATATATTGCTCACCAAACCATATATCCAATGGCAATGTAAATCCTATAGAATCAATAATTAAAGAGACCCCTCTGCCTTCCGCAATGGAGGACGGGTGTCAAATCAGGCCCACAGAACAACACCGGCAAAGGCAGTGGCTGTCCTAAGGACCTTCGCGGTAGATACGACGCTTCGAACTTCCTTCAGTCCGCATCGCCGATTTTCAAATGCGTGCAGAACAAGGCGTCGCGCTGTTTCTTCGCACTCCTGTGCCGGACCCTTCAGGTGATGCTCCATGATGATTCCCGGTTCACCCGTGTCCTCCGGCAAGCCAACCGCCACAGCCGCCGAGATGGTCTCTCCTGCGACATCGCTGCTTTCGTAACTGTAAGCGACCGGCACAAGACTGCCCAGTGGCAGTGCAGGTATCGAGATTTCTACAGCTCCCGGCGGGATAATCGAACTCACACGAATCAGGTTTGTATTTCCTATCCCTGCCGCCAGCAACGCATTATCAAAAGAATTCAAGAGCGACGGTCCTTCAGCGCTTCCCCGCACAAGAAAAAATTTGTCGGGCAGCTTGAAGACCATCAGGGCACTGCGACTACTGGCTTGAATCGCAGTTTCTGGCCTTGGGCAACTTCAAGGATGCCCCGTTTCATTTCCGTTATGGAGACCGAAGTTGCCTGCAGAGAATCGCGCAAATGCTCAAAAGCGATTTCTGGGCTAATCTCCTCACCACAGGTGAATAGATCTACCGCGGCATAGCCGTATTCTGGCCAAGTATGGATAGCCAAATGCGATTCCGCAATGACCACGACGCCTGAAACACCGTGGGGATTGAACAAGTGGAAGACCTCATCAACAATCGTCGCCCCGCACGCCACCGCTGCTTCGTGCATGGCATGCTTGATATAAGCGAGATCGTTCAAGAAGCCTGCGTTGCAGTTGTAATACTCAACCGCAATCTGACGACCGAGGGCCTGCACCGCTACAGTCTCCTTTCTATGGAAAAACCCCGAAATCGTATCTTGTTCTAATCAAGTTTTCTCAGCAATTGCGGCCGTATCCGCCGACAACTTCTTCATGGGCACGGCACGCCGTGCCCCTACGCATATGCCCTATCGTTTTCTCCCCGTCCGGTTTCCGAAATTCGCAATGTTAGAACATTGGCGGCGCTGTTATCCAAATTAGCTTGGTCGGGCGCTTGCCGTTGTTCTCCAAGAAGTGCTCGCGCGTCGCCTCAAAGTAGAAGCATTCACCCGGGCGGGCGCGAAAGGACTGCGTCCCGAAGCGAATCGTGACCGTCCCTTGCAGCACGAAACCGAATTCTTCGCCGTGGAAGGGGGGAAGGGGCCCCGTGTGTTGGCCGGGTGCCAAGGATACCAAAGCCGGTTCCATGCGCCGATTCGTGGCGCCCGGTATCAAGAGCTCGAACGAGCGAACTCCGGCTTCAGCAAGGGCTGTGCGTTGGCCTTTTCGGAAGATGATAGGCTCTTCGGGTCCCTCTGAGAAGAAATCGGGAACTTTGACATTCAGGACTTGAAGAATGTCCAGCAGACTATCCACTGAAATGGAGGTCTGGTCTCTCTCAAGCTGCGAAATGAATCCTTTTGTCAGGTCCGCTCTGGCCGCCAACTCTTCTTGAGTTAAGTTGCTGGCAATTCTGAGGTTCCGTAGTCGCTCGCCAATCTTCACGCCAACGCAGCACAGTTTATTAAACGGGCAGTTCAGTTTAGTGACCCCATAATATAATAATCCAAGAACAAAAATCAAGAGTTTTTTTGACTTTTTTGCCGCTCAACAGCCTGTTTTTGCGAGGAGAATGATAACTCTTTACTAAACAACGAAGAACAGTTTATCGAACTTAGTCGCCGTTTTTCTGAATGTTCAAACGCCGCTTTATTTCACTGACCCAAGACCTCCAGTTCGTTTCTAACGGCCTCAGTCTGACAAGTTTTGCAGAAATTGGGAAATACGGGGGAGCTTGTATACTACTTGGGATTGGGTAGAACGAGGGTTTTCAGCTCGGAGAGCTCTTCCATTGCGAAGCGTACACCTTCGCGGCCGTGGCCGGAATCTTTGACGCCGCCATAAGGGAAATTGTCCACGCGGAAGGTAGGAACATCATTCACGACCACGCCCCCCACTTCCAGCCGATTGAAGGCTTGGAATGCTTTGGAGATATCCGGTGTAAATACCCCTGCTTGGAGACCAAAGCGGGATGCGTTCACTTTCTCAAGAGCCTCATCGAAATCCTTGTAGGACTCCAGCATGCAAACCGGCGCAAAAAGTTCCTCGCAAGAAGCAGGCGCATCGGGTGGGACATTTTCGAGCAAAGTCGGCGCGAAGCGATTTCCTTGCCGCTGGCCGCCGCACAGTAAGGTCGCCCCACGCTCCAAAGCATCCTTCACCCATTCTTCCGTTCTCTCAGCCGATGCTTCATCAATCATGGCCGAAAGATCTGCAGATTCATCCAACGGATCCCCGAGTTTGAGTCGGCTGACTTCGCTGATCAAAGCCTCCTTGACCTCCGAATAGACTCCGCGATGAACGAAGATTCGCTGCACTGAAATACAGATTTGCCCCGCATAGGCGTAGCCACCCTTCACCGTGCGTTGCACCGCCCAAGCGAGGTCGGCATCCGGCTCGATGATGACACCCGCATTGCCGCCGAGTTCCAAAGTGACTTTCTGACGAGGCACCATTCCTTTGAGGCGCCACCCGACTTCTGCCGAACCCGTGAATGACAATGCGGCGAATCCTCTCCCACGCGCCATGAATGACTCCATGTCTTTGGCGGACGCAGGTAAAACGGCAAAAGCTCCCGGAATGCCACCCGCTTCTCGATAGATTTCTGCCAGGAGCAGCGCCGAAAGCGGCGTGGCCGATGCAGGTTTTAGGACGATGGTATTTCGTGCGGCAAGAGCTGGAGCGACCTTGTGCGCCACGAGGTTCAGAGGGAAATTGAAGGGTGAAATTCCTAAGACGACACCGACAGGAAACCGCCGCACGAGAGCTATCCGTTCTCCTGCAGCGGGGATTATGTCCAGCAGCAGAAGCTCGCCGCCCCAGTGGAGCACTTCGCTCGCAGCCAGAGCAAATGTTGAGGCGGCTCGCGCCACTTCGGCTCTTGCGTCGCGAATCGGTTTAGCCGCTTCTTGAGCGAGCGTCTGCGCCAACTCCTCCGCCAGCTTTTGAATTCCCCTCGAAATCCCGTCCAAGATGTCGGCGAGTTTGTGGGTGGGAAGGTTGCGAGTTGTTTTGAAGGCCTTGGCCGCTGCCTCGAACGCTTCCTCAATCTTGGACGGGCCGGGCCGGCTTACGACCGCAATTTCCTCACCCGAGTACGGATTTCGCACGGAAAAGGAGTTCGGTGCCTCATGGAATTCATTGTTGGCAAAATAGCCGAAGGAACGCATTGCCTTCCTCAATTCGTTCGACTGAAATCCTCGCGAGATGGGCTTTGTTTTCTTGCTCAATCGTGTGTATATTTGGAATGTGAGGCATTTTGGGCGGGATCTTGGGGGGTATGGCGCGGGCTTATGTTCAGTTTTCGCTGGCAGGAGTGCCTCACACCCAAAGCCCTCCATGAACATTGATAACCGCGCCGTTGACATAGCTTGCGCTGGGCGAGGTGAGGAAGAGGACGGCTTCCCCAATATCCGAGGGACTGCCGACGCGATTGAGCGGCACTTCGCGGGGCATCCATGCGCGCCGGGAGGGTGTCATCGCATCGTTCTCGATGAAACCGGGATTCACGACATTGGCGCGGATGCCATTCGATGCCTCTTCCCGCGCCAAAGTCTGGGCCAAGATGACCACGCCCGTTTTCGCGATCGAATAGGCACAGGTTTCAAAAGCGCTGCCCACGCGTTCGGCATTCGGAGCTCCAATGAAAATGATGAGGCCCTCTTTTTGAGCACGCATGAGCGGAACGACATGGCGGACGCAATGATAGGCGCTGTTCAGATTCGCGTCTATTATCAGTTTCCAGTCCTCGGGAATCATGTCCGCCACGCGCTTCATTTTGAAGGGGCCGACATTGTTGACGAAGATATCGAGGCGGTCAAACCGCGTCTGGGCTTCGGCGAACATCCTCTCAACTTCCGATTCCTGGGCGACATCGGCACGGATGGCGAAGGCTTTTCTTCCCATGCCTTCGATCCATTTGACGACTTCCCAAGCCGAATCTTTGCGTTCGAGATAATTGATAAGAATGTCGGCTCCGGCCTGGGCGAGTTTCAGCGCGATACCGCGCCCAATACCACGAGATCCACCCGTGATCATAGCGACTTTGCCTGTCAACTCCCCTTGAGTATCCATATTGCCCTCCCAAAGAAACAAATGGTTAGCGGACTAATCATCGATAAAGATACAAAAATCGGCTGAGGAATGCAACTATGCTGTTTTCCAAGTCTCCTTGTGAACATGTGATCGGGTGCCTTGTCGCATTGCTCGCCACCGTCGTGCCAAGTCACGCTCAAATCCAAATAGACACGGTCGTCGCCGTCGGCGATTCCGTCTCGCGGTTTTGGCTGCAGGTACCTGCCAACTACAATCCGGCGCATCCGCCGGCGCTCTTGGTTTGGTGGCATCAATTGGGCGGCAGTGAGCATGAAATGCGAGACTATACCGATTTTGATGGGGAGGCGAACCGGCGAGGGTGGCTGGCCGCTTCTCACTTCGGCTGGTGGGATCGCCATTGGAACAACCCCTTGGCACAGGATTACGCCACGGCCATGCTCGGTTGGATTCGCGACAACTATCCCTTCGACGAAGACAGTCTCTATTTCATTGGAGGTTCGATGGGAGGAGCCGCAGGCATGGTCTATCACAACAATCACTGTGATTCTCGCGGTTTTTTCGTTGCAGCAACGGCTTCAGGATCCGGGATCACGGACTGCTATCGGCGCGCAATGGAGTATCTGGCTCAAGGCGATACGAATCAAAGCATGCGGACTGTTTTCGGGGGCCTGCCGTGGGAAGTGCCCTATGAATATCAACGCAACAGCGCCATCTATTTTGATGACACGACCCGCAGCATGTACTACAACAGCCAGCACCTGCCGGTTCTGCTGACCTTCGGGTTGAACGAAGAACCCTGGAAATCTCATGCGCTTGACCTGGACTCGGCGCGGCAAGGTTGGGCCGATACGACTTTCACTTATGAAAACTCGGGCCCCGGGCATGGTCTTAGCATTATGTCGCCGCCGACAATCTGCGATTGGCTTTCGGGTTTTCGAGCCAATCGGTACCCCGACGAGCTCTCAATCAATGCCGACGAAGCCGGCCGGTACTACTGGGTGCGTGCGCAACCGACCTTCCCTGAGTCCACTTTCTGCCGCTTCGAAGCCCGCAAAGTCAGCGATGAAAATCGCGCTGACCTCATCGCCATCCGCCATGTCGCTCTATTAGAGGTAGACGGGGAAGAAATTGGGCTTGATTTCTCACAAGTAGTTCTCGGCAATTGGATGAACCTCGAAATAGGCCGTGAGATGGAGGTTGCTCTCATCGGTATTGACGCGCGGCCGGACTGCGTCACAGTTAATGACACACCCTTTGCGCGGTGGAACTTTGTTCCTACGGAAGGGAAACTTGTCGCATTCGTCGGCGAAGGCGGCTTGTTCCGCGTCTTCCCCTATGGTTCGAGCACCGAGAATATGCCTCAAGCTGCACGAGTCGTAACCGAAGTGCTCGGCAGCTACCCAAATCCCTTTAACGGGTCAACCTGCTTCCTTCTCGAGCAGGCAAAGCCGGGGCTGGCGACTCTTGTCGTTTATAACCTCTTGGGGCAAGCGGTGTGGAAATGGTCGGCGACGGTTTCCACTGGCACGCATCGCATTCTTTTCGACGCAAACCCTCTGCCTTCGGGCGTCTATTTCTGCCATCTGGAATCCGCTCCGCAATCCCCCATCCGCCGAATGCTGCTTGTCCGATGATGTCCTTTGGGCGCTACTTCAGCAGCAAAAGCTTTTGCGTCTTTTGGAACTGTTTGGCCTGAAGCTGATAGAAATACAATCCAGACGGCAGCTGAGATGTATTCAGCTTCAGCTCATAGATGCCCGTTTGTTGGTGCCTGTCAACGAGTGTAGCCACGCGTTGACCAAGAATGTTGTAGATGATGAGGCGCACATGCCCAGGCCGCGAAATACCGTAGCGAATGGTGGTCACCGAATTGAAAGGATTGGGATAGCAAGGACTCAAAAAACTCTGCGCAAGAATTGGACGGCCAAAATCGGGGTCCGTGGGCTGGTAATGGCTTAACCCCGTGAAAACGAGCTGGTCCGCGACCAAACGATAGCCCGATGAGCTTCCATTCCTTCCAACGACTCGGAAGGCAAGCAGATGGGAGTCCGCATCAACGCTGATGGTTCCCAGATTAATTGAATCACTGCGCACAAAACTCGGACTATAGCAATCATATCTTGAAACCCGCACGGTGTCATCCCACAAGACATCCAGAATTCCTCGATTAGGCCCTTTCTGAACAAAAAGAGCAATGTCGAATTCCCCGGGAGCACTAAGGGGAATGGCGAAGACCATCGAATCACCAACGGCCGTTGCCAACAATTCCACTCCAAGGCTTTCCCCAAGCGCTAAATTCCAATATAATTGACGGTCAGGTGAACAAGCAATGGGAGGATAGCATCTCTCGACTTCCATGCGGATTTGGCGACTAAGGGCCAGCGTATCCTGCACATCCCCGACACCAGTGTGCAGCTTCACCTCCACCGGGCCATCCGGCAGTGCAGGAACCTGGACACACCCACGGAGGACAAAAAGCGAATCCAGCAGAAGCGTCTCCGATAGCCACTCAACAGGTTGACTGTTGCAAAAAGCGGCCGCCTCGCTGAGAGAAGGTACCGGAAAGGTGGACAGTTCTATCGTATCATAGGGGAAAAGGACTGAGGCACCCCTCAAGTTGACGATAGAAAGAGACAAATCGGATTCGACTCTCAAATCACCTTGTATCGTGTCAAGCTCCCCTCCACAGGAAGCTACCAGCAAAAAGTTCCCATTCGGCAGAGAAGGACATAGCGTGGTGCCCTCAAAGGTCCCAAGGGATGTAGTTGAATCCATCAGACCCTCCAACGGCACCTCCCCCAAAGTAACTTCTATAGGACTGTTGTGCGAGAGAAGTCTGCCTCGAATATGGAACGACTCGCCGGGGTAGAGATGTCCATCTCCGTTGGCATCCTCGAAAAACCACTTTCCGAGCTGAGCATAATAGAGCAGAACTGTCCGGTAATTCCCGCGAACAGTGCAAAATGCGCCATGTTCAAACGCAAAGGTCAGATGGCGGGTGAAGGCTACATAATCGAGGGCATGAATTCGGTAGGCTCCATGAGCCCCGGGGCTACGAAAATAATTAACACCGAAATAGGGGCGCGACAGAAGGCCTCCCACATAATGATAGCCGCACGAGAAATAATCTTCTGTACCTGTTCCTTTCCAAGAAGGCTCAATATCATAGTCAATCCACCCAAGATCGTCGCCCTCATGCAGGGGGAGCACAAATTCCCCTTCATTTAGAATCATACAGGCAACGAGATGTCCGGGGACATTGACATCCATCAAAGTCACGGGCTTTCTGTAGACAAGATCACTCTCGACCTGGAATGCTGCACACAGTCGCGTGGAGTAGAGTTCTTCGGGTGTCCAACTTGTGGCCGCTTGAAGAGGGACGGAGCTTGTCGTAGTGTTCGTCAACACAAGCCTGGCGCCCCGCTGAAAGGGCATGGGAAAATAGAAGCCGATTCGGTTGTTCCTCTGCGAAAAACCCAGAGCATTGACATCGGGCGTGGTAATCATAATGGCAATCAGGTCAGCCAGAGGCGTCTGAATCCGAGGGAACGTCTCTCCGTCATAGTAAATGCTCAGAATCAAGGCTCGAGCTAATTGCCAACTCATCGGTGAACCCTCGACTTCCAGTCGGAAGATTGTGCCTTCTCCGGAGATATTTGCGATGTCGGCATCCGCGCCAGGCGCGATAGTCAAACTTGTGTCCTGCCGCAGACTGTCTGCCGGCGTCCAAGGCGGCTGATAGGCAGTTTGTAGGAGCAGGCTCAACGAATCAAGCTTCTGCTGATACCACGGACTGGGGGGCATCGTGAAGGAAGCGACGCCTACATTGTCGTCGAACTCGAGGACATTGACCTCATAGTAGCTATAAATGGGAGGACTGGGTGGCCCAAGGGTGATTCGGAAGTGCTCCCGGAAGAGAATCGGCAAATGGCAGCACCAGGCTCCGCTGGTGCTGTCCGCCAAAGGGAGCACGAAGGGCGGAAAGTGCCCAAAGAAATCCAGGAACGGCGCTTCGACAGTTGGCTCCTCTAGATTGTCAACATAGATTCGAATCCGCCAGGCATTGGACGCATTCATATGGGATGCCCAGAACCGCACCATGCAACCCGCGCCTTCCAAGTCGGCCAAGATATTCCAGCCTTGACTATCAACTCCATAGAAGTTGCCGCAATCACTATTGCCGCCCGTCCGATCATAGCTGGAAAAGAGATGGTTGCGAAACTTCTTGGGAGCAGCCAGAGTCTGCCAGTGCAGAGCGTTGCCCAGGACATCCTTCTCACCCGCATAGAGTGCCGGTGGTCCTTCGCTGAACAGGAGTAGTCCCATTAGGCAATAGAACGCACTGCAAGTCTCGATACCCTTCCACGTATCAGACATGATCCGAACCTCCTTTTCCTACCTCACCAACAATTCGAACTGAAGCGAATGACCTTCGCAGCCACCATTGGCACCTTGCGTCATGGCCGCGAGAACATTTCCTCACTCAACCAAAGTATGAATGCGGCTGACGGCGTGCAATACGAGAGTTAGCGTGTTCTCAACATCCTTCCATGAAAGCGTGGAGTTCGGAGAATGGATGTAGCGGCAAGGGACAGCGATGACACCAGCCAAGACCCCCGCACGAGCCTGCTGAATTGCGCCCGCATCCGTCCCTCCAAAAGAGGGCATTTTAATCTGGTAGGAGACTTTGGCGGATTTCGCACATGCGACGAGGAAATCCGTCATGCGCCGCGGGACAAGAATCGTGTTGTCCATTACGCTGATAACAGGTCCGGCTCCTTGGCTGCAGATGCACTTTTCCGAAGGAATTCCCGGGAAATCGGCGGCGATTGTTCCCTCCAGCGCGAGCGCCACATCGGGACAGATTCCGAAGGCCGCGACGCGCGCCCCCCGCAAGCCGACCTCTTCACTTGTGGCGAAATTGACTTTTAGGGTCAGGGGCGTTTTGATTTTCCGCGCTGCCAAAGCCTCCAAAACTGCAACAAGTAGGAAGCATCCCACGCGATCATCAAAAGCCTTGCCTGTATAGATGCCCTTGGCAATTTCAGCAAAAGGATAGGCAATGACACCAACATTCCCGACCGCCACTCCTCGCTTTTCAGCTTCCTTCCGACTTTGCGCTCCGATGTCAATGAAGTAGTCTTCAGCGGCGATGGCACTCTTGGCTTTCTCATCTCCGAGAACATGTGGCGGCGCCATGCCAATGACGCCGTAATAGAACTCCCCTTTTGTATTGCGCAAGGTGACGCGATGCCCCGCAAAGAGGCGGTCGTCCCAGCCGCCGATTTTGGCAAATCGCAAAAATCCTTTCTCGTCAATGTGCCGAACGATGATACCGATTTCATCCGTGTGGGCGTCAAGCATGAGGACTTTGGCTGACTTCCCCTTCCGAGTGGCAATCAGATTTCCCACCACATCGGTTTGGAGATCATCCACGAAAGAGCCGATGAGACTTGTGATGAGATTCCGTACATCGTCCTCGTGTCCCGAAGGACCAAAAGCCTCCGAGAGAAGGCTCAAGAGCTCGACATGAGAGGGTAGTTTCATAAGACAACCTATGGCAAAATGAATTCGCGATAGACGGCACGCCAACGAGCCAATACGACAGGGTCCGTCTCTTTTTCATATTCTTCTTGAAGCTGCAAAATCGTCTTTCGGCTTAGGAAGGGGGCAGATGCAACAATGGCGGCTGACCTTACCCGAGGCAAGGGATGCTCCAAATAACGACCCGCCAGAGGCTGAAGCCGCTTGACTTGGGCGGCATTCGCGCTGCCCTCCTTCGCCTTCCAATTGCGGGCGAGGTCTCCGGTCAACAGCAGGAGTCTCTCTAAATTTGCGGGATCCCGCGTGTGAAATTGCTCCTCAAGAACGGGAAGGATTTCCTTCCCGAATTTGGCCAGTGCATATAGCGCCGCCGAACGCACGGTAAAGAAAGGGTCATCCAGTCGCTCAAAGAGATACGCGAGGGAACGGCTGTCGCCGATTTTGCCTAAGGCGACTGTGGCCGCAATCCGGCGTCTCTCCGCTTTGGCTCGCAGGTAGGAGATAATTGCCCGAGTGGCACTGGTGTCGCCAATATCTCCCAAACCATCAAGAATGGCATTGCGCGCTTTTTCGTACCCTTCATCGGCCAAGCATGACAGTAATGTCCGTACCGCATCTCTTCGCCTCAATTCACCCAAAAACTTGGCTGCATTCTTGCGTTTCTGCAAGGTGGTGTCTTGAAGCGTTTGAAGCAGATGGGGCGTCGCTGCATCAGGGAATTCTTTGAAGAGTTCGCTAATCGCTCGCATTTCGAGTCCATCGCGAGTCGCCAATTTGTTCTGCGCCACCCATTCGACGGCGGGGATTCCTTTTGCGATGAGTGCTTTGCGCGCTCGCCGGACTCGCGTACGATTCTCAACCACCTCCCAAAGCGCGGCCTCTTTGAATATCTCTTCGACGGAACGGATCATGTCCTCAGGCTTGAGTTCCACTTCAACAGGAGCTTCCTCTGGCGCCACGCTGTCGTAGGCCACATCGCTGCCAATGCCCCAATAGGGCTCGAACCAAAATACGCTGTCTTTCTGAACCAATGGATCCGGGTAATGGTCGCGCCCTTCCATATCCACAAAGAGACCGACATTGCCGAAGTCACGAGCCTGCCGGACTCCCCCCTGCCCCAGGCCTTTTTCGCTTGTCATGTAGGTGTCGTTGCCTGCGCCATCAAGGAAGATCGCCACGGAATTCGTGAGAGCCATTCCTTGGCCGCCGGATATGGTGTAACTGTCGTCGCCACGCTCGTCTATCAGCATTCCGACGGCAAGATCATGAGCACTTCCTTGTCCCGGGCCGAAACGAGAGCGGTATCCGTCGTCTCCGGAACCGTCGTGGAGATAGCCGACGGAGAGATGGATTCCGGCACCTTGCGAGTATTGCGTCGCGTCATAGACATCCTGCCCGGCTTCATCAATGAGCATCCCAAGACTGTACCAATAGCTCGTTCCCTGAGCATAGACCTCGGCGTTGTAGAAATCGTTGCCGGAGCGGTCATATAGTACGCCAATCCCGCCGCCCGCCCGTGGCCGCCAGCCAATCGAGAAACCCTGTGACAAGCTCCGATAGTCCAGTGGCCTCAAGGGATGATGAATGTAGTACCCGCCTGCACGATAAATATCATTTCCTGCGAGATCAGCCAGAGTGCCGTAGCCAAAGGTTCCCGCGAATCCCTGCGCGCAGCCGTAGGCGTCGTAGATGTCGCGGCCTTCCAGATCCAGAAGGAATCCCAATCCGACGGTGCCCGCTCCCTGAGCGGACACTTGTGCCGTGTAGGTGTCATTCCCTTTGCCATCGCCAAGCAAACCACTGCCAAAAAGCCCGCACCCTTGCGAAAGAAATCCAGCGCGATAGGTGTCATCACCATCAAGATCCAAGAGGGCACCAAGCCCCAAGATCCCGACGCCGTGGTCTGCGAGCTCTCCTCTTCCATAGTAATCATCTCCGGCAAAATCAATCGTCGCGGAAAGAGCATCTCCAAGACCTCCGATGGCTGCTCCTGTGCGTGATAGGTACTGGTCGTTACCGCCCAAATCGAGAACGAATGCAAAGCTTCGCCGATAGATATTTGGCCCGCCACCGCCCAGAACAAAGAGGCCATAGGGCGTTTGCTCTTTTGCCAGAACAAGGCCATCAACGCCGTCCACCTGAGTTGCCGAAAAGGGTGGTTTTGCCCATATCCATTGGTCAGTCACTTTCACCAGTCCCGTCCAGAAAGCATAGGTAGCTGCCATGAGAGCCTGGCGATTCACTTTGGCGGCAAGGGAGAGTAGAGTGTCCGTATCGGCGCGCACGGTTGTATCCACGACCTGCCCCCATGCGCGATGCAAAGCTCCTTTCAGAGTATCGTCCGCTTTATCATCCTCGTCCGCCCAAAAAACAGGCGCTCCGATGAGAATGATGCGCCTTTCATCGGGAGTCAGAGAAGCAAACGCCTCTTCAAGAAATCCTGAAGCCAATCGGAAGGTCGTCAGCACCAAGCCGAAAGGAGACATCTCCACAGGCGGCGCGGTGGCCAAGATGGCGTCAATGCTATCGGTCAATGCCGAAGGTAAGCTGCAATCCAAGTCCTTGGCCCGCTCTTTCACGAAGTGAGCGAAATTGCCCGTGCTGTCGGGTAAGGATTCGACAAAGCGGTCACCATAAGCGGGAATAGCCAAAGGTTTGTTCATCAATTCCTCAATGAGTCCGAGGCGAAAGGTATCGTCTTCGACCCAGAGTTTGTCGAAACCAAGTTCATACTCTTGCACGCCGATCTTGTCCAAAGCGTCATGAAGAGCCGCGCGCTTGTCGGGCGATAGCGTTTCGCCTCTTAAGGCGGAGGATGATAACACAGACCCCATCAAAAGACAAATCCCGAAACGGACCAGCCGGTCAATCCATCCTGACATAATGAACTCCCTTGCTCATTGCGACGCTTGCGCGCGACGATCCTCTTCCATCGCTCAAAAACGATTCATAGTATAACAAACCCTGACCGCAAATGCAAGCAAAGAAAAGAGCCACCTGTTCGGCGGCCCTTAATTGCACCAACTTACTCCTTGGTCGGAATCTTCATAGATTCAAACCGCCGTCGTTTCATTTCTTCCTGTAGTCCGCCGGAATTTCAAATTTGCTCGCATCAACGGCTCCTGTTGAGGCTTCGAATAACTCCGTGGTCGCCTTGAACTTCACGCGCTCCTCCCAACGCGTCTCCTCCGATTTCGCTTCCCGTTTCTTTCCGAAGGGCAGTTTGCTGGCGACTGCGCCGAGGGCACCGTCGCGCACAGCGTCTTTCACGGAGGGCCCGACAGGTTCGTTGCGCTTGATTTCGATGGTACTCGCAATCGGCTCACCGGGGGCCTTTTTCATTTCCTCGATGAGAGCCTTGAATTGTTTCTCATAAGCCGTCACCGCCTGCATCAGCCCCGGTGTCAGAGCGCGTTCGTCGAGTCCAAGAGCTCTCAAGTAGCGCATTTGAAAATCCCGCATCTCCTGGGCTCCTGACACTTCCGGGCAATTCCACTGGTCAAAGGTAATCCATACTTTGTCCTGCGGGTTCTCTTTGTGCGTGCCAATAGCCATAAGTTTCACATTGCGACAGGTCCAGCCACTGATGGTCTTTGGGGCAGGGTCGGATTGAACCTCGACGGTCCATTCATACATATCTTCCGAAACCTCGGTTGTATCCCTCTCCTCCTTGCTTTCCTCCATCTCGGCCAAACCCTTTTTGATTTTTTCGCGGAATTCGGCGAAGGTCATCTCGGTGTAGGTTTTTTCCTTCGGATTCAGTGTCCAGATGAGCTCTTTGTCGAGTCGTGTGATGGTGACGGATTGGTTCTCTTTCCCGCCGCTCATTGTTTTCATGAGGCCGCTCTTCCATAGGATTGCCGATTCATCCGCGGAGCGGTCGCCCGCATAATAGGCAATGGATTTCCCTTCGGACTCGCCCATGAAACGGGTCGTGGTTTTGACCTTGCGCGTGACATCCGCCTGAGCCACGCCCACAACCAACAACAGAATCAGAAACCGATACATATCTTCTCTCCCTTTGATTTGAGATCAAGGTTTGCCCGTTGAGCCATGTTCATCACTCCGCGGGACGCTCCGTCGTTCCGCATGCCCCCCACCGGGGACGGTGGGGGCTACAGCGTATCTCAAAAACATCAGAGTGATATTCCGTCCCGTGGCACAAGCAAGGCAAAGTCAGGGACGAACCCCCCGTTGTCCCCCTACTGAAGTAAGGGGACGTGTGATCGGTTCTTCCCCTACTTCAGTAGGGGAAGTTAGAAGGGGTTTCTTCTTGCCGAATCCAGTCGGCTCCAACACGCAATGATTCTGGCGCTTCGCCGTCGGCACTCGCCCTTGATTCTCCTATGAAAATTCTGGGATTTGCTCTAGTACCACTTTCAATAAGGTACGCCGGTGCGCGCGCCAAAAAAAACGAGACGACCTTCCAAGAAACGGCAGCGTATCATAGGAGAAGCATAGAATCGACGGCGGGGATGAATTGTCGTGTCAGCCATGCAGCCGTCGCACGGGCACTCTGAGGATTTCACTTCGCGCCGGAGCATAAGGACGATAAATCCGGCACAGAGAATCACAAGCCCCAAAACCAGAAACCATTGCGTCATCGCTACCTCATGAGTCCCAAAATCATTCCCCCTTGAACGACCACAAAGGCCAGCGCCCATGCCAAAAGGAATTCATACGCAATCAGAAAGACCGTCCAGGCTCTTGAGCCGGTCTCGCGGCGAAAAGCCACAATCGTGCCGATACATGGCGCGTAAAAGAGCACGAACACCAAAAACGCATACGCAATCAAGGGCGGCAACTGTGTGCTCCGCAACACATCGCGCAATCCTTCTTCGGAATCGCTGCCGGCACCGTAGATCACACCCAATGTGGAGACAACAACTTCTTTAACGGGCGCTCCCACAATCAGCGCAATGGTCATCTCGCGCGTAAAACCGAGAGGCTCGAAAATGGGTTGCACAAGAGTCCCCAGCCTTCCGATAGCACTGTAGCCGATTTGCTCGCTCAGGTGTTGGTTCTGTGCCAAATCCTTGGTGATAGTCGCTCCCATCGAGGGTGCCGCGTCATAATCTCTCGATGATGCGGGAAGTCGCGGCCAGCTCCCCAAGAACCAGATGACCACGGAAAAGGCGAGGATGTATCCCCCCATTTTCTTCAGAAAATGGGAGCCTTTCATCCAAACATGAACGAGAATCGCACGCGGTGTTGGAAAACGGTACGGCGGAAGTTCCAGGACAAAATGGCTTCCCAGCCCGCGAAAAACCGTCCGCCCCAAGAGTTGACCGATTCCTACGGCCACAAGAATACTCAGCACATAGAGCGAAAAGATGACATTCCCTTCGCGGCCTGGGAAGAAGGCTCCCGCAAAAAGAACATAGACATAGAATCGAGCGCTGCAACTCATAAGCGGGATGAGAAGATTGGTCAGCAGGCGGTCGCGGCGGGTTTCCAGAGTGCGCGTTGCCATAATCGCAGGGACATTGCAGCCGAAACCCATCAGAAGCGGAATGAATGATTTCCCATGCAATCCCATCGAGTGCATGACACGATCCATCAAGAAAGCCGCGCGCGCCATGTAGCCTGTATCTTCGAGAAGCGAAATGCCGAAAAAGAGGAAGAAGATGTTCGGCAGAAAGATGGCTACTCCTCCCACACCGCCCAAAATTCCCTGCGTTACCAAATCCGTGAGCGGCCCTGCCGGGAAGCCGGCTTTGACTTGAGTTGTCAGCCACGCGAGGCCGTTTTCAATCCATCCCTGGGGTATAGAACCTAACGAGAAAGTAAGCTGGAAAAGAGCCCACATGAAAAAGAGAAAGAGCGGAATGCCCAAATAAGTGTGAGTCAGGACACGGTCGAGCTGCGAAGTGAAACTCACCCGCTTTTCGAGAGGCAGACTCAACGATCGTCGCACGATGCCTGCAACAAGCCCATATCGCTGCTCGGCAATGAGAATCTCAGCATCTTCACCATAGGTCGCGTGTATCTTCTCCCTTAGTCCACGCGCAATTCTTCGGGATTCTTCGCCGCCCGGTTCAACGGCCACGACAGAGTCTATAACCGCGTCACCCTCCAGAAGCTTGAGCGCAAGCCAGCGAAGCGAATAGCGATGGCCAAGACAAGTCTTCTCGTGCAGGCTCTTCCTAATCTCGTCAAGCGCCGTTTCCAGGGTTTCGCCGTAGTGCACGCTCTTTTGTATTTCCTTCTGCTCCGGCTCGGAAGCCACATGAACGATGACGGCCCACAGCCGATTGACCCCTTGGCCGCGATGCGCGATGGTGGGCACGACGGGTACCCCCAAAGCCTCCGAAAGTTCGCGCACTCGCAGCCGAGCGTGACTGCGCAGAAGCTCATCATACATGTTCAGTGCAATCACAACTCGCAGCCCCAGGTCCAGAAGCTCGGTTAAGAGATAGAGATTGCGTTCAAGATTGGTGCTGTCAATGACATGGACGACAATATCCGCGCTCCCTTGGAGCAGGATGTCGCGCGCGATAATTTCCTCTTCGCTGTGAGGCGACAGGCTATAGGTTCCAGGCAGATCAATGAAACGGAGCGTCACACCCGATCGCTGGACGACTCCCTCTTTGATTTCGACCGTCACGCCCGGGTAGTTTGCCGTGTGTTGATGAGCCCCTGTCAGGGCATTAAAAAGGCTTGTCTTGCCGCTGTTAGGATTTCCGGCCAATGCCACGACGATTTCGCCCCGCTTTTCAGCAAGCGAAGAAAGGCGTGTTGGCCAAGAGATCGGCGGCTCGGCCTGCTTACGATTCCGTTTCATCTTTCTCGATAGGGCGAACGAAGACATGGGCCGCTTCCTCTCGGCGTAGCGACACATGATAACCTTTGAGCACAAATTCTATCGGATCCCGAAGCGGTGCGATCTTCTCAAGAGTCACGACCTCGCCCGCGATAAAACCCATTTCAAGAAGGCGATGCCGGAACCAGCCCGGTGCTTGGATACGCACGATTTCAGCGCTCTCTCCCGGCGAAAGCTCCGAAAGGCGCGACAAACCATCGCTGGTCTGCGCCAACTGTTCACCCACGAATCGGCGCAAGCGGTCATAAGTATCACTTGAGATTGTATGCTCAATTCGGCACGCTTCGAGAGCGGCCTGCGCTGAAGGAACTCCCAGCATTCGCGTCAAGAAAATAAACAGTGTTTTGTGTCTCTCATAGACTTGTTGCGCAAAGTCGCGGCCCTCGGGCGTCAGCCGAACGCCTCGATATTTTTCATGCTGGATGAGACCTTTCGCTTCCAGATGAGTCAGCGCTTCCGAAACGCTCGGCTTGGAAAATCCCAATGCGTCAGCAATTTCGGCAACGCGCACCTCACCATCCTTCCAGCTGAGTAGAAAGATGGCCTCAAGGTAATCTTCTAATGAGGAGCTGAGCTTCGATTCGGGCAATTGCATGACCAAATTATTTAGGCACCCCTAATTTACGAATTCTTGCACGAATTGTCAAGTAGGCCTCATTGCATCGTCCCATCTACTCTCTTCTGTATCTCCTTGAAAAACAAACAACAAATGCCAGCCTTGAAGTGGCAAGGCAGGTTTCTGTCACGACTCATAGCCGTTCTCATAAGTAGGTTGCTATCACAATGGGCTGAAGCCCATTGCCTTCATGTCGGGCAAGGGGTTTCAACCCCTTGTGACCCTATCATTATGCCAACTTACTTTCGGGAATGACTATACAAAACAATAATGGCGAAGCGACTCGTTTATTGTCTCACCTTGGCAATTGAATCGCGAACAATTCAAAGGGCCCGGCCGACTTGGCCGAGCCCGATGGAGTGTCAACGAAATCCTATTTTTGGCCCGCCCTCGCCGTGCGAACAGAGCTAAGGCATGCTCGCAGAGCTTTGGACCTGATAGAATTTGCTCTCCGTCTCCCGAAGCACCCCCTCATCAACGAAGAAGGTATCGGTTGTGACAACCTCCAGATCACTGAAAGCACCAAACGGTTCCGGCGAACTGCGGACGATGTAACACCGAGCTCCCGTAGAATTCCAACGCAAAACAATGTTCTGCGCCTGAGAATTCGCCACCACTTGAGGTGACCCAATAATGGCAAAAGATAAATCAGACAGGTCCTCACTCTCCTTGATACCCAAACAGGCAACCAAGATGCGGGCCTCCGGGATTGTCTCGCGAGAGACGACCCAGGATTCCTTAAGGTCATTGGCCGTGATGATGATCGTTTCACAAGGCCCGTTCGGGAAGTCATGGACGTTACATAACATAATTCTCACACTGTCGCAATCACCATTGCATGTCCACTTGATCGTTTTCGCCTCGCCACCGTACCACACTTCTCCGCCATTCGGCGAGATGACATCAATCGAGGGAGCGTACTGATTAGATTGGAACGCAATCGAAAAAAGCCCGTCGGTGGAATCGCCTTCGGTGGGATAGTCGTCACTGACAATACGCAAGCGCGCATTGGGACAGGGCGGTCCAGGTACTTTCCAAAAAGCGGAACCATCGTCGGCGGTGTGACTGAGAATATCTTCCCACGAACCATAGGGAAAATTCCTGTTCAGGGAGAGGGTCACGGTGCCAACCGAATTCGTGGTAGTCCACTGAATCGGAAACCAGTCGTCAATGTGAAGCTCACCGCCGGATTTTGGAGCTTGCAGAGTGAAAAACGGCCGCAGATGGCTTTCAGCCAGGCCGATCACGAAGTCCGAATCCGAAGTATCACCGACCATGGGAGCCAATTGACTTATGATTCGAAGTCGCGCATGAGCGCAAGCCGGATCCGTCACGGCAATATGCAATGTATCCGTTGCCGGCGTGCCAACGAAGAGATCCTCCCATTCCCCATCGGGAAATGCTCGGCTCAGACTGATAATCACTCCCCCGTCAATGCCATCGCTTTCCCAGACAATCGTGGCGGAATCACCCGGGATCCATGTTTCACCGCCGTTGGGTGAAGTGAGAGTGTAACTTACCGTATTCAAGAGAGCGAGATTGAGATTCAGACGCCCCGAACCCAACAGGCCAACATAAGTGGGATTTTCATCGTATATGTTATCTACACCCGTCAACAGGGCTGTAGTGATCTGCTCTCGGCTCCAATCCGCTCTTTGGGAGCGAATCAGTGCCACCGCGCCGGTGACCATCGCCGATGCCATTGAAGTTCCGCTGCCGTAACCATAGGTGTTCGTGTAATGGTCAGAGTAGGTGGAATAGATGGTCTGGCCGGGAGCGCAAATATCTACCCAGGCGCCATAATTGGAGATAGAGGTCTTGCCATCGTTGGTGTCCGTTGCTGCGATATCAATGCAGTCACCGCGGCTGCTTAGGTAATAGGGAACGCTGCTGTTGCTATTGCCTGCCGCGACACAGAAAATGATGCCGTCATGGACTGCATTGGTCACTGCGGCCGCGAGCGCCGTGTGATAACTCGATGTCCAGGCGCAACTGAAGACGGTAACACCTTTCTGGCGTCCGTATTCAATCGCTTGAGCGGCGTAATCCATCGCGACATACGCATTCCCGTCGGCACCCAGCCAGCCGATGCGAAGCACCATAATTCGCGCCCCCTCAAATTCCGAGCCACCGCCCGAAATTCCGGACACGCCGGTTGCATTATTTAAAACCGACGCCGCGATTCCTGCGACATGCGTACCGTGGCCCACGAAGTCCGTCGGTGCGTTGTCGGTGTACCGCCCATCTTCACCGGGATAGACCATTTCATAGACAATGAAATCCCAGCCATAATAGTCATCTTTGCGCCCGTTGCCGTCGTCATCGTAATTGGGCACCCCATTCATCTCGACCTCGTTAATCCAGATGTTGCCGGCCAAGTCCGGGTGCTCATATTGAACACCCGTGTCCATCAGGCCGATAATGGCATTGGCATGACCTCGCTGGAGACTCCATGCCTCCGGAGCATCAATATCGTGGTCTGCGGCGGTCGCTTGAAGATACCACTGATTGACATAGGCGGGATCGTTGGGTTGGTAGCATACCTGGTGAATGGCCACGGGTTCGACCAGTTCGACCGCGGACGCCTCAGCGTACTCATCGAGCATCTCTTCGGTCACCACTCCAGATCCTATCCAGAAGCGCCAATAGGTCTGAAGCTCGGAGAAACCGCCCTCGCTGTCCGCCGGTGCTGGCAGAAAGAGCGGCTCCACTTCCGCGATACCCCATTTCCCGTTTAGCGCCGTGAGTTCGCTGTCAGCGACGACGACAGTCTCCCCATTCCATGTCGGTGAGAGGTCAGCGAACTCGGGCCAAGTGCGAATGATAAACCGATTTGAAGCGTAGGGTATCGGAGGAGGGTCAAGAGCGCGGGCGCCCAATGCAGGGACTATCCCAAATGTAACAAGGAACACTACCAATCGGCGCATTCAGGTCCTCGGTTATTGCTCATCGGCTCCAGCCAAATAGAATCTGGCCGAAATCAAGTCGTTTTGTTCGTCAGAACCTCCGAATAAAATGTAAAAACTTTTGGACACTAAAGCAAGCGGCTTTTTTGTCTGCTCTCGCCCAATTGCGCCAGGTTTTCGGAGCGGTTGGGCTTCATGATGTCTATAACTTGTTGAATTTATTTGCATGATTCCAGTCCCTCGGCCAATAATGGTGTTTTTCTACACTCGCAGCCTCCTCGCGGGCAAGGCTCTCTGTCAGGCAAAAAACTCATGGCAGACTTGCTTGGCAAATCGCAGATGATATTGGGCCAGCTATACTTTCCGAAATCCACACCGAGAGGCCTGACCAAAAACGAGTGTGCATCAGACATAATGGATTTCTCTAATAGCTTGTTTTTTTGCACTTGAATTCAGACCCTTCGACGAATATCATGCTTTTTTCTATTGCAATTGTGTAGATTGTGATGTATATTAATCATATAGCTGCTGCTCACTCGCGGCTTTCTTTGCCATGGGGGAGACTTCTCTTTCCCCCCTGCTTTGCACTGCGCCCATAGGACTGGACAGAGTGGAGGGGAAAATGGTATATTGAGGGTACGGGAGAAAGGAGCATTCAGATGCCCCGTTCGAAGTACCCTGTCAAGTTCAAGCTGGCCGTGGTCCAGGAA
>Ga0315289_10000737_pt1 | contig 50298 bp, 38 predicted proteins | sample YL17G11_40_MG_FD_203452 | JGI IMG/M metagenome (GOLD analysis project Ga0315289, IMG submission 203452) | Sediment microbial communities from Yellowstone Lake, YNP, Wyoming, USA - YL17G11_40 | ecosystem: Environmental > Aquatic > Freshwater > Lake > Sediment | place: USA: Wyoming | collected...
GGAGGTATGCCGGAATGGTACGAGTAGGAATTGCCGGTTTCGGGTTCATGGGGCGGATGCACTACCGACGGTGGAAGATGTTGCCGGATGCGCAGGTGGTTGCGATCTGCGACGCGAATCCGAATATTCAGGAAGACACCAAGCGGGCGGTGGGCAATATCAAGGGGGCCGAGGGCGAGATCGATTTCACGGGCTTCGAGGTCTATCACCGCTTTGATGAGATGCTGGCCCGGGCCAAGCCGGAGGCCATCTCGCTCACGCTGCCGACGTATCTGCACGCCGAGTATTCGGAGCGGGCCCTGTCGCGCGGGGTCCACGTCCTGTGCGAAAAGCCAATGGCGCTGACCCTGGCGGATTGCGACCGCATGATCGAGGCGGCCCGACGAAGCGGCAAAGTCCTGCAGATCGGGCATTGCGTGCGGTTCTGGCCGGAATATGCCAAAGCCAAGGAAATCGTGGACAGCGGGCAATACGGAAAGGTCGTGGCCGCCATGTTCCAGCGACTGGGGGCACCGCCCGGCTGGAGCGTGGACAACTGGTTCCTCGACGAGAAGCGAAGCGGCGGGGTCGCGCTGGACCTCCATATTCATGATACGGATTACGTGCAGTACCTCTTCGGTATGCCCAAGGCGGTGTGCAGTCACGGTGCCAAGGGTCCGAGCGGGCAACTGATTCACATCGTCACGGAATATGAATACGGGGAGGACAAGCTGATTGTGGCCGAGGGCGGCTGGGGCATGACGGTGGCCTTCGGATTCGAGATGAGCTTCAACCTAGTCCTGGAAAAAGCGACCATCGTCTACGACCTGACGCGGGAGCCGATGCTGCGTATCTGTCCGAAAGAGGGTAAAGAGTTCACGCCGCCGGTGGCGGACGGCGACGGATATCTCCATGAGATCGAGCATTTCGTAAAGACCGTCCGGGGTGAGGACGTGAAACCGATCATCACGCTGGAGCAGTCGCGCAATTCGGTGAGGATCGTCGAGGCCGAGCGGAAATCCATAAGCAGAAAAGAGAGAATCATGATCCGGTAGCCGGAATCGTCGGAAACCCGATGGGAGGTTGCAGAGATGAAATGCAGAGGTTGGCCCGTGGGCGTGTGCAGTTGGTCGCTGCGGACGGACATCGCAGGCGTCGCCAAGGCAATGAAGGAGTTGGGGTTGCAGCATATCCATCTGGCGATTCGCCCGGCCGTCGAGGAGGGCGGCGGCAAGTACTTGGACGCGGTCAAGGCGCAGAAGTGGACCATTACGAGCACGATGATTGATTTCCCACAGGAGGACTACTCGACGCTCGAAAGCATCAAGGTCACCGGCGGCGTGGTCCCCGATGAGCATTGGCAGCGCAACCACAATTTGTTCCTGGGGGCGGTCATCGCAACGGCCAAGCTGGGCGTGAAATATCTGTCCATGCACGCGGGCTTCATCGAGGAAAGCAATAAGGAGTACGCGTCCAAGATCTACTCCCGCATACGGACCTTGGCGAACATTGCCGCGGATAATGGGGTCATTTTGCTGCTGGAGACCGGCCAGGAGGCAGCGAAAGAGCTGCGGCACTTCCTGGAAGAGTTGGACCACAAGTCCGTCGGCGTCAACTTCGATCCCGCCAACATGATTCTGTATGATAAAGGCGATCCGATTGAGGCCGTGCGCGTGCTGTCGCCCTGGATTCGCCACCTGCACGTCAAGGATGCCGTCCGCACGAAGAAGCGAGGCACCTGGGGCGCGGAAGTACCCTGGGGCGATGGCCAGGTCGGCGTGGAACGATTCCTCGATGTCCTCGAAGAGGTCGGCTTTGATGGTGCGATGGCGATCGAGCGCGAGGCGGGTGACAATCGGTTCGGCGATATCAAGCTGGCCATCGAGCGGCTGACCGCGGCCTCTCGATAGAACACCGTCCGCAGAATTAAGGAGACCGATATGTTCGGAATGGACTTGGGCCTGTACCTCAAATTGAGTGCGATGATGTTCCTGGAGTACGCCGTCTGGGGGGCATGGTACCCTGTGCTGGCGGCGCGGCTCCTGGGACCGCTGAAGTTCAGCGGCAAGCAGACGGGCTGGATCTACGCCACCGTCCCGCTGGGCTGCATTTTCATGCCGCTGGTGGCCGGGCAGCTTGCAGATCGGTGGATCAATACGGAGTTCATTCTCGCGGGTGCGCACCTCATCGGCATGGTTCTGTTGTTCGTCGCCGCCTGGAAGAGGCAGTTCAGCGCGCTCTTCGGGGTCATGTTGCTGTACGCTCTGTTCTTTGCGGCGACCCTGCCCCTGGTGAATTCGCTGATGTTCTATCAGTTGGCGGCGAACAAGGTCGATATTGCTGCCAAGTCTCCGTACATTTTCATGTGGGCTCCGATCGCCTGGGCGCTGGCCGGTTATTTCCTCACCGGCTGGCGCTGGGTTTTCAAGACGGGAGAAGAGGGGCGTGACTGCCTGGTCCTGGCGGCGGTGCTGTCGGTCGTGATGGCCGTCGTAGCCGGAGGATTCCTGCCGGCGACGCCACCGTCCGGGGGAACCGCTGAGGGATCGGCGCTGGGCAAGGCCCTCGGCATGCTGAACGACCCGAGCTTTCTGATTTTCCTGATCATCTCGATGGTCGGCGCCGGCATGATGCAGTTCTACTTTCTCGGCACGGCACAATTCATGCAGGACAATGGAATTGCCCCCAAGAATGTCCCGGCCTCGATGGCGATCGCCCAGGCCATGCAGGCCGTGGCAACACTGTTTGTGCTCGGCTGGCTGGTGAAGAACGCCGGATACAAATGGACACTGACGGCCGGGGCTGCCTCCTGGCTGATTCTGTACATCATCTATGTAGCCCCAAGGCCGCCTTGGCTGATCGTAGTCGGACAGTCTTTCCACGGCTTGGCGTATGTGTTCTTTATCATCGCCGGTCAGATGTTTGTGGGGGAGGTCGCGCCCAAGAACATTGTCGCATCCACGCAGGCCCTGATCTTCATGGCGCAGAGTGGAGTCGGTCTGTTCCTGGGGACCCAGTTTGCCGGAATCGTGATGGACAAGTACCGCGTGGACGGGCGGTTCCAGTGGCGTCAGCTTTGGACGGTGCCCGGTGCGATCATGCTGGCGTGCGTGCTGGCGCTGCTCCTGTTCTTCAAAGGGACCGTCTGATACGCCCCAGGAACAAACCTCACGACCCAACTTGTCATCCTGAGCCGCAGGCGAAGGATCGGGCTTGTGGAGGGACGCTTTGTCGAATACATAGCCCCGGATTTCGTCGACTTTGCTCGGGACAGGCTCCTCACCTTGCTTCGCTGCGTTCAGGATGGCGGGCGGCGCGCGGGATGAGCGCGATGTGCCTGAGTCAGCAGGGGCATCTTGGCCTTGAGTCACGGCGGCTCCGTGTTTTCCGGTGGGTGAGAGTCAGGCCGTGAACTTTCGGAACTCCGTCATAATCGCCTTGGTATAGGGGCCGGGAGTACCCTTGCCGATAGCGGTGCCGTCGAATTTGACCACGGGGACGATGTCCTTGGTCGTCACGGCAATGAACAGCTCGTCTGCGGCAGCCGCCTGCTGCGGGGTCAAACATCGCTGCTCGACCGCCAGACCAACACCGATCGCCGCCCGGACGACGAACTGACGTGTGATCGACGGCAGGATATTGGCGGACAGCGGGGCGGTCTGCAATGCCTTGGCGATCATGGCAAAGAAGGCGGACCCGGCGCCCTCCGTTATGAATCCGGCATCATCGACCAGAATCGCCTCGTCGCAGCCCTTGTCGGCGGCGTCCTGGCGGGCCAGGATATTGGGCAGAAGATTGAGGCTCTTGATATCGCACCGTTTCCACCGCCAGTCCGGGTGCGTGCAGACGGTGATGCCTCTGGCTTTCTCCTCGGGATTATCGGTCAGCTCGCTGACGGTCAGGAAGAAGTTGGGCTTGAGGTCCGGCTTCCAGGTGTGATTGCGGGGGGCCGAGCCGCGAGTTACGTGGAAATAAATCTTGGCATTGGGCAGGCAAGCCTTCTTGAAAGCCCGTTCCACTCGCTCTCGAATCACGCGGATATCGATATTCGTGATGCGAATGGCCGCCAGACTGGCCGCAAACCGCTGCATATGCTCTTCCAAGGCGAAAATCTTGCCGTTGTAGCTTCGCAGGACCTCGTAAACCCCGTCGCCGAAGTAGAGCCCCCGGTCGAAATAGGCGGGATCGAGGCTTTCGAACGATGTAATTCTGTCATCCACCATTGCCAGCTTCATACAGGCACTCCAAAAGATCCATCCCGATTCGAGCGACGCCCGAGGCCGTAAGAATACAAAAATCGTGCAGAAAAGTCTTTACAAAAAGTCAGGTAAGCTCTATTCTATTGGTTTTTCCGGGATTTGGTGTTCTGGATCGGGAGTTTCCCATGTACGCAGTAATTGAACAAGGCAGTAAACAATACAAAGTGACCGAGGGCGAACAACTGGAAATCGAGCTGACCAGTGTGGCCCCGGATGCGAAGACAATCGAGCTGAATAAGGTTCTCTTTATCGGCGGCGACGGCAATAACCGGGTTGGCAAGCCTTACATCGAGGGCGCGAAGGTCATCGCCTCGTTTCGCGGCACGGCCGCAGAGTCGGTCACGAAAGGCCCGAAGCTCTACGTCACGCGTTTTCGCCGGCGCAAGAACAGCCAGCGAAGAATCGGCCACCGGCAGAAGTACCTGCAAGTAACTATCGACAAGATCGAGGGATAGCTCCCGGCAGGCTACCGGCCACCCGTGCCTCTGCATTTGCAGCGTCTGGCGGCGGTGGTCATTGCGTCATCATCGCTGCACGTAGCAGATCACCTTCTGCTTGTAGGCGTCGGCACTCAGAAAAACATTGCCGGTTGCGCCGGATGCTTCGACGACCTTGACGGCATCCACCCACCTGACCGCCCTGGGCACTAATTGTAGAAGCCGGTTCGGCAGGTTCTCAAACCATTCCGTGCGGAGATAATTGCTGCCTCGTTGGGGAAACAGGGCAAGGTATAGCATATCGGTTTCCACCAGTTCATTGAGGAAGTGTGTTCCGAGGGAGACATCGGGAACCAGGTTCTCGTGCATGGCCACAATCTCGCAGAGGATGGACACCCGGCTGATTTCTGCAAAGGTCGCGGGAATGCCCAAAAATGGATCGCGGGTGCCCCAGCGTCCCGGCCCCAGGAGCATCACGCACTTGGGCACAGGCGCCTCGGGAACGCGGTTAATCTCCCCGATCAACTGAGCCACCTCGTATCGATCCTGGAGCGGCAGCCGGCTGTACAGGAACGGAACCACGTAGACAAATCGGTCGATGCGGACGTGGCGACTGTGGCCGATGACAGCCCCACCGGCTTCGATGATCGTATCGGCCTTTGAGATCGTTACTTCTACGGGCCTCGGCGTCTCTGTGCCCTTGACCGCCAGAGGTCGGCATTGGACGACGTGAATCTTGTAAGAGTCGTCGTCCACGAAGTTCAGGGTAAATTCCACGTCCACCGGGTAATCGTAAGCCTCCTGCAGCACGTGGAGGACTTCTCGCATGTCCTTGACGAAATCGGTGCCCGAGAGCAGGCGGTCGAATGTTGGCACCCAAACCTTGCCGATGCGTGGGATGGCCGGGTCGGAGGATTCGTCGACGGAGGCAAACATCTCCACCGGCACATCGGTGCTCTCGCCGATGACATCGAGAAAATGGCCGGACATGAGCCGGTTGGCCTGCAGGTCCAGATAGTCCACCCGCCGCTGTGCGTACTGGCGGACCTCCTCGAAATTGGATTCCGGCCGCTTCTGGGGCGCGTTGAGGGCCACCAGTCGCGTGTAGTCGTCGTCCGCGCGCTCGACCGCCCGTGTGCCCAGGCCGAACACCAGCCGCAGCACACCGGCTTTCGGGTCGATGTCCTCATTCCAGACATACGGATTGAAGGAGAATCCCACTCCGGCGGCCTGGGGATAGTAGCACCGGCCATGCATCGCCCCGGAGACCCGCATAACCAGCAGGGCCATCTGCTCGTCGCGATTCAAAAGCTCGCGCTGCTCCCGGTAACGCAGGGCCTTCTCGCTCATCGTGCTCGCGTAGATCGTCCGCACCGCCGACAGGAAGTCTTCCAGGCGGCGCTCCCGGGGGCCCTGGTTCGGGCAGAAAACGCTTTCGTACTTGCCCGCGAACGAGTTGCCGAAGTTGTCCTCCAGCAGCGAGCTGGAACGCACGATGATCGGCGATTGGCCGAAGTAGTCCAGCATCTGCTCGAACTGCTCGAGGATGTGGTCCGGGAACTGGCCGGTGAGAATTCTCTGGCGGGCCTGCACAGCGCCTTCCAGGAACGTCTGGGGGTTCCGCTGCTTCTGGCGCAGCCACCAGACGCCGTTGCGAACCAGGTACGTATAGAACACGTCGGAGCCTACGTAAAAGGAGTCGTGCTCTTCGAGCAGCTCGGCAAAGCGGGGCGAATGGCGCTTGAGGATACTGCGGGCCACGAGCATGCCGACCGTCTTGCCGCCGACGAGTCCGGAGCCGATCATCCGCCTCCAGATGTTCAGAACATCTTCGAGATTGAGGTATCGGGACACCAGCTTGAGCATCCCCGGATCGCGGGAAATGGCCATGCGGCTGAGGTGCTCGAATGTCTGCTGCACTTTCTCGGCCGGACAGCCACCCGCCCCCGATGCATCGAGCACCTGTTGCGCTTCGGCAAAGGCCCGCTCCCAGAAGCCCGGCCGCGTGTCGGAATTCAGGTCGGACCAGTTCACGGAGGCGAGGATGGACGAGATCAGCACGCTGGAGGTCACCGGTGTGAACTCGTCCCCATCCCACGCGTGGAGCATGTTCATCGTGGGCGAGTAACGAAGCTGCACCTTGAGCGGATGGATGTAGAGGGTACCGTCATGCCGGTAGAGCTCCAGGAACAGTTGCGTCGTCTCCGTGATGGGACGGATGGCCCGCGAGCTGTGGTAATTGCGAAAGAGTGCGAAATAAGCCACGGTTTCCAAGTCGTAGAGGTACGGGCACGTGAGCATGAAAAAATTGCCCAGCATCGGGTCCGAGTACCAGTCGGCGGCCAGCTCCGACATGCAATCGAAGATGTATAGCGCGCCCCGGCCGCAGCTCTCGATCACGGCATGAATCTTCGTGATGAACGTCTCGAAGCCCTCGGCGGGGTCCAGTTCGCAGATGTCGGCGCCGCAATTGTCGGGAATCACCGGCGGATGACTGGCGAACCGAAAGTAAACGACTTTGCGGCCGGACCGCAAACCCGCCTGGCAGTATGGCGCGACGACCGCCATATAGTCTTCGATGGCATCGACCTGCCAAACGACGTTGTCGCCCGGCAGAACGCCCTTCAGGACCCGGTCCAGACCCGGCAGGCCGGTGGTCAGTGCCGTATCGTGATCGCTCACGTGGTTTTCTCCTTTCTCCCCAAGGATATCTCCATGCCGCAGGGGCCGCAACGAAAGCGGAGCAGATATTGGCGGCCGTCCTCGTCTTCGAGAATCAGCGGGTCGGTGGATTTTGCCCTGGACCCCTGGCACAGGCCCAGCTCCTTTCTCAGACAATACTTCGTCGTCATGACCACCTGCCCGGACAGGTCCAAGCCGGACTCGGCGGTGGGGGCGATGGTCTCTACGCCATGCCTGCGATAGAAGGCCCGAGCCTTCTCGTTGAGCACGTTACCCGTGTAGGTAAGGTGCTTGTCCGGATAAGGGACCGTGTTTCTTGGGACACCTCCGGTCGGGCGGGGGCGATTGGCTCGGCGGACCTGCAGCAGTTGCGCGACAAGCTCGCGCTTGGCCGCATTCAGCTTGGAGACCGGAAGGAAATACACATCCTGGGTTTGCAGTTGCAGGTCCGCGCATTCGAAGATGGTGTTCCCGAGCTTGGTCAACTGGGTCCGCATAGTCTGCCGGGCGGCCTCTTTCTTCTGGGCCGGCTCCTTCTGCCCGGCGATCTCGACGCTCGCCCGATTTCCATCTTCATCGGTGCCGGACAGGACCAGGCCGTCCGCCGCTTCCTGCAGAAGCATAGAGAGGTGAATCTTTCGCTCGGTCGCCCGGCCGGTGAGCTGCCGCGAGAACACGTAATCGAAGTTGCGATAGATCTCCTGCCCCACGCGAATGCCCCGGATCTCTTGCGGATAAATCTTTTGGCCTTCGACCCTGTTAATGACCGTCCCATCCAGGTTCTGCCGGCGGTCGAAGAAGCAAATCCCATCGGCATTGTGCAGGTCGTGCGCTCCGTTGAGAATGAAGCAGGATTCCTCCACGCGCGCGACCGTTCCCACGTATTCGCCGATGGATTTCGGTGTGTCGATTGAGGCGACGGGTGAGGCCCGGCCGGTCAAGCCATAGTCGGTAAAGCCGCGATTGAAGGTTTTTTTGAGATTCGGTTGGAAGCTCAGATGAGCCGTGCCGGAGGAGGTTCGATGCAGACCTTTCCGCGATAGGATCGAATCGAGTTCCTGACGGTAAAAACCCACCGTATTGGCGACGTAAGGGACATCTTTCAGGCGGCCCTCGATTTTGAAGGAGGTGATTCCGGCGTCGATCAGCTCTTCCAGGTGGTCCGAGAGATTCAGGTCCTTCAGGCACAGCAGATGGCGGTCCTTGACGATCATTTTGCCGCCCGCGTCCTCAAGGCTATAGAGTCGTCGGCAGGGTTGGGCACATTGGCCGCGATTGCCGCTGCGGCCGCCCAGGGCGTAGCTCATGTAGCACTGGCCGCTGGCGCCGACGCATAACGCACCGTGGATGAAGCATTCCAGCTCGATATGTGTCCGGCTGCGAATCTGCCGAATCTGTTCGAGAGTCAGCTCGCGGGCCAGGATCACGCGCGAGAACCCGACATCCTCCCAGAACTTCACCTTCTCCGCCGTGGCGTTGTGCATTTGGGTGCTGGCGATCAGCGGCAAAGGCGGCAGGTCCAGCTCGAGCAGGCCGGTGTCCTGGATAATCAGGCCGTCGACGCCTATGTCATAAAGCTGACGAATCATCTTCTCCGCCACCGGCAGCTCATCATCGTGAAGCAGCGTGTTCAGGGCCACGTACACTCTGGCGTAGTATTGATGGGCGAAGTCCGTGACGTCCTGAATGACGGACATTGTATTGCCGGCGGCCTCGCGGGCGCTGAATCGCTGTGCGCCGATGTAGACCGCATCCGCACCGCACTGAATCGCGGCATGGGCGGTAGGGCCGTCCTTGGCGGGAGCTAACAATTCAATTCTTGCCGTCATCGGTACAGATTATACCGACTTCGAGCGATTCTTGTGCACATTGTGGTGTTTGATTGCCGCCGCCCGCATGACATTCGATGGTGCGTGGCGCCGGATGCAGGGAAGTGTCAGGCTCTCAGATGGGAAATCTGCAGTGCACGACGGGGGAATCAAGCCTTTTCCGTTTGCGACTTGATCATGGCCCGGGCTCTTTCCTGCCATGCGGCCGGTCCGTTCGCCCGGAAATACTCGAACGATTCATCGTCCACGAGCTTGCCCAGCAGCGATTTGCGGTCGGCGGCGGGAATCTCCTCGATGACTTCCTTGCGTACCTTTTCCAGCTCGGTGAGGAACCGGCCATGCTCCTCTGTGAACAGGGTTTCGAGCTTCTGCCTGAGATGGCCGGCGTAAGCGGGGGCGTAGCCCTCCGTCCCGATGGCAATCTGCAAATCGCCCCTTTTCACCACGGCCGGCACAAAGAAATCGCAAAGCTGCGGATCATCGACCACATTGCAGAGAATCTCCAATTCCTGGCAATCCTGATAGACTTGCTCGTTCACCTTGCGATCGTCCGTTGTCGCGATGACGAGGACGGCCTCGGCAATATATTGCTTTGAGTACCGGGATCGAATTAACTCGGCCCCGTGCCGCGTGCACAGGTCGATCATCGTGTCACTGGGCTTTTGGGCTACGACCACCAGCCGGGCACCCGCGTCCAGGAGAGATTCGGCCTTACGCACCGCGACCGCTCCGCCGCCGATCAGCACCACCCGTCGGCCGCCGAGTTCAAGGAATATCGGGTACTTTGCCATACAACCGATTATAGTGGGCGGCCGCCAAATGCAATACGAATTTCCAGAATGTTTTGCACGAATGATGCCGGGGCAGAGTGCATATTTGACCGTGGACCGTCATCATTTTGGATTTCTGGTTTCCTGACGATTCTGGTATGGTATACGTTTTGGCCGGGTTTGTGCCGGGCAGGGTTCAGGGCATAGGGTGATCAGGGAGGACTATATCGACGGATTTCAGGAGACTGACCGAGTGAAAAGGCTGCATGCTCCCTTGACGGAGGCCGATGTGCGTCAATTGAGGGCAGGGGAGGAGGTCGTGATCGATGGGACTGTCTACACGGCGCGCGATATGGCTCATAATCGCCTCTGTCAGGCTATCGATCGCGGCGAGAGTCTGCCCATTGAGCTGAAGGGAGCCATCATTTACTTTGTCGGCCCTACGCCGGCCCGCCCCGGCCGGGTGATTGGGGCCGCCGGGCCGACCACTTCCGCCCGCATGGATCCGTTCAGCCCCAAGCTCATCGCGCAGGGCCTGCGCGCGATGATCGGGAAAGGTTATCGCAATGACGAGGTTCGGCGGGCCCTTCAGCAGTACGGGGCGGTCCACCTCTCCACGCTCGGGGGGGCCGGTGCCTTACTGAGCCGGCATATCATCCGGGCCGAGGTGGTCGCCTACGAGGATTTGGGAACCGAGGCGATTCGCAGGCTGGAGGTGGTTGATTTCCCCGCCGTGGTGGCTTATGATGCCGCCGGCGGCAGTGTTTACGATGACATAAAAGCACAATTGTCCGGAGTGTGAAATGAAAGCAGCATTGCTCGGACTCGCGCAGTCGGGCAAAAGCACGATCTTTTCCGCCATCAGCGGCAAGGCCATCCCGCCCGTCGGGCTCAACGCCATCGAGGAGGCGATCGTGGCTGTGCCCGACGAGCGCCTGCTCTGGCTGGAGAAGCTGTACAAGCCCAAGAAGCGGGTCCACGCGACGGTCGATGTCCTGGATCTGCCGGGCTTTAGCTTCACGGATGACCACGGGCGAGCGGCGGCCCGGCGGCTGATCGGCCAGATACGAACCGTGGACATGCTGGTCCTGGTGGTCCGGGCCTTCGAAGACCCGGCGGTGCCGCCTTATCGCGACAGCGTCAACCCGAAGCGGGATCTCGTGGAGCTGCAGACGGAACTGCTGCTCTCCGACCTGGAGCTGGTGACCACGCGGGTCGAGAAGCTGGAAAAGCAGGTCCTCAAGCCGACAAAGACCCAGGCGCAGGATAAGGCCGAGCTCGCCTTGCACAAGAAGCTGGCGGCGGCGATCGAGGCCGAGCAGCCCATCAGCTCGGTTGTCGAGACCGAGGACGAGCGGGCCATGATCCGGTCGCTGGGCTTTCTGACGCTCAAACCCATGGCGGTCGTCATCAACGTGGGGGAGAGCGATCTCGACAAGTCGTTCGATCTGGGCGAGGTGATGGGCGGCATGGTGCCTGTTGTCACGATGTGCGCCAAGCTGGAGCATGAGCTGGCCCAGTTGGACGAGGAAAGCCGTGCGACGTTCATGTCCGACCTCGGGATCAAAGAATCGGCGGCGCAGAAGTTCGTCAAAATCTGCTACTCGGCCCTGGGACTGATCAGCTTCCTGACGGTAGGCTCGGATGAGGTGCGGGCCTGGCCGATCCACACGGGCACAACCGCCGTCGATGCGGCGGGCAAGGTCCATTCCGATATCAAGCGGGGCTTCATCCGGGCGGAGACCATGGCATATGAAGACCTGAGACAATTGGGTGACGAGAAGGCCGTCAAGGCCGCGGGCAAAATGAGGCTCGAAGGCAAAGAATACATCGTTAAGGACGGTGACATCATCAACTTCCGATTCAATATTTAGACCGGGATTCATACAGGAGTGGTGTAATTCATGAAAGCGGCTGTGCTGACGGGCATCCGTCGAATGGAGGTCCGGGAAGTGCCCGATCCGAAGATCGAGAAAGACACTGATGTGTTGCTGAAAATCGAGAAGGTCGGCGTCTGCGGGTCGGATGTCCACTACTTCGAGACGGGGAGGATCGGCTCTCAGGTCGTTCGGTTCCCGTTCATCGTGGGTCACGAGTGTGCGGCGACCGTGGCGGCGGTCGGCCGGGGCGTGAAGCGGGTCAAGGTGGGCGAGCATGTGGTGGTCGAGCCCGCCGTCTCCTGTCACAACTGCGACCAGTGCAACCGCGGCCGGGAGAACACATGCTTCAACCTGCGTTTCCTCGGCACGCCCGGCCAGGGAAACGGCTGTCTCAGTGAGTTCATCGCCATGCCGGAGGAATGCTGTTTCCCGATCGACGGCAGAATCACCATCGAGCAGGGCGCCTTGTGTGAGCCGCTGGCGATTGCCGTCTACTCGGTCAAGCAGTCCCGACTGCCCAAATCCGCCGACGTGGCCATCCTGGGTGCCGGTCCCATCGGTCTGAGCTGCATGATCTGTGCCCGGGCGGAGGGCGTGCGGGCCTGCTACATGACGGAGAAAATCGATGAGCGCGTCCGCATCGCCAAGAAGGGCGGGGCGACCTGGGCCGGAAATCCGCTCAAGCAGGACGTGGTGGCGGCCATTCTGAAGCAGCAGCCGCTGGGGATGGACGTGGTGTATGAATGTGCGGGCCAGCAGGAGACAATCGATCAGGGCGTGGACCTGCTCCGCGCCGGCGGCAAGCTGATGCTGATCGGCATTCCGCGGGAGGACCGAATCTCCTTCGCCATCGACAAGATCCGGCGCAAAGAAGTCGCCATCATCAACATTCGCCGGCAGAACGGCTGCACCGGGGCGGCCATCGATCTCGTGGCATCAGGCAAGGTGAGCCCGGATTTCATGGTGACGCACCGCTTCCGGCTGGGGCAGGTCCAGGAGGCCTTCGAGCTTGTCGCGGCTTATAAGGACGGGGCCGTGAAGGCCATGATCGAGATGTAGGCCGGGGAGGCTGGGGCAAGTCACGCAGGGGATGAAATGAACGGCCGGCAGGTCAAGAAGGCAAGCATCATAAGCATCGGCAACGAACTGCTGAGCGGGCGGACGGTCGATACGAACGCCGCCTGCATCGCCAGGCAACTGATGACGGTAGGCATGCCGGTTGCCAGTATCTATGGCGTGCGGGACCAGATCGAGGCAATCCGGCGAACGCTCCTTCTGGCGACCGGCGAGGCGGATGTGGTTGTGACGACGGGGGGACTGGGACCGACGGATGATGACCTGACCCGGCAAGCCTTCGCCGAGTTTCTGGGCGTTGAGCTGGTGCTTCACGAGGGTTTATTGGCGAAGGTGCGACAGTTCTTCGACCGGCGGGGCATCCGGATGCCTGAACGGAACGCCATCCAGGCCTGCATTCCGGAGGGAGCAACGGCCATCGAAAACGAGTGGGGGACGGCCCCGGGCATTCGAGCCCAGAAGGATGGGAAGCTGCTCTTTGCGCTGCCGGGAGTACCCAGCGAGATGGAGCACATGCTTGATGCATCGGTCTTGCCTGAATTGCAGCGGCTTGCGACCGGCCAGGCCATTGTCGTGAGAAGGCTGAAGTGCTTCGGGGCCGGCGAGTCCACGATTGCAGAGCTGATCGGCGATGCCATGCAGCAAGGCAGGAACCCTCTGGTCAACTGCACCGTGCATGCCGGCGTAATCACGCTGGAGATCGTGGCTACGGCGGCCGGCCGGGACGAGGCCGAGAAAATGGCGGCGGACCAGGAGCGTTCTCTGCGTGTGTCTCTTGGTGAGCTGGTCTACGGAGTGGCCGATCAGACCCTGGCCGAAGTGGTGGGCGAGGGCCTGGCGCGGATGGGCAAAACCATCGCCGTGGCGGAGTCCTGCACCGGCGGCCTGCTGGCCCAACTGATTACGGATATTCCTGGTGCGAGCCGCTATTTTACCTATGGATGGGTCACCTACAGCGACGAGGCCAAGAGTCGCGAACTGGATGTACCCCCGGAAATGATCGATAGATATGGTGCGGTCAGTGAGCAGGTGGCACGGGCCATGGCTCAGGGCGCACGACGCAAAGCAGGCACAGACTATGCAATCAGTATAACCGGCATAGCAGGACCCGGCGGCGGCAGCGAACAAAAGCCCGTAGGCCTTGTATATATTGGCGTGGACAGCCAAGAGGGCACGGACACGTCGCGCCACATTTTCTCATCTGATCGAAGCTCGGTGCGTTTGCGGGCAGCACAGACGGCATTGAACATGCTGCGGCGCAGGCTGAGGATTTGACAGGTCCGGTCGAAGCTGCTATAATACAGTGGGACCGGGGGCAGCACATGAGGTTCGTATGGCCAAAGAACGCAGGCGCTTAGGGGAAATCCTCTTTAAGGCAGGCCTGGTCGAAAAACAAGCTTTGATCAACGCGATCAAGACCGCCAAGTCGAGTAACAAGCGGCTTGGCCAGGTCCTTCTCGAATTGGGCCTCATCAACGAGGACACCCTTGCCAAAGCCCTTGCCAAGCAGTCCGGGCTCAAATATGTGGACCTTGACGATGTCACGATCCCGACTGATGCGACGAAAATCGTGCCCGAAGACCTCATAAAAAGGCACAACATCCTGCCGCTGAGCGTCAGCAACGGGCGTCTGACGCTGGTCATCAGCGATCCGAACGATCTGGACATGATGGACTCGGTTCGGATGCGGCTCAATAAGGAGTTGGAATGCTGTGTCGCCAACCCGAAGAAGATAAGGACCTATATCGAGGAGTCCCTGGTGGATAAGGGGGGCGCCGAAGAGGATGACAGGCTCAAGCACAGCATCGACGCGACCGCACAGGAGCTGGCCGAAGCAGGTCACGAGCTGCAGGCCGAGGCATTGCGTATTCAGGCGGGCTCCGGAGATGACGAAGGTCCCGTCATTCGGCTCGTGAACCTGATTATCGACACTGCTTACCACATGCGGGCCAGCGATATTCACGTCGAGCCGATGGCGGACCGCGTCCGCATCCGGTACCGTGTCGACGGTGTCTGCCTGGAAAAGGACAACATCCCCAAGAACATGCAAGCCCCGCTGGTTACTCGTTTTAAGATTCTGTCGGGCATGGACATTGCGGAAAAGCGGTTGCCCCAGGACGGTCGTATCAAGCGCAATATCGGTGGTGCGGATATTGACTTTCGTGTCTCGTCCCTGCCGGGGGTCCACGGCCCGAGTGTGGTGCTGCGTATTCTGCGGCCGGACGCAGTCAATATTGGTATCGAGTCCTTGGGTTTTGAGCAGGACAACTACGAACAGTTCCAGCAGATTATCAAACGACCCAACGGGATCTTCTTGGTTACCGGACCGACCGGTAGCGGTAAGACGACGACGTTGTACGCGGCCTTGCAAGAGCTGAATAAGCCCGATAAGAAGATCATCACGGCCGAGGACCCCGTGGAGTACATGTTTGCCGGCATGAACCAATGTCAGGTCAAGGAGGATATCGGCCTGACATTCGACAGAATTCTGCGGTCCATGTTGCGTCAGGCGCCAAACATCATTCTTGTCGGCGAGATCCGCGATAGCGATGTGGCGGATATCGCCATTCAAGCCGCTTTGACAGGTCACTTGGTGTTCAGCACTTTGCACACCAACGATGCTTGCAGCGCCATCACTCGTTTGATCGATATGGGCGTGAAGCCGTTCCTTGTCGCCAGTTCCATTCAGGCCATTATGGCGCAGCGGCTGATCCGCGTCATCTGCAAGAAATGCAAGGTTGTGGACGAGCACCCGAATCCACACCATCTGCGGCTTCTTGGGATCGATCCGGCGGAGGTCAAGAAACGGCCCGTCTATAAGGGGGCCGGCTGCAGCGCATGTCATAATACGGGCTACAAGGGCCGGCTCGGCATATTTGAAATGGTCGAGATGAACAGCGAACTGCGCGAATTGGCATTCAAGAGGGCCGCGACCAGCGAGCTGCGGGCGGCGGCCAAGGCCAGCGGCATGCGGACACTGGCCGAGGATGGCATAATCAAGGTATTCAAGGGTATAAGCACGCCCGACGAGGTCTCGCGGAATGCACAGATTGAAGGAGTCGTGCTGGAGTAAATACTTGTCTCGGTAGAGGACCACCAGATGGCAACAGCGTTGAACATGGATCGCCTTCTCCAGGCGTGCGTGACGCAGGGAGCATCGGATATTCACATCAGTGTGGGCCGGCCTCCGGTACTCCGTGTTGACGGCCGCCTCAGATCGCTTGAAACGAAGGTGTTGGAGCCGGATGATACGGCCGGGCTGATGAAGAGTATCACGCCGGACCGGTGCCAACAGGAGCTTCAGGAGGAAGGTGGAACCGATTTTGGCTTCGCCTACGGCGATGCCGCCCGGTTCCGCGTATCCGTATTCCGGCAAAAAGGCAACATTTCGATTGTGTTGCGGTTGATCCCCAGCAAGATACTGACTTTTGAAGAGATCGGTCTTCCGAAGATCTGTGCCGCTCTGTGCCGGCGCCCGCGTGGGATGTTCCTGGTTACCGGGCCGACCGGTAGCGGGAAAACAACTACTCTCGCTACCATGATCAACTACATCAATGAGAATTTCGACCGTCACATCGTCACTGTGGAAGACCCGATTGAGTACTATCACCCCCACAAAAAGTCGATCATCAACCAGCGAGAGGTGGGCGTTGATGTACCGAGCTTCCAAGAGGCCCTCAGACGTGTGCTGCGCATGGACCCGGACGTGATTCTGGTCGGCGAGTTGCGTGATCTGGAGACGATCTCAGCCGCGGTTCGCGCTGCTGAAACTGGCCATTTGGTGTTCAGTACGGTTCATACTACCAGTGCGGCGGGCACTGTGAACCGAATGATTGACGTATTCCCGGTCGACCAACAGGAGCAGGTTCGGACCCAGCTTGCCGGTAACCTGATTGCAGTCCTGAGCCAGGAACTGTGTCCGTTGTCGACGGGGCGCGGCCGCATTGCCGCCTATGAATTTATGGTCGTGACGCCGGCTATCGCCAACCTGATCCGTGAAAACAAGACCTACCGTATTGATTCGAGCATCCAGACCGGCAAGAAGCTCGGCATGCAACTGCTTGATGAGCACTTATGGGCGCTCTACGATGCGGGCAGGATCACACTTGAGGAGATGCTGGACAAGGGGCGTCAGCCTGGCGCGCTCCAGCAAAAAGCTATGGCTAAGATCGCCGGTGCGAAAGGCAAGATGAAGAAGAAGGCTGAAGAGGCAGCCCAGGAACTGGAGGATCTTGGCCCGATCCTGAAAACATAGGACCTCGGCGAGACCTCTGCGAGAAAGGCGAGCCTGGGCCCGGGAGCAGGGCGGCGGAGGCCTCGTGCCTGCGGCGAAAACCAAGGACCATCACTAATTCATGCGGATTTGGTGGTGTCTTATTAACCAGATGTCCAATTCGTAATTTTTGCCAGAATAAGTGTTTACTGTGGTACAATACGGTCGTACTGGGTTATAGGGTCTTAGAGGGGTGTATCGCGATGGGTAAGATAAAAGCTATTGATAAGCTCCCTCCAGTCGAACAGTTGCGTGGCCGGCCGCTGGGTAGAATCCTTATCAAAATGGGCATCTTGAGCCGGGAGAAGGTTCACGAGTGCCTGGAGATCCAGAAGAAGCGAGGGGGAGACGTACGCATCGGGCAGATATTCCTCGAATTGGGGCTGGTGGACGAGACGCAGCTCCAGGTGGCGCTGGCGGCCAAGCGCGGGATGGAATACGCCACGATCGATGGAATAGACATACCTAAAGACGTGATCGACAAGGTCCCCGCCCAGATGGCCAAGACCTATCATATTGTTCCCATCGAGTACAACAAAGAGAAGAACGAGCTGACGGTCGTGTTGGACAATGTGGAAAACTTCCGGGCGACGGACGACTTGCGCACGCTGATGGGCTTCAACGTCACCGCAAAGATGACGGACCGTGACGGCCTCGAGGCGGCACTGACAAAGTATTATGAGACCAGCCAGGATGAAAATATCACGGAACTGATAGACGAGATTCAGTCCGATGCGTTTTTGGCGGAATTCGACGGGAGAAACCAGAGTATCGACTTGGACGAGCTGAAGGAGCTGTCGGAGTCGAACCCGGTGAAGAAGCTGCTGAACCTGGTTCTTCTGCAGGCGATCAGGGACAAGGCCTCCGACATCCACTTCGAGCCGTTCGAGAGCGAGTACAAGATGCGCTATCGCATCGATGGTGTGCTGTATGAGATGATTCCGCCTCCGAAGTACATCGCGGCGGCGTTGAGCTCCCGAATCAAGGTTATGGCCAGCCTGGACATCGCCGAGCGGCGTCTGCCGCAGGACGGCAGAATCTCGCTGACCGTCCAGGGAAATCCGGTCGACCTGCGTGTGAGCGTCCTGCCCACCATGTTCGGCGAGAGCGTCGTATTACGTGTCCTGGACCGAAGCCAGATGAGCTTTGACATGGGCAAGCTGGGGCTTCGCCCGGATGATATCAAGACCATTCGCCAGCTTATCAACAAGCCGAATGGCATCATCATCGTTACGGGCCCGACGGGCTGCGGGAAAACGACGACCCTTTATTCCGCGTTGAACGAGCTGAATACCATCGACGTCAAGGTCATCACCACCGAAGACCCGGTGGAGTACGACATGGACGGCATGATTCAGGTTCAGATGAAGCCGGACATCGGTCTGACCTTTGCACGGTGCCTGCGTTCGATCCTTCGTCAGGACCCGGACATCATCCTCGTCGGGGAGATTCGTGACCTGGAGACCGCTGAAATCGCGGCCCAGGCGTCCCTGACCGGTCACATCGTATTTACCACGCTGCACACGAACGATGCTCCGAGCTCGATTGCCCGTCTATTGGATCTGGGCGTCGAGCCCTTCCTCCTGACGGCGACGATCGAAGGAATCGTGGCCCAGCGGCTGGTGCGCAAGATATGCCCGAACTGCAAGACGGCTTTCGAGCCGGATGAGGCCCAGCTCAAGGACGTCAAAATGACGGAGGAGGAGATGAAAGGCAAGAAGTTCTACTACGGGCGTGGGTGCAGCAAGTGTAACGGCACCGGCTACAAGGGACGAATCGGTATTTTCGAGGTCATGATGTTCAACGACGAGATCCGCGACCTGGTGATGAATCGTGCTTCCACGAACGTCTTGCGCGTGGCCGCCCAGAAAGCAGGGATGAGGCAACTGCGCGACAACGGTCTGGACACGATCTTCGACGGCATCACGACGATCGACGAGGTCGCCAAGGAAACGATTATGGAAGGCTAATCGAATCGGCTGAATGGTGGCACATGGGAAGCGATGAGTCGAAAGTGAGGTAAAAGAGAATGCCTGTCTTTCAATATGTGGCACTGGATTCCCAGGGCGTCGAGATCAAGGACGAAGTCGAGGCTCTCAGCGAAAAGGAAGCGATCAGCAAGATTCGCAACATGGGGTATTTCCCCACGAAGGTCCGCTCGAAGGGGGCCGTCAGGGCGGGGGGCAAGACGGCGGCGAAGCCGAAGAGGCGGCGGGGGGCCAATGCCAGAGTCAAAGTCAGGTACATCACACAGTTCGCCCGACAGCTTTCGACCCTGCAGGACGCGGGCCTGCCCATTCTGCGGTCGCTGCGCATCCTCGAAGAGCAGCAGAAGGCGGGCAACTTCAAGCGCATCATCGGGTATGTGGCCGATGATATCGAGGGCGGCTCGACGCTCTCGGAGGCGTTGGGCAAGTATTCGCGGGCCTTCGATCGGTTGTTCGTGAACATGGTGGCGGCCGGGGAGACGGGCGGCGTGCTGGACCTGATCCTTTCCCGCATCGCGGACTTCAAGGAGAAGGCCATCCGCCTGAGGGCGCGTGTCAAGGGCGCCATGATTTACCCGTGCGTGGTTTTGACCGCCGCCTTTCTCATTCTGCTGGGCCTGATGACGTTCGTGATTCCGTCGTTCAAGACCGTGCTGGAGGAAATGGTCGAAGGCAAGCTGAATCCCGTGACGACCACCGTGCTCGGGATCAGCGGCTGGATTGCCTATCAGTATGGCTGGGCGGTCCTGGCAGGTGTACCATTCGGGATCATTTTCATCCTGCGCATCATACGGAAGTTCCGGCCGGGGCGGGTCGTGCTCGATACCATCAAGCTGAAGCTGCCCGTGGTGGGGCAATTGTCGAGCAAGGTCTCGATCACGCGCTGGACGAGGACGCTCGGCACGCTGATCAGCGCCGGTGTCCCGATCCTCGATGCCATCAACGTGACCCGCGAGACCGCTGGCAACGAGGTCTATGCGAACATGTTGACGAACGTCCATAACTCCATTCGCCAGGGCGATACGTTCGCCGGCCCGCTGCGGGCCTCCAAGACGGTGGACCTGCTGGTCAGCAACATGGTGGGCGTCGGCGAGGAGACGGGCGATCTGGACAAAATGCTGCTGAAGGTGGCCGACCAGTACGATGAGCAGGTGGACGTGCTCGTCGGCGGCCTGATGTCCATGCTCGAGCCGATCATGATTCTGACGCTCGGCAGCATCGTCATGACCATTGTGTTGGCCGTGTTCCTGCCGATGATCCAGGTGATCACCAGCTTGAGCTCGCAATCCTAATCCTGAATTCCGGAAGATCGAAACTGTCGTCCATCTGTGAAGGAGAAAAATTATGAAACCGATCGTCAACCAGGCCAGAAAGAGAGAAGCGTTCACCATCGTGGAACTGCTGACCGTTATGAGCATCATTGTGATCCTCATCGGACTGATGGTCCCCGCATTGAACAAGGTCCGGCGGTATGCCCGGGACGTGCAGCAGATGGCGCAGTTCAATGCCATCAGTGCGGCCATCGAGCTTTTCAACAACGAATCCGACGGCTATCCACCTTCCAACGCCATGGACCCGATGAACCAAGCCTATTGTGGCGCGATGAAACTCTGCGAGGCCTTGATGGGTCAGGACCTGCTTGGGTTCCACTCGAATTCTGTCTTTCGGCGCGATGGAATGGATGCCGCCGGGACACTCCCCCTGTACCCTCGAAACATCGATGCGATGGCTCCGGCTCTTCGGGATAACAACCTCAAGGCGAGAAAGGGGCCCTATTTGCAGGCAGAGAACGCCAACGCCTATCGAATGAAGGACATCTACGGCACCAATATTGCTCCTTTCCTTGACGTCACCTTTGTCTTGTGTGATGTATACAAGCGGCAGATGAAGTCCGGCCAGAAGACCGGCATGCCGATTCTGTACTACAAAGCGGATACCGCCAATACCTTCCACGACCCGAATCTGGCGGCGGCCATGACGCCCGTGGACAGCAAGGGCAACATCTACAGCTATTGGGACAACCACGCGCTCATCGGTCTTGGTAAGCCATGGGAGCCGCCGGGTCAAACGACTTCGAGCCACAAAATGGCTGACCCAAAGAGGTTCTACATGAACACGCAGAGCGACAGGATTACCACGACGCAGAGACCCTTCCGGGCCGACCAGTACATTCTGGTCTCCGCCGGGTGGGATGGCGAGTATGGCACGGCCGATGACATCTGCAATTACGAGTGGAGGTACAAAGAGTAAAGTTTGGTCCTTCTGTGCGTGCGACCAGCGGCGAGCCGGCGGCTGATTGTGTCGGTGGCCGTCGGGTGTCGCAATCGGCATATGGGAAAGAGCAGTTCCATGACAATGACTCCGATGGTAAGGAGGCGGCAGGATGGGGAGTTTCAGGATTGCATTGGTGGTAACGCTCATGTTGGCAACGGGAAGTCATGTCCGGGCGGATTGTGCCGTGGTCAACGGCAGTTTTGAGTCCCACGGCCTAGTGGACAACATATACGTCCGGGGTCTCGATGGCTGGGATGTGCAGTTGCCGGAAGGCCTGTTTTCGGGTCGGATCGTGACCGCCTGGTCCACGGATAGCCAGCACAGCCTGATGCTCTCGGCCAACTGGCTGGTGACATTTGCGGGCGGTGAGCTGGGGACGGTCTCCCAGGTGATCCTCCTGAACGATGTCGACAGGATCGTCTTCGATCTGAAACTGGACACGTCGGGTTCCGGCTGGGACCCGGCCGTCTGTACGGCGGTGGCTCTGGTCGACAACGACGTGGTCTGGGAGTCGAATTTCGACCGGGCCGACATCCGGGGCGAATATCGGGATCAGGCATACGTGGTGGACGACAAATACCGGGATGGGCAGCTTCGCCGGCTCGCTTTCGGCCTGAGAGTGAACGCGGGCGGCATGTTCTGGACGACGTATACGGGCTACTGGGACTCCATCCGGTGCGTATCGAGAACCTGTAGCGGCGGGCCCTTGACCGGCGACTTTAACCGGGACTGTGTGGTCGATGTGGACGACTTGATGATGATGGCGGGCCAGTGGCTGACCGAAGTACCATTGGACAGTCCGTACAATCTGAGCACGACGGTGGACGAGAGCTCCCGGGGCGCCGGCACGGTCAACTTCCTGGATTGGGCCGCCTTCAGCAGCAACTGGCTCGCCGGCGGCGTTGTGCAAGGACAATAACCTGACAGAAATCGTCGGCATTGAAAGAGGACAATCGTGAACGCGAAAAAGTCAGGCCTGACGGTGATTGAAATTCTGGTCGTGGTCAGCATCATTGCGCTGCTGGCGGGCATGCTGCTGCCGGCGGTGCATACGGTGCAGAAAATGGCCAAAGAGACCAAACAGAAAGCCCAGTTGACGGCCATCGAGCTCGGACTGGCGACCTTCAAGAACGACTACGGGGACTATCCGCCCTCCGACTGGACGGACCCGAGAGTCCCGGGCGCTGCGAAAGACTACTGCGGCGCCCAGAAGCTGGCCGAGGCCCTGCTGGGCTGGGACCTGCTCGGTTTCCATCCTGATTCGGCGTGGCGGGGCGACGGACTGGACCGGACCGGGGGGCCGACCACGTACGATCCCTTGAAGGTGAATCCGCCCAACGTGACCCTGGACAAGAGGAAGGGCCGTTACCTCGAGCTGGACATGGCCAATGCCTTCCGGCTCGGAGACAGCCGGCCGGGGGCGATGGATGGACTATTCGTGACCACCCAGCCGCTGACGCCGTACACGCACGTCCTGTGCGATGTCTTCACGGTGAACGAGCGGAAGATCCTGCTGGGCTCCGGCAAGCCCGTCTCCCCGGGGTCACCGATCCTGTACTACCGGGCCAATCCGGCGAAAAAGACCATCGACCCCGCCCTGCTCCCGGAAGACAACATTTACAATGCGCGGGACAACTGGCCGCTGCTCAGTCTCCGGCGGCTGGCGGATACCGGCAGACCCGTCGTGAACCCCCTGACGAACGTGCATCCGCTCGAGAACTTCAACAACTTCTACGAGTACATTCGTGACCCGCGGGTGCAGGCCCGGGCCTGGCCCTATCGGCCGGACTCGTACATTCTCATCTCGGCGGGGGCGGACGGGCTCTACGGCACCAACGACGATATTCGCAATTTCGGACAATAAAGCGTGGCTTTGGGCCACCGGGCAGATGCGGCATATGGCTGACGGGAAGCGCAACAATGCAGTGACGCTCGTGGAGATGCTGGTCGTGCTGGGCATCATCACGGTGCTGGCCGGCATCGTCCTGACGGCGACGCTCCGCGTGGACAACCAGGCGAAGGAGAGGGCCCTGGCCAGCGCGTTTGCCCTGCTCAATAGCGTGCTGCGCGAGTACTATGAAGCTGAGAGCAAGTTTCCGGTACAGGCGGAGCGGGATTCCAACAACCGCCTCCTGCACGTGGAGACTATGATGCAGAGACTTCGTACCGTGCCGGCCTGCCGCGAGGTGCTGGATAAGCTCAGCGGGACGACGGCAAAAAGCCAGGAGGGGCTGGCGGACGTGGTCGAGCCGCGCGATCCGTGGGGGACGGTACTGGATTATGTCTATGTCCCGGGCGACAACTTCCCGGAACTGATTTCGGCCGGCCCGGACAAGCAGTTCGGCACCGGCGACGACATCAGCAGCAAGGCCAAGCGATAAGGGTACGACCCATGTACGGCCGAACGCACAAGGCAGCCGGTTTGACGCTCATCGAGACGACCCTGGTCGTCGCGACGATCGCCCTATTGGTGGGCTTCGCGGTGCCGGCCGTGCGCTCGCTGGTCGGCTCCTTCCAGTCGGAGGGAGCCGTTAAGAGCATGATCAGCGGCGCCCTGAGCTCGGCTCGTGCCATGGCGATGAGCAAACAGAGGTATGTGGGCGTTCGGTTCCAGAAGCTGTGCACGTCGAACGATCCGGCGGACCCGCTGAAAGGGCTGCTGGACGCACCCCAGTACATGATTTTTGTCATGCACGACCCGGCTGCCGCGCCGCGCGGGACGGACCTAGCCAACGGTTTTCGGGCCATCGAGGGGCTGGAGCCGATCAAGCTGCCCGGCACGATGGGCGTCATCAGGGGCTTGGACCCCAGGACTACCGGAACGCTTGTGGGTCCTGCTGGCGCTCCCTACCAGAACGATGCGACAACGTTTTCTATCGTCTTCGCGCCTTCCGGCAGGGTGGTCGTGCACCCCGTGCGGGTCCGCAACAAGGACGGCGTGTATCAGCCGAGGAATGATCCCGGTTCCACGAAGACCTCGTACGACGACGTGTTCAATTCCGTGGATAACATCTGCCGGTACAAGCAGGGAATGTTCATCCAGGATGATTATCCCGGTGCTGCTGGACTCATGCTGGGGGAAGAAGACAGCGTCACGGTCTTCTGGATTTACGACGCCGCGACTCTGCGGACCCTGGCGAAAGGCATACCGACGGAGCTGACCGGATATCTCAATAAATTGCAGACTGACAAGCCCGTGTACGTCAGTTCGTACACGGGGCATTTGGTTTCAGCGGATTGAACCAGGACTATGAACAGGCGCTCGCGACAACACGGATTCTCGCTGACGGAGACCCTGATAGCCGTCGGGACGCTGGCGATCGGACTGTTATTCATCGCCGGCACGTTCATGACCGGCATTTACTTCTCGAGTGTCTCGACGGAGCGGACCATCGCGGCGGGGGCGGCGGACGAGGCCTTTGCCAAGGTGCAGTTGTACGGCCTCGATCCGAACAACGCCAACCTGAAGACCGACGGGTTTACGCCGTACGAGCAGCTTGCGAGCACGCCCATCGTGATTGACGAATTCCTGTATCCTTCGACGCGCGACGGCACCGAGAGACAGTATTCCTGGACAGCGCTGTGTCGCAAGATGCCTGCCAACGGCCGGCTGATTCAGTGTGTGGTCTTCATCAGCCGCCGGACCGCACAGGCGAGCTACTGGACGCGCGACAGTGGCACGGCTCTTGCGACGTCCGATCGTCCGCATCCGGTGCGCGTCAACATCGTGCGAGGTATAGGCTTGCTCGACCCGAACGAGGTTTCGCTCCGGGACGCTGCGGCGGGGGACACGACCGACGAGCTGGCGTTTGTCACGGATGGCTCCATTATCGTGGACGATGGAACGGGCCGGATCTACCACGTGCGGGAGCGGTACACCAACCCGCCGGACCGGATCAAGCTGGATCAGCCCTGGAGTGCTCCGGGCGCGGACGGCTGGGTGTGGGTCGTGCCGCCGGCCGTTTCCGGCGGACGAAATCCCCTGATCGCCGTGTATCAGAAGGTCCTCGAATTCTGAGTGTCGGGATAGTGCGATGCGAAAGGCTTTCACGCTCATAGAGATGGTCGTCTCCCTCGGGATTCTGGCGCTGATTCTGTCGTTCGCCGGCGTCATTTTCCGGGTCAGCATCGAGTCGCAGCGGCTGGCGATGGCGAACGCGGAGATCATGCAGAAATACCGCACGATCACGGAGCAGTTGGACGCGGACCTGGGCGGTCTGTGCCAAGACGGCGAAATCTTCATCATCTGGTCGGCGGCCCGGAAAGACCCGCAATCCACGAGCAACGATCCCGCGGCCTTCGAGCGCTTCGACCGGATCATGTTCTTTACCAGCGGCGACTTCCAGGGGTACGGGCCCGGCCAAACGGTGCGGGGCAATGTGGCCCGGGTTTGCTATACGCTGGCGCGGGGTCCATCGGCGAACCCGGCCGAGCCGAACCGGCCGCCCGCACAAAAGCCCGAACGACGGATGCTGGCGCGAACCCAGCATATTCTTACTCCTCCCTCTCGGGCAAAACCGGGCACTCCGTTGGATACCAGCACGTTCGACGACGCTCAGTGGCTCAGGTGGAACAGTGAACTCCAGGAGGACAGGATCTCTCTGGCGGAATGGAAGCAGATACCGGTGGCCGAGAAGGTCAACATGCTGTCGGTCATCGGGGATGTTATGATCGAGGGTGATTTCAACGGCAGGACAGTTACCAGCACCACAAGCGAAGCCGCTCGGGGGGTACTGATTGATCGTTCGCAAGCGGTCTCGTTGGAAAAGTATGTCCACGCGCTTCTCTGCGAGGGAGTAGGGCAGTTCATGGTGCAGGGCTGGAACGACCAGCGGAAGCGCTGGATGCCCGAGGTTAATCCGAACGGGGATAACAGTCTGGATGATTCCGACTTTCCGCTGGCGGGCTCGAACGTTGACCCGAACGATACGCCCGGCGTGTGGTACCCGCGCGGCAGATTAACGATGGGCGGAGGGATCAGCTACCCGCAAGCTCAGATCGATGAGGAGCATTTTCACGAGATTCCCGGGCTGGGGCGGGCGCTGAAGTTCACCTTCACCCTGTACGATTCCCGGGGCCTGATCAAGAACGGCAGGACCTTCACGCATATGGTCTACCTGGACATCTGATGGAACGGCAATGATAGCATTATTCGAACAACTCTCGAGGCGCCCCCGGCGGGGCTCGGCCCTGATCCTGACGGTGGTCCTTACCAGCCTGCTGGCCGTCGTCGGCGTGCTGTTCGTGATGGCGGCGCGGATCGACAAGATGGCGAGCTCGGCCACCTCGGACAACCGGGACCTGGCCTTGGCCGTCGATACCGTCCTGGCGCAGGTCAACGAGGACCTGATGGCGGACGTCCCCGGCCGGACGCAGGGCCAGGAATATTATGACTATCCCGACGCCAACAACGCGTGGCTGGCCGACTTGGAGCCGTATAAGTCCGGGAGCAGCTACTATTGGCGCCAGATCAGCAATGTCGCCGGCTTGGTGACGGGCAGCACGCGAGATGCTCTCATCCATGTTCTGGAGGAGCGTGCGGCGGTGGACGCCACCATGGCCGGGACGAACGCCGATGCCGATGGCGACGGCGTAGGGGATGCCAGATGGTTCCAACTGCCCGGCGATACCTCGAGTAAAGGCAAGCCGATCTGGGCGGCCGTGCGCATCATCGACAACGGGGGCATGCTGAACGTGAATACGGGCTACAAGTTTGACCCGCAGAACAGGGTCGATGGGAGCAGACAGCTCCATGTGAACGTTCTCGCGTTGGCGTGTGGCCCCGGCAGTGATCCAAACGCGCAGAATGACGATGCCCTGGTGGCCGCACGTGCCAATTACATCGCGAGCCCGACGGGCCAGGCTCTGGCCAATTATCTGGACGACTACGAAAAGCGGGTGACCTGGCGCTACCTCGATGTCGCGCGAAGCTGGGACTCGAATGCCCCGTACAGCTATACCCCCTTTGACTCCTCGGATGAATTGGAGCTACGGTATCGCTTTCTTCTGAATCAAAGCGATCTGGCCACGCGGGTGGAGAGCTGGGGTTGGTTCGCGCCAAAGAATACCAAGTCCACCCCCGTGGACTCGGGGGGAAAGGTTTTGGATCAGTGGTTCCTGCGGGCGGCCCCGGATCCCGGCACGGGCGCCCTCGATCCCAACTATGCGTACCGGCATATCGCCACGACCTACAACATGGATCGGATTCTCACGCCGAAACCAGTGGCAACGCCCGACGGGACGCAGCTTCGCAGGATGCTGAATGTCAATGTCGTGGGCGACAAGAACTACCTGCGCGCGGTCGTCAAGGCCGCCCTGGAGGAGGCGAGCCCCGGCCGGAACATGGACGTGGAAGCGACGCAAATCACCGTGAACCTGCTGGACTACATCGATGACGATGATAAGGTCACCGTGATGCCGGGCGTGACGACCTCACAGTATTATGGCTTCGAGCGGCCCTGCATCTACATCTCGGAGGTGGCCTACCGGGAGGTGAAGAATCCCCGGACCGGCGAAATCCACCAGTCCTATGCGATTGAGCTGTACAAGCCCTACTTTGAGGACTCGGATCCGGGCGGGGACCTGGACAAATCCGATGAATGGAGAATTTCGATCCCCGGCAATCCCGTGCGGACGATCACCTGGCGCGGGTCCGGGACGAGGCGGTTCCAGGTGCTCCTGGCCGAGGACCCTGACGCCTCGCTCAAGAAGGATTACGTCGGCTTCTCCGACACAGACCCGACGAATGCGATGCAGCAGTACGAATATAATCCCGCCGATTACAACAGGCAGGAACAGAACATCCGGGACCTGACGTTCAAGGCGCGGGACACGATCCGTCTGGAGCGCAGGGCGGAGGTGTCCTATTGGCTGCCGGTGGATTGGGTGTCGGTGCCGGATGGCTTGATGGTGGGCGACGGCACGGCGCGCAGCGTCCAGCGCGATATCTCCCAGTACCGATGCATCTGGCGCCGGTGGGGTCCCGCGGGTGCCATCGCCACGCCAACGCTGGGCAACGGCACGGGTCATTTTGTGGATAATACGCGTCCCGAGATCCAGGCCCATCCGGCGAATAAGACGCTGACGAATATCGGCGAGCTGGGCATGCTCTTTGTCAAGAACGCGTACAGCCTGTCGGGAGATGAGCTGGCGGCAGAGGTTCTGGTAGACCTGACCCTTCCGGCCTATCAAAGGCTCTTCAACTATCTGACGGTGATCGATCCGGCGGAGCACCCGATCGATCCGGCGGAGCACCCGATCGATCCGGCGGAGCACATCGTGGCCGACCCCAACAAGCCGCCGGAAACGCGCATCATGGGTCGCATCAATATCAATACGGCCCCGTGGTTTGTCCTCGCGCAGCTTCCCTGGATGCAGTACGACCCGAACGCCCCGGGCTCCCGGTCCATGGAGAGCGCGAAGGAGGTCGTCCGCTACCGGGACACCCAGGGCGCCTATCGCAGTATCGGTGAGCTGATGCGGGTCCAGAGGCTGCTCCGGCCGGGTGCTGACAGGCGGGACAACGAGCACGTGGCTCCGTCATGGGGGCCGGACCTGACGTCCGATACGATACTCGACGATTTTGAGGAGCGGGACCTGCTCTTTACGCGGATCAGCAACTTGGTAACCGTGCGGAGCGATGCGTTCACGGCTTACATTCTCGTCCGACTTGGACCGAATGGGCCGCAGAAAAGGGTCGTGGCGATTCTCGACAGGAGTCCCGTGACCGTCGCCGGCGGCAAGGTGCGCATCGTGGCCCAGCAGCTCGTGCCCGATCCCCGGTAGGGGCTATGCGTTGATGGCTTCCAGGAGCTTGGGGTGTGCTCTTCTGTTCGAAACGAGGACTTGGAAGGTCTGCCCCTCGTAATGGTCCAGATCGACGGGGAAGATTTTCCCTCCATGCCAATCCGTCACAATCGCGCCTGCCGCCTCGGCAATCACCACGCCGGCGGCGATATCCCACAGCTTCGGCGTGCGCACGACCGCCGCCACGAGACCGCCTTTGGCGACGTAAGCCATGTGCAGGGCCGTCGTTCCGAAGTTCCGGAAGCGCGACTGCCGGATGATATCGCAGACCCAGGCCGGCACAAAATCCTCGAAGTGGCTGTCGAGGCCGATGTGCGTGACCGGACTGATCTCGTCCTCGCTGGCAAGGATGCGCCGGCCGTCCAACTGGGCCTCGCCGCCCTTGATGCCCGTGAACATGGAATCGGTGGCAGGCTGGAAAATGACGCCGACGATCGGCTCGCCCTCGAACATCGCCGCTACGCTGACCGTGAAGATCGGGATTCCGTGGGCAAAATTGTTCGTCCCGTCGATCGGGTCAATCGCCCACCAGATAGTGGGCTCGCCCAGAGGCGGACGTTTGAACAACCTGCCCTTGTCGCCTTCCTCCGCGATAAAGCCGTGGTCCGGATAGGTCTCCCTTATCCGCTGGATGATGATTCGCTGGCACTCGGCGTCTGTCTGGGTAACCAGCTCGTTCTCGGTTTTTTTGACGGCCCGGGCGTAGTGGATCTGCTCCATGGCGTGTTGCCCGGCCAGTCTGGCCGCCACAAGCGCCGTCTCCAGAATCTCACTTAAGTCTTTTTGTTCCAAGGACATAGCACACCGCACATGTGTATTGACAGGTTCGTAGACATTTTCTATTCTACAGTGATTATGCGAGTTCGCCAACAAGTAACATGGAGCAAAGTTGTGCGCCGCGCGTCCGCCCGGCAGCGCCGGATCGCCGCGCTGGTCGGCTCAGCCGTGGTCGTTCTGTTCGCCGGCTTGTGGCTGGCGCAGAGGGTCGGGTTCGATTTCGGGCTTCTTTTCGGGCCTTGCGGGTTCAAGCAGAGGACCGGCCTGCCGTGCCCGACCTGTGGCATGACAACCACCGTGCTGGCCTTCGCCCGGGGCGCGGTGCTGACGGCGTTCTATACCCAGCCCGCCGGAGCTTTTCTGTGCTCTCTGCTGGCGGCGGCGGCATTTTTCGCTTTGCTGACGGCCGCCTTCGGCGTATATTTCACCATCTTTGACCGGCTGTTTGCCGAAATCAGAGCCAGATATTGGGTGCTGGGTCTGCTTGTGATTCTTGCCGCCGGATGGGCTGTGACTTTTGCACGTGCCCTGGCGGCACAGACCTGAGATCGATATAGAATTGTGAGGTTGGAGTTCTGCTATGATCAAAGTTCTCATCACGGATAAGCTGGCACAGGAGGGAATTGATCTGATCAATGCCACGGCAGGTGCCGAGGCGGTCATCAAGATTGGAATCGGTGAGGATGAGCTGGCGAATATCATCCGTGATTATGACGGCCTGATTGTCCGCAGCGAGACGAAAGTGACGGCCAAGGTCCTGGCCAATCCCGGCCGGCTCAAGGGCGTCGCCCGCGCGGGCGTCGGCGTAGACAATATCGATGTGCCCGCGGCGACGCGCAAGGGCATCCTGGTCATGAATACGCCCGGGGGCAACACGCTCAGCGCCGCCGAGCACACGATGGCCCTGATGCTGGCCATGAGCCGCAACGTCGTGCAGGCGTGCAACAGCCTGAAATCCGGCGCCTGGGACCGGAAAAAGTACACGGGCAACCAGCTCAACAACAAGGTTCTCGGCGTGATCGGCCTGGGTCGAATCGGCATGGCCGTGGCGAAAATGGCCCGCGGCCTCAACATGAAGGTCCTGGGCTATGACCCGCTGGCGGCGCCGGCGGACGCGGAAAAGCTGGGTATGGAGGTGACGGACAAAATCGAGCGGATCTTCCGGGAATCCGATTTCATCACGGTGCACGTGCCGAAGAACCCGCAGACGTTGAACATGATCAACGCCGACCAGATTGCCATGATGAAGCCGACGGTCCGGCTGATCAACTGCGCGCGGGGCGGCATCATCAACGAGGATGCTCTCTACAATGCGTTGGCCCAGAAGCGGGTCGCTGGAGCGGCGTTGGACGTGTTCTCGGCGGAGCCGCCGCAGGACCTGCGCTTTGCCAAGCTCGACAACTGTATCGTTACGCCGCACCTGGGCGCCAGCACCGAAGAGGCGCAGGTCGAGGTGGCGGTCGAGGCGGCCCAGATCCTGCTGGATGCGATCAAGGGCGGCCCGATCCGAAACGCCGTCAACGCGCCGTCAACGGGGGGTGCCACGCCGCCGGCCGTAAGCCAGTATGCCGATCTGGCCCGGCGGGTCGGAACCCTGCTCAGCACGATTGCTCCCGGCAACATCAAGAATGTCCAGGTCCAGTACCGCGGCTCCATCGCCGGGATGAATATCCAGCCGGTTACCCTGAATTTCGCCATCGGCCTGCTGCAAAAGCACTTTGAGATGCCGTTGAACATGGTCAATACGCCCGTTCTGGCCAAGGAACGCGGCATCAGCATCGACGAGACGAAGAACCCGGAGGCCAAGGACGTCGCCTCGAGCTTCACGGCCACGGTCGGCACCAGCGAAGTCACACGAACGGTCCGAGGCTCGGTCTTCGGGGAGACCCTGTTTCGCATCATGGAGATCGACGGCTTCCACATCGAGATGACGCCGCAGGGCACCGTGCTGGTCATCTTCAACGACGACCGGCCCGGCGTGATTGGCGCCGTCGGCACGATTCTCGGCAACCATAAAATCAACATCGGTACGATGGGCGTCGGCCAGAAATTGGAGCTGCAGAAGGCGATCCTGGCGGTCAGCCTCGACAAGGAGCCTGATGCCGCCACGGTCGAGGAACTCCGCAAACTCGATTTCGTCAACGAAATCTACATCTGTGCGCTCGATTGATTTCCCGAGAGTCGGCCCGGATTTTCGATTTACAACTGGGTATTTTGCTATTTGACGTAGCTCGGCGGGGGCGTTCGAATGGTAAATCGTGAACCATCAACGGTAGATCGTATTCGGGTGATATGGCGCAGAACCTGATCATAAGCGTCAGCGGGATGAGGGGCGTGGTGGGCGAGAACCTCACGCCCATCGTGGCGGCGGAGTATGGCTGCGCGTTCGGCACGTTTCTTAAGGAGAGCGTCGACACGAGAGGAGGGCGTCTGCGGGTCTGCCTGGGGCGGGATTCCCGCGTCAGCGGCCCGATGCTGATGTCGGCCATGACGGCCGGGCTGTGTGCCGTCGGAGTCGATGTCATCGATCTGGGGCTTGTCATCACGCCGAGCGTGGGAATCATGGCGCGCGAGCTTGGTTGCACGGGCGGCGTCATGATCACGGCCTCGCACAATCCCCTTCCGTACAACGGCATCAAGCTGCTGCTCGGCAACGGAATGGCCCCGCCGCCCGAGACGGCCGACGCCATCCGTCGGACCTATCTGGACAAGCATTTTCACTTCGCCGGATCGACCGGGTGCGGCACCGTGGCTCATAACGCGGAAACCAGCCGGATTCACGTCGAGAAAGTCCTGGCCATCATTCATCCGCAGCAGATTGCGAAAAAGACGTACAAAGTCGTTCTCGACAGCGTCAACGGGGCGGGTGCGCCGATCGCCAAAATCCTTTTGGCGGAGCTGGGCTGCGACGTGGTGGCCATCAACGATGAGCCGACGGGCTTGTTTGCCCATGAGCCCGAACCTGCGGAGGCGAACCTGACCGGCCTTTGCCAATGCGTCAAACGCGCGCATGCCGACCTGGGCCTTGCTCAGGACCCGGACGGCGACCGGCTGGCCATCGTCGATGAGAAGGGGACCTACATCGGAGAGGAGTACACCCTGGCGCTGGCGGCCCAGTACGTGTTTTCGACCAGGACCGGCACGGCGGCGGCCAACCTGTCCACCTCGCGCATGATCGACGACATCGCCCGGCAGGCGGGCGGCCGCGTCATACGTACGCCCGTCGGAGAGGCTAATGTCGCCAGTGCCATGATCGAGCACGGGTGCATCATCGGCGGCGAGGGCAACGGCGGGGTGATCGACCTGCGGGTCGGCCCCATTCGCGATAGCCTCGTGGGGATGGCACTGGTCCTGCAATTGGCGGCGGAATCGGGCAAGAGCATCAGCCAACTGGTCCAGGAAATCGGCCGCTACACTATGTACAAGGACAAGTTCGCCGCGGATGCAAGCCAAGCCGCGCGGATTCTGGAGCTGGCGACCGAGAGGTTCGCCGATGCGACGCTCAACACCGCCGACGGCTGCCGCTTCGATTTCCCCGATGGCTGGATTCACCTTCGCACCAGCAACACGGAGCCTGTGATGAGGGTGATCGTCGAAGCCAGGGACAAAGCCACCGCCCGGCGGTATCTGACGGCTGTCGCCGACATCCGCAAGACCATCGGCGCATGAATGCATCCCCATGCCGGGGGCAAGACCGCCGGGACACAGGGTGCATGAAAAAAGTGGCAGGGGAGGAGGGATGAGTCCATTTGGGGCTCACATCGATTCCAAGTGAACTGTGCGCCGTCTGTCATGTCGAGTCGCTCAGCCGCGTCGCGACGGGCGGGAGAAAGAAACGGTTTCTTGAGCCAGTTCGCCACAAATGGGGTGCCATGCTTACGCTTGCGTGAGCATGGCACCCCTCTCGAATCGCGCATGTCTACGCGAGCGTAGTACCACAGCGCAAGGTAGGCTCAAGAGGATGATGTGTACGTGTCGATGACTCCTGGTAAGAGATGGTTTTATAAGGAGGATCGACATGGAGGTTGAGCAGATCAAAGGGCTGGGTCGGGAATTGAAGAAGTTCTTGGCCGAATTTGGGGATTGTTTCGGGTGGAGCGAGCCGCGGGGGCATCTGCGCGCGTATGTGCAGGGCCAGTTGTCCGACCTGCCTCACAAGAGCATCGAGCCGATGGCCCTGGCGGCCCAGGTCACGCCTCGGACGTTGCAGAGCTTCGTGTCGTATCTGCGGTGGGACGAGCAGCGTCTGCGGGACCGGACCCAGTGGATCGTGGCGCGGGATCATGCGCATCCTCGGGCGATTGGGGATCATCGACGAGAGCGGCAACCCCAAGAAGGGCCCGCACACCGCCGGGGTCCAACGGCAATGGTGCGGCAACACGGGCAAGCGGGACAATTGCGTGGTGGGGGTTCATCTGGGCTATGTCGCGGGCGACTTCCAGTGCCTGCTGGATAGCGATCTGTATCTGCCGCAGGACTGGGTCCAAGACCCCGTTCGACGGCAAGAGGCCGGGATTCCCGAGGAGGTGGTCTTTCGCACCAAGCCCGCCCTCGCGTTGGAGCAGATCGGCCGCGCGGTACGCAATGGGATTCGGGTCTCGGCCTGGACGTTCGATGAGTTCTATGGGCGGGGCCAGGAGTTCCTGGACGGTTTGCAGGAGTTGGGCAGAACTTCGTGGGCGAGATTCCGTGTGATGCGACCGGTTGGCTTCAGGAGCCTCGGCTCTTGCTCCATCCGGGTCCCCGCAAGAGACACCAGGGAGGCTCCCCACGTCGCTATCGTCGCTTATCGCGCAAGAGTCTTCCCGCCTGTGAGGTGCGGCATCTGGTCACCTATTCGCCGGTCTTTCGCCGGCAGAAGTGGCAGCCGTTGCGGATCAAAGACGGGGAGAAAGGTCCCCTCGTATGGGAAGTCAAGCACGCGAGGTTCTACCGCCGCCAGGGTCCCGACGGTCTGCCGGGCCCAGCCCACACCTTGCTCGTGGCTCGCAACGTGCTCGATCCTGAGGAGATCAAGTACTTCCTGTCCAACCTGTCGATAGACGGCCAGACCGTCACACTCGAATGGCTGCTGTGGGTGGCGTTCAGTCGTTGGCCGATGGAACGCTGTTTTGAGATCGCCAAAAGCGAGCTGGGCATGGACCACTTCGAGATGCGAAGCTGGCGCGGGATCCACCGGCACTGGTACCTCACGCAGGTCAGCCAGTTGTTCTGTGCCCGCGTGCAGCAACAGCAGCGAGAGAAAAAACGCTCCCGAGAGCCTGTACCTGACGGTCGAACAAGTCCGCCAGGCGGCCTGCGCGTGGGTGCAGGCGCAAGGGTATCCGCCGTCCGCGCGGACCCTCCTGTACGAACGGACGGCGGAGCGTATCCGGTATTACCAGCAGAGAAATCGACGGGCCCGCACCGCGCACGGGAAGAGAACCCTGCGCAGGCTCAAGGCTCTTCGGATCGATGTCCGCCAACTGCAGTCTTGTATACCGGATGATCTATGAAGAAGTTGCGCTGTAGAAGTAGACATGCGCGGTTCTGTCGCCAGGATATGCTTACGCCCGCGTAAGCATCGCACCCGATTCGCGGCGGACTGCCTCAAAAGACCGTTTCTGTCTCCCACGCGCCGCCAAGCGGCTGAGCGACTCGGCATGACGAGGGAAAGGCCTTTGCATGCGTGCAGGTCAAACGCACACGGTCTGTGAACCTGCCGCACATTTGATGGGCGTTTGCTGATGCGAGTGCCGGTGGTGGGATGGTCGGCCTTACGGCGCCGGGTGTAAGAGCTCCTTCGTCAGTTCCTTCTTGAAGACGACAATCCCGAGCGGGGGAAGCGTTACGGATAGCGTGTAGTCGAACTTTCCGTAAAAGGAGGCGGGGGAGGCCTCGACGCTGCCCATGTTGCCCTGGCCGCTGCCGCCGTAATCCTGCGCGTCGCTGTTGAGGATCTCGGTCCAGAACCCGCCCTGAGGGACTCCGAGGCGATAATTGTGCCGGGGCACGGGCGTGAAATTGCAGGCGACGGCCAGAGCGGTGCTCCCGGACTTATCGCGGCGCAGGTAGGTCAGGACGCTGTTGTCCGCATCGTGAAAGTCGATCCATTCGAAGCCTTTGTAGTCGAAATCCAGTTCGAACAGCGCCGGCTCGGCCCGGTACAGGTGGTTCAGATCGCGCACCCATTTCTGCACGTTGCGGTGCTGCGGGTCGTCCAGGGCGTGCCATTCGAGACTATGCTCGTGCGCCCATTCGGGCCACTGGGCGAATTCACCCCCCATGAACAGGAGCTTCTTACCGGGATGCGTGAACATGTAGCCGAACAGCAGGCGGAGGTTCGCATACTTCTGCCACGGGTCGCCGGGCATACGGCCGTACAGCGAGCCTTTGCCGTGTACGACCTCATCATGGGAGAGCGGCAGAATGAAATTCTCGGAAAACGCATACAGGACGGAGAAGCTCAGCTTGCCCTGATGATATTTGCGATAGACAGGGTCTTGGCAGAAGTACTCGAGCGTGTCGTGCATCCAGCCCATGTTCCATTTCATGCCGAAGCCGAGTCCGCCCGTGTCCGTGGGCTTGGTCACCATGGGCCAGGCGGTGGATTCCTCCGCGATCGTCTGAATATAGGGGAAGTCCCGGTAGACCATCTCATTGAACCGGCGCAGGAACGAGATGGCTTCGAGGTTCTCGCGTCCGCCGTGTTGGTTCGGGATCCATTCGCCCTCCCGGCGGGAATAGTCCAGGTAGAGCATGGAGGCGACGCCGTCGACGCGCAGGGCGTCGGCGTGGTACTGGTCCAGCCAGAACATAGCGCTGCTGATCAGATACTCGCGGACCTCGTGCCGGCCGTAGTTGAAAACGGCGCTCTTCCAATCGGGATGGAACCCGAGGCGGGGGTCCGCATGCTCGTAGAGGTGCGTGCCGTCGAAGTAGCCGAGACCGTATTCGTCCGTCGGGAAGTGCGAAGGCACCCAATCCAGGATGACGCCGATCCCGTTCTGGTGCAGGTGGTCGATGAGGTACATCAGGTCCTGGGGACTGCCGTAGCGACGCGTCGGCGCGAAGTAGCCGAGCGTCTGGTATCCCCACGAGGGGTAGAACGGGTGCTCCATGACGGGGAGGAACTCGACGTGCGTGAACCCCATGTCTTTCACGTACTGAGCCAGCATCGGCGCGATTTCGTTGTAGCTGAGCAGTCGCCCGGGCTCACTCGGGTCCCGCCTCCAGGAGCCGAGGTGGACCTCGTAGATGCTGGTCGGCGCGTGGAAGGAATTGTGTTCGCCCTGCTTCTGCAACCAAAGGTCATCACCCCAGTCGTAGTCGAGGTCCCAGACCACCGAGGCGGTGTTCGGCGGCAGTTCCCAGAAGAAAGCAAACGGGTCGCCCTTGTTGACCCTGTACCCGTTGTGATTCGACACGATATGGTACTTGTACAGCGAGCCTTTGCCGAGATGGGGGACAAAGCCCTCCCAGATGCCGGAGCCGTCCCATCTTGCCGCCAGCGGATGCGTCTGCGGATCCCACTGATTGAAGTCGCCGACAACGGAGACGCGGGCGGCATTGGGGGCCCACACGGCGAAATGGGTCCCGCGGACGCCGTCTCGCTCCACCAGATGAGCGCCGAGCTTCTCGTAGAGGCGAAAGTGATTGCCCTCCTTGAACAGGTAGATGTCGTGATCCGTCAAAAGGCTGAAATCCGTCAGTACCTGACTCTGCTCCGTCATGAGGCCCCTCGGGAATTACTATTTACTATTTGCGATTTATGATTTGCTGTTTGGGATTTCGTTTCTGTTCGCGGCATCGACAAATCGTAAATCATAAATGATAAATAGTCAATCATTTGAGTATCTGCTCGATGCCGCGGACCGGGATCATCAGCCAGTCCGGACGATTGTTCAATTCGTAGCCGAGCTCGTACACGGCCTTCTCGAAAATAAATGTCTCCAGGAGAGCGGTAAAGTCCTTCACATCTTTCGGGAACACCTCGGTATCGGCCCCAGTGTCCGTGTAGGCATGCAGGAACGCGCCGCTCACGTAGAAGTACCAGAGATCGACCCAGTGCCTCAGGTAGTCAACATCGGCTCCATACTTGGCGGCCCGCAGAAGCAGACTCCCGTGGGCCGCATAGTGAAACGAACGAATCATGTCGGCGACGTCACGCAGGGCCGGCTGCTTCAGCCGCCGCTCCGTGATGGTTCACGTCGGCTCACCTTCGAAGTCAATGATAACAAGATCTTTGCCTGTGTAAAGGACCTGCCCGAGATGATAGTCCCCGTGTGTGCGAATCTTCAGGGCCGAGATCTTTCTTTCGATGATCCGGCTCAGCCGGCCCAGGATGGTCTTTTCGGCCGCAAGGGTCGGCTTGACCGTCTCGGCGGGTCGGCGGGTCCAACGAGCGGAGGCTCCCCTCGAGTTGGTTGAAGACCTTCAGAATGAGCCCACGGATAGATTGATAGAGCGATTTCTGGTAAAGCAGAGGGAACGGCTCGGGAGCCAGATCGGGGCTTTGGGAAAGCGACATCAGGGCCCGGTGAAGCTCACCGGTTCGTCGCCCGAGCAGACCGATCATTTCGAGGTAAACAGGCCCGATAAAGTCGCATATCACTGCCGGCAGGGAGGCCGGACGCCGGCGAATCCCGAGATTGATGCGGGCGTCCTGGTACTTGTCGGGCGTGTCGCTCCATCACCCTGGGTCGCGTGAAAGCCTCCGACAGAAAAATCACTTCGGGATAATCGCGGTGAATCTCGCGGAGCAGCCACTGCCAGAAGCGGGAGGGCTCCGTGTGCGGGTTGTCGACGCGAAAAATGCGAATCCCTTCGCCGATCCAGAATAGAACGATGCTCTTGAGCTCCTCCCACAATCCTGTCGTGCACCCTGTTCCGGCCCTCACCTGACCATTTCCTTGTCGGCATTTCGACTCCTCGCTATACTCTTCGTTTGCCCTGGTCATTAGGAACAGCAAACATGAGTAAATCCAAAGGATTGGTGCGAATGCTTCTGCCCAGCGCGACCGTCTTTTTCTCCAGCGGGTGCATCATGATCCTGGAGCTGGTCGCTTCGCGCCTGGTCGCACGGGATCTGGGGTCGTCCTTGTACACGTGGACGTCCATCATCGGCGTAGTGCTCGCGGGCATCTCCATCGGCAATTATCTCGGCGGGCGCGTCGCGGACCGCTATCACGCGCGGCGGGCCTTGGCCGTTCTGTTCGGACTCTCGTCCGCCGCCTGTATCGGGATCGTCGTGCAGAACAACATAGTGGGCGACTGGACCTGGTTGTGGCAGTTGAGCTGGCCGAAGCATGTATTCATCCATGTTTCGCTTGTCTTTCTCGTGCCTTCCACGCTCCTGGGAATGATCAGTCCCATTGTGGCCAAAATGGCTCTCGACCAGGGCTTGGCGACCGGACGCACCATCGGGAATATCTACGCATGGGGAGCGGCGGGGAGCATTGCGGGGACCTTCTTCGCCGGGTTCTTCCTGATTGCCCAGTTCGGTACGACGGTCATCATTTGGTCCATCGGCGCCGCCATGCTGGTCATGGCGGTCCTGTACTGGCTTAGCTGCTGGGCGATGTACCTGTGGGCGATGGTCTTTGCCGCCTTGGCCGCGATGGGCATGGCGCCGGACAAGTGGGCACAGGACGCGGGGGTCGCCGCACTGCTGCGCAAGCCGCCGGACCCGAACGTCCTTTACGAAGAGGAGACACCCTATTGCCACGTGGCGGTCCGGCGGGTCTCCAGGCGGCCCGACCGGCGGGCATTCATGCAGGACAAGCTCATGCACAGCGAAATGGTCATGGACGACGTGACCAGCCTGCAATATTTCTACACGAAGATCTACGCCGGACTGACGCACGGCTTGAGCGCGGGCAAAAAGAACCTCTCGATGATGGTCATCGGGGGTGGCGGGTATGCCTTCCCGCAATACCTCAAGCACTTCTGGCCGGACAGTCATGTGGAGGTTGTCGAGATCGATCCGGGCGTCACCGCGGCGGCGGTCAAGGCGTTCGGCCTGCACGCGGACACCACGATCAAAACCATCAACATGGACGCGCGGAACTACGTGGACCTGCTCCTGGCGCGCGAACGCACCGGCGGGGCGGCCCCGCGGTTCGACTTCATCTATGAGGACGCGATCAACGACTACTCCGTGCCGTTCCAACTGGTGACCAAGGAATTCAACGACGGGATCGCGCACCTGCTGACCGAGGATGGCGTTTACCTGATCAATCTCATCGATACCTACGAGAACGGCCAGTTCCTGGGCGCCGTCGTCAACACGGCCAAACAGTCCTTTCCGTTTGTCTACGTGATGACGAGTCAGATCGGTCTCCCGTCGTTGCGGGATACCTTTGTGGTGGTGGCGGCCAAGCACTCGCTCGATCTGCCGGCGCTCCTCAAGGAGCACAACAGGCATCTCAAGGTTTGGCTGCTGGACAATGCGGAGCTCCATTATCTGAATGAGCAGTGCCACGGCGTTATTCTCACGGACGATTACGCGCCGGTGGAGAACATGCTGGCGCCGGTGGTGCGGCAAAGCGCCCGAGAGATCCTCGCGCGCCGGTATCTCGAGGAGGCGATGAGACTGCAGGTAAGGGGCCAATACGAGCAGAGCATCAGAAGGTACGGCCAGGCTCTGAAGCTGAATCCATCCATGGCGGTCAAGGCGTATAATGAGATTGGCATGATGTGTGCCGGCCGGGGCAAACTGGAAGAGGCGGCCGAGGCCTTTCGCTATGCGATCCGAGCTCATGCCGAATCGGGCGGCCGGGAGACGGCGGTGGCGTCCGTTCACATGAATCTCGGCATTCTCCTCGGACGGATGAACCGCCCGAAAGAAGCGAAGGAGCAACTGACCAAGGCGGCGGAATGGTTCCGGATCGAGCTGGACGAGAATCCCAACTCCATCGTGGTTTGGGAGTGGCTCGGGGACACGCTGGCGACCCTGGGCGACTTCCGGCGGGCGTCCGAGGCGTTCGAGAAAACGGTAGCCCTCGGACCGAAGAACCCGGCCTATTACGAGAAGCTGGCCCGGGCACTGGAATTCCAGGGACACTACGGCGAGGCGGTCGAAGTGGTGCATAAGCAGATCAAGCTCCTGCAGGATCTTGGCCGGCGCGACCTGGCCTCCCAACTCGCGCCCTATGTGGACCTGCTCGAATACAAGAAAGTCAAGCAGTCGCGCTAGTTCATCGCTGTTGCTCGACCACTTTTGTGAACGTCAGGGGTTTCGCTTCGCCGTACACGGGATCGGTCGAGAGGTCGAAAGACGTGCGGGCGGGCGTGTGCCCCGTGTATTTCGTGAAGGTGGTCCACTGGACCTGCCAGGTATCTCCCGCGGGCGAGACGGGGCCCTCAAAGACATCCGTGCTGGAGCCTTCCACGATGTTGCCGGCTATCTCCACGCGCACGTGGGCCATCGTGATTCTCACGGTGAGCTCGCGCGTGGCCGGGACGTAATGGACGATCCAGGCGCCGGGTGTAAAGACAGCCTGGCTGCCGGTCTTGGTGGGCACGGTAGTTGTCCGGCCGGGGACGACCCGGACCCGGCCGAGACTGATGACGGCCGAGGAAATCCGGCCGCCCGGCTCGAGCACGAACTCCCAGCCGTGCTGCTCCGCTTGCCACCGGCCCGCCAACGAGGCGGGAAATTCGCCGCCGTCAACGACCACCTGCACGCTGCTCGGCTGCCGCTCCAACGGCTGCCGGCAACCGGTCATCGCCGTCGCCAGTCCACAAATCAGCAGTGCCCATCTCGAGTTCATGTGTCAGGCTCTTCGCAGTGATCCAACGGAAAGTTCATAGCGGCGGTATTGTATCCTGCCGGGTGCGGCTGGGCAAAAAAAGAGGCAAGTCCGGAGACTTGCCCCTTCTGTGACTCGTTGCGCGTTGTTGGTTTCAGGTGAATGAGGTTACTTGCGACGGCGCAGGCACAGAGCCCCAAGACCCAGCAGCGCAATCGTCGCCGGCTCGGGGATCACGGAAATATCCGCGCTTCGGATGATATCCAAGCCGTTCGGCGCGTACAGATTCAATCGTGTGGTGCCCTCGGCCACGCCAATCACACTGACCAGGATATGATCTCCTGCCAGGACCGGCTGGCTCGGATTGGTGCTGGCAACCATGAATTGGTACCAGTCGCCGTTATCCTGAAAGAGCGCCATGGTCGAGCCGCCCGCGGGATTACCGGCCGCCGTGAACTCGGGCGCCTTGTCAAATTTGGCTATGGATTCGTCCTCAATCTTCAACCAGCCGTCATAGGCGCCGTCCTGCGAGTTGTGCACGGTGATTGCAGCCGTCTCTCCAATGCCGATCGGCTGCGTCGGAGCGCCCACCAGAGTCAAGGCTGCGCTCGCTCCGGAAGCCAGCCCTAAAACCAACATCAACGCGAGTACCTTTGTCATCATTTTTCTCCTTCCGTCCACTGACGCACGAACTCATGCCGGGAAAGTGCGTCAGGGCTTTCGTTGAACCGTTGCCCGGCTTGCGAGCAGCCAGGACTTGACGTCAACGGACCATCTCAGGGTTCCACATTCCCGCCGCAATCGCCGGGCACACCTGAGCCCGCCGGCGGCTCTTTGACCAGCCAGTTCTCCACCAGCCGGTTCAGATCCGTGGGGCCGACACGGTAGATACCGGTCTTCGCACTGCCGCCCTGGTCATGGGCAAAATCGGCACAGATGCCATTCTCGATGGAGGCGATACCGGGACCCAGCGGCGGCTCCTTAACCTGCCAGGCGGCAACGAACACGTTCAGGTCCTGCGGCCCTACGTAATAATAGCCTGTCTTAGCACTGCCCTCTTTTTGGCCGTCGGCATCGCCGTGGCACTGCCTCGGATACGCCCAGCACGTGGGCTTTCCGACCGCGACCCACTCGGCGTAGTCTTTGTAGCTCGGCGGCAGCAGGTCACCGGCACTGCCAACGGATACGTTGGTCGCCTGAGTCAGATCAACGGTTGCGGCCTGATCCGGATTCGTCAGCACGACGCCCCCGCGGACCTCGTTGAGAGTCACCGTCAGATTGGCCTGTTCGCTCAGAGCCAGCTTGAACAGCAGCCCGCTGTTCGGCGGGGCGTTCACCGAGGCGTCATCGGTGGGGTAGTAGAGGGCGCCCATCTCGATTGTCACGCCTTTAGTGCCCAGACCGCCGAGCGCGCCGGGATCACAGGGATCGGCGAGAGGTGTATAGTCGTTCACGTCCCAGTTGGCCACGTCTCCCGTGTCGGGATTGACCGTAATGTAGCGGCCGAAATTGGCCGGAAAAATACCGTAGCCGGGTTTCTGTGCTGTGCTTTCCCCGCGGATGAAGTCGGAAATGCCTTGGATCACGCCCTTGTCTACGGTTAGGTCCAGGGCGAAGGCCCGGACCTTCTCCCCGTCCGTCGCGTATTTGATGGCCGCGGTCGTTCCCTCCGGCTCGACAATGATCCGCACGGCGGCCCACGCCGGGGTAGCAAACAGAAGCATGGCCAGCACGAAGCTTAGCTTCTTCATAATACTGCCTTCCTTTCTCTCTTCTTCTTCGCAGAGCGAGGCGCTCCGCACGATCTTGGTTTTTGTCTCACTTCCTGCCCCTGCCAAGACGGCAGTTACCCCTTCCTGAGCCGCGCGGAGCGCAGCATCACCCATGTCACGACCTGACTTGCAGGATAAGTCGGCCCCAATGAGTCCCTTCTTTCTCCTCCTTTCCCGCCGCTCGGCGAAAATAGGTGCCCCTCTGCTCCGGGCACTGGTTCCCAGATGATAAGAATCCAGTCTCAAAATAACAGAAACCCGCCCGAAAATCAAGCGCAAAACAGGAAAAAAACCGCCTTGCAGCCTCTCTGGCATGTCCCCGGAGATATCCCGCTGCCGCTGGGTGTCTCGATGGGCTACGCAACCCCCGGTCACAACCGGTGTTACATGCGTCTGGCGTCACGCAAGGTGCCCGTAAGGCGGCCGGGTCCGCCACTTGGGGGGCCACTTGGGCATCCGCACCAAGCCCGTCTCAATAGTCTTTGAACTTCCACATCCACGCCGGCCAGTCCTCCGGCGCGACACCGCCGGCTTTCGTCCACGGCCCGCTCGTGTCGAAATACTTCCACCATTTGAGCGTCCAGAGCTCCTTGAGTCCGACCTTGCGCACCGACCAGTCCCGAAAGACGCAATTGATCCCACCGTTGTGCCGGTCGAGGCACGCCAGGCTCAGTTCGGAGTCGTGGCGAATGTGCCCATCGTATTCCGGAGGAGGATTCTTGGGGAGGGGCGAGACTCCGTGAACGGCACAGTCCAGCATGACAGGAATGCGTGCCATGCCCCTGATGTCGGTCTTCTCCCAACCGGACATGCGGCCGAGGGTTCCGGGCGCCTGCTGCGCTCCCGCGTTGTACCCATAGCTGCCCACTTGCCGCTCCTTACTCATCTCCGGCCCGGGCCATTCCCACCACCAAGCGGAGTACTTCCCGCCCCAACTCCCGCGGCTCTTCCCGTCGATGCTCTCGGGCCGAGGGGCCATCGGGCACAAGAGTAACTTGCGGCTCAGATGCCAGCGCTCCTCCCGTTCGGCCCACGAATACCGCGACCAGGCTTCCCCATAGAGCATCGCATCGAACCTGCCGTCGTTCTCGCTGGAATATGCCTCCAGGATGATTCCCCAGTGGCGCAGGTTGGCCTGGCAGGCCACCGCCTTGGCCTGCTTATGAGCCCGCGAGAGCGTCGGCAGCAGGATGGCCATGAGCAGGGCAACGATCGAGATCACGACCAGCAGCTCAATGAGAGTAAAGGCGCTCTGATTGATGAATGATGAAGATTGCCGCGCTGCGCTCGCAATGACGTGATGATTGATGATTCGGCCGCCGTCGCAGGCGCGGTGCTGGTCCTTGGTTTGGGGTCTGTCTGCGAAGCTCATAGGCATCACTCCGCTGATTTCTCGTTCCTCGACACCGCAAGGGGGCTTTCGCCCTCGAATGTCGATGCACCTGTTGAGAATTTCCAACAATTCTCTCCGGCCGCCCTCGCCAATCAAAATCCGATGCGGCCGGTACAAACCCAAGGATGCAACGTCTTCGTCGATTCCGCTCCCGATATTATGCCGCCAACCGGTCGGGAAATCCAAGACAAACTGACCGGGGATGGCAGCAATTTTCGTAGGGTGGGCTGTGCCCACCGATTTCCCCGTAGTACGGTGGCTACCCTTATGTGGCGGGCAGAGTCCCGAGGCGCGTGGATCGGTTGCGGTGGCGCGGCTCGTATCGGCTACGTCCCGCGTCCGCCGGCGCACGCGACGCCCAACGCCACCGTTTGACGAAACGAGCCGCGCCACCGTCGGACGATGATCCGTGTACGACGCGGCCTTGGCGGGCCTCATCCGCTTCGAGGCAAAAGGTGGGCACAGCCCACCCTACAAGAATCCGTATGCGCCTCGTGTAGATCGGTGCGTGACAAGAGTTTATCGGCGTCCAGCAATGCCACGATAAAAGTGTCTCCGGCACCGGATTTCACTTGATGGCCAACATGGGCACTTGTATGATAAGCACACAACTGAATAGCGAATCGTCAATCGGAAATCATAAATCCGGAGGGTCTGGCCATGCCCAGTGAAGCACAACTACCCGCCCAACGGCGAGCTTGCTTCCCCCGCCTTCGCGAGGGCAGGCTTGCTGCGCTCCTTGCAATGACAGAAATAGGTGCGGGGCCGACCATCTCATCCGCCCGTGAGGCCGGGGCAAGACATGTCGCGTGGATTGAGAATCCACCCTACAAGCCCCATCATTCCAGTATTCCATGCACCGTCCCGACAGGGTTGGGAGCCGACGGTTCCGGCCCCTCCCAGGCCGAGGGTCGGGGGTCAATCGTGCAAAACAAAGCCAATTTACAGCGGGCGAAATTGACACTAACTGCTCGTCAAAAAGGAGGTTAGGAGAGAAACATGCGGACTGTGGCTCTGCGAAAACAAAGCCAATTCCACGAGAAGTTTCAAGTTTCAAGTTGGAAGTCTCAAGTGGGCACCCGCGCACTTCACACTTCAAACTTCACACTTCCCGAGAAACCCCTCACGGCGTCACTGCGAGCGAGACCGGACTGTGCAGAACAAAGCCAATTTCGAGGGCTTGCTCATGTACGGCGGGGGGGACCTGTGGTATCTTTGGGCCATGGATAACTTCCTGAAAGGACGGCTCCTGTTCGTCAGGACGTGCCTCCTGGTCAGCGTCCTGGTTCTGGTGCTGATGGGGATTCTGACGATTTACGTCGTCGGCAACCCCATGGAAACCAGTCCCGCCGGTGACGCGGCACAATACGCCGGTTACTGGAAGAAGCAGGTGGCGTTTGCCGTCGTGGCCTTGGCCGGCTTTGTGGGAGCGAACCTGGTGAATTACCGGCGTCTGGGAGCCTCCAGTGCCTGGATTTATGCGGTCGTGCTCATGCTCTTGGCGTATCTGCTCGTCAGCCGGTACGTGGTTCAACTCCCGTTTGCGCCGGCAGGCCGAAACAACGTCTACCGTTGGATCGAGTTCCACCCCCGATTGCCCCAGATCCAGCCCTCGGAGTTCTGCAAGCTGGCCTACATCCTGGCCCTGGCCTGGTACCTTCGCTACCGCAGCAACTATCATCGTTTCCGGGCCCTGATCGCCCCGTTTGCCGTGACGCTGCTGCCCATGATGCTCATTTTGCCGGAACCCAATCTCGGCACGGTGCTGCTGATGATGCCGATTTTCTTCACCATGCTGTTCGTGGCCGGTGCACAGGTCAAGCACCTGGTGTTGGTGGCTCTGCTGGCGGTCGCGGTCAGTCCGGGACTGTGGTTCACCATGCGGCCGTACCAGCGCACGAGGATCAGCGGCGTTCTTTTGCAAAGCCCCTGGATTCGGGAAAAGGCGGAGAAAAGTCCCCTGGTCAGCAAGATTCTCGTGGGGGGCAGATTCACCGAACGGCGCTGGAAAAATGACTGGGGGTATCACCTCATCCGCTCCAAGTTCGCCGTTGCCTCGGGCGGCCTGACCGGCTACGGCTTGGGCCGCGGTCCCTTCATCAAGTACGGCTTTCTCGACGAAAGGCACAACGATTTCATCTTCTCCGTCATTGCCCACCAGTGGGGCTTCTGCGGGTGTGTGGTCTTTCTGGGTCTGTATGTCATCCTGACGGCGGCCGGTCTGGAGATTGCGGCGCACAATATCGATCCCTTTGCCCGGCTGCTCGCGGTCGGCATTACGGCGATGTTCGTTGTGGAGGTGATTGTCAACGTGGGAATGACGCTGGGCCTGATGCCCATCACGGGACTGACGCTGCCGTTTGTCAGCTACGGCGGCTCCAGCCTGCTCGTCAATATGACGGCCGTCGGGCTGCTCAACAACCTCGGCCGACACCGGCCGTTTACCGTCGCACCGAAACAATAGGCTCCCCGCGCCACGAGCCATTTCCCGGGCCATGCGGGAAGGACACCGTTGATCCGAGGCTTTCGACAGATTGCTGTACTGACCACCCTCAGCCGAATTCTGGGCATGTTGCGGGACATGGCCTTTGCCTATTTCCTGGGCGCCAGCGGCTTGATGGACGGATGGGCGATCGCGTTCAAAATCCCCAATCTGGCCCGGCGGCTTTTCGGGGAAGGTGCCGCCGCCTCGTCCTTGATTCCCATTTACAGTGAGGAGCTGCACCGTGACCCGCGCCGCGCGAACAGGCTGGCGTTGTCTCTCGTGACGGTCGTCTTCGTGCTGCTGTCGGCGGTCACGGTGCTGGGCGAGGTCTTCATCTGGCTGTATTACCGGTTCGCCGCGGCGTACGACAATACGAGGCTGACGCTGGCGCTCAGCGGAGTCATGCTGCCGTACATGGTGCTGATTTGCGTGGTGGCGATTCTTTCCGGAGTGCTGAACGCCCATCGGCATTTTGCCGCTCCCGCCGCCGCACCCATGCTGCTGAATGTCTTTATCCTTGCGGCTCTCTGTCTCGGTGGGTGGGTGCTTCATGTGCCGCAGCGCATCCATGTGTTCCTCATAGCGGTCGCCGTTCTTCTGGCGGGACTGGCCCAGTTGGGGGTTCAACTGCCGCCGCTTTGGAGCAGAGGGGTCTGTCTTCGTCCGGCCTGGGACGTGGGCTCCGGATCGTTTCGAAAAGTGTTCCTTCTGATGGGGCCGATGGTCCTGGGACTGACTGCCACCCAGATCAACACGCTGGTCAATGACTTCATCGCACTGTGGCTGTCCGGCTCCGCCCAGAAGGGGCAATTCTTTACGGTGCTCGGGCAGCAGATGCGATACCCGCTCTGGGAAGGTGCGGTCTCGCATCTTTTCTACGCCCAGCGACTTTATCAATTCCCGCTGGGCGTTTTCGGGGTCTCGCTGGCCACTGCTGTCTTTCCCGTGATGAGCGCTGAGGCCGCCAGGCAGGATTTTGCGGGTTTATGCCGGACCGTGTCGCGCGGACTGCGCTGCACGGTTTTCATTGCGCTGCCGGCTACGGTGGGCCTCTTATTGGTCAGCCGGCCTCTCGTGGCAATCCTTCTGAAGCGAGGCAGGTTCACGGCGGCCGATGCCTCGCAGACGGCGGTCACGCTTTCATTCTATGCTCTGGGCCTGTGTGGCTATTTTGCCCAGCAGGTGTTGACGCGGGCTTTCTACTCGGTTCAGGAATCGGGCACGCCGGCCCGGAGTGCCGTCTTGGCGGTAGCAATCAATGTCGTTCTGAGCCTGACGCTCGTCTGGTTTCTCGGCAGCGGCGGCCTGGCTGCTGCTACCGCGGTCTGCTCGTATGTTCAGGTGATCATCCTGGCCGCGGTTCTTCGGCGGCGTCTGGGACGCGCCGTACTGGCCGGGTTAGGGACTGCACTACGCGATACCTTTGTCGCTACGGCGTGTATGGCCGCCGTGGCAGGCGGTATCTGCTATTTGCTTAGCGAGCGGGGAAACGGGTTGATGCTTCTGGCGTCCGTGCCTGTCGGTGCGGCCGTCTACCTCGCTGCCGCCAGATTGCTTCACATCGAGATGCTATCACTACTTTGGGGTGCGAGAGGTCTTAAGGCTGCTACGGCTGGTGCTTAGCCGCAATCCCGCCGGGCGAGTGGAACTTATGGGACCAGACACCGTCTAACAATGTAGGTTCGTAATCCTTGTAGCGATAATACTTAAAGCAGATACGCACGTTACCCGAAATATGGTTATGCACGGCTCGCTCTGCGGGTTTAAGGAGAAACGGATGCTGAAGAACAGGTCGATCCCAGCACTACTGGTGACTGTCCTGTTCACTGCGCTTGCATGGCCCCAGACATCGGCCCCCAATCCCGCCTTCTCTCGACCCGTCTCGAACCCGGCAGCCAGGCCGTCGGAATCCCTGTTTTCGCCCTCTGCCGCCGAACGGTTCTGGGAGATCGGAAAGGAGATCGCTCATTCAGACGATATCCGTGGGCCGCAGATCGATCAGGCCATCATTCTCTTGACCGCCGCAAAGAGTCTGAACCGCCAACTCCGGGATGTTGAGCCCCTGCTGCTGAAGCTGGCTACCCGCCACGCAGAGAAGGACTACTCGGAGCAGGTGGTCGTCTGGCTGCAGAATTACGTCGATGAATCCGCCGACCGTGCCGTCGTCACGGATGCGATTCGCTATCTGTTGGATCGACTGAATTCGCGTGAGGCCAGAAAAGAGCTGCTTGACAAGCTGGTGAGCCGGATCGGCAACAAGAACGCCGCGATCGATTCGGAGCTGGCCACGCTGCTCGGTCTGCTCATCGCGGAGAAGGGGGATTTCGAGACGGCCAAACAGTATCTGGTCCCGGCCTATACCAAGAACAAGTTCAACAAGGTGGCATTCTTGAAGCTGGCGGAGATCGCGCCGAATGAGATCGGTCCGGGGACTTACCTCGAGCACCTGCGTCTCGTGCTGCGAGAAAACCCGCTCGATATGAGTGCCGCCCTGAATTTTGCCCAGTACACGGAGCGGCTGCAGCTCTATGAGGTCGCCGCCCAATCCTACCAATACTGCGCCGAGGTGTTTCGGTATCTCTATCCATCCGAGCCGTTGCCGCCGCACCTGTACCTGCCGTGGGCCATCAGTTGCTACAACACCCAACGGGGGCAGCACATCTGCATGCAGATTGCGGAGAATGTGCGCAGCAAGGGACGATTCGATATCCTCCTCGAGGCGATTGCCGGCAGGGCGGCCGCCAAGACCGGCAATCCGGAAGAGGCCCAGCGCATCTTCCGCCAGGCCGAGCAGAAGGCGCAGCAACTTCTCCAATCAGGACTGGAGCAGCCTTCCGCGGCTGCGCCGGACGGCATGACCGCTGTCCGGCAGCTCAACGCCAGGCAGT
>Ga0315289_10000738_pt1 | contig 50226 bp, 54 predicted proteins | sample YL17G11_40_MG_FD_203452 | JGI IMG/M metagenome (GOLD analysis project Ga0315289, IMG submission 203452) | Sediment microbial communities from Yellowstone Lake, YNP, Wyoming, USA - YL17G11_40 | ecosystem: Environmental > Aquatic > Freshwater > Lake > Sediment | place: USA: Wyoming | collected...
CGGGGACAATGTAGAGCTGCAGGTGAAGCTGATCCAGCCGATCGCGATGGAGGAGGGCGTTCGCTTCGCCATCCGCGAGGGCGGCCGCACCGTGGGCGCCGGCGTCGTCATCGGCGTGGGGGAGTAGGGGACGGCAGGGGCCAGGGACATGTGCGCCAACTTAGAGGCCTTGGCCGGCTTGTCGGGGCGCGATTCATCGCGCCCGACCGTGTAGGGGCGCCATTCATGGCGCCCGCGGCCCGTAGGTTAGGGCGGACGGCGGTCAGGGGTCAGAGGAACGGCACGGAAACGCCAGGCAAGGATGCGTGCGGCTCCAGGAACGGTACAGTCAGTGAGGTAGCGAAATGGCGGCTGCGAACCGAATCCGGATCAGGTTGAAGTCCTTCGACCACGAGCTTCTGGACCAGTCGGCGCGGAAGATCGTGGAGACGGCCGAACGGACGGGTGCCAAGGTCTGCGGCCCCGTGCCGCTGCCGACGGAGAAGCGGGTGCACTGCATCGTGAAGCCGACGGCGCTCGGTCGGAGCAGTCGGTCGATGGAGCACTTCGAGGTCCGCACGCACAAGCGGCTGATCGACATCATCGGCTCGACCACGCGAACGGTTGACGCGCTCATGAAGCTCGACCTGCCCGGCGGAGTGGGGATCGAGATCAAGACCTCCGGCTCGAGCTAGCCGGGAATTCGTGTCGGGCGCGATGAACCGCGCCCCTACATGATCGGGCGCCATGAATGGCGCCCCTACACGCACCGGGCGTTGCGGGGGCGGGTCGACGTGGATCGGGCGCGAAGAGCGGCGCCGCGACAGAGGCCGGAGCGGGAAACCAGGCTAGACGCCGCACGGGAGTGCGACCGCCATGGCGCAGGCAATGATCGGCAGGAAGCTGGGGATGACGCGGATCTTCGATGAGAAGGGCTACGTGGTGCCCGTCACGGTGATCCAGGCAGAGCCCAACATCGTGGTTCAGCGGAAGACGGTGGCGAAGGACGGTTACGACGCCTTGCAGGTGGGGATTGAGAAGCGGAAGCGCAGCCGCGTGAACAGCCCCCTGACTGGGCACTTCGGCGCGGCCAAGGTGGAGCCGCTGCGGCACCTCAGGGAGGTGCCCTGCCCGGCGGATGATGCGCGGACGCCGGGGGACGCGATTCGTCTGGAGGACGTGTTCCAGGTCGGCCAGATCGTGAAGGTGGCCGGGGTAACGAAGGGGCGGGGCTTCACGGGGGCGATCAAGCGGCACGGTTTCCACGGCGGACCGGCCTCGCACGGCTCCAAGGTGCATCGCGCGCCGCAGTCCAGCGGGGCGACGGACGCGGCCCGGGTCTTCGCCGGGACGCGCAAGCCGGGCCACATGGGCGCGGGGCAGTGCACGGTGAGCGGATTGAAGGTTGTGAAGATCGACACGGATCGGAACCTCCTGCTGGTCAAGGGCGCGGTGCCCGGCGCGACCGGCCGCCTGGTGTACATCGCACTGGCCAAGTGACGCGTGGCGCGAGCGCTCTTCCGGCAGGCAGGCGCCGGGGAGCATCGGCGAGCACCGAGGCCACGAAAGGGAGTCGTCAGATGGCTGAGGCGGCGTTGTACAACTGCCAAGGGGAGAAGGTTGAGGACATCGTCCTCCCCGATCCGGTGTTCAACGCGGCGCCCAACCAGGCGTTGCTCTACCAGGCGGTAGTCCGGCTGGGTCGCGTGCGGCGCGTGGGCTCGGTGAAGAGCAAGACGCGGGATGAGGTCGAGCGGACGTCGGCCAAGTGGTATCGGCAGAAGGGCACCGGTCACGCGCGGCACGGCTCCCGGAGCTCGGCGGGGTTCGTGGGCGGGTACAAGGCGCACGGCCCCAAGGGCCGGCGCACGTGGGACGGGCTGCCCCTCCGGGCGCGCCGGCAGGCGATGTTCGCCGCGGTGTCCGAGAAGCGGCGTCACGGCCGGCTGACCGTCCTCGACCGCTTCGAGATCGACGACTACTCCACCAAGCGCTTCGTTGAGATCCTGCACAACCTCGAGGCCCACGGCAAGGTGCTGGTGCTCGTCGGTCCGCAGGAGGACCCGGAGCAGAGGATCTACCGCAGCGGGCGCAACATCCCGGGAGTGACCATCCGCGTCGCGCCGCACCTCTCCCTCCAGGATGTGCTTGCGGCCGACCGGTTGATCCTGACGCGGAGCGGCCTGCAGACGCTGCAGGAGGTGTGGTTGTCATGATCACCCCTGAGATGCTGGACCACTATCGGACCATCATCATCCGGCCGGTCGTCACCGAGAAGAGCATGGCGCAGTCGGAGGGGGCGCAGAAGCGGAACAAGTACACGTTCCTGGTGCGGCCGGAGGCGAACAAGACGGAGATCAGCCGGGCCGTGAGCGCCCTCTGGAACGTGCGGGTGGTGAAGGTCAACACGCTCACGGTGAAGGGCAAGGAGCGGCGGCAGAGCTTCCGCCACCGGCCCGGGAAGACGGCGGAGCGGAAGAAGGCCATCGTGACGTTGGCCGAGGGCCAGAGCATCGACATCATCGGTACGTAGCGGTCGTGGCATCGGCGCCTCGCCGATGAGGCCACAGCTCTCACGAGCGACACGCTCGTGCCACAGGGTGAGAACATGCCAGTCAAGGGCGCAGTCAAACCGACCTCTCCGGGCCGGCGGACCTACAGGCCGCTCGACAAGAGCCATCTGACCGAGAAGGCGCCGGAGAAGAAGCTGACCAAGCGGAGGAAGCAGCACGCCGGGCGCAATGTGACGGGCTCGGTGACGGTGCGCCATCGGGGCGGCGGGGTGCCGCGCGCGTACCGGCAGGTAGACTTCAAACGCCTGCACGATGACGTGCCGGCAACGGTGGCGGCCATCGAGTACGACCCGAACCGGTCCGCCGACATCGCCCTGCTGCACTACGCCGACGGGACGAAGGGGTACATCGTGGCGCCCGATGGGCTGAAGCCGGGCGCGAAGATCATCTCGGGCGAGAAGGTGCCGGTGCGGGTCGGGAACTGCATGCCGCTCGAGAGCATCCCCGTGGGCACCACGGTACACTGCGTCGAGCTGCAGCCCGGCCGGGGCGCCCAGATGGTCCGCAGCGCTGGCGGATCGGCCCAGATCATGGCCAAGGAGGGGAAGTACGCGACCCTCCGGCTGCCGTCGGGCGAGGTGAGGTTGGTCTTCCTCCGGTGCCGAGCAACCATTGGGGGCGTGGGAAACGCAGAGCACCTGAGCGTGCGCCTCGGCAAGGCGGGGCGGAAGCGGAAGCAGGGGTGGCGGCCCACAGTGCGGGGCACGGCGATGAACCCGGTGGACCACCCCCACGGTGGCGGGGAGGGGAAGGCCGGGATCGGTCGGTCGAGCCCGATGAGCAAGTGGGGCAAGCCGACTCTCGGGAAGCGCACCCGCAACTCCAAACCGAGCGACCGCATGATCGTGCGGCGACGCTACGCCTGACGCGCTGGCTAACGGAGGCCGGAGATGCCGAGATCGATCAAGAAGGGCCCGTACGCCGAGGAGAAGCTGCTTAAGAAGATCGAGCGGATGAACGCGACGAACCGGAGAGAGGTCATCAAGACCTGGTCGCGGCGGTCGACCATCTTCCCCGAGATGGTGGGCCACACGATCGCGATCCACGACGGTCGTCGGCACGTTCCGATCCTGGTGACCGAGAACATGGTCGGGCACAAGCTCGGCGAGTTCGCGCCCACGCGCACCTACCGCGGGATGGGCGGCGGCCGGTCGGAGAGGACGACGAGGGTCTCGAAGTAGCGGGAAACGCCAAACGCGGTTGCTGTGAAGGAGTCGTCCGACATGGATGTCCGCTCTGTCGCCAAATTCGTCCGGACTGCCCCGTCCAAGGTGCGGCGCTACGCGAGGCTGATTCGGGGGACGAGCCTGGCCGACGCGAAGGCGATCCTGGCCGTGCAGTCCAGCCCGGCGGCCGGGGAGCTGGCGAGCGTGCTGAAGTCGGCGGCGGCCAATGCCGAGAACAACCACGGGCTCGACACGGACACGCTCGCGGTGAAGGACGCCCGCGCCGACGATGGACTGACCATGCCGCGGGTTCGCTACCGGGCGCGAGGCCGGGTCGAGCGCATCAAGAAGCGGAGCTGCCACATCACTGTGATCTTGACGGACGGAGAAGAGTGACCGGCCCCATCGTGACACGGGGCAAAGCTGCGGAAGCGAGGGCTTGGCATGGGACAGAAGGTGCACCCGTACGGCATGCGACTGGGGATCATCCGCCCGTGGCTCAGCCGCTGGTTTGCCGAGGACGTGCGTTACCGGGACCAGGTGATCGAGGATTCGAGGCTGCGCCGGCTCATCCGGGAGCGGCTGCGGAATGCGGCCGTCAGCCAGATCGCGATCGAGCGCACTGCCGATACGGTCACGGTGATCATCAACACGGCCAAGCCGGGCGTGGTGATCGGGCGCTCGGGCAGCGGCGTAGAGCGGCTGAACAAGGAGATCGAACAGCTGTTGCACCGGAAGGTCCACCTCACCGTCGAGGAGGTCAAGCGCCCGGAGCTGGACGCGCAGCTCGTGGCCGATAGCATCGCCAACCAGATCGAGCGCCGGATCAGCTTCCGCCGGGCCATGCGGCAGGCGATGCAGCGCACGATCAAGGCCGGGGCGGAGGGTCTGAAGATCAAGGTCAGCGGGCGTCTGGGCGGGGCGGAAATCGCCCACTCCGAAACGGCGAAGAGCCCGACCGGCCGCGTCCCGCTGCACACCCTGCGGGCCGACATCGACTACGGGCTGGCGGCGGCCAGGACCTCCCACGGCAACATCGGGGTGAAGGTCTGGATCTACAAGGGTGAGATCCTGCCGGATCGTCGCCGGAAGCAGTTCGAGGAGGCGCGCGATCGGGCCGAGACGCCGGGCGAGCCGGCCGGTCGCCGCCGGCGCCGTGGGGCGGCCCCGGCTCCGGCGCCCGAGCCGGTCGCGCCGGAACCCGTGGAGGAAGTGGTGGTCGAAGCCCTCGCGGTTGAGCCCGCACCGGAGCCCGAGCCGGAGCCGGCACCCGCACCGGAGCCCGAGCCGGAGCTGGCACCCGCACCGGTGGAGCAGGAGTCTGAGCCGCTGGCCGATATCGCGACAGCGGACGAGCCGCCGGCCGCCGCCGAAGCTCCCGAGGGAGACGACAACGATGTTGATGCCTAAGAAGACCAAGTACCGTCGGCAGCAGCGCGGGCGCATGAGGGGCGAGGCGCTGCGGGGCGGGACGCTCGATTTCGGCGACTACGGGCTGCAGGCGCTCGAGCCGTGCTGGCTGACGAGCCGGCAGATCGAGGCGGCCCGAGTGGCGATGACCCGTCACGCGCGGCGCGGCGGCAAGGTGTGGATCCGCATCTTCCCCGACAAGCCGGTGACGAAGAAGCCGGCCGAGACCCGAATGGGCAAGGGGAAGGGGACGCCGGAGTACTGGGTGGCCGTGATCAAGACGGGGCGGGTGCTGTTCGAGATGAGCGGGGTGCCCGACGCGACGGCGCGCGAGGCCCTGCGGCTGGCGCAGCACAAGCTCCCCATCCGCACCCGCGTGCTCGCCCGAGAGGAGATGCACCATGCCTGACGACAGCAAGAACACGCGGGAGTTCCTGGAGAGGCTGCGTCACTTCAGCGATCACGAGCTACAGGAGCGACTGAACTACGTCCACGAGAGCCTGTTCAACCTGCGGTTCCGGATGTCGTCGGGGCAGGTGGAGGACCCGAAGCGAATCCGCAAGTACCGGAAGGCGATCGCCCGGATCAAGACGCTCCAGACGGAGCGACGGTTGGGGATCAGGCGGTGAGTCGCTGACGGCAGAAGTCGGAAGCCGGAAGAACGGCACGACGGAAGGGGACCGCGGAGGCGTCCAGCGGCAGGATGCCCTGCAGGGAGAAGGTTGCACACCATGGCCAATGCAGAGCGAAGCACGCGGAAGACCAAGCAGGGGACCGTCGTCAGCGCGGGCACGATGGACAAGACGGTGGTGGTGCGGGTCGAGCGCCTGACGCGGCACCCCGTGTACGGGAAGGTTCTTCGGCGGAGCACGAAGTTCAAGGCCCACGACGAACTCAACGAGTGCCGCGAGGGCGACCGAGTGGTGATCGCCGAGTGCCGGCCGCTGAGCAAGGAGAAGTCGTGGCGGGTCACCGGGATCGTGTCGCGCGCACGATAGGCCGCGTGCTCGGCCCCTCCGCCGACGGTGCGCCCTGAGCCCCAGGGTGGCGTGGACGGTTTCAGGAGGCAGTTCGGGATGGCAAGCTTGACCACCGATCGGATCCGCAACGTGGCGATCATCTCCCACAGCGGCGCGGGCAAGACGACGCTCAACGAGGCCCTGCTCTACACCGCCGGGGCAGTGACCCGGATGGGTCGCGTCGACGATGGCCACGCCGTCGCGGACTACGAACCGGAGGAGGTCGCGCGGAAGATCTCCATCGTGCCGGCGCTCTGCCACTGCGAATGGCAAGGCCAGAAGGTCAACTTGGTCGATACACCGGGATACGCCGACTTCATCGCCGACGTCATCTACTCGCTATGGGTGACTGAGGGCGCGCTGCTCGTCGTGGATGGGGTGGCGGGGGTGGAGGTCCACACGGAGAAGGTGTTCTCGACGGCGCGGAAGCTGGGGAAGCCGCTGGTGGCTGTGATCAACAAGATGGACAAGCCGAACGCGAGCTTCCGCCAGGCCCTGGGGAGCATCCGGGAGAGACTGCCCGATTGCCGCGCGATCAGCACTCATCTCCCCATCGGCGAGGCGGAGAGCTTCAGGGGCGTGGTGGACCTGCTGGCCAACGTGGCCATCATCGGCGAGGCGGCCGAGGCGACGACGGCTGAGATTCCGGTCGACATGGCGGACGCGGTGGAGGAAGCACGGGTGGCACTGGTCGAGGAGATCGCCTCCAGCGACGACAGCCTCATGGAACGGTATCTGGAGGAGGAGGAGCTGAGCGCAGACGAGCTGCGCGCAGCGTTGGGGAAGGCGGTGGCCGAGGGGCGCCTGATGCCGGTGATCCCCACGGCGGCGGCCAGCGGAATCGGGGCGATGCCCCTGCTCGACCTGATCCTTGCCTCCCTGCCTTCGCCCGCGGGTCGCGAGTGGGAGGTGCTGGACGCGGCCGGGGAGGCGACCACGCGGAAGTGCCTGACGTCCGAGCCGGGGGCGGCCCTCGTGTTCAAGACGATGAGCGACCCGTTCGTGGGGCGGATCAGCATCCTGCGGGTGGTCTCAGGGGTCATGCCGGCGGACTCGGTCGTAGTGTGCGTGCGGAGTAAGGACCGGGAGAAGCTGAGCGGCCTGGCGACCATGCAGGGCAAAGAGACGCAGAACGTGCCGGAGCTCGTGGCGGGCGACCTGGGCTGCGTGACCAAGCTCGGGAGCGCGCTGACGGGCGATGCGTTGTGCGACCCCAAGGCGCCAATCAGCTTCAAGCTCCCGGACCTGCCGGAACCGATGTACGCGGCGAGCGCGGCGGCGGCGAGCAAGGCGGATGAGGACAAGCTCTCGACCGCGATGGCGCGCTACGCGGAGGAGGACCTGAGCTTCAGCGCCGAGCGCAACACCGAGACGGGCGAGATGGTCGTGACGGGGATGGGCGCCCTGCACCTGCAGATCGCGGTCGAGCGGATCAAGCGGAAGTTCGGGGCGGAGATTCAGCTCGGCACGCCCAAGATCCCCTACCGGGAGACGTTCAAGAGCTCGGTGCGCGTGCAGGGGCGGCACAAGAAGCAGACGGGCGGCCGGGGGCAGTTCGGCGACGTGTGGATTCGCGTGGAGCCGCTGCCGAGAGGGGGCGGATTCGAGTTCGTCGATGAGGTGAGGGGCGGGTCAGTGCCGCGGAACTTCATCCCGGCGGTGGAGAAGGGCATCCGGGACGCGCTCAGCAAGGGTGCCATCGCCGGCTACCCGTTGGTGGACATCAGGGCGACGCTGGACGACGGAAGCTCGCACTCGGTGGACTCCTCGGACATCGCCTTCCGGACGGCGGCGCAGATCGGTCTGCGGAACGCGATGGAGCAGGCGCAGATGGTGATGCTCGAGCCGATCGTGGAACTGGAGATCATCACGCCCGAGGAGCAGATGGGTGACGTGATGTCGGACCTGAACGGGCGTCGCGGCCGGGTGCTCGGCATGGAGCCGCGGGGGAAGACGACGGTGGTCATGGCCCAGGCGCCGCTCGCGGAGCTGAGCACCTTCGAGGCGGACCTGCGGTCGATGACCCAAGGGCGGGCGTCGTATTCGCAGCGGTTCTCCCACTACGAGGAGATGCCGGCCCACCTGACGGAGCGCCTGGTGCAGCAGTCGAAGGAAGCCGAGGGGTCGTAGCAGCAAGCCGTAGGGAGTCAAGGGCAATGATCCAACCACTTACCCGGCTGAAGGTTGCGGACAACAGCGGCGTGCAGGAGATCATGTGCATCCGCGTGATGGGCAAGGGCGTGACGCGCTCTGGGTCGCTGGGAGATGAGATCGTGGCCTCGGCGAAACGGGTGGTGCCGAACAGCAGCATCCCGAAGGGGTCGGTGGTGCGGGCCGTGATCGTGCGGACGCGGAGCCGGGTGAACCGGCCGGACGGATCGCACATCCGCTTCGACGACAACGCCGCCGTGATCATTGACAACCAGAAGGAGCCGCGCTGCACGCGCGTGTTCGGGCCGGTGGCCCGCGAGCTCCGGCAGCGGCAACACATGAAGATCATCTCGCTGGCGCCGGAAGTGCTCTGAGCGCGCGACGCACGGCACCGTCAGGGTGCGGAGGGACGCGGAGATGGCCACCGACAGGCTGCACGTGAAGAAGGGTGACGAGGTCCAGATCATCGCGGGCCGGGACCGATCGAAGAAGGGTCGGCCGCGACGCGGGCGGGTCATCCAGGTCCGACCGGAGACGGGGTATGTCGTGGTGGACGGAATCAACGTTCAGAAGAAGGCGATGCGCCAGTCGCAGAAGATGCGGCAGGGCGGGATCATCGAGCGCCCGGGACAGGTCCATGCGTCGAACGTGATGCTGGTCTGCCCGAACTGCAACGCGCCGACGCGGGCGACGCGGGTCCGTCGCGAGGACGAGGGCAGGGTTCGCACAGTGCGCGTGTGCCGGAAGTGCAAGAAGGACATCGATACGGAGTGAACGAGGATCAGGGGTCAGGGGTCACGGATCAGGGGCCAGAAGGACGGCGCGAGGCGGGCGGTAGCGGCGGGTGTGGTTGACGTCATTCTGACTTCCGGCTTCTGAATTCTGACTCCTGCCGTTGAGGAAGAGAAGCGATGGCAGCTGAAGCTCCAGCCACCCGGATGAGGCCGCGTCTGCGGGAGCGGTACGAGACCGAGATCGTGCCGGCTCTGATGAAGCAGTTTGAGTACTCGAACGTCTGGCAGGTGCCGGGGGTCGTGAAGGTCTGCGTGAACATGGGCGTGGGCGAGGGGAAGGAAGACATCAAGGCCCTCGAGGCGGCGATGCGCGAACTGACGATGGTCGTGGGCCAAAAGCCCGCCATGACGCGGGCGAAGCGGTCGATTGCCGCCTTCGGGTTGCGCGAGGGGATGCCCATCGGGTGTCGCGTGACCATCCGCGGGGACCGGATGTACGAGTTCCTGGACCGGCTGTTCAGCGTGGCGCTGCCGCGTATTCGGGACTTCCGGGGGCTGCCGGCCCGGGCGTTCGACGGTCGAGGGAGCTACTCGATCGGCATCCGGGAGCAACTGATCTTCCCCGAGCTGGGGTACGACGACGTGGCGAAGGTGCGGGGGATGGACATCACGATCGTGACCACTGCGAAGACGGACGAGGAGGCGGCGGCCCTGCTTCGCCAGATGGGACTGCCGCTGGCAAACGCCTGAAGAATGGCACGAGCGTCTCGCTCGTGGAGAGGCTGCGGCCCGTCGGCGAGACGCCGATGCCACGAAGGTCTCGACCCGGATGTTGCCTGGTGCCCAGGAGGCGTGACGATGGCCAAGAAATCGTGGATTGCCAAGTGGAAGCGACCGCCGAAGTTCAAGGTGCGCGGCTACACCCGGTGCCACATCTGCGGGAGAGCGCGGGGGTACATGAGGAAGTTCGGCATGTGTCGCATCTGCTTCCGGGAGCACGCCCATCGGGGGGAAATCCCGGGCGTGACGAAGTCGAGTTGGTAGAGGGGACGTCTGCGCGCCGGCGGGGACCCGCGCGGCACGCCACCGTAGGCTCGTTGGCCAGAGTTCCAGGAGGGGTCTGATGGCTGCGATCACCGACCCGATTGCGGATATGCTCACCCGATTGCGTAACGCGAACGCGGCGCGACACGCCAACGTGGAGATCCCGGCCTCGAAGCTGAAAGTCGAGATCGCCAAGATCCTCCACGAGGAAGGGTTCATTCGCGGCTTCCAGCTGGTCGGCAAGGGAAAGACCCTGCGCGTCCGACTGAAGTACACGTCGGACCGGGATCCGGTGCTGAACGGTCTGAAGCGCGTGAGCCGGCCGGGCCGCCGGGTGTACGTCGGCCGGGACAAGCTTCCCCGAGTGGTCGGCGGACTGGGGATCGCCATCGTCTCGACCAGCTCAGGCATCATGACCGCGCAGAAGGCTCGCAAGGCGGGCGCGAAGCATACGGGAGTCGGCGGCGAGGTCCTCGCCTACGTCTGGTAGACTGGCGGGCGAAGAAGGAGCAGCACGATGTCGCGCGTAGGTCAGAAACCGATACCGATCCCAAAGGGCGTCGAGGTGCAGGTGGAGGCGGGGAACGTCCTTTCGTGTCGCGGGCCCAAGGCGACGCTCACTCGCCAGCTCCACCCGGAGATTACGGTCGAGGTGGGACCGGAGGCCATCCTGGTGGCCCGGCCCACGGAGCAGAAGAGGCACAAGGCCCTCCACGGGCTGACGCGGTCGCTGGTGGCGAACATGGTCGCCGGGGTGACGACGGGGTTCGAGAAGCGCCTGGAAGTGTACGGCATGGGCTACCGGTCGGAGGTGCAGGGGGGGGACCTGGTGATGCAACTGGGGTTCTCCCACCCGTGCCGCGTCCCGATCCCGGCAGGGATCGAGATCGAGGTGCAGGGGAACAACCTGACCGTGCGCGGCGCCGACAAGGAACTGGTCGGCCAGACCGCGGCCAACATCAGGAAGCTGCGCCGGATGTCGGTGTATCGTGCCGGCGGGACCGACATGCGCGGGATCCGCTACGCCGGCGAGCAGATTCGGTTCAAGGCGACCAAGGTCGGCAAGGCAGCCGGGTAGCGGGTGAGCGCTTCACCCCGCCGAACCAACCGGGCCGGGCCGCGTATAGAACTGCGGGGAGTTGAGATGAGCTTCGAGACCGATCGGCGGACGGCGAGACGCAAGAGACAGGTATCCAACCGGGTGCGAGTCCGGGGTACGGCCGAGCGCCCGAGGCTGTGCGTGTTCAAGTCCGCCCGACACGTCGCGTTGCAGGTCATCGACGACGACCGGGGCGTGACCCTGGTGTCGGCCTCGACCATGGACCCGCAGATCCGCGGCGCGGTCAGCCACACGGGCAACGCCGAGGCGGCGAAGCTGGTGGGCAAGCTGGTGGCGGAGCGAGCGCGGGCGGCGAGCATCGAGAAGGTCGTGTTCGACCGCGCGGGCTTCCGGTACCACGGCGTCGTGAAGGCGGTCGCCGAGGCCGCGCGCGAGGGTGGGCTGAGCTTCTGACAGGGCCCCTCCGCGCAGGACAGGCATCTTGGCCTGTCGACGCGGTGACAGGCAGCGATGCCTGTCCTACGCGACGGTGAAGGACGAGGAGGGACGGCCGACATGGCCTCGGACCAGAGCACACTTCGCATCACGCTGACCAAGAGCCGGATCGGGTCGTGCCCCAAGGTCCGGAAGACGCTGGCTGCCCTCGGCCTGAAGCGGATCAACCAGTCGGTGACCCGCCCGGCCAACGATTCCGTTCGCGGCATGGTCAGGGCCGTTCGGCACCTGGTGAGGGTGGACGAGGCGGAGACTGAGCGCGCCGCTCGGTAGCCGAGCGCACGACAGAGAACGCGACGGGGGGATCTCGGCGATGAACCTGGGCAGCATGCGCAGACCACAAGGCGCTCGCAAGGACCGCCGGCGGCTGGGCCGGGGGGAGGGCAGCGGCCAGGGCAAGACCTGCGGCCGCGGGACCAAGGGGCAGCGGCAGCGCGAGACCATCCCTCCGCATCAGGAAGGCGGCCAGAACCCGATCTACCGGCGCATCCCCCACCTGCGCGGGAAGACAAACCGCGCGATGAACATCGGGATGTTCCGGAAGGAGTTCACGGTGGTGAACCTGTCACAGCTCGCGCGGTTCGAGGCGAACACGGAGGTCACGCCCGAGCTGCTGGCGGAGGTGGGGCTGGTCAAGCAGGTCAAGGACGGGATCAAGCTGCTGGGCAACGGCGAAGTGGCGCAGCCACTAACCGTGAAGGTGCACGCCGCGAGCGCAAGCGCGCGTCAGAAGGTCGAAGCGGCCGGCGGCACGGTTCAGGTGATCGGTCAATGAGGGAACGACTGCTCAACCTGGCGCAGGCGCTCAGGCTGCCCGATGTCCGGCGCAGACTGGTCTTCGTCATGCTCATGTTCGCGGTCTATGTGGTCTGCGCGCATGTGCCGCTGCCCGGCGTGAACCGGGAGAAGATGGACCAGTTCTTCGGCCAGGGGGGCTTCGGCGGGTTCGCCGACCTGATCAACAAGTTCGCCGGGGGATCGCTGCGGCGCTTCTCGGTTCTGGCTCTGGGCATCATGCCCTACATCAACGCCTCGATCATCTTCCAGCTCCTGGGCATCGCCGTCCCGGCCCTGGAGGAGCTGCAGAAAGAGGGCGAGTACGGGCGCAAGAAGATCGCGCAGTGGACGAAGTACCTGACGGTGGCCCTGGCGCTGCTCCAGGCGATGGGCATGATCACGCTCTTCCAGAGCTACGGCGGGTACATGGGGAACTGGTCGATCAAGATCTTCGACATCATCATGATGACCTCGGGCACGATGTTCCTGTACTGGCTGGGGGAGCAGATCACCGACAAAGGCATCGGCCAGGGAATATCACTCTTGATCTTCGTGGGGATCATGACCTCCATGCCGGAGGACATCGCCAAGACGATGGCGCTCTGGAAGGGGCACGAGATCAACGTCCTGAACATCCTCTTCCTGATGGCTATCTGGCTGGGCATGGTCTACCTGGTCGTGGTGTTCCAGCAGGCGCAGCGGAAGATCCCCGTCCAGTATGCGAAGCGAGTGCGCGGGCACCGGGTGTTCGGGGGGTCCTCCAGCTTCCTGCCGCTGCGGGTGAACTCGGCGGGAGTCATCCCGATCATCTTCGCGGTCTCGGTGCTGATGTTCCCGGGGACGATCGTCAACTTCCTGCGATCGCCAGCCATCGTCGACGGTATCGCGAAGATAGGCATCGGGCGGAACGCGGTGCTCGACGCCTTCGGCTACATCCAACGGTGGTCGAGTCCGGGCGCGAGTCCGATCGCGGATGTGCTGTACTTCATCCTGGTCATCGTCTTCACGTACTTCTACACAACGGTGACCTTCAACCCGGAGCAGATCTCCGAGGACCTCCAGAAGAACGGTGGATCGGTGCCCGGAATCCGCCCGGGACAGGCGACGCGCGACTACCTCGACCGGATTCTGTACCGGATCACCCTGGCCGGGGCGATCTTCCTGGGTTTCATCGCCATCGTGCAGCACTGGGTGGGGCCGCTCACGAGGGTGACGACCTTCTCGCTCGTGGGTGGGACGTCGCTTCTGATCGTGGTCGGCGTCGCGCTCGATACGATGCAGCAGGTCGAGGCCCAGTTGCTGATGAGAGAGTACAAGGGGTTCCTGGACTGAGGACGGAGGACCGAGGACCGGAGGCAACGGCGTGCCGGTCGCGGAGCGACTGGCCCACGCGAGAGGCAACGGCGGACTGACGGAACGGCTGGGGGAGCGAGCATGGCTGTTGGGAAGGACACCATCATGCTGGGGGCGCCGGGAGCGGGGAAGGGCACGCAGGCCAAGATCCTGTCGCAGGAGCTGGGCATTCTGCACGTCTCGACCGGGGACATCCTGCGGGCCAACGTGGCGGGTGGCACCGAGCTCGGGGCCAAGGCGAAGGCCTACATGGACCGGGGCGATCTGGTGCCCGATGACCTGATCGTGGACATGGTGCGGGCGCGCCTGCAGGAGGATGACTGCGCCCATGGCGTGCTGTTCGACGGGTTCCCGCGCACGCTGCCTCAGGCGGAGGCGCTGACTCAGGTGCTGCAGGAGACGGGCCGCGGCGAGGCTCGGGTGGTGGCGATCGAGGTGGCGGAGGAGGAACTGGTCAGGAGGCTGTCGGGGCGCCGCGTGTGTCGGGGTTGCGGGCACATCTCTCATGTGGACAGCTTGCCCCCGGGGCAGGTGACTTGTCCGGACTGTGGTGGCGAGCTGTACCAGCGGTCGGACGATTCGCCGGAGCCGATCAGGCAGCGGCTACAGGTCCATGCGAAGCAGACGGAGCCGCTGCTGGAGTACTACGGGAGTCGAGGCGGGCTGTTGCGAGTGGACGGGACGGGCCCGCCGGAGAGCGTGGCAGAGCGGGCGCTCACAGCGCTGCGGAGCTAGGAGGCGGACTCATGTCCCGCCGCGGCTCCGACCGGGCGCCCACGCGGAAGAGCCGGAGAGAGCTGGCAGCGATGAGCGCCGCGGGGCGCATCATCGCCGAGCTGCTCGACCTGTTGGAGGGGAAGGCCGTCCCCGGGGTGAGCACCGGCGAGCTCGACGAGATCGCCGAGCAGTTCATCCGGGAACGCCGCGGGAAGCCTTCGTTCAAGGGGCTGTACGACTACCCGGCCACAATCTGCTGCGCGCCGAATGATGTGGTGGTGCACAGTATCCCAAGCCGGCAGAGCGTGCTGCGCGAGGGCGACATCCTGGGGGTCGATGTGGGGGTGGAGGTGGATGGGCTGCACGCCGACGGCACCCGGACATTCGCCATCGGCGAGATCAGCGAACGAGCGCGCCGGCTGATGGACGCGACTCGGGAGGCCCTGGCGAAGGGGATCGAGCAGGCGGTGGAGGGCGCGACCGTGGAGGGTATCAGCCGAACCGTCGAGAGTCATGTCGTCGCGGCGGGCTACTCAGTGGTTCGCGATCTGACGGGACACGGGATCGGGCGTCGGGTTCACGAGGCCCCATCGGTCCCGAACTTCGTGGACCACCAGGTGTTCCCGCACGACTATGGGGTGCGTCTGCAGCGAGGGATGACGCTGGCGATCGAGCCGATGGTGGCGGAGGGCGGGCCGAGAGTCGTCCAGGACGCGGACGGGTGGACCTACCGCACGGCGGACGGGAAGCTGTCGGCGCACTTCGAGCACACCGTGGTCATCACGCGCGGAGCGGCACGGATTCTGACGGTGGCCGGCTAGCGTTCGGGCGATGGGCGAGGGCGCTCACGCCACCGCTGAGGTGATGGTACCAGGACGGAAGGGAGCGTGAAGCCCGGACCCTATGGCTGACAGACGACGGAAGCAACGTAGGAGCGAACCGCGGGAGCAGACGGAGGGGGCCCAGCGCGAGAAGGCCATCCGCGCGCAGGGCGTGGTGGTGGAGAAGCTCCCGAGCGCCATGTTCCGCGTGCAGGTGCAGCGAGAGGACGGCACCGCCCACGAGGTCCTGGCCCATGTGTCCGGCAAGATCAGAATGCGTTGGATTCGCATCATGGCCGGCGATCGCGTGACGCTCGAGCTGACTCCCTACGACCTGACGCGCGGTCGCATCGTCTGGCTGCACAAGTAGGCAGGGCCACACCGCCGCCGCGGGGAGACCACGGGGCAGACAGGCTAGGAAGCCTGCCCTACGCGGCCCAGAGACGGCGGGGTGACCTCGGAGGCATCTGGATGAAGGTACAGGCATCGGTGAGGAAGCGCTGCATCAACTGCAAGATCGTCCGACGGAAGGGCGTCGTGCGGGTCGTCTGCAAGGAGCCGCGGCACAAGCAGCGACAGGGCTAGCCGGTGCGCGGGGAGCAGGGACCCTAAGCGGAGTCCACGGAGGAGAGTAGAATGCCGAGAATCGCGGGTCTGGACTTGCCACGGGACAAGCGGGCGGAGATCGCGCTGACGTACGTCTACGGGATCGGGCGGACGCTCTCGAACGAGGTCCTGCGGAAGGCGGGCGTGAGCCCCGACACCCGGATGCGCGACATGACGGAGGACGAGGCCGCGCGCATCAACGACATCATCCAGAGCGACTACACCGTCGAGGGCGACAAGCGGCGAGAGGTGCAGGCCAACATCCAGCGCCTGATCGCCATTGGCACCTACCGGGGCCGGCGCCACAAGATGGGGCTCCCCGTTCGAGGCCAGCGCACCCGCACCAATGCCCGCACTCGCAAGGGCAAGCCGAAGACCGTGGCCGGGAAGAAGCGCGCGTTGAGGAAGACCTAAGTCGCGAGTCCCGGGTTCCGAGTCCCGAGTTCACGGTGAGGGAAGCGGGCCGGACTCGGAACTCGGGTCCCGGAACTCGGAACGAGACGCTACCTGGAGGTTGGGTCATGCCGAAGTCGGCAGCAGCAGGGAAGAAGACGAAGAAGCGCGAGAAGCGCGTGCTGAACTACGGCCACGTGCACATCAAGTCGACGTTCAACAACACGATCGTCACCGTGACCGACTCCAACGGCGATGTCGTGGCGTGGGCCAGCGCCGGGACCGTGGGCTTCAAGGGCACGCGGAAGAGCACGCCCTTCGCGGCCCAGGTGGCGGCGGACAACGTGGCGCAGCGGGTGAAGGAGCTGGGCCTGTCCCGCGTCGATGTGTTTGTGAAGGGCCCGGGGTCGGGTCGCGAGACGGCGATCCGGGCGCTGCAGGCCGCCGGCCTGGAGGTCGGCAGCATCAAGGACGTGACGCCCATCCCCCACAACGGCTGCCGGCCGCCGAAGCGGCGCCGGGTGTAGCGGTCGGGCGCCCTGAACACAGCCTGAATGGCGCCCCTACGTGGGTTGGGCGTGCTGGGCCGCGCCACCAGCCGGTGGGGGTCGCGTTCGACGGCGTGCGCCACAGACGGTTGATGACTGAGTTCGGAGGCGGAGGTACCCCGCATGGCACGATACACGGAGGCGGTCTGCAGGAAGTGCCGCCGAGCAGGCAAGAAGCTCTACCTGAAGGGCACACGCTGCTACACCCCCAAGTGCGGCGTGGAGAAGCGGCCGACGGTCCCGGGCGAGGGGTCCGGGGCGCAGAAGCGGCCGCGGGGGCAGAAGCAGTCGGAGTATGCGGCGCAGCTGCGCGAGAAGCAGAACTGCCGGTTCACCTACGGGGTGCTGGAGTCCCAGTTCCGCCGCTATGTGAGGGAAGCGCAGCGGCAGCGGGGCGTGACGGGCGAAGCGCTGCTGCAGCAGCTTGAGTGCCGGCTGGACAACGTGGTGTACCGCGCGGGGTTCGCCCCGGGCCGGGCGGCGGCGCGGCAGTTGGTGCGGCACCGCCACGTGACCGTAAACGGCCAGGTGGTGGATATCCCCGCCTACCTGGTGCGGGAGAGCGATGTGGTGGAGATTCGCCCCGTCAGTCGCACGAAGCGTCTGTTCGCGTCGGGCGCGGGCGCCATCGGGGGGCCGCAAGTGGCGCAGTGGCTGTCGGTGGAGCCGGACCAGTGGCGGGCCACGGTCAGCAGCTTGCCGACCCGAGGGCAGATCGACACCGACATCAACGAAGGGCTGATCGTCGAGTACTACGCGAGATAGCGTCGGGGGCCGTGCGGCCGTAGCTGCACCCACTACTGAAGCGTCGGGCCGAGGTCGCCTGCGGTCGACGCGAGGAGCCGTGCACATGCTAGAGGCGCTGAAACCTGCCATCCACGCGTTGCGAGTAGACGATCACTACGGCAAGTTCACAGCGGAACCCCTCGAGCGGGGATTCGGCCACACGCTGGGGAGCGCCTTCCGGCGCGTCTTGCTGTCGCACATCCCCGGCGCGGCGGTGACCGCGGTGCGCATCGAGGGCGCGTTGCACGAGTTCTCGACCCTCCCCGGCGTCTATGAGGACACCACGGAGATCGTCTTGAACATCAAGGAACTCGCCATCCGCATTCACGACGAGGAGGACGAGGCGGCGGACCATCGACGGGTGATGCGCCTGGACGCCGAGGGCGTGGGTGAGGTGACGGGGGCGCAGATCAAGGTGCCGGGGGGCGTGGAGATCATCAACCCGGAGCTGGTGATCGCCCGGCTGACCGACCCCAAGGCGAAGCTCACGATCGAGATGTGGGTCGAGCGCGGGAAGGGCTACCTCCCGGTGGAGGCGCGGGACCGGGAGAAGCGGACGGCCGACATGATCCCAATCGACGCGACCTTCTCGCCGATCACACGGGTGAACTACGGCGTGGAGCCCACACGTCTCGGGCACCGGACCGATCTGGACCGGCTGGTGCTGGAGGTCTGGGGCGATGGCACGGTGGCGCCCAAGGACGCAGTCGCTCAGGCGGCGGACATCCTGATGGGATACGTCAGCATCTTCACCGAGAAGCGCCTGATCGAGGCCGCCCCCGAGGAAGCGGCGGCGCCGGAGCCGGAGATCTCAGGTGTGCTGCAGGCGCCGATCGAGAACCTCGACTTCTCGGTTCGCACCTACAACTGCCTGAGGAAAGAGAAGATCGACACCCTCGGGCTGCTGATCGAAAACACCGAGGAGGATCTGCTCGCCATCCGCAACTTCGGGAAGCGCTCGCTGACTGAGGTCATCGAGAAGCTGGCGGAGCTCGAGCTGGCGCTGAAGCCGTCGCCGAAGTCCGAGACGGCGAAGTTCGGGGCGGACGAGATGGCTCTGAGCGAGAGCGAGGAGTAGCCTGGCCGCCGAGCCCAGCGAGGCAGGATAGAGGAGAAGGAGTCCGCAGTCCGATGCGTCATCTCAGAGATCACCGCAAACTGAACCGCGCCACCGATCAGCGGCTCGCGCTGCTGAGGAGTCTGGTGGCCTCGCTCTTCCGGCACAGCAAGATCACGACGACGCTGCCGAAGGCGAAAGAGGCGCGGCGGATGGCCGAGAAGCTGATCACGATGGCCCGGCGGGAGCACAACCAGTTGTCGGCCCGGCGGGAGGTGCTGCGCTACATACCGGACCGGGACCTGGTGAAGCATCTCTTCGACGACGTGGCTCCGCGCTTCCGGACGCGGCCGGGCGGGTACACCCGGATCACGCGGGCTGGGCTGCGGCGCGGCGACGGGGCGCAACTGGCCGTGCTGGAGCTGATGGATTAGCCGTGGCACGAGCGTCCCGCTCGTGGGTGGGGTGGCATGGTGACCATGCGCGAGACGCGGGCGCCACGTGACTGGGGCGGCGGCGGAGTGCGATGAGACGACTGAAGCTGACCGTGCAGTACGATGGCACGGACTTCGCGGGCTTTCAGCGTCAGCCGAACGCGCTCACGGTTCAACAGGTGCTCGAGGAGTGCCTTGGCGAGGCACTCGGGCATGAGGTGAGGGCGCTGGGGGCGGGTCGGACGGATGCCGGAGTCCACGCCATCGGCCAGGTCGTGACGATCGATACCGAGGTGACAATCCCGGTGGAGGCGGCGCCGATTGCCTTCACCTCGAAGCTGCCAGAGAGCGTCGCCATCGTGGCCGCGGAGGAGGTCCCGCCGAGCTTCCATCCGCGGTTCGACGCGAGGAGCAAGCGGTACGTCTATCGGATCGTGTCACGCCCTGTCCGCTCGCCGTTCCTGGGGCGCTATGCCTGGTGCGTGAGGCACCCCCTGGCGACGGACATGATAGCAGCGGCGGCGGAGCACATCCGGGGCCGGCACGATTTCCGGAGCTTCTGCGCGGCGGGCAGCGATGTCGAGACGTTCGAGCGCGAGATAACGCGGATCGAGGTGGCGCGGGACGGTGATCTGGTGGAGCTCTGGATCGACGCCGACGGGTTCCTCTACCAAATGGTGAGAATCATCGTTGGCACCCTGGTGGAAGTGGGTCGGGATCGGATGGCGCCGGAGACGGTGGCACAGATCCTCGAAGCGCGTGATCGGACGAAAGCCGGGCCGACGGCGCCGCCGCAGGGGCTGTGCTTGGCGCGGGTGGCGTACTGAGGACTGAGGACCGAGGACTGACGGCAACGGCGGGAACGGCAACGGCGGGAACCCAGGCGTTCACTGAAGGTCGGGAGAACCATGCAGAAGACGCAGTCCTTCACGATCAAGCCCGAGGAGCGTGAGTGGTTCGTGGTGAGCGCGGGGGAGGCGCCGCTGGGGCGGCTCGCGGCACGGATCGCGGCGATCCTGAGGGGGAAGCACAGACCGACATTCACACGCCATCTCGACGGCGGCGACTTCGTCATCGTGACCGACGCGGAGAAGATCCGTTTGACCGGCAAGAAGCCGGTACAGAAGATGTACTACCGCCACTCGGGTTGGCCGGGGCATCTCCGCGCCGAGGAGTACCGCCACTTCATCGCGCGACGCCCCCAGGCAGTCATCATGAAGGCGGTGCGGGGGATGCTGCCACACAACCGCCTGGGCGCGGTCATGCTGAAGCGGCTGCGCGTGTACAAGGGGTCTGAGCACCCGCACGAGGCGCAGCAAGCGAAGCCGCTGCCGTAGGCAGGCCGGCCGCGTGGCCTGGGATGGGCCTGCGCTCATCACGAGGTTCTGAAGGAGGACCGACAGTGGAGCAGAACGCAGCGTACGGGACCGGCCATCGCAAGGACGCGACGGCCAAGGTCTGGCTCAGGGAGGGCACGGGCGAGATCACGGTGAACGGGAAGTCGCTGGCTGACCACCTCACGCGCCAGAGCCTGGTGCAGATCGTCCAGCAGCCCTTTGAGGCGACCGAGACGGTGGGACGGTTCGACGTGCGAGCCATGACCACGGGCGGCGGGCTGGCCGGGCAGGCGGGGGCCCTGCGTCACGGGATCGCGAAGGCGCTGGTGGACTGGGACGAGAGCCTGCGGACGATCCTGCGCCGGGCCGGACACCTGACACGCGACCCGCGGGTCAAGGAGCGGAAGAAGGCCGGCCGTCATCGCGCCCGCCGAGGAAAGCAGTTCTCGAAGCGCTGAGGCCCGCGTCGGCAGGGGAACCCCTTCGCGCCGGCGAATGTCATAAGGGGTGAGGTACTAGCGATGAACGAACGACGGCAGCAACCGACGGGCGGTTTCCATCTGTGGCTGGCGCTGGCTGCGGTCATCACGGCGGCCTTGGCCGTCTCGGCGGGCCTGTCCGGGTGTGGGAACGTGGCGGACGTGGGGGTCGGGGCGAGCCAGGGCGCCGTCCAGCCGGTGAGCGGCGCGTATGGGTACGGCAGCTCGAGCTCAACGAACACGAACGCACAGCTTCAGGACCAGGAGCAGAAGGTCGAGACGGTGGCGCGCGAGAACGTGAAGTCAGACAGCAAGGCGGCCGCCGCCACCGTGAAGGCCGTGAAGGCGCAGCCGGACGCGGCGGCCGATACCGTTCCCGACGTCACACCGGAGGTTACCCCGTCGGTCGAGCCGGAGCTGATGTCAGCCATCGTGTCACAGGAACAGGGCAGCACGCCGACGGTCACGGGCGTACCCCCGCCCGGTGGGCCGGGCGGCTAGGGACAGGAGGCATGGGCTTCCTGTTATCCTACTGCCAATCAACGGACACGGCGCGCGGAGGGTGCGCCGTGTCTGTTTTGCGTCTGACCGAAACCTCTCGACCACGACGGGCACTAACACTAGGGGTGGCCGGGAAGGTGTTCCGCTCCGGATGGGATCCGTGATGCCGCGTGGTGGGCGCCATGAACGGTGCCCCTGCGTGACCGGGCGCGGTGCATCGCGCCCCTACGTGGCGACGGCCCGGTCGAGAGTCGCGGACCCCTGTCCAGACGGTTGCCCCAACTGCGAAGGAGCAGTTCGATGCTTCTAGCCTGCGTGCTGTCGTTGCTTCCCCTTCCGCCTTCCCCCGCCCAGGGAACGGGCGACGCGCAAGCTCGGCGGAATCGGGTTCTGGCCATGATCGTAGAGTACGGCCAGGCGAACTATGACGAGCAGGCCCACCTGGTGCGCGACCACAGCGCGCAGCTGGCGATCGCGGAGGGCAGCATCGAGTACGCGGCCGCGCTGCTGGCGGCCGATCAGCAGCGGGAACGGGCGGCGGCGGTGATCGAGGCAGTCCTCGCGACGCAAGCGACGTCTCCGAAGGCCGGGCAGCCCGGCGCCTTCCCGTGGCGGCCGGGCGAGGCCCCCTCGGACGCGGCGACCGCCGAGGCCGCGCCGTGGCTCGCGCACATTCAGCAGCACTTCCGGGACAAGCTCCCGGCGGAGACGCAGACGCACCTGGCGGCCTCACTCGGGCCGGCTCTCGCGGCGGTGTCGCGACTGCCCGACGAGCGGGCCAACACGAGCGGGTACCTGAGGAAGCTGGCCGCTCAGGCCACGCTGTCAACGGCGCTGGGAACGAGCGGCCCGAAGGGGGACTGGGCCGGCGAGCTGGCGGACTGGGCGAAGCTGACCGAAGACAAGGGGATCATCGAGTTCAACAGCCCCTCGTTCTACCCGCGCGACGTGGCTGCGCTGCAGTGGATCTGGCTGGTGGCGCAGGACCCGCGGGTGAAGGGCAAGGCGGCCGAAGCGCTCGAGTACTTCTGCCGCGACGTGGCGCTGCACTACCACCCGAAGGCGGGCCGGACAGCCGGCCCCGGCGTGCGCGTGCTGGACCGAGACTACCTGGGCATGGGCGCCGGGCGGTTCCTGCTCTACGGCCTGTTCGGCCAACCTGACCTGCCGGCGGCGCCGCCGTTCGCGATGTTCGCGACGGTAGCCGGGTTCGTCCCGAACCAGGAAACGGTGCAGACGGCGGCCCAACTGGATGCTCCCCGGCTGGTCCGCACGCGAACCGTCGACCGGACGACCACCACGTATCTCCACCCGCTCTACTCACTGGGTACGATGGGTGGCCCGCTGACGCCGGGATGTGCGCCAGTGGCGCTGATCTACCCGCAGCGTGACGCGTCGAGCGGATACTGCACGATTCGGCCGGTGCCGGCGCGGATCGCGTCGGTCCAGAAGGACGGCAAGGCGCTGATCGACCTGGACTTCGACCAGATCGGGAAGGCGCCCAATCGCGTGCAGGTGCAGGTGGACGTGCACCTGGGGCCCAAGTCGTCGTTCGGCAAGGTGCTCGTCAACGAGACGGCCTACTACGACGCGGCGGAGAGGAAGGACGTGCCGTACCCGGTGGCGATCGACTCGCAGGCCTCCGTGATCACCGAGCGCGAGGGTGTCTTCACGGCGGTGACGGTCATCGCAGCGGGCCCGATCGAGCCCAAGTCCTGGGACCTGAGCGGGAAGCCCGGCATGTTGGAGTGGGTGAAGCCCCTGCCCACGGCGGAAGATGAGCTGGTGCTCCATCTGTGCGGCCGCCAGGATGACCGGCGTCAGCCCGTGCGGGACAACTACCGGGTGGCCTTCGCGATTGAGATGGCCGCGACCGACGCGTACCCGACCGTGGACGAGTTCGCGCAGGCGGTCTTCAAGGCGCGCATCCGAAAGAGCGTGAGTACGAAGCGGGTGAAGGTGGGCGAGAGAGAGGTCAACCCGCAGCGCCCCAAGGGGTTCATGGAGCCCACCGAGCGCGCGAACTACATCTACGAGGTCCGCATGGTGCAGGAGCTTCGGTACCAGAGCGGCAACGACGTGCTCGAGCTGACCGAGGATCTCCAGAAGAACCAGATCATCGCGCAGACCATCGATGGGCAGGACCTGAAGTGGGACTTCCTCTATCGGTCGCCATCGCTGAACCACATGCCGGGTGACCCGCTGGGCTCGGTTCTCCGCCCCCCACCTCCTCCGCCACCAACGCCACCTCCGCCGCCCCCGGCTCCCGAGGGGAAGTCGAAGAAGCACCCCAAGGGGAAGAAGTAGGCTCACCGGTGCGAAGTGACGGTCGAGGGGCGCCATGAATGGCGCCCCTACGTGTGCCGGGCGCCCCGGTCGCAGGTCCCCCTGCTCCCCAGGCCGAACGTCCCCCCCGGAGGCGATCCGTCATGCGTGCGATCCCGCTGTGCGTTCCGCTGCTTGTGGTCTTCCTGACAGTCGCCTGCGCGGCGCCCTCGCGCGTCGCCAAGCGGGTCATCCGCGGGGAGGCGGCGGGGATGGAGGAGAAGCTGGTCAACGGTGGATTCGAGGGGGAGGGCGACGCTGAGAGACCCGCCGCATCGTGGGGCTTCTGGGAGAAGGGGTACGCCCTCGAGCGGCAGACCACGCACGGCGGGAAGGCCGCGGCGCGGTGCTCATCGGCGGACGCCGACATCCAGTACGGCGCCGGCCAGACCGTAGTCTTCAACCAGACGCAACCTCTCCCGATCGTCGCGGGCGGCTGGAGCAAGGCGGCGGACGTGTCCGGGTCGCCCGATGGCGGCTACTCGGTGTACGTCGACCTGCTCTACACAGACGGCACGCCGCTGTGGGGGCAGATCACACCCTTCGACACCGGCACACACGACTGGCAATACCGCGAGATCGTGATCGTGCCCGAGCGGCCCGTCCGCGAGCTGAACGTCTACGGGCTGTTCCGCGGGCACACGGGAACGGTGTACTTCGACGACTTTGCGGTCAAGGTGCTGGCGCTGCCGACGGGCGCCGGGGTGTTCGACGGGGTGCCGGTGTCGGCCGGCGGGGACGCGGCCCAGTCGACGCCGGAGCGGCTGAAGATCGAGGCGGACGGCCGCAGCCTGGTCGAGGTGGACCGACAGACCGGCGCCCTGGTCGGAGACAAGACACAACTGGGGGGCTTCCTCCTGCGCGATGTGGCCGCCGGGTCGGACTTCCTGCAGCCGATCTGCCGGGTCACGGTGGAGGGGGAGACGACCCTCCGGTTAGAGGGAGCCTGCCCGGAGCTTGGGCTGGAGCTGAGGGCGTCGCTGGCGCTCGACGGCGCAATGCTGCGCGTCACGGGCGAGGCGAAGGATGTCCGGGGCGAGGACCGGGCCATCGCCGTGTACTTCGTGGTACCAGGAGACTTCACGGGCGGCGAGTTCGGCCTCGACATGCGACATCCGCTGCGGATCGACCCCGCCGGGCCGAACGGGGCGACGTTCTCCCACATGGTCTCGATCGGGGCGGGCACGAATGGAAAGATCAGCCGCTACCCCATTGCGCCGGTCACGCGAGGCGATCGAGCGCTCTGCATTGCCACGCCGCTCGATGCGCCCCGCATGTCGCGGCTGGCCTACGATGCGGCGAGCAAGGAGCTGTACGCCGCGTTCGACCTCGGCCTGAGCGCGGCGACGAAGCAGTCGCCCTCGGCGGCGACCTTCAGCCTCCTGGTCTACGGCTTCGACCCCGCGTGGGGCTTCCGAGCGGCGCTGGCCGAGTACTACCGGCACTTCCCGAGCTTCTTCACCAAGCGGGTGGAGAAGGAGGGCATCTGGATGCCCTTCACGGACATCGCGACCGTGCAGGACCCGATGGACTTTGGGTTCATGTTCAAGGAGGGGAACGACAACGTCGCCTGGGACGACGCGCACGGAATCTACAGCTTCGTGTACGTGGAGCCGATGAGCCACTGGCTCGCGCTCGTGCCGGGGATCCCGAGGACCTACGATGCATCGGTGACGGAGCTGAAGCGTGCCTCGGCGAGCGATAGCCACGCGCAGGCGACGCTACAGTCAGCCTTCCAGCGACCGGATGGCGGGTACGACCTCAGCGTGCTCGACACGCCGTGGTGCAACGGCGCACTGATCATCAACAACCCGAACCCCGCGCTGCTGTCCGATCAGCCCAACGCGATGACCCAGGCGAAGTGGCTCCTCGACGGCATAGACGGAGCTTTCCGGCAGGCATCGCGGCCGGGCGTCGGCGCCTGGCATGGGTATGCGGCGGGCTTCGAGGCGGACGACCAGGCGGCGCACTCCGGGAAATGGTCGGTCCGGTGCACGAACAAGGTGGGGGAGGAGCACGGGGCCACCCAGGCAGTGCTCCTCGGGCAGAAGGAGCCGAAGGACATCGTGGCGCGGGCATGGTCGCGGGCCGAGGGTGTGACGGGCGAGAAGAGCAACGACTACTCGCTCTATGTGGACCTGACCTACACCGATGGCACGCCGAGCTTCGGACACGTGATGCCGTTTGAGGTGGGAACACACGGGTGGGAGCAGGCCGAGGTGTTCATCCACCCCGAAAAGCCGATCCAGACGATGGCCGTGAACCTGCTGCTCCGCCGTCAGAACGCGGGGACGGCCTGGTTCGATGACGTGTTCGTCGGCGAGGCGGGGAGCGACCGGAACCTGGCGAAGGACGAGGGCTTCGAGCCGGCGGCCACGCCGGAGAAGCCGGCGGAGCTCGATGGAACGTACCTCGATTCCTTCGAGATGGCGTCGACCGACCAGAACTTCCGTCGCGATCACTGGGCTTACGACGACATGCCGCTCACGTTCAGCCTGGGATCGAGAAGGGTGTGCTCGCTCGGCATCTTCCATGCGTACGAGTTCGAGCGGGAGATCGCGCGGCGCATGCACGAGCAGGGGAAGCTGCTCTTCGCGAACGGGGTGCTGTGGGACTACTCGTTCCCGGCGCACCTACTCGACGTGTTGGGCACGGAGACGAACTGGGCGCAGGGCGGGAAGTACGTGCCCGAGCCCGATGAGATCATGAACTTCCGCCGCGCGCTCTGCTACCAGAAGCCGTACCTCCTGCTCCTGAACACGGACTACAAGGCGTTCCGGCCGGAGTGGGTTGAGCTGTACTTCAAACGGTGCGCGTTCTACGCGGTGTTCCCGAGCTTCTTCAGCCACAACGCGGCGGACGATCCGTACTGGCAGAACCCGGCGCTCTACAACCGCGACCGGCCGCTGTTCCGGAAGTACATCCCGCTGATCGCCACGCTGAGCGCAGCCGGCTGGGAGCCGGTCACCGGCGCGCGGGTGGAGGGCAAGGGGAAGGTCTACGTCGAGCGCTATGGGAGCGACCTGGCAAAGGGCGTGTATCTCACGCTGCTCAACGACGGCGACCAGGCGGCGGAGTACACCGTGAGGATCGAGGCCGTGCCGCCGCTCGCATCGGTGGCGAAGGCTCACGACCTGCTGACGGGCCAGGACCTGGCGGTCACCAAGGCGCGGGAGCAGCTCATCATCAGGGGCGCGCTGGAGCCGCAGGGCGTGAGGGTTCTGAGGGTGTCGTAGGGGCCCACGTGGAGAAACGTGTCAGAGCCGCAGCGGAAATGGGACTGTACCGTTTTGCCGGCCGCATCGGCAAAACGGGACAGTACCATTTCCCGGCGGCCGACCCGCCTAGCCTAGGGCGTATGGTCTGACACCATTCTCCCGGGGCGGAGGTGGTCGTATAGCTCGCCCTTGCGCACGCCGAGGTGCGAGGCGACGACGCGCGCGACCTGGGAGGGGGGGAGGCCAAGGTCGACCAGCGCCGCGGCTAGCCCATGGGCCGTTCTGGTCGCATTCGAGGGCGGGCCGACCTCGCTCGTGCCGGCGATCACCAGCGTGACCTCGCCCTTGGGTTCGGCGGCGGCGAAGTGATCCGCCGCCTCCCTCGCTGAGCCCACGAACGTCTCCTCATGGACCTTGGTCATCTCCCGCACGATGGCGACGGGTCGGTGCTCGCCGAGCACCTCCACGATGTCGCGCAAGGCGCGGCGCAGGCGGTGCGGCGCCTCGAAGGCGACCGCGGCGCGGAAGGCGTGGGTGAGGTCCGCCAGTGCGCGGCGGCGGTCGGCATCCCGCGACGGCAGGTAGCCGACGAAGGTGAAGCCCTCACCCGGGAAGGCGGCGGCGACGAACGCGGTCACCGCGGCGCTGGGGCCGGGGACGATCTCGACCGCGAGGCCACGGTCGCGGGCCATGGCGAGGATCTCGCGGCCGGGATCGGACACGCCCGGGAGGCCGGAATCGGTCACCAGGGCGACGTGCCGCCCCTGGGCCACGGCGTCGAGGAGAGGTGGCGCGGTGAGAGGGATGTTGTGGGCGTGGTAGGCGCGGAGGGGAGTGTGGATGTCGTAGTGAGCGAGGAGCTTACGTGTGCGGCGGGTGTCCTCGGCGGCGATGAGGTCGGCCTCGCGGAGGGTTCGCAACGCACGGAGAGTGATGTCCTCGAGGTTGCCGATAGGCGTGGCGACGATGAAGAGACGACCCGCTTCAGCCATCGCTGCCACGCCCCACAGAACCAGCCGCTTCGGGTGACGGTTGCTGGAGGAGAAACGGTGTCAGACGCAGTTGCAGAATGCGGTGGGCCGTTTGGGACTGTCCCGATTTGCCGCCGCCGTCTAGCGGCAAATGGAACTGTCCCCCGTTTGTGGTGGCATTCTGCAACGGCCTCGTTAGACACGATTCCTGACGTCTGAAGCCGTGTCTGACACGCCTTTCCCTACGGTACGGTGAACGTGCCGCCGGGCATCGCCATGCCGCCGGCCGGTCCCTGCTCGGCCTGGGCCTTCTTGAGGCGCGCGAGCCAGTCGGTCTCCTGCTTGGCGAGGTCCTTGCGGCCCAGCTTGGTGTACACGCCCTCGAGTCGCTGGTGCATGAACTGATTCTCCGCCTCGACGGGCGCGGTGAGGTCGGAGGCCTTCTTGTAATACTCGATGGCCGGGGCGGTCTGTTTCCTCTTCTCGAGTAGCTCGCCGATGGCGGACATGAGCTCGGCCGAGCGGTCCGCCCCGGGCACCTTCTCCGCCTGCTGCATGAGCTTGAGGGCCTGGTCGTCGTTCCCCTTGCGCCTCCAGAGCTGCGCCAGCTCCCACATGGCCCCGGCATTGTTGGCGTCTTGCTGGACGGCGAGGTCGAGGAGGGAGATGGCCTTCTGCTCGTCGCCACCCTCATCGAGCAGCCGGTAGGCCTGTAGCTCCGGGTCCTTGACCTCGATCTGGGCAGTGTCCTTGAGCCGTGCCCGGAAGTCCTGCCAGGAGCGGTACTTCTGCTCCTGGACGTACTGGCTGCGCAGCATGTCCTTGTTCTTGTCGAAGTCCTTGGGAAGCTTCAGCTCGCGCTTCTCGACCTTCAGGAGGTGGTAGCCGAACTTGGTCTTGATGGGTTCGCTGACCTGGCCGACAGGGAGCGCAAAGGCGGCCTGGTCGAACTCCGGCACCATGCGGCCGCGCCGGAAGGAGCCGAGGTCGCCGCCGTTCAAGGCGGAGCCGGGGTCGCCGGAGTTCTCGCGGGCGAGCTTGGCGAAGTCGGCGCCGGCGAGGAGCTGCTTGCGGAGGTCGTCGGCCTCCTTCTTGGCCTCACCATCCCAGTTGCGGCCGGCCAGGGCCTGCTTTTCCGCCGGGATGGCGTCGAGCCGCTTCTGGATGGCGGGGTCGGGTGTCTTCTTGGCCTTCTTCGCCTTGCCGAGGTCGGCCTCCAGCTCCGCCTTCTCCTCGTCGAGCTTGCTCTCCGCCTTGCTCTTGAGGTCCTTGGGGTCGATGAGGATGTGGCGCGCCTTGGCCTCGACGTAGCTGTCGCGCAACTGCTGGTCGTTGGGCTGCTGGACCTGGTCCTCGACCCTCTTCTGCAGCTTCTCCTGGGCGATCTGGGAGCGGAAGTACTCCAGGTCGCCAAACTCCTCTCTGGCGAGCTTCTGCTTGTACTCCTCGAGGGTCATGCCCTCTTTCTCGAGCCGCTTGGCGAGGGGGACGCGCTCCTGGATCAGGGGCGCGAGCATCTGGTCCACTGCCTGGGTCCGCTTCTGCTCGAGCTCCTTGCGGGAGACCTGGATCTTCGCCTGGCGCTCGGCTTGGTCCATGAGGATGTTGTCGATCGCGCTCTCGAGCCAGCGGCTGACAACCATGGGGTGCATGTCGACGGGCAGGCCACCCTCGTGAGAGAGGCGGTAGAGGTAGCCGTCGAGCGCTTCCCGGGGAATCCCCTGGCCGTTGACGACCGCGACTACCTTGGACACCTTGCGCTTCGGCCCGCTGAAGCCGGTCGTGTTCCGTCCGTGGTAGGACGAGAACGAGAAGGCGCCGCCGATCAGGAAGACGATGACGAAGAAGTAGAAGATCGGCTTGATGGCATGCCGCATACGGTACTTCAGTTGCACGAAGCCCATGGTCTACCAGTCTCCCCAAGAGCCTATCCTGAAACCCGTGGCGCAGCCCTCCAGGGCTGCGGACGTTCCGGTTTCAGGATACGCTCTAAGTCATCGTCCGAGTGGCCCGTCGCGCAGCGACGGGCCTACGCGGCCGTGTGGTCTGCAACGAACTGCGAGAAGCGCTGCTTAAAGCACTCGGTATCGAACTGCCGGGCGCGCTCCCGGCAGCGGGTCTTGTCGAAGCTCATTCCCTCGAACCGGCGTACGGCGTCGATCAGGCCTGCGACGGTCTGTTCGCGGAAGAAGACGCCCGTCTCGTCTTCCAGCACGGTCCCCACCGCGCCGCCGGCTCCGTAGGCGATGACCGGGCGGCCCGCGCTCATGGCCTCCACCGGGGCGATGCCGAAGTCCTCCTCCTGCGGCATGACGAACGCCCGACACCGGGCGTACAGTCGCCGCACCTCTTCCTCCGGCACCTTGCCCACCAGGCGAACGTTCGACCCGGCGAGCCGCTCGAGGTCCGCTCGGCGTGGGCCGTCGCCAACGACAACCAAGGGACGCCCCAGCTCGTTGAAGGCCTCGATGGCCACATCGACCGACTTGTACGGCGTGAGTGCGGCCACGATGAGGTAGTAGTCCTCGTCCACGTCCTCCGGCACGAAGCCGGCTGTGTCAACCGGCGGCGGAATGACTTCCGCGTGACGGTCCCAGTACTTTCGAATGCGCTCGCGCACCGCCTCCGAGTTGGCAACGTAGTGCGTGGGCCGCTGGGCGGTCCGCCGGTCCCACACCCGGAGGCGAGGGATGAGCTTCCTCGCTGCCCACTTCGCCGCCCCGCCGGCTCTGAGGGTGGCGATGTACTCCTCGGACCAGTGCCAGAGGAAACGGGCCGGCGAATGGCAGTAGCAGACATGTGTTGCGCCCGGGCGGGTGCGCACGCTCTTGACCCAGGCGCTCGAGCTTGAGATGACGAGGTCGTAGTGGGCGAGAGGCAACCGCTCTACGGCCCACGGCATCAGCGCGAACAGCTTCTGGTAGTGCCGAACCCCGCCGGGGATGCGCTGCAGGAGCGAGGTGCGGACGTCCCACCCTGCGCACTGCTCCCCCATGGCCTGCGGGTCATGCACGAGCGTGTAGACCGGCGCCTCCGGCCAAAGCTCGTGCAGCACCGAAAGCACCCTCTCCGCGCCGCGGATGCCCTGGACGAGATAGTCGTGGGCCAGGGCTACCCGCACGCATCCGGCCTCCCGCTGAAGAGGGGCACCTTCATCGAGCAGAATCGGCCGCACATCGAGCAGGCCTGGTGCTCAGGGGTGCCGGCCGCCTCCCGGGCTGCCCTGACCTTCTCCGGGTTCAGGGCCAGGGCGGCCATCTGGTCCCAGTCGAGCGCCTTGCGCGCGGCGGACATGCGGCGGTCCCAATCCGCCGCGCCCGGGACGCCCTTGACGAGGTCGGCTGCGTGGGCAGCGATGCGGCTCGCGATGACGCCGTCCATGATGTCCTGCTCGGTGGGCAGAGCAAGGTGCTCGGCGGGCGTGACGTCACACAGGAAATCGGCCCCGGCCGCGGCGCAGAGGGCGCCGCCGATGGCGCCGGTGATGTGGTCGTAGCCGGGGGCGATGTCAGTCACCAGCGGCCCGAGGACGTAGAAGGGGGCGTCGTGGCAGAGCCGCTTCTGAAGGATGACGTTGGCGGCGATCTGGTCGAGCGGCATGTGGCCGGGTCCTTCGACGAAGGCCGGCACACCCGCCTCGCGGGCGCGATCGACCAGTTCGCCGATGATGATCGTCTCAGCCACCTGGGCGCGGTCGCTGGCATCCGCCCCGGCGCCGGGCCGGAGGCCGTCCCCGATGCTGATGGCGACCCCATGGCGGCGGAGGATGTCGAGAACCTCGTCGTAGCGCTCGTAGAGAGGGTTCTCCCCGCCGGTGAGTTCGACCCAGTGGGCGATGATGCTCCCGCCGCGGCTGACGATGCCGGTCGTCCGGCCCTCGCGCCAGAGGCGTTCCAGGGACATCTTGGTCACGCCGCAGTGGAGGGTGACGAAGTCGACGCCATCGGCGCAGTGGCGCTCGACGGCCTCCAGGAAGAAGCTGGCTGGCGTCTCGGCGATGGAACCGAAGCGATCCGGGGCCTCGACGGTGACCTCGTAAAGGGGCACGGTGCCGAGGGGGACGTCGCAGGCCTCGCGGATGGCGCCGCGGATCTCGTGCAGATCGCCACCGAGGCTGAGGTCCATCACGCTGTCGGTGCCCGCGTCGATGGCGACGCGCAGCTTGCGCAGCTCGGTCTCGAGGCAGGAGGCGTCGGGTGAGGTGCCGAGGTTGGTGTTGACCTTGGTCCGCAGACCCTTGCCGATGCCCATGGGCCGCGAGCGGCCGCTGCCGCCGGTGATGACGACACTGCCGTCGCGGACGCGCTCGGCGAGGAGAGACGGGTCAACCTGCTCCTCGGCAGCGATCTGCTCGATGGCCGCCGAATCGAGAGGTTGATGTCTGCTGGTCGAGGTGTCTTGCATGATGCCGGGTTCCGCGCACCACAAAAGGCCCCGACCGGCGAGTCCGGCCGCGGGCCCTGGGCGGCACGTCAGGTAGCGAGGCATGAGTATAGCCCATTCCGCGGCCGGATGCAACTGAGTCGTGAGGGGGATCGCCGGGGTGGGAATCCTCGCTGTCGGTAGTGGTCAGCGGGCCGCGTACGGGCCCCACGCGACCCGCCAGAGCAAGATCTTGCCCTCTCGGTCGCCGGCAGCGAGGAAGTCGCCCCTCCGCGAGCATGTGAAGGCGGTGATGTTCCGCAGGTCGACCGACCAGGCACAGTCCATCCGCGCAGGAAGGTCGGCCACCATCCCGATGACACCCGTTTCGCGAGTGGCCGCGTACAGAACCGCGCCCCCTGCGGGCGAGTAAGCGAAGAAGGGGTCGTCGCCGAGGTGCTCCCGCCAGTTCTCCTGACGGAGCATCCCCCGAGTAGCCGGGTCCCAGATGCGGAGGGCGCCGTCGGAAGCGGCGGAGGCGATCCGGGTTCCGTCGGGGGAGAACCCGACCCAGAACCCGCTGTCCCTGTGACCGACGAGCTCGGCCTGCTGAGCCAACCCAGGCACCGACCACACCCGAACGATCCCACTCTCGCCGATGGTGGCCACCTGGGTCCCATCGGGGCCGAAGGCCAGGAAGTTAACGCTCGGGTGGTCGTCCGGTATCCGTTCGGCGCGTGTCTCAGCCACTAGCGCGCCGGAGTCGGTGTTCCAGAGCTTGAGCCTGCCGTCGGACGAGCCCGTAGCCACAAGCCCACCGGCTGGCGCGTAGTCGAAGGCCGACACGCAGGCAAGTCCGTGCAGGATCGAAACCGTGAGCGGAAGGTGCTGCGGGTTGTCGACTTCGACCGTCAGCCGCAGGTTCATGTCGGGCCGGTGGAAGAAGTGCAAGTAGCCGCCGAGGAGCCACACACCCGGGTTAATGGACAGACCGTCCTGGGCTTCGACGATGACGTGCGAGTTGGACAGGCACGGGTTGTGGACGATCGCCAGCTCGGAGGCGTCGGGGGCGAACACGGCGCCCGTGTCTCCGGGCCATCCCTTGGGCCGACCAGGCACCGCCGTCAGGCGCCACCTGCCTTTCGCCCACGCATCCGTGGCAAGCGGACAGAACGGCCAGACCAGGTCGCCGAGGCTCGTCCTCAGTAGCTCGGGGTAACTCCAGCCCCACAGGGGGGCGCCGGCGGTCGTGTCGAAGACAGTGACCTCATCGCATCGGTTCGTGGAGGCGAGGTGCCGGGCATCAGGTGAGAAGGAGAGGAAGCGACAGCCGCCGGGGTCTCTCAGACGCCCGGACGGTAGCTGGAACGGCGGCGGATGGTGGTAGGAGGCATCGGGGAACTGGGGGGCTGGCGTTACGGGAAGTACCCCGGCCGTCTGCGCGGTGGCTGCCGAGGCCCACAGCACCAGGAGCACCGCGACCAGTGCGGACGTCGTCCGTCCCCAGCGACTCGTCTCGTGCATCCCACTCACCCCCAAGCCCGCCCGGAGCACCAGCCCCACGACACGGGGGGGTGCTTGTAGCGGACGGCATTGCCCGGCGAGACACCCGTCCCACGCGGCAACTGCCTACCCGAAGTCTAGATTCGCCGCGTGTGGTCCGATTCCTCCTACCGTCGGTAGTTGTTTGACAGCTCTGTGCGGTGCGGGTACAATCGGCGAGAGGTGAGCCGGTTGACGAAAGCCCACGACGGCCCGGAGGCCATCATCCACGTTGACGGTGCGAGCAGGGGCAACCCGGGAGCCGCCGGGGCCGGGGTGGTCATCCGCACCGTCTGGGGGGACGTGGTGCAGGAGCTCTCGGTACCCATCACCCATGCGACGAACAACGTGGCGGAGTACCGGGGCTTGCTTGAGGGCCTGCGAGCAGCCAGCGCGTTGGGTCTGACGCGTATCGAGGTCCGGACGGACAGCGAGCTGCTCTTCCGGCAGTTGAAGGGCATCTACCGGGTGAAGAACCCCAGACTACGTGAGCTGTACGCGGAGGCAGTGGGGCTGATCCAGCGCTTCGAGAAGTGCAGCCTGCGGCAGGTCCGCCGCGAGGAGAACGCGCACGCCGACCGGCTGGCCTCGGCCGCTGCAGCGCAGGCCGCCAGGACCGGCAAGCGACCACCACCACAGGGACGGCTGGACGTTTGAGCGCGACTGACCTTCCATACGACTGTGACTGGATGATCGACGGTACGCTGTGCGCGATGTCCTGGCCGACGGAGTGGCGACTCCGGGTGCTGAAGGACAGCGGCTTCACGGCGATCGTCTCTGTGGCGAGTGAGGACGCATCGCCCATTCGCGAGGCCTGTCAGTTGCTGGGGTTGAGGTGGTTGCGGTACTCGGTGCCGGACATGACGCCACCCCGGCTGGACCAGGTGCGGGACTTCGTGGCGGAGGTGGAGGCGGAGCTAGGGGGCGGGGGGAAGGCGGCAGTGCATTGTGTGGGTGGGGTGGGGCGAACGGGCACGATGATCGCCTGCTATCTCGTCTCCCTCGGTCGCCGGCCGACGGAGGCCATCGCCGAGGTGAGGCGCCGGCGACCGGGCTCGATCCAGACGGACGATCAGGAACTGTGCGTTTTTCGGTACTACGCCTGGCTGCAGGATCCGGGGGAGTCGTTCCTCGAGCGGGGTGGTTGAGACGTTGCTCTTCATCCAGGCTCTCCTGACGGGTCGTGCGTCGCTGGCGCAGGCGAGCGACCGTGAGCTGGTCGCGCGGACGGCGCGAGGCGATGGCGCGGCCCTGGAGATCCTGCATAAGCGCTACTATGCGAAACTGTACAAGCTGGCGCTCGTCAAGGTAGGAAACGAGGACGATGCGCACGACATCGCCTCGGAGGCGTTTCTGCGCGCCGTCCAGAACGTGCTCAAGCTCGATCCGCTGTCCAGCGCGAGCCTCTACCCGTGGTTGCACACGGTTGTGCAGAACCTGGCGGTCGACCACTACCGGCGGATGGGGCAGGTGGAGGCGGTCTCAGATACGCCCGACTCGGGGGACCTGCTCAGCGTCTTCGAACGCATCGAAGACCCGGGCCCACTGCCGGAGGACATTGTCGCGCGGAAGCAAGTGCAGGCCGCGGTCCGGCAGGCGTTGGCTGCCCTCCCGGAGATCCAGGCGCAGGCGGTGTTCTACCGCTTCATCGGCGAGATGTCCCTGGCAGAGATCGGGGAGCAGTTGGGCAAGTCGGAGGGGGCAGTGAAGTCGCTCCTCCACCGCGGGATGCTGCACCTGCGGGGGCGCGTTCGGGAGATGGCCGAGCCGCGGCGACGAACTACGAAGGGTGACACCGGCAAAGATGTCCACGGAGATACTCTCACAGTACGTCGATGAGCTTCTGGCGGGGCGGGAACGCCCCCTCCAGGAGTATCTGCTGAAGCACCCGGACAAGCGTGAGGAGCTGCTGCCGCTCCTGGTAGGGGCGCTCGCGGTGCATCGCACGCTGAGGGGGGCGGAGCCGAAGGCGTCGCGGGAGGAGGCCTCGCGGCGACGCGCGGTGGAGGAGCTGGCCAAGGTGATGGCCGAGCGGGATGACCTGACCCGGAAGGGCGCTCTGACACGGCTCGTGGAGCGCCTGAAGCGGGCACTGGGCGGCGGGGGGTAACGTGAGCTCGGCGGAGGCCCGGAGCGCGGTCCGGCAGGCCCTGACCCCGGAAGCGGTGGCGAAGCTCGGGACGATGGAGCTGCGGGCGCGGGCGATCGTCGAGGGGCATCTCTCAGGCCAGCACGCGAGCACGCACCGCGGGGCGAGCGTGGAGTTCGTCGACCATCGGGAGTATGCACCGGGAGACGAACCGCGGCACATCGACTGGAAGCTGTACGGCCGGACCGACCGGCTGTTCGTGAAGGAGTACGAAGCCGAGACGAACCTCAGTCTTCACTTGCTGGTGGACGTGAGCCGCTCGATGGATTTCGCCTCGGGCGGGGTCACCAAACTCCGGCATGCGACGTTCCTCGCCGCGGCCTTGGCCTACATCGCGACGCGACAACGCGACGCAGTGGGGCTGTTCCTGTTCGACCACGCCGTACGCCAGGCACTGCCGGCGATGACCAAGCCGGCGCACCTGGCCCGCCTGTTCGAGGCCCTGGAGGCGGCCGCGGGGGGCGAGGACACGCGTCTGACCTCGGCGCTCGAGGAGATCGCCCAGCACATCCCGCGGCGGGCGCTCGTCGTGTTGCTCTCCGACCTGCTCGACGACCCGGCGGCTGTGCTGCGGAGCCTGGGATACTTCCGGCACCGCGGGCACGACCTGATTGTCCTGCACACACTGGACCCGGCGGAGCTGAACCTCGACTACCGCGGCACCGTCGCCTTCGAGGACCTGGAGAGCGCGGAGCGCCTCAGCGTGGAGGTGTCGGACGTCCGGGCCGGGTACCTGGCGGAACTGCGGCGGTTCCTCGCGGCGTATCGTCATGGCTGTCGGGACCGCTCGATCGACTACGCCCTCATGGACACCAGCGCGCCCTTCGATGTGGCCATCTCCGCGTACCTGGCTCATCGGCGAGGCGTCGTGGCCAAACGGCGTGTGGGTGGGCGGTAGGACACGGCCGGGGCGACTGGGGTCACTTCCCAACAAGTCCCCTTCGGCGGGGAACTAATCTGCCTGGGTGGGCGATTCTCTGGGTGAGACAGGACGGAATCGGCCTGGCGAGGTCTGCCCCGCCATCAGGTAAGGGAGTGGGTGAGGATGCGTAGATTGGCGCTTGTCAGCGTTCTCGTTGTGTTGGTCTTGGGGGCAACGGCCGCCCTCGCGCAAGGGCCTACGGTGACGACACCGAAGAACGGCGACCGCATCGGCCCGGCGATCGATGTCGAAGGCAACCTGGGTCACAAGGGCCTGATCGTCATCATCACCGACGTGTGGCGCGGAGACACGCACGAGAAAGTCGCGACCATCCCGGGGATCAGGCACTACACGGAGGAGGACGGCAGCTTCGCCTTCCACGTGGCAACCCCGCGCAACATGCGGGGAGACAAGGCTCCTCTGACGTACAAGGTGCGCGTCTTCGAGCTCAAGGGTCCGAAGAACCCCGGCCCGGAGACCGTGATCACGTGCCATGCGGCGGACCAGTAAGCTGCCGCCCAGCGCAGTGCGAAGAGCGCGAACGGGAGGGGCGCTGCCCCTCCCGTTCGTCGTCGGTGGTGGGCGACCCGGTCACTCCCGCGGCGGCACGAGTCTCCCCTCGCCAAAGACGAGCATCCCATAGGCCTTCTGCACGCGGTCCCAGTGCTCCTCGCGGTCGAGGGCCCAGTGGCGACCGATGACCGACACGACGCGCCCGACACCCAGCCGCTCGCACTCGGCTTCGACATCGCCGATGTACGCCGCGCCCGCCTCCGGCCGCTCCCCGCGTCTTCCCAACATGCCGTGGACGTACACCTCGGGCACACCGCGCCTCCGGCAGAGCTCCAGCAACTGGTAGAGGTAGTCGATGGACCCGTGGGAGGAGTAGAAGGAGATGATGCCGAGGAGGTGGAGTCTGGTTCCGTCGCGCTTCGCCCCCTCGGCGGCCCAGACGAACGCCTCATTGGTGAGGTACGAGCCGTCTGCGATGGCCTCAGCGATCCGGAGTCGGTCCGAGGGCACCACCCGGCCGGCGCCGAGGTGAAGGTGCCCGGCTTCCGAGTTGCCGACGGTGCCCAGGGGCATGCCGACCGCCTCGCCCGCAGCGGCGAGAGTCGTCGAGGGGTTGTCACGCAGGAGGGCATCCAGGTGGGGGGTGCTCGCCTGAGAGACGAGGTTGCCCGGCCCGGGCGGTTGGATTGCCCAGCCATCCACGATCAGCAGGAGGACCCGTCTCCGGGCGTCGTCGGGCAGGCCCGGCAGGAGGGCGCGGCCGGTCATCGCCGAGGGCTTCTCCAGGCCGAGGAGGGCGAGGGCAGTCGGCGCCACATCGGTCAGCGCGCCGCCGTCGGGGAGAGGCCCGGGCGCACCCGCAATCGCCAAGGGAACGGGGCTGTCGGTGTGTCCGGTGTCGATGGCGCCCTCGGGATAGAGCCACTTCTCGACCGTGCCGTGGTCCGCCGTGACGAGCGCCACCACGCCCTCACCGCGCGCAGCCTGAACGACCCGCCCGACCTGCTCATCGACAGCCTCGAGGGCCTTCAGAATGGCCGCCCGGTTCTCGATGTGCCCCACGACATCGATGTTGGCGAAGTTGGCGATGATGAGATCGACGGAGGGGTCCCGGAGCTTGGCGATGGTGGCGTCGGCGACCTCGCGTACGCTCATCTCGGGGCGGGCGTCGAAGTGCTGGACATCGCGGGCGGACTCGATGACGATCCGCTCCTCGGTCGCGAACGCCTCCGCGCGCTTCCCATTGAGGAAGTAGTTGACGTGGATCGCCTTCTCCGACTCGACGATCTTCGCGATCCGGAGACCGTGGGCCGAGGCGACCCCGCAGAGGGTATCCTGCAGCCTCTCGAGCGGAGGGAAGGCGACTCTAGCCGGCAGGCGAGGGCTGTACTCGATCATGGTCGCCAGGTTCAGGCCGAACCCGCCGTGGGGGGTGAACTCGGCGAAGTCCGGCTCGGTGAGGGCGCGGCAGATCTCGACCTCGCGCTCGCCGCGGATGTTGTACAGGATGACATAGTCGCCCGGCGCCATGCGGCCGAGGGGTCGGCCATCAGGCCTGGCGAGGACGAGTGGGAGCATGGCCTCGTCCTCCTCGCCGCGGGCGTAGGCCTCTCGAACGGCGTGGCACATGGCGTACGGCGGGTGGTCGGTCATCTGTGGGTTGGCGGACCTCCTGGCTCGGGCGGAGCGGGGCGACCCGGTGAGTCGCCCCAGGTTGTGGGCCCTTGGCCGCCGACGAACGCAGCCCATCCCATTCGCCGGCGCCCCTTCCCAGACCTTGGGCGGCGGCCTATACTACCCAGGGTGATGGCGCAGTGCACGTCTGCATCGTCGGGCCGGGCGCGCTTGGGTGTCTGCACGCCGCGCTGTTGGCGCGGGCGGGGGTGGCTGTCAGCTTGCTCGACCACCGGCCGGAGCGCGCGCGGCTGATCGATGAACAGGGGGTGATCGTGGAGGAGGGGGGCGCGGTGGAGGTCGTGCGAGTGAGGTGCACTGCTGACGCGGCTGAGCTGCCGGCGGCTGACCTGGCCATCTTGTGCGTGAAGACATTCCAGACGGCCGAGGCGGCGGGGCGGGCCGCGCCGCTGATCGGGGCGGACACGGTTCTTCTGCGGCTGCAGAACGGGCTGGCGGGCCCCGACTGCCTGCGCGAGGTCGCGCCCGCCGAACGGATCGTCCTGGGCACGTCAGGGCAGGGCGCCAACACGGTGGGATGGGGGCACATCCGACACGCGGGCACGGGGCCGACGCGGGTGGGGTCGCTGGTTCCGGAGGGGATGGCCGCAGCGGAGCAGGCGGCGGCGGTTCTGCGCCAGGCGCTGGATGACGTCGAGGCGGTCGAGGACGTGCGGGTGGCACTGTGGCAGAAGCTGCTGGTCAACGCGGCCGTCAATCCGTTGACGGCGATCACGGGGCTGCGCAACGGCCAACTGCTCGAGATACCCCTCCTGCGGGCGGCGCTGCGGGACATCGCCGGGGAAGCGGAGCAAATGGCGCTGGCCCGCGGGATGCCGCTCGTCGCGGGCCGCGCGGGGCTGATCGCGGAGGATGCGTGCCGGCTCACCGCAGCGAACCGGTCGTCGATGCTGCAGGATGTGCAGGCGGGACGGCGGACGGAGATCGAGGACATCTCCGGCGCCGTCGCGCGCGAGGGCGAGGAGGCCGGGATCAACGCGCCGCTGAGCCGCGTTCTCACGTGGCTCGTTACAGAGGTCCTGCGCAACGAGGTGACGAAACCGCGCGGGTCGTGTTAGCCCTGGTGCCTCGTTTGGCGCTGTCAGCCCTGGGGGCAAGCGTGGCTCGGATATGCAGGGAGGCCGGCATGATCGTCATCGGTGAGCTGATCAACGGAACCCGGAAGGCCGTGGCAGCCGCGATCGCACAACGCGATGCGGAGTTCATCGGAGATCTGGCGAGCCGGCAGGAGGCCGCCGGCGCGGCCTTCATCGACTGCAACGCCGGAACGCCGGCCGACCGCGAGCCGGAGGACATGGTGTGGCTGGTGCGGACGATCCAGGAGGTCACCGAGTTGCCCCTGGCGGTGGATACTCCTAACGCGAAGGCGGCGGAGGCCGGTCTCGACGCCTACGCGGGCAGTGCAACGCCGATGCTGAACTCGGTGACGCTCGAGAAGGACCCGGTGGCGAACATCCTGCCGATCGCCGCCGAGCGGAAGACGAACCTGGTCTGCCTGGCGATGGACGACCGCGGAGTGCCGTGCCTGCCCGGTCAGCGGGAGGACAATGCGAAGAGGCTGATCGACACGTGCGTGAGTGCCGGCCTGCCGCCCTCGAACTTGTACGTGGACCCCGTGGTCACCATGCAGGCGCACGACACGAACTCGGGACCGAGCATCCTCCACGCGATCGCGGCGATCAATGAGTTCGCGCCGGAGGTTCACATCACGTCGGGGCTCTCGAACATCTCGTTCGGCCTACCGAACCGGAAACTGCTCAATCGGGTGTTCCTGGCGCTGTGCATGGGCCGAGGCCTGGACTCGGCGATCCTCGACCCGACCGACGAGCAGTTGATGGCGGTGTGCATCACGGCCGAGGCGCTGCTCGGGCGCGACGAGTGGTGCATGAACTACATCACGGCGGGGCGAGCAGGGAAGTTGGGGGAGTAGGGCATCGCACGTTGTGGCGGGGGGCTGAGCAGGCTTCCGCGGTGATCGCCAACGGCGTTGTCGGTCGGAGGACCGACCGACCTACGCGAACGGCGAGGCGCTGAGGTGGACGGCGCCATCCCAGTCTGGGTTGTCGGCTGATGAAGGTTGTCTTCTCTGACATTGACAACACCCTCATGTTCGACCTGCACGTGGCGCCGGAGACCCTTCGGCTGGTGGAGGAGGTGCGGCTACGGGCTCCGTTCGCGCTGGTCACGGCGCGGTCGTTCAACAGCGTGTCGCAGATCCCGCCGATCCCACACGACCACCTGATTGTGGAGAATGGGTGCGTCATCCATGAGGGTGACCGGATCGACGAGGCATGGGACGAGCGCATCCGCCCGTACCTGCCGCTCATCGAACGGGAGAAGGAGCGGCTGGGGCTGAGAACGCGCTTCAAGACGCGGATGCTGTCAATCGGCATGGGCGACAACGACCTCACCGAGGAGGACGCGCTTCGCATCGAACGGGAGCTGCCGCCAGAACTGGTGATGCGTCGGAGCACCAACGAGCGCGGGCGGTTCCTGGAGATCTACCCCGCCGTGGCGGGAAAGGCCGCAGCGGTGCAGTACGTGGGGGCGAAGCTGGGCGCGAGCATCGAGGAGACGTGCGCCCTCGGAGATGACTTGGTGGACCTGGAGATGTTGGGTGTGTGCGGGTTCCCGGTGTCGTATGAGGGCGCGCGCGAGCCGGTGCGGGAGGTCGTCCGGCGGAGGAATGGCTACCTGGCGCCGGGCACGGGGCACGCAGCAACGGCCGCGATGTTGGGTGAGGTTCTGAGGTGGTTGGCGGACTGACCGACCGCCCTCGCGGCTGCCGGCCCTACTTCCACACGACCTTCCCCTGGTACATCGAGACGACGATGAGGTGGTAGGGAGCGCGGGCCTTCGCGTCCTCCGTGCCACGCTCGACGCGGACATGGAGGCCCTGGGCGTCCTGCCAGACGTCGGCGATTCGGATCGTCCGGCCGCCGAGGCCCTCACCACCGAAGGCGGCCAGGACCATGTCGCGGGTGAAGTCCACCTTGGGAGGCTCGGGGCGACCCTCGGTGGCCGCGACGAGAGCCCACACGCGCTTCCACTCCTCCTCGGTGCGGATGACGAGAGCCTTCCGCTCGTGCTCGTCGCAGGTTCCGCCGCGCCACTCACTCCGCATCAGGTACGGCTGATCGCTGAAGCGGACCCCCTGCCGCGCGAGTTGCTGTTGCACCTGCTTGGTGAGCAAGTAGTCGAGGTTGTTGGTGGCAGCGACGATGGTCGCGCTCGAGGTCGGCGCAGTTGCGGGAGGCGGCTCGCTCGGCTCCCTGGGCCGTGAGGAGCCGGTCTCGGCCATGGGCCCGCCGGGCCCGCCAGGGCGCTCGCCACTGCCCCAACCCATGCCCGGGGCATCCGTGGGCCCGGGCTTGCCCCGCGCGCCGGCCGAGCCGTGGGCACCCGCCGCGAGGTCGCCCTCGCGCGCCGGCTTCGTCAGGCCCCGACCAGCCAGCATGTCGGCGCCTTCGCGCCATTCGCCGGAGCCAACGCCGTCGGCCAGCGCGTAGAACCTGGTGCCCGCCGAGACGACCCTCTCCGTGGTGCCGTCGGCCTTCGCGTACTGCCGCATGTAGGTCAACTCATCGGCGGTCCCACCGGTGAGGTTCGCGACCTGCTGGAAGACCCTGCGGTCGGGTTCGCACAGGCCACTGCAGGCGATGGTGTTGATGGTGATGGCCCTGCGCTCCGCCTGCGCGCAGACGTCCTCGTACTTGCAGTCGCGCTCGTAGTCGAGGTGAGGAGGGGCGTCGGCGATCCAGAACAGCAAGCGACCGGCTCCCTCGGAGAGGTCCCAGTTCATCTCATTCACCGCGACGTGCAGCGCCTCGTTCACGCTCTCAGGGTAGTCGCCGCCGCCGTTGGCGACGATGCTGTTGATGTCCGCAACGACCTGGTCGATGTCACGGGTCAGGTCGTAGCGCTTGGTGACATACTCATCGCCACGGTCGCGGTAGATCACCAGCCCGAAGCGCACGTCGGGGGTGGGCTTGCCCGCGGCCACGACGGCGACCATCTCGCGCATCTTCTGCCTGACGACGTCGATCTCGTCGGCCATGCTGCCGGTCGTGTCGACGCAGAAGACGACGTCAAGCCGAGGCGCGGAGGAGGCCTCGGCTGTCGCCTGCTCGTCTGCCGTGGCGGTGACCGTGAAGGCCAGGCCGACCAAGCCGAGGCAGAGGAGGCAGGGGAGGAAGGTGGTGCGGGTCGTCATGGGGTCTCTCCGATCGGGCCTCTCAGCGCACCCGAGGCGGGTACAACGGGCTTCGTCTTCTCTAACGCCCGAAGGGAGGACAGGGTTGACTCGTCGGAGGAAGGCGCGACGCTGCGAGGAATCTGCCTGCATGGCGGCCCGGCCCAGGGACGTCCGGTGCGCCGAGCATCGTTGCGCTGTCTGACACGCATGACCGAACCCTCCTCGCCAGGGTCAACCGTAGTCCAGACCAGACAGGCGCCGGCGCCTCGGGGTGTCACGACGCGCGCCATCGCCATCGGGCTGCTGCTCATTCCACTCAACGCCTACTGGCTGATGGTGGCGGAGCTACGCTGGTACCAGGTCCTCACGCTCAACCCGCTGTTCGTCACGCCGGTGTTCTTCCTCCTCGTCGGGCTGATCGGGAACGGACTCGTGCGTCGGCTCTCGCCGCGTCACGCGCTCAGCTCGGTTGAGCTGGCCACGATCTACGTTATCCTGGCAGTGTCGTGCACGATCTCGACGCACGACTACATCATCAACCTGATGACCACGATCGGTTGGCCGGCGTGGTATGCGACGCCGGAGAACAAGTGGGAGACGATCATGTTTCCCCACTTGCCGCGCTGGCTGTTCGTGTGGAATGAGAGCGCGCTCAAGCACTACTACGAGGGCGGGAGCAGCCTCTACCTGTGGGACAACCTGCGTTACTGGCTGGCGCCCCTTGCGGTATGGGTGCCGTTCATCCTGGTGTGCGCGGGGATGATGGTCTGCCTGAACGTGCTGATCCGACGGGCGTGGATCGAGGAGACGAAGCTGTCGTTCCCGGTGGTGCGGCTGCCGCTCGCGATGCTGGGGAAGGATGTGCCGCGGTTCTTCAGCAATCGGCTGATGTGGATCGGGTTCCTGGTCCCGGTGATCACGGGCAACCTCGCCGGGCTGCACCAGCTCTACCCGGCGGTGCCCTTCCTCCAGACCCGCGCGCGCTGGTTCCAGTTCACTACCTTCCCCTGGAACTGGCTCAACTGGACGCCGTACTCCTACTACCCGTTCGCCATCGGGATGGGGTACTTCGTGCCCACGGATGTGCTCTTCTCGTGCTGGTTCTTCTTCCTGTTCGTGCGGATGCAGTACGTCTTCGGGGCGTATGTGGGCCTGACACAGATGCCGGGGTTCCCCTTCGTCATGGAGCAGGGGATCGGGGCCTGGACGACCTATGCGGCGCTGCTCCTCTACCTGACGCGGTCGCATTGGAGGCGGCTGATCACGGGGATCGTTCGGGGCGAGGCGTTCGACGATCGGGAAGAGCTGCTGCCGTACCGGTGGGCACTGGGCGGCTGCGTTCTCGGGCTGGCGGCCTTGATCGCGTTCTGGCGAGCGGTGGGGATGTCGGTGCTCCCGGCGGTCATCACGTTGGTTCTGTACTTCCTGCTCGCGCTGGCCATCACACGCATCCGGGCGGAGTCGGCGAGCCAGCACACGGTCTGGGACCTCGAGCCGCGGAACGTGTTCAACTTGGTGGACTCGAAGCTCCTGACGCGCGGCGACCTCGTGGGCGGGGCGATCAGCCACTGGTTCTGGCGGCTGAACCGCAGCCACATCATGCCCACGCAGCTTGAGTCGCTGAAGATCGCGGAGGTGCTCGGGGTGCGCCCGCGCGACTGGTCGACCACGCTGATTCTGGCCACGATCGTGTCGGCGATCGCTGGGCCGTGGGCGTACCTGCACGTCATCTACCGGGCCGGCGCCACGGCGAAGTGCATCGGCTTCGCGAACTGGTGTGGGTACGAGGGGTTCGGGTGGCTGCAATCGATGCTCACGACGGGGCACGCCTTCGAGCTGCCGCGGGTGATCGCGGTGGTGTCGGCGAGCGCGCTGACGCTGGGGCTGTGGGTGCTCCAGGCGCGGTATGTGTGGCTGCCGCTGCACCCGCTGGGCTACTGCGCCGGGCCAGGGATCATCTGGACATGGTTCCCGTTCCTGATCGCGTGGGCAGTGAAGTCTCTGATCATCCGGTACGGCGGCCAGCCGACGTACCGGAAGCTCATCCCCTTCTTCCTCGGCCTCCTGCTGGGCGACTACCTCACCGGATCGGCGTGGGCCATCGTCGGGCCGATGCTGCAGATCCAGGGGTACCAGATCTTCCACTGAGGGGTCTGCGGGCGCGGTGAAGGTTGTGTTCAACAAAGGCTTTGACGGGCGAGGACGCCCGTCCTACGCGAACGGCAGCGGCTTGAACGGGCAGGAATCCCCCTTCTGCGGTGCGGTGTTCGTCGCGTAGGTCGGGCTTCCAGCCCGACAATGCCTTTCTGAACACAACCTGAGCCCTGCCCCTACACGATCGGGCGCGGATGGATCGCGCCCCGACGTGGCCGTGCAGGAGGTGTCACCTACGCAGCGACGCGCGAGGTCAGTCGACGGGGCCGGGGCGGATGACGGTGGGGGCGGTGGCGATGCGTGGGCGGATCGCCAGCCAGTCGACGCCCTGGAAGACCGGGTCGGGAATCTGCTTGACCTCCTCGTCGCCGAGGTACGGGCACATGGCATCGATCCAGGCAATGACGCGCTGGAGGCTGATCGGATCGACCTTGACGCCATAGTGCTTGCCGCTGGAGGCGAGGTCGATGAGCGGGCTCTTGTACGAGAGGTGGCTCATCGGCTCAGGGGTCACGTAGGCTTCCGGGTCGGTGGTAGTGTAGCCCTCGACCATGATCGTGTTGGCGATCCCGAAGCCGGGCGGAGGGTTTGCGGGCGGCTGGTACGGCTTGCCCCAGGTTGGGCTGCCGGTGAGGGTCACGTACGGCTCGTTGAACATGAGGAAGCCGGGGCGGTCGGTGAGGTCGAGGACCTTCCGGGCCTCGCCCTCGCCCTCGTGGCACTTGCCGCAGTAGCGATCGAGGACCGGCTGGACGTAGCGCGGGTAGCTCACCGTATCGTCGCCCCAGGGCGGGGGCGTGATCCGGGCCGGCGGCTGGCGGAGGGCCCTGACGTTGGCATCGTAGGCGGGAGCCTTGGAGTGAAGCTCGTGGCAGCCGAGGCACCCTCGCCGCTCGCCCGGCATGACGTTGACGAAGCTGCGCATGGTCTGCAGGGCGCGGTACCTCTCGTCGAGGAGCTGGAAGTGCAGCGCCTTGCCGGGGGGCGCGTAGAAGGCGACCGAGCCGTCGCTCTCGATGGGCACGGTGCCAAGAATGCGCTTCACCCCCTCGGACTGCACCATGGAGACGACAGGGCCGGTTGAGATGTAGGGGCGCTTGTACCAGTAGGTGTATGTCTTCGGCTCGATATGCAAGACGCGGAGGAAGCGGGCCTTACCCTTGAGCTGCTCGGGCGCCCCCTCGTACACGTTGGCGCTGTAGATCACGCCATCCTGCGGGTTGAGACGGTTCTCCCTGGTGGGCCAGGCGACCACGTCGGTGATGACCGGGGGCTTCGGTCGGGGGCGCAGAGGGATGGCGTGGAAGATGTTGTTCACGCCCTCGTAGATCAGCTCGCGGTTGCCGTCCACGTCCATCAGGTAGAGCACGAACTTCCCGCCGCGACTGGCCGAGACGAGGAAGTCGCGGCCGGTGAGAGGGTAGGGGGAGTAGTAGGCGGCGTAGTCGCCGCTCGAGTGGTACGTCGGCGACTCAATGGGGTCCACCGGTCCGTTGCCCACCTCGGGCCAGGGCACATCGGCGGTGACCTTGGTCAGGCCATCGGGGAAGTTGAGGCCTCGGTCGGGGTCGATGATGCCGATGGACCCGCTGAACCAGCCGTGGTGGGCGCTGCCGGTGAACATCACGCGCCCGGTGCCGGGGATGCTGCGAGCGTCCTTGAGGAGGTCGGGCCAGACGCTCTGGTTGCCCCAGTAGAGGCTGACATGGGTGCCATCGGGGTTGATGGTCCAGAGCTTCTCCGCGCGCCAGAGGGGCTTGTCCGTGTACTCCCAACGGGTGTAGACGATGCGCCCGTCGTCCATGACGGAGGGCACGTAGTCGGGCTCGTTGTTGGCGGAGATGAGGTAGGTGTTCCGGCCGTCGCGGTCGCAGCGGGCGAGGACGTAGGCGTTGGTCGGCGGCATGCAGCGAACATATGTGTGCCCGCGGGTGGTGGAGAAGATGAGGTGCCTGTCATCCGGCAGGTAGATGGGGTCGAGGTCGTCGTAGATGCCGTCGGTGAGCTGAACGAGGCCGGACCCGTCGGCGTTGATCTCGTAGAGATGGAATGACTTCTCGTTGTGGGGCTTGAAGCAGAAGAGCACCCTTCTGCCGTCGTAGGAGACGTCCGGGCGCCAGAAGGAGCCGTGGAGGGGCGGCTGGGGCATGAGCTGGGTGAGCTTACCCGCGGGCGACAGCCCCTCCAGGACGAGAAGGCGTCCACCCGGTACGGCCATGTAGCCGAGGCGATGCCGGGTCTCGTGCGGCCACTCGGAGCCCTGTGGGAAGGGCATGTCGACAAAGAGGACCCTGTCGAAGTCGAGGGCGGGGTTCCTGAGGGCAATGGCCCGCTTGACCTCCCGAACCCGGAAGTAGAGGTCCTGGTCAGGGGCGGAGAGCGAGGCGGCCGGCCTCTCCAGGGCGTCGAGCTGCGAGCGCTCGCCCGAGAGGTCGATCTTGCCCGAGGAGGTCGACTCCAGGCGAGCCGCGAGCTGACGCGCCCACTCGATCTCAGCCTTGATGCGCTCGGGCGAGGGGTTCTGGCCAGCCTGGTGCAGCCAGTCGCGCACGAGGGTCTCCCGGGCTTCGGCCTCAGACAGGTCGCGCGTGGGAGGGGTCTCGGGCTTGACGTAGGGCGCCACCGCTTCGGACACGTAGGGCCGGAACTGGACCCTCCGGCCGGCATCGAAGATGAGGTTCACCCACTCGGGCGAGAAACGCGCGGCCTCGCCGCGACCCTTCAGGTCCTGCAGCCGTTGGGCGATGGCGTCGGCTTCCTCCCACTGCTTCCCCTCTTCCGGTGTCTCCTTCGCTTTCTGGCGCTCCGTGAGCGGGCGGTACTCGAGCAGGAGGTCGACGAGGCGCTGGGCGCGGTCGATCGGGAGCTGGTCGTCGCGAGAGGTCAGGTACTCGAGCGGGCCGGCGCCCGCCCAGCTCACGAAGTTGCCGTAGTCCTGGGGGAAGCTCGACCGCAGCTTCCGCAACAAGACGCCGGCGAGGTCGAGGTCGAGAGAAGTGTCGCTCTCGATCAGCTTCCGGCGCGAGTTCGCGAGGGTCTCGGCGAAGGTGGCCGAGGGCGAATAGCACGAGTTCAGACGGCCCTCGAGCTGCCGGGCGAACCGGTCGAGGCACTCGACGCCGGCCTGGTGGAGGTGGGCGATCTCGTCCGGGGTCAGGGCGGCTTTGTAGATTCTGAGGTCGTCGAGCGCGCCCTGGAAGTGTTCACTGTCACCATTCAGGGAGCCGATGAAGCCCGGAGTGTTCGGATCGGTGATGATGACGCCGGGGCGCTTGAGGGAGCCGATCTCCTTCCCATCGAGGTAGGCCCGCATGGACTCACCATCGAAGGTCGCGGCACAATGGTGCCACTGGCCGTCGAGGACCTGCTGGGGGGTGATCGGGGCGTCGCACTCCTCGTAGCCGCCCACGTTGAGGCCGAGGGAGAGGATGGTGCCATCGGCCTGGAAGGAAAGGAGGAGGCGCGTGTCGCCGGGGTCCTCGCGGAAGATCTCGCGGTAGCCGCTCAGGTCGGCGGGCATCACCCAGGCGGAGAAGGTGATGGCCGGGAGTTCGCTGACGCCGAGGCCGCCGCTGGTCTTCAGGGAGTGGACTCCCACCAGGTTCAGGGCGTTGCCATGGACCCCGCGACTGCGGGGTACGGGCGCCTTGGACTCGATGAGCAGAGTGGGGTTGCCGGTCGAGTCGTGGATGGTGGGAGCGATGCCGGTCTCGTTGAAGGTCCAGTGGGCGAGGAGAGGGCGGTCGAGGGTCGGCTCATCGGCCTGGGCGACCGCGGACAGCCGGGCGATGGCCTCAGTGCCGTTCTCGTAGAGGCGGCGGACGTCGTCAGGCGTGAGCGCCGCGGCGTAGATGCGGAGGTCGTCCATGGCGCCCTGGAAGTTCTCGCCGCCGTTCGAGGAGCCGAGACAGCCGGGCGCCGGGCCGCCGGCGGAGATGACCCCCGGGCGCTTGAGCGAGCCGATCTCCTTCCCGTCGAGGTAGACGCGCATGGTGTCGCCATCGAAGGCGGCGGCGCAGTGGTGCCACCTGCCGTCGAGGACCTGGGCCGGGTCGATGCGGGCGTCGCACTCGACGTAGCCCCCAACGTTCAGGCCGAGGGAGAGGATGGTGCCGTCGTTTTGGTAGGAGAACAGGACGCGCTGGTCGCCATCCTCCTTGCGGAAGATCTCCCGGTACTCCCCGAGCTCGGTGGGGAGCGTCCAGGCGCTGAATGAGAGGACGCGGAGACCGTCGAAGCTCGGCTTCCCCGGCACGCGCAGCATGTGGCTGCCCGAAAAGGCCATCGCGTTGCCGAACAGGCCCTGGATTCGGCGGAGGCCCGGAGGGGGAGCGCCCTCGGGCGAGGCGTCGTGGTGGTTGCCGCTCGAGTCGCGGCAGTCGGCGCCGAACACCTCATCGAAGGTCCAGTAGGCCAGGAGGGGCTGGCCGAGGTCGATGGGTCTGACGACGGCTTCGTCGCCGACGAGGCAAGCAGCGGCGGTGAGGAGAGCGAGCAGAAGGACGGAACGGGAGAGCAGGGCAGGGCGTGCCGATCCCACGGGGTGGTTCCTCCGAAGGTGGTCAGGAGAAGTATACGCCGGAGGGGGTGGCCGTCAAGGCCCGGCCCGGGCAGGGTGCGACCGCAGATTGTCGGCAGTTGCCAAGAGCAAGGGAATGTGCTAGCCTCGGGTGGGGCCAACCACCGGCGGGCGAGGCCCGCGTCGGAGGCTAGCACAATGCGGGGCGAGCGTGAGGGTCA
>Ga0315289_10000739_pt1 | contig 50189 bp, 39 predicted proteins | sample YL17G11_40_MG_FD_203452 | JGI IMG/M metagenome (GOLD analysis project Ga0315289, IMG submission 203452) | Sediment microbial communities from Yellowstone Lake, YNP, Wyoming, USA - YL17G11_40 | ecosystem: Environmental > Aquatic > Freshwater > Lake > Sediment | place: USA: Wyoming | collected...
CGGCTGGGCAGGATTCGCCAACAAAGACAGCTGCGAGAGGTTGCTCTATGGCCTGTTCTACCAAAGAAACAACGACTGGGAGGAGAATCCCAAACTTGAATTTACACACTAATCTTGACTCGACCAACCGACACCAAGTATCCCGGTGGTCGGCGCTCGGTCCGTAAAGAAGCACGAAAAGGGTTGACGTAGACATCAGTCTCCTATATACTGGAGGTGGCATGCCGGTTTTATTGGCTGGAGGTGAGCCGACTAATGGGAAAAGAGCCGACTGAGAGGCAGCGATCCGTGCTGGACTTTATCATCCGGTACATCGGACGGCAAGGCTATCCGCCCGCTATCCGGGAGATTGGGGCGGAATTCGGCATCAGGAGCTTGCGAGGCGTGACCGTCCATCTCGGCGCGCTCGAGCGCAAGGGGTTCATCCGGCGGGAAAGTACGTCCCGCAGCATCCAGGTGCTGAAGACGCCGGCTTTCGGAAGCAACGCGTTTGTGAACCTGCCTCTGTTGGGTGCAATCGCAGCCGGCGAACCCCTGCTGGCTGTGGAAAACGTCGAAGCGGAGGTGCCGGTTCCCAGGGCGATGCTTGGTGCGATGAAGGGAGCGTTTCTCCTGCGCGTCAGGGGCGACAGCATGGTCGGTGCGCATATCCTCGACGGCGACCTGGTGGTTATCAGGCCGCAGCAGACAGCGGAGAACGGCGACCTGGTGGCGGCACTGCTGGGCGATGAGGCAACGGTTAAACGTTTCCGCAATGATGGAAATGAACCGGCGTTGATGCCCGCCAATGACGCATACCGGCCCATTCCGCTCCGAGGCGCGGATGTCAGGCTGATCGGAAAAGTGATAGGCCTGCTGAGGAGCTACTGAGAACAGCCCCAGGAATGAATTCCTAGGCTAACCATAGGCAAAACCCTCCGGGTTGGAGTCCGGCAGGACTTTGCTCTCACCTAGCCCAGGGTTTCTCCCGCCGGAGCGGGATCCCGCATCCGGGATAACCCTGGGCTAGGCTGTCTCCCCCTCAGCTTTCGTCCCAATCCTCCACAATCGGCACCTCATCCAATTCTCCCGATGCCTGCTTGCCCTGCTCGCATATCCCCTTGAAATTACACCTCACGCACCGGAGCAGGTTGCCGGTCATGGCGAAGTCCTCCATAGCCGCGATGTTGCGCGCAGGAAAGCGAAGGCAGTTCACCATCGCGTTGAAGCTCTGCTTCGCATAGAGGCGGAGGTCCTCGACGTCATCCCCGCCGACCGGGCGCTCGTTGACTTCCAGCGCCGGCTGAAGGTATACAGCGCACACCTTCACATTCTCGATGGGAACGCTCCATTTCGAGGATGTGTACATCGCGTAGCAGGTGAGCTGCCGGGTCTCATTCTGTGAGAGCTTGCCTGTCTTCCAATCGTAAACGGTGAGCCGCTCGCCCTCCCTGAGCGCGAAGTCGAACTTCACGTACACCAGCAGGCCGTCCAGCCGGAAGGAGGCGTATTTCTCAATGGGAAGCCAGCGGTCGTCGGGCATGGCCGCGATCTGCTTGAAAATTTCGGACTCGGTGAAGTTCCCGACGCTGAGGAAAGCCTTGTTCTTCAGCCGGTCGGTAGCCGCCGCGCCCACCGAGATGCCGTAGTAGTGCTCGAAGAGGTTCGAGTAAGCATCCTTGGGATGTGTGCGCCAGAGCTGCTTCAGCGATCCCAGCCAGCCTTCGCTCAACCTGCGCCTGGCCTCGGCCTTCGCGTCCTGCTCGGACGGAATCGCCCCGCTCCGCGCCTGCTCCAGCGCCCATTGGATCGTCTCGTGCACCACCTCGCCCACCCACATATCCAGGCCCTTTACGCTCCTCATTTCGAGGGCGAGCCTGGCTTCCTCGGGCGCGTCGGGAGCGTAGCCCGCCTGGCAGAAGTAGTAGTGGTAGTAATAGCGCCTGGGGCACTCTTCAAACATCCGCGCCCGGCTCAGCGACCAGCCTAGTTCTCGGACCTTGCCTGGCATGGCGACTTACCTCCGGGGAGTATGGGGGTGTGGGTGTGTGGGAGTATGGGAGAATAGGCGACCCAGGGCCGGTTACTCCGACACTCCATTACTCCACTGCATACCAAGCGTTCCCCGAAGGCGCCCTCAAATCCTGCCCCGGCATAGAAATAGTCGCGCTGTGCCAAAGGAGCTAGGCAGGCAGGCGGCGAAACGGATAGATAATGCGTGATAAGTGATGCGTGAGGGGTAGATTATAGATAGGGCAAAGATTATGCTTTCCCGCATCCTCGATATAGCCTGGAAAGAGCTGCTGCAACTTCGGCGCGACCGGCGCATGCTTCCCATGGTCATCATCGCGCCGGTTCTCCAGCTCCTCATCTACGGCTATGCGATCAGCACGACGGTCTCCAATATAGACGCCGCCATCTACGATGCCGACCGAAGCCCCGCAAGCCGTGACCTCATCAGGGCGATAGATGCGTCGGGCTATTTCCGCATACACCACTATCCATCCAGTCTGCGGCAGGTGGACCGCCTGGTAGACAGAGGTCAGGCGACCGCCGTGGTGGTTATCCCGCCCGACTTCAGCGAGAAGCTGCGCCGGGGAACGACGGTTCCGGTGCAGGTGATACTGGACGGAAGCGACGCGAACGCCGCCGGCACCGCATTGGGCTACCTCCAGGCGATATTCCGCAGATACTCGCAGCGCATCATTATCCAGCGGCTCGGCAGACTTCCTGAGATGGGGGTAACCGCCGACATACGGGTTTGGTATAATCCCACACTCGAAAGCCGGAACTATATGGTTCCCGGGATTATCGCCATCATCATGCTGCAGATGACCATGAACCTGACCGCCGTCTCGATAGTCCGGGAGCGCGAGCGCGGCACGATAGAGCAGTTGATCGTCACGCCGATACGCCGGTACGAGTTGATAGCCGGCAAGGTTCTTCCCTATGCGGGGATCGGCTATCTGGATGTCTTTCTCGTGCTGCTGGCTGGCACGCAGATATTCAGGGTGCCGGTTTTGGGGAGCGTGCCGCTCCTGCTGCTCCTCTCGGGGTTGTTCATGCTCAACGCGCTGGGCATCGGGCTCTTCATATCGGCTGTTTCCAGGAATCAGCAGCAGGCGATGATGGCGATTTCGTTCATCATGCTCCCCAGCTTCCTGCTGTCCGGCTTCTTCTACCCGATTGCGAACATGCCGGAGTTCATCCAGCCGATCACATACCTGATCCCGCTGCGCTACTATCTGGCGATCGTGCGAAGCATCTTCTTGAAAGGGACGGGGATCGCCCTGCTGTGGGATCAGGTGCTCCCGATGGCCCTGCTGGGGACAGTAATCCTGGCGGGAAGCGTACTTGCGTTTAGGAAGAAATTGGAGTAGGGGCGGGATCACCCCGCCCGAGGCCGATGACCGGATTCGACCGCAGTGACGCCCTAAAATAAACGGATGGGTGGCGATTTCCGAATCGCCACCCCTGATTGGGGTTCGGAAACCTCCTACCCATCAAGATCTAGGTGGGCGGGGTGACCCCGCCCCTACCGCAAATGGATGCGTTACCTCACCCCTGCTACCATGCGGGCCTTCGCATCGGCAAGGCGCTGGGCGACGTTTTCCCAGTTGACCAGGTGATCCATGAACGCCTTCGTCCAGTCCGGCCGCCGGTTCTGATATTGCAGATAGTACGCATGCTCCCAGACATCCAGCACGAGGATCGGCTGCACGCCCCACTGGGTGAGGTTCTCGTGTTTCTCCGCGCCCAGGACCACCAGGGCATCATCCATCGTGTGGTAGGCGAGAATGCCCCAGCCGGAGCCCTGAATCGCGTTGGAGGTTGCGAGAAGCAGCCCCTTGAACGCGTCGAAGCTGCCGAAGTGCTTGTTAATCGCGTCCGCCAGGCCGCCGCTGGGACTTCCGCCGCCGCCGGGCTTCATGTTCGTCCAGAATATCGAGTGCAGGATGTGTCCGGACCCGTGGAACGCCAGGTCACCGGCGACGGCTCTGGCATTGGCATAGTCGCCGGATTTCAGCATCGCCTGAACCTTCTCCTCGGCGGCGTTCAACCCGGTTACATAGGCCGCATGGTGCTTGTCGTGATGCAGGCGGAGAATCTCCGCGCTGTAGTAGGGCTCCAGCGCGTTGTAGTCGTACGGGAGCGGTGGTAACTCGTGAGCCATGGTTCGTCCTCCTTCAGATTGGTTGCGCTTAGTCTCTGCCAGACCCGGGAGAGCCAGTGTGATGATACCGAAATACGCCGGGACTGGAAACCCGCGTCGGCTCACGAAAAGACGAGGCTTCCCGCCGCACCTTCAATCGAGATAGAACGCGTACACCCTGACTTTCTCCGCGCCCCAGGTGGAGTCGAAGGTGACCCGCACGCCCGTCGCCGGGACGCCGATCTCGACCCGCGCAAAGCGCTGGTAATTCCCCTTGATTTCGCGCAAGAGCTTCCACCCGTCGGGGGTCTTCACCTCTATGCGGAAGTCCTTGACCAGTTCCTCGGGCGGGTGCGTAAGCTGGTCGTCGGCCTGATGGCGGCTCATGGTAATCAGCCTCGACAGAGCGCTGTCGAATACCAGAGTCACGCCAGAAACAGTTTGGGGTTCGGCCCAGGTGTACTCCACGGTGTCGCCGATCCGTCCGTCCCAGGCGTGTTGATTATCTCCCACGGGGCGGTTGACTCCATTGCGCAGCGGCTCCGGATCGCCTGCCGAGGTGCTCAGGGCAGCCTGCCGGGTCAGCTCCGAGAATTCCTGCCTGACCCAGGGCAGATAGCAGTCCTGCCTCAGCAGCGATTGTTGGAGTTCGCAAATGCGCTGCCGCCCGAACTCTCTGAGCGAGAGGCCGTTCCTTATGGCGATGGCGGCTGCGGTTCCGACCGCCTGACCCATCACGGAGGTCGTTCCCTGGAGCCTGGCCGAACTCATGGCGGCGTGGGACATGCTCGCGCATCTGCCCGCAAACATCAGGTTCTCGATATTCTTCGAGTAGAGGCAGCGGTAGGTTATGCCATAGGGCGAGGGCGCAGGATGCAGGATTGATGGCAGCCCTTTGTGGTGGATGCCGCCGGGATGGTGGTCGTCCATTTTCCATCCCCCGTATGCCACGATGTCATCGAAGCGCCCTTCGGATTCGACGTCGTTCTGCGTCATGACGTAATCGCCGATGTAGCGCCTGCTCTCCCGCTTGCCGGGGAGGAATTCTATCCAGTCGAGCGCCCAATTCTCCGCGCCGTGCTCGCCGTGATTCTTCAGGTGATCCCATATCCCATAAACAGCCTTGAGCAGCTCGTCTCTGACCTTTTCCGTATCGTAGATACTGTCGTCATCGCCGCCGAGCTCGATCCACCAGTATCCCATCTCCAGCCACCCGTGCGCGCGATCCGGCAAATCTTCGTCGGAGGGAAAATCGTAGGCCCAGGGCGGCGGCTCGAACGGCTGAGGCGCGCCGGTGTCCACCGCCTGGAAGAGGCAGGTCATGCCCATGGTCTTCTTATCTGCTGCTTCCGGCTCGATTGACTCTCCGTATTCGCTTCTGGCTTCCCTGCCAACGCGAAATTCGGCGCCGGTCAGCGGCGCTAGAATGGCGTCCCCTGAGCAGTCTGCGAATATCTTCGCCTCGATCGTGTGGTAGGTCTCGGTGGTGAGCTGCCAGCCAGTGACCGAGCGTATGCGCGGCCCGTCCATCTCGGCATCCAGGCACGAGCAGTTGAGGAAATACGTCAGGTTCGGCTCGAGCATGACCTTCTCGTAAAGGACTGTGTCCCAGATGGAGAAGCTCTTCATCGGGTTCCGGCGCAGGTTTTCGAGGCGGAACTCTTCGAGAAGGCCGGTCTCCCGGATGTTGGGAATCTGGTTGTGCCGGTCGGCGCCGCAGACGTGAACCCTTATCTCGCTGGACGAATTGCCGCCGAAGACGGGCCTCTCGTGCATAATGGCGGTTTTTGCTCCGTGTCTGGCGGCTGAAATCGCGGCGCACAGCCCGGCGATGCCCCCGCCGACGACGCAGAAATCGAATTTGTGGGAAAGTTTCCTCATCCTGTACCTCCGGACATTCTGATGATTATCCCGTGCGGTTAAAGCCACGGCAATCCGCCGCGGCGGACACTAAGCATCGGGAAGGATGTAGTGGCCGTCCCTCCGTGGCGGCCATGCCTGCCGAAGGCAGGCCGATCAATGAATCACCCCCGCCCGCAGATGGCCGGGACAGAGCTGCGGCCACTACAGACATGGTCGTCGAAACAGCAGACCGATGTATTTATTTCCCAGTCTCCAGTCTGCGGTCTGCGGTCTGCCGTCTACGCCGCCGGCAATCCCAGCAGCACCGAGTTTACGATTTCCAGCACCCGGATGGTGTCCAGCTTCTTCCGCGCCTGGAGGTACTTGTCGCGCAGCGGGCCCTGAGTGATCTGAGCGGCTTTGTCCCACAGATGGTCCCACGTGCGAATGCTCATCTTCGCGGCCTCGACCTGATCCTCCAGATATGGGAAGAGGTCGTACCCGATCCGCTCGCCGTTCTTGCCGTAGCCCAGCAGTTGAAGCTCGATCGCCATCCCGAAGGTCTGCTCGATGTACGACGCGCCCACGATATTATCGTCGTCGAACTGCCCCCAGCCGGAGTTCGCATGCTGATGGCCGAGCAATCCCTCGCTCGCCAGAAGCGCCGCATACTGGGGAAGGTTTTCGCCCCGCATGATTAGGTGCTGCCAGTCCATATTCACCTTCACGTTGCTGATGTCTATCCCCATCTCGGCGAGCTTCTTGATTACAAGGATGCAGGTCGCCTGGTTTGCCAGCAGGATGCGCATCTTCGGCTCGCTGTTCTTGTCCTCCAGCAGCACCGGCACGCCCTTGCTGTTCGCATATCCAACCGCCTCAGCGATGCCGTCTACGAAGAGCTTCCACATCTCCGTATAGTCGCCCTGGTTCGGGTAGTTATAGCCGTCGTTCCCCGGCCAGATGATGAGCTTCGCGCCGAGCCTGGCCGCCTGGTCAATCGCGCGCTTGGTGATTTCCATACACTCCTGCCGAAGACCCGGATCGGGATTCATAAAGCAGCCCATCTTGAACCTGGGGATGCAGAACGTTCCGAGGGCGACCGCATAGAAATCCTTGTTGCCGATCGCCTGAAGGACGTCCTTCTCAATGCCCTCATTGATCTCCTGCGGATAATGCCCTTCGAAGCCATCCAGCAGGTCGCCGAGCCCCTTAGCCATGCGCGCGTACTTCTCCGGCATGGGTTCGTCCGCGACCTCGGCGTGGTATCCGTCGGCCATGAACCGCGTCGGGCACTTCCCAGCCATCCAAATTCCAAGGCTATTCTTGAGCCGTTCCATCGTCATTTAGCTCCTTTCATGGTGCCGTGCAGACAGCCTGACGAGCGTATATTCGACATTTTGCCGGCCCATCCCTGCGTGTCGTTTGGCCGCAAACGTAGTTTAGGTTCCAGGTTCCGGCTGACGCGCGGTATCCCGCCGCCCGACAACCGCCAGTGTGGTCGCTATTTTGACACAGGTCTTGACAAATTGTGAAACAAGGGGTATACTTATGACGAATTAACGATTGGGTAATGACGCGCCTTCACTTACATGAGCGGTAGCCGCCGCATTCGGGATCAGCATAGTCACAGCCGCAGGGCTTTCACATTCTATCTTGAGCTTCTGTACTTTCTTATCCGTATCGGGGGCACACTGTGGCAATGGGGGGTGTTTGAGATAGCCGTCCATAACTCCTATGAAAACGATGACGGAACCGTTATCCGGCTGACCGAACGGGAAATCGAGGTTCTGAAGCTCATACTCGAGGGAAAGTCGAGCAAAGAGGCTGCCGCGATCCTATGCTGTAGTAAGCGAACCGTAGACTTCCATTTGGCAAGGGTTTACCAGAAGCTCGACGTCTCAAACCGGGTGCAGGCTATGCGCCGCGTTGCTGTGTTGGGACTGATCTCTCTCGCCGACACAGATGACGGCGGCGATGGTCGGCATAATTAACCACGTTACCAGTTTGTTCCTCCTCTTCAGGAAAGGCTTTCTGGCAACCGGTTAATTATGTATGCGCCTGGCAGATTCCACGCAGGCGGTTGAGCGTAATCGAGGACTAGCCTCTCGCCTGCTATCTACATTAGCCCTCTCGAAGGCAGCCTTTGATTAGTTGCACTATTGTTCCAGCCCCAAATCTGAACTCCACGGAATCCACGAGCGTTCGCATGAGAAAGATTCCCATCCCGCCCTCACTGAGGCCGCTGAACATTGGTAAAGGAACTGAGTCGGGGTCGAATCCGTAGCCGTTATCCGAAACCTCCACTATCAGCGCTCGTCTGCGGGTTCCAGAGTGCATTTTACGCCATAAGCCCTACATAGGTCAACGTATCTATCTCCTTAGAAACCACTTGACTGTCGTCGATACCACGCTTAGAATGAGGCGTGCTAAGCGGCAAGCAGATGAAGGTGCCCACCTTCGACCGAAAAGGGTAAGGGCGGCCTATTCGTTGGCTGCCAACCGAAAGTTTAAGCAAAGAAAGGATGTTTTATCATGGGAAAAGCAAACGCAGCAGGGTACTATGAAGGTAGAATTAAGACTGCAGATTGGTGGGCACGGGGGATAGGCCTTCTATCGATTGTTATCTCAGTTGGAATAGCCCTCGGTACATTCTGGTATGTCAATTTGAAGAATGGAAAATTGACTTTCTGGAAGCCTAACATGTATGCAGTTGAGTATTTGTTAGGGATTACCAGCAATAACCTTGTCATTGCATTCCCCGTAAGTGTTACAAACGATGGGGCAGTTGTACATACAGTAAATTTTCTTTACGGCCGTGTTACAAGTAAGAATAAAAAGTGGTCAAAACGATTTAACATGTGTCTAGAACCAGATGCTTTACCAGCTAAAAACAGCCCTCTTGCTACGAGTTTTGCCATCCCACCTCGCTCAAGTTGCATGAAGCTAATTTCCTTTTGGTCAGAATACCCTAGAGTTCGTATGCCTCCCGGGCAGTACGATTTTGAACTGTACACGTGCAGTGATGGTGCACCTGCTGACAGCAAGCCTGATCTCACTTTTGCGATAGACATTTCCAAAGATGCATATGCGAAGGTAATGAGGGGACTTTGCTATGTGGACTACGTCACATATATCAAACGTTAGCAGGATACTATTTACTCATGTCGTCGGCTCGGATGCTACTCATCCGGCTCGTATTGGAATCCGCGATCATCCGGGTACGGCTGCCTGTGGTCATGCCTACCGGACAGGATGGCGTGGGGTATGCCCTGGGGATATGCACGGCAATTGAGCCCGTTCGCCCGGAACCGACATGTGTCACATTGGATGGGCTTGACGCGGTTGTCCTCCGGCTTGTCGCTTGCAAACTTGGGTATCTTCATCCTGCGCGCGCACATGATCGTGTTCCTCTACTGGGGGTTTCATAAGACAGGGCAGGTCTGAGACCTGCCCCTACATATCTGCGGTTTATAAATCAGCCGTTCCGCGCCTCGAAGGCTTTCATGAAGGAGACGAGGGCGTCAACTGCATCCTGGCCGACGGCGTTGTAGATGCTCGCGCGGATGCCGCCGACCGACCGGTGCCCCTTCAGGCCGACCATCCCCGCCTTCTTCGCCTCGACTACGAACGCCTCCTCCAGCTCCTCGCTGGGCAGCCGCCAGACGACGTTCATAATCGAGCGGCTCTCCTTCTCCACGGGGCATCGCCAGAAATCGCTCGAGTCAATCGCCGCATAGAGGGTAGCCGCCTTCTTCTCGTTGATCCTCTGCATTCCTGCAATGCCGCCGAGAGCCTCAAGCCACTCCGTCACGAACTTGACGATGTAGATGCCCCATGTGTTCGGCGTGTTGTACAGGCTGCCCTCTTCCGCGTGCGTCTTAAAGCGCAGGAAGATCGGCACGCTCTCCGGACAACGCTCCATCAGGTCCTTCCGGACGATCACAAGCGCCAGACCCGACGGGCCGAGGTTCTTCTGCGCCCCGGCGTAGATCAGGCCGAACTGGCTCACGACGATCGCGCGGGACATGATTTCGCTCGACATGTCGGCGACCAGCGGCGCCTGGGTCTTCGGGAATGTGGTGAAGCGAATCCCGCCGATGGTCTCGTTCGAGCAGATGTGAAGGTATTCCGCGCCCGGAGTGAGTTTCAGCTCGCTCTGCTTCGGAATGCGCGTGTAGTTCCCTTCCTTGCCGGACCATGCGACGTTGATGCCGCCGCCGATCTTGCCTTCCTTGATCGCCTTAGATGCCCAACTGCCGGTATCCACGTAGTCGGCGACCTTGCCGTCCCTTCGGAGGTTCAGTGGTATCATCGCGAACTGCAGACTCGCGCCGCCCTGAAGAAAAAGGACCGCGTAGTCGTCGGACACGTTCATCAGCCTGCGGACGTTTGCTTCAGCGCCCTCGATGATGGCGGCGAAGTCCTTGGAGCGGTGCGATATCTCCATGACCGACATGCCGCTGCCGGCGAACTCCAGTAGCTCCGACTGCGCCTTTTCGAGAACCGAAAGCGGCAGAGCGGCGGGTCCTGGGTTGAAATTGTAAACTCTTGCCATACTTCCCCCTCAATAAGTATTCGGGATGCTTTCCAGGCGAAGCCCCGTTGCTTCGATACTCCTGTATTTTTGATATTAGACCATTGGGGGCAAAATCCTTTGTCCGGTCGGCATGGAATATGCAGATTCGTGGCGGATTATTTATCCTTACGGCTTGCATTGAAACCGAACCAGGGCGCTTTATCCTAACAGAAATAAGCATTTTTACTAGTTTTTTACAAAATCTCTTGACAAATCTGCAGAAGCAACTTAACATATTAGAGAATAATATACCGTAGAATAGCTGGTCTTGTAAAGTAGCTATTTGAAACTAACAAACTAAGCTAGTAGCTGCTTGTTCCACCAGCCCCGTGGGCAACTTCAATCGCTTCCTGTCTCGCACTCTAAGTGCGGCCGATGGTGCTGTGCACAGTCCAATCCCGTTTGCTTAACCAAGCTGCATACAGTAATCTACTGGGCAATCGGAAGGCAGGTGATGTATTTGAGTAAATGAGTAAGGGTGCCGCGGAGCACCCATCTCTAGGCAGCAAAATGATGAGCCGAGTTATCGGCGAGTAACATCAAGGAGGTAAAACTGAATGTCACTTATTGGAAGGAAATCGGTAAACGTGCTCATGCTGGTGAGCCTTATGGCTTGCTTGCTTGTGCTGATGCCGCTCTGTGCCTGGGCGGCGGATAACATCGGAGCGCTGGTCAATGGTTGCTTCGAAACAAGCTGGACCTACAGGTCCGGCGGTGTTCCGAGTCCGCCTGGAGGATGGGCCCTCGCAGGCTGGGCGGCGACTAGCGGCGGGCCGCAGCATTACACAGGCACATCCGAGTTGTACAACGGCAGGCCGACTGACCACAGGTGCAAGTGGGAGTTTGCCGGCACCGGCGTCAGCGGCAATAACGTGATTGCCAAGGAGGTCAACTGGGGCTCGTATACCGCCATCACCGTCAAGGTCTACTGCGGAGGCAGGACCTGGGGCGGAACCACCGGCGCCATGAAGCTTGGCGTAGATTCAAACGGTGGAGGCACCCAGTGGTCGGACTGCGGCAGCAATACTACCAGCCGCACGAGCAACGACTCGACCTGGGCGCAGATCAGCGTGGGCAGCCTTACCAAGCCCGGCGGCGCCACTACATTCACCATTATGCTGAACGCAGTGCCGGGCGCCACCACGTGGAACTGCCAGTTCGACAAGGTCGAGATCACCGGCACCCAGAACTGCGGAACGTTCGCCGGCAGCGTCAAGACTGAAGGCGGCGCGGGCATAGCCGGCGCCTCGGTTGTGACTGCCCCCGGTAGTTACTCAGCGACCACCAACTCAAGCGGCAACTACACGATATCCAATGTGCCTGCGGGCACCTACGACCTTACCGCATCCAAGACGAACTACAACGAGCAGACCCAGGTCGGCAAGGTCATCACTACCAACCAGACCACCACGGTCAACTTCGTCCTGAGCATCGCGGCGGACACCATCGGCTCGCTGGTCAATGCGAGCTTCCAGACAAGCTGGACATACAGGGCCGGCGGAGTTCCGAGTGCACCTGGAGGATGGCGCATGGCGGATTGGGCGGCTACCGGCGGCGGGCCGCAGTACTACACCGGAGCGGAACTGACGAACGGCAGGCCGAGCGACCACAGGTGCAAAATGGAGAATGTCGGCACCGGCCTCAGCGCCAACAACGCGATCGCTAAGGAGGTCTATTGGGGCTCGTACACCTCTGTCACCGTGAGCGTCTACTGCGCGGGTAGGACCTGGGGTGGAGTCACCGGCGCCATGAAGCTTGGGATAGATGCGGACGGCGGCGGCGCGCAGTGGTCGGATTGTGGGAGCAACACTGTGTCCCGCACGAGCAATGACTCGACCTGGGCGCAGATCAGCAAGACCGTCTCCAAGCCCACCGGCGCTACAACATTCACCGTGATGCTGAACATTGTGCCGGTCGGCGCCGCGTGGAACAGCCAGTTCGATGTGCTTGCGATCTCCGCCAGCGGGCCGACTGGAATTATCAGCGGTACCGTCAAGGACGTGAACAACGCAGCCATAAACGGCGCCACTGTCGCTACCAACGTAGGCGGCTACTCGACGACGACCAACTCCAGCGGCGTCTACTCGCTGTCCGGTGTGGCAGTGGGCAGTTACAGCGTCACCGCGTCGAAGTCTGGCTACATTTCGCAGACCAACGAGAATGTAGTCGTCACCTCCGGCGCAACGACCACTTCCAACTTCAACCTGGCCTACACCGGCCACAGCAAGGTTGGCGTGCACACTGTCATCGGCTCGGCTATAGGGTACGGCGCTTTTATTGACGAGACAGTGGCGTGTAGTAGACCGGTCGCCATCGTAAAGAGCGTTGACGACTACGGGGCTGCGTATGAGGCCAAGCAGCATTCCACGGCTACGATAACTATCGGGCGACAAAACACGATCAACGGATGGGATATGCAGGGCCTGGATGGCTGGCTTGGTGGAACCGCTCAGGCGGCTGCAAACACCATCTACCCGTATCTCAAGGCGAAGTGGCAGCAAAATTCGCAAATTGACATTTGGGAGCTGTGCAACGAGTGGAATGCCCACTATGACTGGCAGGCGGACTACTACATCGCGATGATGGACAAGGCCGAGGCCGACGGCTACCGGGTAGGCCTGTGGTCTTCCAGCGTGGGCACGCCGCATGATAGCGTCTACTATGACGTCAACCGGGCCTGCATACGTGCGAAGGCGCATGGAAATCACATTCTGTGCCTGCACGAATATGCTCTGGATGGCGATCCGGCTCTGCTGCAGAACGCTCCAACCACCCTCGTGCTGCGATATCGGACACTGTACACCTACCTGTCAGCGAACGGTGGAGCTGTCCCGATAGCCATCACGGAGTGCGGGCAGAATGGAGGCTACGACTTCGTCGGAGACGCTCTCTTCATCCAGGACTTCACCTGGTACGACACCAAGCTAAGAGAGAACAGCTACGTGATCGGCTGTGCGGCCTGGACCCTGGGTACCTGGGCGCAGGCGAACTTCGAAACAGCACTGCCGGAGCTGGCCGACTACATCTGCTCCCAGTAACAGCTACTGAGAGCGCTTAGAAACAACCGGGGGCGGTTGAGCCGCCCCCGGGCTTAATCCAAAGAATAAGGAGGGCACCGAATTGAAACGCATTACGTTTTTGCTGGTTTTCTCCGTCATGGCGCTGTCGGTTGTCAGCGCGGCCGTGGCCGATCCCTACTACATCTACGGCATGCACGACACAGGCGGGGAAAGCAACATGGCCGATAAAGGCGCGAAGGGCTGGATAGTCGTTACCGAAGCCATCGGCTGCAACCCAAGCGACTATTCGCACGGGGACTATTCGTCCTACGCCACCGCGGGCTACGGAGTCATAGTCCGGATCAACAACGGCTATGACTCCTCAGGCACGCTGCCGAACGAGTCCCAGTACGACAACTTCGCCCAGCGCTGCGCCAACTACGTGCAGGGCACCCCTGGGGTTCTCTACTGGATCATCGGCAACGAGCCCAACCTGCCCTGCGAGTGGCCGGGGAACGTCGGCGGCGATCCGACCACCGGCGAGGCGATCACCGTGGCCCGGTACACGAGCTGCTACAACAAGTGCTACACGAAGATCAAGAGTGTAGCTTCGACTGCAAAGATATGTCCCGCCGCGTCGGGAACCTGGGCGCCGCCCTTTGACGGTTCCGAGCCGGAGTGGCCAAACCGAGGTGTGCCGGGATTCCTGGACTACTGGGTGCAGTGCCTGAACAGCATAGGGGCCACGAAGATTGATGGTCTTCCCATCCACGTATACACACACGGGTGCGACAAGGCTCTTATCATTAATCCCGACAAGATGGGCCACCCGTATGAGAGCATATATTACCACTTCCGCGTGTACTTGAACTACATGGGCGCTGTCCCGACCGCGTTTAACACCAAGCCGGTGTTCATTACCGAGTCCGACCAGAACATCGAGTGTAAAGACGCTAACGGAAGATGCTGGTATAACTCGAATAACGACTGGTGCGAAGAGGCGTACAAGGAGATCAACTCGTGGAACCTGAGCCATACCCAGAAGATACGCTGTCTGGTCCTGTTCAGATGGCAAGAAGCGTGGCAAGGTCCGGAGGGGGCTAGAATAACCTTCGGCATCGTGAACCGCTCGGGCGTGATTGCTGACTGGCGCGACGCGATGAACTTCAAGTACGTCTGGAACACCAGCACCGACGTCGGGACGATTGCCGGCACGGTCAAGAATTCAGGCGGCGTGGGCATAGTCGGCGCTACTGTCTCCACCGACATAGGCGGCTATACGACAACGAGCGGCACAGGCGGCGCATACACGCTGTCCAGTGTGGCGGTGGGCACCTACAACGTCACCGCGTCCAAGTCGGGCTACGTCGAGCAGACTCAGACCGGCAAGACCGTTACGAAGAACCAGACCACCACGGTCAACTTCACCCTGCAGACCAGCAACGACGTTGTCCTGAACGGCAGCTTCGAGAACGGCTTCACCAGCGGGGTTGGAAACAGTTGGACGTCGTTCGTGACGAGCGGCTACGGCGCGACCTGGTCGGATGGAACCGACTATTACTATGACGGAGCGCATTCGCAGAAGATCGGCATGCCTCAGCCCACGGCTGCGGACAAGTACGCCGGTGTTTATCAGAAGGTGAGCACGGTGTCCGGCTCGCAGTACACGCTGACGGCTTGGGAGCGGGCGCAGTGCACCGAGAGCTATGCCGGCGAGAATCTGGTGTGCAAGCTCGGCTACGACCTGACAGGCGGAACGAACTTCGCCTCAGCCAACGTCAATTGGGCCGAGTTCAACGCCGTTAAGAGCACCTGGGTATCGCTGACCAGGACGCTCACGGCGACCGGCGGGAATGTGACTATCTTCCTCGAAGGTTGGAGGAAGTGGGCTGCCGGCGGCGGCGGCACCGTCTGGTTCGACAAGGTGACCTGCACCGGCGCCGCGCCGCAGACTGGAACGCTCAGCGGCACGGTGAAGAACAGCAGCGCCGTTGGAATCAGCGGCGCGACCGTATCAACCAGTCCGGGCGGCTATTACACAACAACCAACAGCAGCGGCGTCTACTCGCTGTCGGTTGCAGCAGACACCTATGATGTGACCGCGTCGAAGGTCGGCTACAACTCTTCGACTCAGACCGGCAAGGTTGTTGTCGCCGGCCAGACTACCACGGTCAACTTCACCCTGACAACTGGAACCGGAATCGCGGAGAACTTCGAGACCATGCCAAGCTGGACCTCGTCCTTCAACGCCGCATGGGGCAGCGCGGCTACATGGTCCATCGTTGCGGGCGGGCAGTCCGGCAACTTCCTGCAGGCTGCTCGAAGCTCTCAGGGGTCGTCGGCCAAGGCGAAGGTCTACACCGTTCCGGTGAACACAAGCATCACCATTTCCGTCTACATGAAGTGCCCGAGCTACACTGCTAATGAGTACTGGATGGAGTCCGCCTTCAAGCTCGGCAGCTTCACAGCTCAGGACTTCGATGAGAACGCCGGTACCTGGACGATGATCAAGAAGTTCTCCAAGACCGGCACGAACGGGAATAGCAATACGTGGACGAAGTACTCAGCGACGGTCTACACGGGTACGAACACGCAGGTCTCGATGGGGTACAAGCTAGGCTCGTCGAGCGGCGCAGGACCGACTGTCGGCTGGGATACGTTCAAGATCGAGTAGGCACGAAGGGTTCAGTGCGGCGACGCACTGAATCAGCTTCGGGACTTCGTTCCTGAACTGAAAACCTGGCAAGATCCACAAACTCTGCGGAGCACGGTTTCGTGCTCCGCAGAGTCTATTTAAACCCATCCCCACGACGCGAGTAAGTCTCCGCGCAAACAGAGGGCATCCCTTCTACACTTGTGATGAATAATCCGGGTTAGAGACGCCGACTGGAGTTTAGGCAGATAGTCTGCCCTTACCCCCTTATGGTCTGAGGAATCTTGCGGCCGGGGTTTGGGAAGCAGCGCCCGGCCCTCACCTCAAGGTGGATGCCGCTGCAATCAGGCCCTTGCCGATCTCATTACGCCGCTACGGAGACGCGCCCTACGCGAGTCACGGGTTCCGGAATCGGCTTGCCATTGGCTTGCAACTCTTCAATGTAGAGTTCTATAGCCTCTCGAATCAGCCGCTCCGCTTCCTCGAAGGTCTTGCCGACTGCGAAGCACCCTGGCAGATCGGGCACAGACGCGCCCCAGCTTGTCGGTCCTTTTTCATATAGAACGGCGTACTCCTTCATAGCGTGTCCTCCAACCCGGCCTGCTTAAGGATTGTGCGCAGTAATCCCTTAGGCACATCGCCGCCCAGGTTTCCAGCCAAAATCACCATACCTGCCTTTGTCGGGTGCTTCAGTATTCGATGACTTCCATGCCTGCGAACCTCTTGCCAGCCGTCCTCGTGCAGAAGCTTCAAGACCTCGCGGACTTTCACTCCGCAATCTCCTCTTGGGACATTTTACCAGAGAACATACAGCGTTGCTACTCACCCGATGCCGCCGCCGCGGCGATGAGGCCCTTGCCGATCTCCTCGCGCTGAATCTGGTTTGTGCCTTCGTATATCTGCGTGATCTTCGCGTCGCGCATGTATTTCTCGATGGGGTATTCCTTCATGTAGCCGTATCCGCCGAAGACCTGGACGGCATTCGTTGTGACTTCCATCGCTACGTCGGACGCAAAGCACTTCGCCATCGCGGAGTACATCGTCGCCCGCTTTCCCTTGCTGGAATCAATCCACCGCGCGACCGAATAGATTAAGGCGCGTGCGGCCTCGACCTTCATCGCCATGTCCGCGAGCATGAAGCGGAGCCCCTGGAACGCGGAGATCGGCTGCCCGAACTGCCGGCGCTCGCGGGAATATTTGACCGCCAGGTCGAGCGCGCCCTGAGCGATTCCGAGCGCCTGGGCCGCCACTCCCGGCCTCGACATATCGAAAGTCTTCATCGCGGTGAAGAAGCCCGTCCCTTCCCTGCCAAGCAGGTTTGCCTTCGGAACGCGGCAGTCCTGAAAGATAAGTTCGCGGGTGGCCGACGCGCGAATCCCCATCTTGTTCTCCTTCTTGCCGAACGTGAAGCCGGGAGTCCCTTTCTCGACGATAATGGTGGAAACTCCGCGAGCGCCCCTCGCCGGGTCCGTGACGCAGAATACCGTGTAGACTTCGGCCTCGCCGCCGTTCGTGATCCACTGCTTCGTGCCGTTGATGATGTACTCGTCGCCGTCCGAAACCGCCCTTGTGGCCACTGCGCCGGCATCGGAGCCGGCGTTAGGCTCGGTCAAGGCGAAGGCCGCAAGCGTCCCGGATGCGATCCTCGGCAGGTATTTCTTCTTCTGCTCCTCGTTTCCTGCGATGAGTATGGGCATTGCGCCCAGGCCGGTTGCCGCGAAGCCCAGCGAGATGCCCCCGCACGCTTTCGACATCTCCTCGGTGACGATGCACATATTCATTATGGGCGTGCCCATGTCCATGCCCTCGTATTCTTCGGGGACGAACACTCGGAAGAGGTCAGCCTCCGCGATGGCCTCGATTATCGGCCACGGGAACTCGCCGGACTCGTCGTACTCGGCGGCGGCAGGTCGAATTCGCTTTTCCGCGATCTCGCGGGCGACATCCCGCATCATCTGCTGCTCTTCCGTGAAGAAGTAATCCATGGGTGCGTTGCCCCTCTCTATGGCCAAAACTCAAACGTAGTGCTGGCCGAAGAATGCCGGCAGCTTTCTCTGGGGCCGCCTTCACACTCCTGGGCACGCCCTAGCCTTTCTAGCCTGCGATTAACATGGCGATATCTTGCCTTCCCGTAAATGCCGTGGCTAAGGGATGGTTCTCAGGAGGTGTTTGAGAATACCTTGCGTGGAAGCGGGATACCCCCGGGCGGTACACCCTCCTTGCTCGCACTGCGCTGTTTGAGCTCTTGATCGAGGCAGTCGTCGGTCCCCTCATCCAGGAGCCTCCTAAACCATTCGGACACTACCAATGCAAATCGCCCGTTCACAGACTTCTCTAACTCGCTCGCTCGATAGGCGCGAAATCTATCAACAGGCCAGTTCCCTACCGAGAGCTCCTCGATTGGAACTACTGCAATCAGCCACTCACAACATAGGGGTGCCACGCGCAGCACTGCAATTGAAGGGCTGTAATTGTCAGCGGCACGGTCTCGGAGGGCCCCTATGTTGGCGTCATCAACGTGGATCGTAAGTCGCCGGGTCGTCTTGACTTCCACGGCATACCGTCCGCCTGCTCCCTCAGCGTCTATGTCTACCCCCTGCACCTCCCGCTCGACCACACGATAACCAGCCGCCAAAAACGAAAGCGCAAGGAGCTTCTGAGCGATTTTGCCAAATCGCGCAGGCTTAAACTTATCATGCAACGCTTGGAGCTTTTCGTATGCGGTGGTGTACAACTACTCTCTCACGATCTTCGGGCCCCGTTCAGGCGACCAGTTAGTGAAGTTATAGCAGGTTTTTGACTTTGTGACCACCTTGGTCAGAAGGTCCTTCAATTCAGCATCTATAGTCGAAATGACCAGCTGATCTGCTTGCCCGGCTACCTCTAGCTGCTCCGCAAGCCTGCGCTTCTGGTCGGATCCCAGGCTTTGCGAGGGGTCGTCGAAGACCAGACAGCCAAACGGGGACGCTTCCTTCGCTGCCCGGCTCAGTCCTAGGAAGAGAGCAAGTGCCAAGCAGTTGAGGTCGCCTTGGCTTAGAACCGCAGTCAACTCCTGGTCATCTTGGTCGAGGACCTGGTACTCGTGTCCGGTTTCCTTTGTATTCACTTCGATGCGGACCCGGTCCACTGCGGGATTCCGTGTCAGGGCCCGGAAGTGCTCATCGAGCGCCTGTTGGGCGGAGTCGATCTTGCTGCGCGCTTCCTCTGCGGCGGCACCCATGACCGCGTTCTTCAACGCCCGTATGTCCCCGACTAGCTCCGCAATCCGATCCTGGAGTTGGCTAATGTATTTGAACTCCTTACTCTCTCTCATTGTGTCAACCGTTCGCTTCTTCTCTTCTAGCCGCAATACTACGCATGTAGCCGTCAGCTTCTTCACCTCTGCTTCTATCTTCGCCGCCGCGTCTTGGCGACCGCAGATCACGTGCTCTAGCCCCGCTAACTGTTCGTTGACATTCTCCAACTTTTTCCGGGCTACCGCAACGGGATCCTCGTCCTTGGCCACCTCCCGTTTCAGCGCCTCGGCCATAGCCGTAGAGGCTTCCTTGAATTCGGCGCTGGCCTCCGAAAACTTCTCATCTATGCGAACGCACTCGAGGATTGCCTTGCTGATGGCTTTCTTATCTTCCACCTTCTGATTCTTATCCACCCGCAGTGCCGCGACCACGGTGCTTTGGCGACGCTCCCACTCCTCCCTGAGATGATCGAGTAAGTTCTCAACTCTGCTGCCGCAAACAGGGCAGACAGAGCCGTTCGGCTCGTAGTCGAGCGTCTCGAGGAGCTGTATAGCCCGCGCCACGAGGGCGGCCCTCTGATCCTCCTGGCTTATCTGGTGATCAATCTTCTCTATCTCGGAGGAGACCGCCTTCTGTCTCTGCTCAAGGCTTTGCCTCGTTCCCTGATCCTTCAGGAACTCATCCCGCTCCTCCCGAACGGTACGCAGGCGCTCGTGCGCTCCGGTACACACTTTGACCGCTCGGTCGAGAGCTTGCTTTTGCTGGATGAGTTGGTCCTGTTGGGTCATGTCCGGAGACTTTCTCAGTAGTTCACGAACGCGAGTCTCCGCCTCATTACAAAAGTCCTGGCAGCGTGTCCAGTCTTCAGGGAGGGTCAACGCAGCCTCGGGCAATCCAAGATCCTTAGCGAATGACTGAACGGAACCGAGTATCCGCTCTGCCGCCTGTACCGCCCGCTCGTTCGTTACGTCACCCTCGCTCAGGCCGAGGGACTGAACTCTCTCCCGCTCCGTTGAGACCTGGGCTTCCATGTTTTTCAGGACCCTTTCAAGTTCCCCTTCGAACCTGCTCAGATCCTGTGCTATGTCCTTCTGCGTGTTCTCTGCGGTGGGTTTCGCGAATCCTTGAAGGATATTCCGATAATCGGATAAGCCGAGTAGTCGGTCGATCGCATCGTTTCGGTGCCGTGGTTCCTGCGTCAGGACAGCCCTTATCGCCTCCTGATGCTGATACACTGTCGTTAGGAAATCGCGAAAACTTAACCTTATGAGTTTCAAAAGTGCCTGCTCGGCCTGTTCGCCCTCGAGTACGCTCCCTTCAGGCAGTATAAGCGAGAATTGTGTACCCTTCCTGCCCTTCGCCTGAGAGCGTTCCAGCACGTGCGTCCCCTCGTCGGTCTCCAGCTCAAGCCAGACCCGCGCTTCGGCAGACCTGCGGTTTACTATCTCCCATCCGATCCTTTCACGGATGCCTGTGTTGGCGCCTGCACACTCATCTCCAAACAAACACCACTCCATGGCATTCAGCATGCTGCTCTTGCCTTGGTGGTTCTCCCCAAACAGGATCGTCACCGGTTGGTCGAACCCGACCGTATTCTCATCCGTGATACCCCGGAATCCCTTCACTCTTACCGATTGCAGTTTCAACATGGTGCCCTCCTAGAGCCTCTCCCGCAGTCTTCCGAGCAGTTCGTCGACCTGGTCTGCCAGAGGCTTGACTACGGCATCCAGCTCGCGCACTACCTCTTCCGCCATTCCTCTGTCGTAGGCGGACACCACACGCTCCCAAAGATTGCCACGCTGTGCGCTACGGATTCCATCACTCTTCAGCCTATCCCTTACCTTCTCCTGGTACCCCATTAGCGATGCCCCTTTTCACTGGAATACTACACCGAAGAACCGAGTGGAAGTACGGCTAGCCGTTGAGTTATTAAGAAAGCCGGCGGTATTATAGCACACCCGAGAGCGGAAGGCAACTGCATCCGGGGGCACACTGGCGGAGAATCAAGTTCTAAAGAGTATTGAAATAGCAGGGTAGTGGAAGCATTGTTCTCCCACTCTCCCTTTCTTCCATTCCTCCGTTCGTCCCTACTCGAGCGGCGTGCCGTCCACCATCTTTTCGTAGAAGTCGCGGAACTCGTGACGCTGATCCGACGCCATCGTTTTCATCGCGCTCCTGGGATGCTCGTTCAGCGTGCCGGTGATCATGTACGGGATGAAGTAGCCCCATTCGATCTTCTCCCTCATCGGCAGCAGGTGCATCTGGATGGCATCGAGAATGGGGCGCAGGTCGAACTTAGGATTTTTGAGGAATGAGAGCAGCAGTTCGAGAGGGCAATTCCCGGCGCCGCGCCCGATGCCGTAAATCGTGGCGTCCAAACGGTTCGCCCCGCAGATGATGGCCTCAATCGTGTTTGCAAAGGCCAGCTGCAGGTTGTTGTGCGCGTGAATGCCGACCGTCTTATCCTTCAGCGCTAAGAGGTATTTCCGCGTCAGGTACTGAATCTGCTCCGAGTACAGGGTGCCGTAACTGTCCACCAGATACACAACGGGCACATTGCTCTTCCCAAGATCGTCCAGCGCCTCGTCCAGGTCGCGCTCGATAGCCTTGGAGATAGCCATGATGTTGATGGTGGCCTCATAGCCCTGATCCAGGCAGTGGTGCGCCAGATCAATGGCCTTATCCACATCTTTGATATAGCAGGCGACGCGGATCATATCCAGCACGCTCTGGCTTTTCGGGCCGATGTCCTCGCGCTCGATCCGGCCGATGTCGCACATCGCCGAGAGCTTCATATCGGTTTCCGTACCCTCGGTGATCCGCTTGATGTCGTCCTCATCGCAGAACTTCCACGGGCCGTTGGTTTCGCGCGAATACGCTGCCTCGGAGCTCTTGTAGCCGATTTCCATATAATCAACGCCGGCCGCTGCGGTCGCCCTATACACAGCGCGCACGAAGTCGTCGTCGAATTGCCAATCATTCATAAGTCCGCCGTCGCGGATGGTGCAGTCGAGTACTTTAATCTCAGGCCTGAACATCTTGGGGATCTCCAAAGGGCCGATTAGCCGAACTATTGTTAGCCGACAAATACAGCGCTGACAGAGCAATAGATTGCCCTAATTGTAGCCATCCCGATCCTTACTGTCAAGGCTTCAGGTAGTGATGGGCCCCAACACTCCACTACTCCAAGACTCCATCACTCCATTCCCCTTTGAACACGATATTCGCCGGGCCGGACATGAATATATCGCCTCGATCCGGCCAGTTGACCTCTGTGGTTCCGCCGGGCGAGGTTACGCGGGCATAAGTCCCGGTAAGTCCCCGGAGATGCGCCGCTACCAGAGCCGCACAAGCCCCTGAGCCGCATCCCAGCGTCGGGCCGACACCACGTTCCCACGTGCGAATCCTGAGCGATTCGGGAGACTCCTGAAAGCACCAGGTGATATTGATCCTCTCCGGGAACGCCGGATGTGTCTCAATGGCGCGGCTGGCTGCCGGAATGTTCGCCCAGAATGATTCCAAAGGAGCGCATATCACGGCGTGCGGAGTGCCTACCAGAACGGCGGAGATGCGATATACGTGTCCGCCGACATCGAGCGGATAATCCAGCGCCTCATCCGCGTCCAGGTTCGCGGGTATATCGGCCGGGCGAAGCGACGGGCGTCCCATGTTGGCCCTCACGATAGGGGATCCGTCAGCGTCCTGGACGATCTCGACATGTCTCAGGCCGTCTTTCGCCTGGAAGAGCAGCTCCGACTCCATACTCAGGCCGACTGCGCGAATATAGACAGCCGCGCAGAGCAGGCCGTTTCCGCATGCATCCTCGGTTCCGTCCGGGTTGAACATTCGGAGCCGAAAGTCCGCCTCCTGCGATGGGAGGAGCGCGAGCAGCCCGTCCGCCACGACGCCGAAATGATGGGCGCACATCCGTACCGCCAGAGCAGACCAATCAAGCTCCGGCATACCGGGCGCGTCTATCAGGACGAAGTTGTTGCCGCCAGCCTCGACTTTGGTGAAAGCTATGCGGTTCGCCATTTCGACCTCGCCAAGCCACTCAGGCCTATGCCGGATCAATTTTCTCGAAGCGGAACTCGGCTGTCTCCGCTACCCGGTTGAACCACTTAAGCTCAGGGTCAATCAGCATGAACCACCAGGCCGACGGCCTGTAGTTCGTGTAGGTCAGCCCGCGCGACACCAGGATTGCATCCCGCACGAGCCGGAGCCGCGCAAGTTCGGCCTCATACTCGATCAATCTCAAGGTTTCCCTGGCCTTCTGCGCTTCATCGCCCTTCTCCAAAGCCCGGACGGCGCGTTTCAGCTCCAGGCTCCTGTTGTGGGCCGCCATAGCCTCTTCCCGCTTCCGCTCGATTTCGCGTTCCAGATCAGAGCGAGTTCGCTCGCGCATCCGAAGCTCCTCCACGAGCGCCTCGACGTCCGTACCGGCGCTTGCCTGCACGTCAAGGTAGGCTATCCTATCCTTGAGCGGCTTGATCGCTTGCCGAAAATGCTCGCCCTTTTCCACTTCAAGGCGCTGGACCTTCTGCTTGATCCGGTGGCTGAGGTCCCTCAGGCGGATGGATTCCGCCTTCATGGGTTCCGCGCGCTCGGATAATCTGCGTATTGTCGCATATGCCTCCATGTACGCCTGGATTCTGCCGGGCCAGAGTTCGGTCTGCTGCTCGGCGAGGAACGCGAGAAGGTCGTCCGCCACGGCGGACAGCCGCGAGATTCGATCCAGCAGTTTCCCCTGCTTGTTGGCCGTTCGCCGCCACGAATCGGCGAAGTCCTTGGACGTGATCTCCCCTTGACCGAAAGCCGCGCCAAGGTGCCCGGGCAGCCGAAAAGTCGCATCGCAGGCGGAGAGCGAGTCCCAGGTGTGGTAGCCGATTCGCAGGATGGGATAGAGCGGCAGGCTCACACCGCGTTCCTTCATCAAAGCCGCCATCTTTTCACAGCGCGGCACGTATGCGGATGCCTGCTCGTTCAGGACGAAGATGAACTCGCTTGCGATCATAAAGACAAGCGTGAGCGCCTTGCCGATCAGCGATGCCTCACGCCCCAGGTGGCGCTCCACCAGATCAGCTAGCTCCTCCGGCGAAGAGGGTGGCGTATCGGTTGGAAGCGAGATCGGCTCCTCCAGATCGAGCGCCACTCCGCCATCCCGCAGACATATCGTTCCTCTGCCTCTGCCGGGAACAACGAGGTCGAAAGGTATGGCTCCGGGAGGGAATCTATCGAGTGCGTACGTATCCGAGCCCTGCACGGCGAGATCGTATGCCTTCTGGCACGCTCCTGCAGTTCGCGGATCCAGGAAAACTCTAAGCGGGTTGAACCTGGGCAGGCCGGCAGTGGACTTGTCGAACCTGAACAAACGGGAGGCGGCGGTCACTTCCAGATTTGTCGGCTGATAGCCGAGTAGCCGCGTGTAGAACCGGGCCAGGAAATCGCCGAACATGTCTGAGATCGAGGCATCCGGGTGCGCATCGGCATAGGCGCGGACCTCGGCGATAAGCTCATCGGCCCTCGAACGTGTACGAGAAGCGTCAGGCTCGACAAGGCGCTCGATGGAACGATTGAAGCCCCATTCCAGCAGCTTCGTCAGATGCGGCAAAACATCCTCCAGGCGGACGGCGCAGGATATCTCATTTTCGGAATCTGCATGGACAAGCCCGCGCCAGCCCCATGCTTCGGTAGTTGTGTTTATCAGGGCGTCACGCCCGTCTGGAAAGTCCTTCGCGATCTTGTCAAATTGCACTCCGCAGCTCGCAAGCAGCTCCCGCGTTGGGATGGTTTCGCTCCCGAACAGCGCCGATATCTCTCCGGTAGCAACCCACAAGTCCCGGCTGCCGCCGTCGTTGTGGGGAACAACCGCCCAACCCGCGGGGACATTCAGGGTCGAAGGTATCCTTGAAAAGTAGTCCACATCGTGGATGCCGATGACCATCTTGGCTTCGGGGAACCGCTCGTCCAGGCGGCGGCGCAGGATTGCCTTCATGGGCTCGTCCCAGTAGACGGTCTGCCCCATAGCGAGCAGTTCCACGCCGGGAAACTCGTTGCGGAGACGAAATGCAATTCGATCAAAAGACTCTGAGTAGGCCATTGTATTAGACCGCGGACGGCGGGCTGGTTCAATCACCTTCACGGCACGATGAGTTGAGGGACGAAATCCACCACGTCAGCCGAAACTATATAGTAGCGCACTCCGTCAGCCATGCCTTCCAGCCAGCCGCCCAGCCCGATGTGAACATGCCCGTACACCAGGATGTCAACCGAGTACTCCGTTAGCAGATGGGCGAACTCGTTTGGCTGCAGGCGCTCGTCGAACGGTGGGAAATGGAGCATGGCGATCTTCGGGCTCGCCGATTCCGGAATGGATTGCAGCCCTCGCTCCAGGTAAGCCAGCTCGCGCTGGAGAATCCGCTCGTTCCATTGCGGATCGCGGATTTCGGATTCCGTCCCCTCTCCCAAAGTTGGGAGAGGGGTGTCCGCAGGACGGGGTGAGGGCGATCCCTGTCTCCCGTTCTCCCATTCCCCCACTCTCCCTCTCTCCCAACCATGGCCGCGCGCCTCCCAGTCCACGCGCCAGCCTCTTGTGCCGGTAATCCCTGCGCCATCCATCACGACGGAGGTTCCCTGAAGGAAAGTCAGGTTCCGGTCCACGATCCGCTGGATGCGCGACGTCGCCTGCCTCTGCCACCAGTAGTCGTGATTGCCGCGAATGAGGATTTTCCGGCCGGGACGTTCAGCTACGAAGTCCAGATCCGGCTTGGCTTCCGGCAGGCGCATCGCCCACGACAGATCGCCGGGAAGCAGAATAATGTCGGCATCCGTGACGACTGCGTCCCAGTTTTCCCGCAATTTCTCTGGGTGGTTTACCCACGCGGGACCGAAGATATCCATCGGCTTCGGATTAGCCAAGGATAGGTGAAGATCCGATATTGCGTATATGGACATCAGGTGCGCTCTCCGCTTCAAGGCTGGATTACAGTTAGACGCGGCTCAGTTGTTCTCCTTGGGCGTTGATACCCGGTACGGGGAAAGGACACACGCCGCTTGTGGGGAAGAGAAGAGGAGACAGCCTGCCGGAAGACGAAGAGATGGCAGGCTGGCCCGGGACTGGGGGATTACTTTGCCAGCCAGTTGCTCGTGTGGATTATGCCGAGCGCATTGTTACCGCCGATGTTGGCGTACTTGAACCGCCAGCTGGGGTCTGGTTGTAGCCGAGTACCCAGACGAGATGTGAACTCTGACCAGGAAGCATCAGGGATTTCGACTCTCTACCGTGCGGTATATACTCGGCAGCCGCGCTGAATCGCTTCGACAGAGGAATCACTACTCCACCGAACCCGCCGTTGAGCTGCTTGGTGCCCCAGCAGAGGTGTGCCTTGACCGGGAGCTTCATACCGGGTACTTTGACCGTCTTGAATGCACCGACGAAGAAGGATTCCTTGACCGCTACATGGTCGTCGGAATCATACCAGTTCCAAATGCCCACGCCGTAGCCAGGTAAGTCCTTCGTCTCCTTGGCTATCTGCCATTGCAGATTGACCTGGGTGTTGTTAGCCCGCGTTTCGCCGGGAGGGGCGCTGCCCTTTACGCCAATCTCGAGCCCTTTGTACACTGTGCCGTCGAACCGGTAGGTCGGCAGCCACTCGTCATGGGTTGGTTCGCTCTCGGGCCCATTGGAGTTACACGAAGCGGCTATCTCCAGCTTGTATACGCCCTCCGGTAACACTTCGGCCACAGGGGTGCAGCTCAGTCTATACGCAAAAGCGGCGCTGGTCATCGTCAACAGCACGAGGGCAATCAATAATGCCCACAGTACTCGTATCACCCAAGTGCCTCCCCTCCAAAGCTATTCGCCCCTTGAGGTTGTATTCAGAACAGCGCCTACTTGGTCCAGCTCAAGCCGACCCACCAATGATCTCCAAAGGTGCCGCCCTTGAGGGTAAAGCCTGTGTCCTTCGGCGTGAAGGTTAGGCCGGTTATGACATCCCTGCCGTCGTGAAGAGCCACCAGGCCGATCTGCGGCGCAAGTAGCATCTGGACGCCGCCGAACAGACCCTTATGCCTGTCCTCATTCAGTAGTGTGTAGTCCTTTGTTCCAAGGCCGGCGTGCAGCCGTATGATCGGGAGCTTGGGCGGTCCCTCAGCAGGCAGGTTTAGGGTTTTCGCTGCAACGAGAAACCACGATCTCTTATCGGAGTCCGGTGCCCCGCCGACATCGGTTCCCCCGATGTTGCGTCCACCGAAGACGAGGTCCGGCGCGACCAGCGTCTCGCGCATCAGCGCCACCGAGGCGTTGATAATAGTTGCATCGCCTAGAATGTCAATGTTGTAGTGATGCAAGTCTACTTCCAACTGATCGGTCAAGCCGAGATAGAACGTCTGCACCCGCACGTTGTCCGGTTTACCCGGAGGCACGTCCAACCCAATATAATAGGTGGCGGCGTCTATCTGCCCCACCTTCAACTGGTTGGCAGTGGGCACCGTGACGATATCCGCGGCAAATGCGGAGCCTGCAGCCAGTGACAGCGCCAGGGCTATAATTACCAGTTTCGAGATTCGTATCACGAAAACTACCTCCTTTTGCAAGCTTCGTGCCTCTAAATGGTACAACGTTCGCTGTTCTTTATACGAAATCACCCCCTTGTCCGCACGCGCCCGGCGCCTCGTTTATACCAATTAAGGCTGTGTTCAGTAATTCACGATCCTTGATAGTCTCGATCTTTCTTGACCTCACCCCGGCGTGGTATAGTAGCTGCGCTTACCGTGCAATTTCGGCGGTTCTGCGGAGAATTCCTGCTGAGCTTACCGTTAGTCGCTTCTTTTTCAAGGCTCCGTGCGTGGCAGGCGTTGGCACATCCTGCTTTGAGGGGTATAATCTAAATCGTGAGGAGGATGCAGTTGGTTTCAGCTATCGCCCACAGAGGGTTCTCGTCGGTCGCACCGGAGAACACGCTCGCTGCTTTTAGAAAGGCGGTCGAGCTGCGCCCGGACATGATGGAGTGCGATGTCAGGCGCAGCCATGACGGACATTTGGTCGTTATTCATGACCCGACCGTGGATCGTACGACGAACGGCAAAGGCGCCGTTGCCGACTTGTCTCTTGCAGAGCTCAGGAGGCTCGATGCCGGCTCCTGGTTCGGCCCGGCGTTCGCCGGCGAGCGCATACCTACCCTGGAGGAAGTCCTTGAACTGGCGAGGGGCAAGGCCAAATTGATCGTCGAAGTCAAGGAGTACGGGCTGGAGGATCGGGTTGTATCCGCGGCGGAGGCCCGCGAGATGGGCGACCAGGTTCTCATCGCCTCGTTTCACTACCGCATCGGCGTGAGGATGCCCGAACTGGATACCCGATTTCCCTTTATACCTCTTGCTTACCTGCCTGGAAAGGCCGATGAGGATGAGTCGGTTCGCGTTGCGGACGAGGCGGCGGCGGTCAACGGCTCCATATTCGGCGTGAATTACGCGGCGATCACGCCTGCGCTTGTCAGGGCTACCCACGCAGCCAACCTGCGCCTGATGGCCTGGACCGTGGACAATGAAGAAGACATCCGCTCGATGATCGAGATAGGCGTGGATGCCATCGCCAGCAACCAGCTCGCGCTCCTGCTGCGCGTCCTCTCGGAGATGGGAGCGGGGCGTTAACATCGAATCCGCCGTAGCGAAAACATCCCAACCTGAAACTTGGAACTTGAAGCCCGGGCTCCGGCTGTTTTTGGGTCTGCGAGAATACTAAGCCTTTTCGGCTGCCTTGCGTTCTTCCTCCAGCTCGGCTTTTAGCTCTTTGCGCTTTTCCTCTGCGGCCTCGCGTCCGGCATGTACGGCTTTGCGCAGGCGACCTCTGTAGGTCTGAGCCATCTCCTGGCCCTTAGCCATTGTCTGCCGAGCGCGCTCCCGAGCCGTGCGCGCCATTGATGTCGTGCTCTCCTTCATTCCGCCCCAGGCTTCTCCAGCCTTCTTGCCGGCCTCTCCGGCTCTTGCCTTCACATCACGCCTTAATTCTTCCCCCGGCTTTGGGGCGTATAGCAGCGCCGTGACTGCGCCCGCAACGGCGCCGAGCATCATCCCTAACCAGAACCTTCCTCCGCGAGCCATCAGCATCTCCCCCTCTCACGGTTTTGCAGATGCACGCCGCCAGGTTTGCACCGCCTTCGAAATACCGGCGAGCAAGCTCGAAAAACTGATCAGCGGCGATGCGACAGTGTCCTGAACCATATCGGTGGTCGCAACCACGGTGTCGGATACCTTGCGAACCGTATCCTCGCCGACGTCCATTATCCGCTCCGCGCTGTCCTCGACCTTGTCCACCAGGGACTTCACATTCGCTACGGCAGGCTTCACGGATGTGTCTATCAGCTTCTTTACGGTTACGGCCAGGTATGCGAGCCCGCCGAGCAATATAAGGCTGCTGAGTGCGATTACGCCCGTGAATATTGCAATCAGAAGCACCGATGTCTCCATAGGTCGAGCTCCTTTTGGCCTCAGCGACTTGCGTGGTTGCTGTACCCGCTGCGCCTCGAAACAAAACTTGAAATGGTCGCTCGGCCGCTGCTATACACATCAAGCCGTAACAACCTGGGTCAGGGACAGGCTTATCAATCCAACGGTGTGTGCCTGCCTGACTTCTCTTGACTGCGTGTCATGTTTTTGATATACTGACGGAGCGTGAAGGACGCGATCTGCATCGCGGGCCCATAGCTCAGCGGTAGAGCGGCCGGCTCATAACCGGTTGGTCCCTGGTTCGAATCCGGGTGGGCCCACCATCCCCTCGATTTTCCCACTCGTGAATCGGGGCAATGGAGTGGTGGAGTATTGGAGTAATGGGATGCTGTACGCGTAATACGTATTGCGTAAGGGATCTGGGTTTCAAGTTCCAAGTTTCAGGTTGTGATGCTGCCGGAATGCAGTCCTTTCCGGCAGCGGAATTCGATGCGGTTGCGATGCTGCGGGAAAGGAACCCATTCCCGCAGCATCGTGGCTTGGGCGTTCAAGGCCGGGAGTGCGTCGCTCGAACAGGATCATCTCAATCTCCGCGTATGAGTGTTTCTCGAGCAGCTTGTATTTCCCGCTGATATACCGCTCCATGGCGCGGGGCGCTTTGGGGTCGTACTGGGACATGACCAGCCAGACGCGCCGGTACCTCAGAGGCAGGTCGCCAATTACGCCGGCGACGCGTTCTTCGGTCCAGGGTCTCTTCTTCTGGAGCTTCGGCCAGCCAACCTCCTGCCACGGTTGTTTCCCACGGTAGTAGTACCGAAATACACAGCCGTTGCCCGGACGGTAGATTGCTATTACATCCCCCGGTTGTTCATTGCGCTCGATGAGCCTGACGGCTTCACGCCATTCGGGGCGAGTGGGCCTCTGGTAGTACCGGCCGAGCTTTGCGACCGGCAGAATCAGTATCGCTGCCGCCGCCATATATTTGAGCTTTGCGCCCGGCAGCGTATGGATTGAAAGTCCCAGGAGCAGGAAATATGCCGGCGAGGTGTATATCACGTATCGGGGAAGCCACTGCGCGCCGGTAATCCTCGCAAGCTCGGCCGTCAAAGCCAGAGGAATGACCAGCCAAATCAGCAGGATAAGATACGGCCGGGCTTGGCTGTCTCGGCGCCTTTGCATCTGCACGAAACCGAAGGCAATAAGCGCCAGCGAGCCAAAAGTGTACGCGCTGAAAGCGTACCACGTCATGCTTCCCGCCGGCCCACTGGCGAGCAGGCTGAAGCTGCCTGTGATCCGAACAGCGTCCAGCGCTGATGGTCCCGTCCCTGCTTCCGGGGCCAGATACTTTGAAGCTTCCACTGTGCGGAGGAAAAGCGGGATGCATGGCGCAAGCAGCAGCACCTGAGCTATAAACCAGTTTCGCAATGCCCATCGGGGCGTGCCACGAAGTACTGCCAGACTCTGCACCAGGATCAGGAGCGCCGCGGGCGGAAAAGTTGCGATGCTCAGCGCCGTAAACACGAGACAACCGGCGAGGTGACTCGTCCTGCGCGCGCTGAGAAATAAGAAGAACTCATACATCGCGAGTAGGACAAGTAGGGTCACCAGCGAATACATGCGAACTTCCTGCGAGTGGTTCACGTGCAAGGGAGAAACCGCCATCAAGCCTGCTGCAAAGAGTCCGGCGCGCTCGCTTGCAATGCGTCTGCCCAGTAGGTACACGGCCAGGACGGCGGTGGCGCCGAGCAAAGCGGCTGGGAGACGCAGGACGAATTCACTCTCGCCTAAATGCAGCCACAGAGAGAGAATGATGTTATAAAGCGGGCGCACATCCTGGACTCCGAGACGAAAGTTAAGGTTTCTTGCATCCTCGATGCTGTAGCCCTCGTCAATCCAGAGGCTCTCAGTACCGAGTTGGTATATCCTCAGGGCAAGCGCCAATGTGGTTATTGCCAGGGGCGGCAACCACGGATGGCCGATCTTGATACGAGAAGCCGGTCGGCCGGCTTGGTCTCCTCGATCTCCTGCGTGCTTCCCGGCGGTTGTATCCATTAACCCTCCTGTCCCAATGGGTCACTTGTGTGGGGCGTAGGTATACTCTCAGGCCTTGACGTAGAATCTATCATAAGCGCCCGTCGGTGGACTCCACGACAGATCCACCCGGGTCACGTTGGCTGCTCCGGGACCCTCCTTGAGCAAATCCAGAAACCGTTCCAGAGAGCCCTCGTCTCCCTCAGCGAGCACTTCTACGCCACCGTCTGCAGTATTACGTATATACCCGACAACCCCAAGTTCGTTAGCAACTTCCCGGGCAAAGAATCTGAAACCGACGCCTTGCACGCGGCCATATATCCTGGCGGAAAATCGTTTCTGCGCCACTGCAGCGTACCCCCTGTTGTCCGATTTGTGAGCGGTAATCTGAAAGGTTCCTTTGCTGATATATTGGTAATTCCTGCTTCTTCTCCCTGCTGCAAATATATCAATCCACCGAGCGGCCTCAGGGGACCTGGCCCATGGGCGTCCGTGGGGCGCAAGTCAGCTCCGCCCTGGGTAGGAAGACGCTCGGGGCAGCAGTCCGCAGATGAACATGGCGCTTTGGCAATAGCCTGCTATCTGTTCTGAAGAATTGCCTTTGTATTGCATGTTGACAAGCATCCGCCTGTGTGTTAGACTGCTAATTGTTGGTGAGAGATGGCCACAGTAGGTTGTCCGCAAAATACCCGGCGAGAGGGTTTTGGGTTAGCCAACGTCGGGGCATAGTCAATCGGCATTCTGCCGCCACGGTATTAATGTCTCTGCTGTCTGGTTGTTTCCACAGAGTTATTCGTGCCTTTATGCTAGATAACTGGTTTTGGCAACCAACCCAGTAGCAGCACAGGAGAGGTGAGGTAGATGAGGAAGTTCGCAGTGGCAATTCTTGGTGTGCTGGTCGCCATCCTAACGGTTTGCTCGGTTTGTTTTGCGGGAGTCACAACCGTCACATCGCCGCCGGGTGCCTTTGGCACGGGCTGGAACCTCTTTGCGTTGCCCGCGTTTCCAACGCAGCCTGCACCCGGCAGCCTCCTCGACGAACTTGGCGGTAACGAGGGCTTGGGAACTCGGAGTGTGTCCAGGTGGGACGCGCCGACGCAGCAACTCCTGTTGTTCAGCGCATCGGCTCCAGGGGATTTTGGCAATATTCTCCCTAGCGACGGCTACTGGGTCTATTTGAAAACGGGAGATCCGACCACAATCTCGTTCACCGGCATCGCAGATCAAGACAGTACGGATATGTGGATAAGCCTTCCTCGCGCCGGGTGGACGCTAATCGGCTATCCATATAGCTATCCCGCTCCGGATTCTGAGCCGGGAGAACCCTTTTTTGCAGGAGACGCCTATCCCTGGGAAAGCGTGAATGTGACTGATGGCACAGTAACGAAAACCTTGTACGAAGCCTCTCAACGCGGTATGTGTTGGATTGACTCGAACGCCTACTGGTTCGACAGCGTCACCCAGGGTACGCTCGATATTGGGCTGCCGGAAGACTTTCCAATGTCCGACAGCATGGTCGCATGGCATGGTTATTGGGTTAAGAGCTACAAGGATAACCTTGCCCTCATCATGGAGGCAAGAGAACCGTAGGCGCGGTTAGTTCGCGTCTGCCGTGTAGCTAAGGAGCCAACCGGTTGGGACTGGTTGGCTCATGTTATTATAGTGGCGGAAAGTTTCGCATCGTGGCTTAAGTTTTCTCTTTCAACCATGCGTGCCGGGGGTCGTGCGTCCAGGCGCCATATTTGCGGACCTCGCCTGCCAGCGCCCAGGTGCAGTGAAGCGCGTAGCCGGGAGCGGCGGCCGCCAGATGGTAGCCCCTCGGAATCACCACTGTATCGCCATTCTCCACGACGTAGACCTCGTTCATCGGAGCCGGGTCGTTCGGCTGTGTATAGAGCCGGATGATCCCAAATCCTTGATCCGGGCTCGTCTTGAAGTACTGGATCTCCTCAAGGACTGCTTCATTCGGTGGGATGAAGGCATCGTGCTTATGCGGGGGTGAGTCCGACCAGTTGCCCGGCGGGTTAATCGTCTCGCCGATTATCAGCTTGGCTGCAGAAACGTTGTCGCCGACGCATATGTATACATCGCTGGACCAGTTGCCCTTGCCAATGGACGCCTTCACCGCGCTCCCAGGGCGCACGACCGCCGGCTCAGCTTTGAACTCACGTGCGGCAGCCGAGAATATGGCTATCTCCACCGGGCCTTCTACGACGCTGATGCGGTAGGATAAGCCGGGAGGCAGATAGACCGCGGTTGGAAGCCCGTCGAAAGCGTTCTTTCGGCTGCCGAGCCGCCGGCATGAGTGATTTTGGGTAGGAGAGGCGATCTCCAGCGACACAACGCCTGAGTGAATGTCCAACCCATGCTCGCACCTGCCCGTCCGGGTGGACCAGTCGCCGGAGGAGAGGGACAGCAGCCCGAACTCCAGGTGCTTCAAGCCCATCTCCCCACGGCTGACGATCTTCGTATAACCCTCCAGCCGGGCTTTGGCCTTTAGGAGCAGGTTGTACGGGCGACTTTGTGCGCGGCTCATGCGCGTTCCTTTCGTGATGCGTGATTCTGGACGTTCTCCTCCATCCTCCCCTGCGGTCTTTCTTTACACCCTCGCCCAAGCTTCGTTGAGCACCCGTTTTGCGCCGGCCACTACCACCTCCGAATCCTCGCCGGATAGTGGCTTGACCTCGAAGCTCACAACCGGCATTCTGGTTGGCAACTCCTTCTTGAAAAAGCCGGTATCCATGAGGCAGCGGAGAAACTCGGCTACCTCGTCCACGTCGTTTTCGCCTTGGGCGCAGCCGAATGCCGGGTGCGCATCGCCGTATGCGGGATGCGATGTGTCGCTCATCACGCAGTTGCCGATATGCGCATGGATAAGGAACTCGCTCGCCTTCACGACCATGTGGCTGATGGACTCGCCCAGCAGGGGCTGGTGGCTGAGGTCAACGGTGAGTCCGAAATTCGAGCATTCGGCCTTCACCGTCTTCGCAAGCTCGACTGCCTCATCGGTAGGCCCGATCAGGCATTTCTTATCAATCGTGCGGTCGAAGGTTTCCAGGGAGATAGTTATCGGCTTTCCGTCCGCCTTGGCCCTTGCATACGTGCAAATCTGGCAGAGGGAGTCCGCGAGTCTGTCGGCTGCGGCTTTTCTATTTCCATCCACCGGGTCGGGTCCACTGAGCAGGGCCAGGATGCTCGCGCCAAGCTCATATGCCTGGTCAACCGACTTCCTGCACTGGTCAATGGCTGTCTGGCGTGCGGACTCGTCGGCGGAGTTCAGGTCGAGCTTCTGGGTGAGCAATGGCGGCTGCCCGGCGAAGATAATATCTATGTGCGCGCATTTAAGCATCTCGGCGGCTATTGCGCGGATCTTTGGATCCTGCATCCAGGTGACCTCAACGGCGCCGAAATACTCGTCCTCCAGGATCTTCTTCAGCGTTTCGAGCACAGGGCCTTCGCCCTTAATGACGCTGGGGTAAGCCATGGGGTGTATCAAACCTACGTGGAAGTATTTGGCAATCGGTTCTTGCACGGTTCATTCCTCCTGGTGAGTTCGAGGTGCCGGCGAGCGAAGCGATGTCCAGCGCCGGCTCGCTGAGATTATAATCCCTCACTCATGCGAGTGTCAACGCTACGCTGGTCTTAGTTCGCCATGCGTATGTTACGCAGCCGGTTTCCATATTCGCAAGATGGCGAAGACGTGGGAGAATCGGCCGCCTGGCGCACAATCGTTCAGTCGGTGGGAAACCTCATTCTCCCAAAAAGCGTACGAGCTTGAACTGGCGAGGGTCCTTCCGCGTTGCCAGTCCTCCGCCCCATGCGATATACGTTCTTCCCGCTCCGTCGTCGTTATCTACCAGCACGGACATGGCGAAGATCCTTCCAGCCGATGGTCGAAGCGGCTTCAGCGCCGACCAGGGAATCACCGCCTCGTAGAGGGTCATATTGCCGCTGCGGGAGATTTCCACCTGGACTTTCCGCGCTTTGCCCCCGACGCCCTGCCAGCCCCAGGCGAGCGGCCCGGATTCCGTGAGAGCCAGGCCGTACTCGTAATCATCCGCCTGATACCATCTGGACTCCCAGCCGTTGCACAGGGTGTCGAATCCGATCTGAACGGCATCCTGCTTCCAGATGTCCACTCCGCTCATCTTCTGGAGGTGCACGTCGTCGCGGACCTTGCAGGCGAAATAGAAGTTAGCGTCGTCCCAGGCTGCGGCAAACTCGGCGCTGATCTTGGCAGGCGCTCCATCGCCTATGGGGGTCCAGGACGCGCCCGACCAGTCGTCGAGGTTGCCGTCTACTTTAATCTCGCGCGGGGCGCGGTGTATCTCCAGCGCAGGCGTCAGCTTCTCTATGAAATTGACCGACCGCCTGATCTCGACCTTGGAGAGGCGCCCGGCGATTCCCTCGACGAACTTCTGCGCCTCGGCGCTGTCCATGTTCCGGGTGGCCCAGTTCTGTATTCGCATGAGCTGGCTCACAGCCGGGCCGACGACGTAATCCTCCCAATCGTCGAACTTCTTCCGAAACTGCTCGTTGTCTGAATAGTAGTGGTGGCTATGGAGCGGATCGCGCCCAAGCGTGCCGGCGAAGGTTCGCTCGGTAAGATTCACCAGAGAAACCATACGTTCCATCTCGCGCGCCAGGTGCTCGACGTCGGCGCGGCTCTCCAGCGGGAGCTTCGAAAGCGAGATGGCGGCATCGAAACCGGTGACGATCAGGTAGCTGAACTTGAAGCTGCTTCGGGTGTACTCCACGCGCTCGCGGGCCGTGCCCGAGCTTTCGTCGCGCGCCTTATTCAGTAGATTGAGAGCCTTCGCCATGGCATCGGCATCGAAGACAATGGCCTCGCTGCCTATCGAATCGAGCCCCTGGAACCACCAGCCGCGGCGCTCCTTCAGCCAGACCCGCTCCAGGAGCGAGTAGAACTCCTTCATGGTCGGCGCGGCGTTTTCATATAACTTTGTGAAATACTCGTCCAGCACGGCGTCCGTATCCTGGTGCGAGTCCCACAGGACCTGCGTCGCCAGATAAATCTGGGGACCGGTAATGGGCCAGTACGGATATAGCTCGCAGTACAGGCCGACAGCGCCGTTTTCGTGGCAGAATTTCAGGTCGTCTGCAGCCAGATGAGGGAAATAGCGCGGGCTGAACCAGCCCAGGCCGTAATAATCATACCTCGCCACATACCTGGCGACCTTGGCCCACGCCAGGTACAGATTCCGGTCATGCTCCCGGTACTTCGGATCGTGGTGCTGGCTGGTATCCTGGCAAAGGCAGACGACGACGTTGTCCGGCAGGCGCTTGATATGCCGCGGAACGGATAAGGTGGTCCAATATACATAGCAGCCGAGCTTCTTGTCGGGGTTTGTCTTTGCGACCTCCTTCGCCACCTGCTCGACGTAATAGAAGTAGCTGTCGGAGTAGGTTCGCCAGCCATGCCTGCACTTGACAGGCGGCGAGTCGAGCTTCGAGCAGTTCGGGCAGGTGCAGAAGTCGGCATTGTCGTTGGCGCACAGGGAGAACATGGTCGCCGTCGGGTAGTTGGCGAAGAAATCGCGGGCGGTCTCGACGGTTATGCGGATGACGTCAGGATTCGTGAGGCAGGGCTGGCTCCGCTCGGCCTCATCGCTCTCCGGGACGAACCGCTTCCCGTTGATCTCCGCGTAGTATTCCGGATGCTCCTTTCCGTACTTGCTCACTGGGAAGATGCGCTTCAAGTTATGGCCGAAGCCGTAGAGCGGAATATCCCGCCGGTGCCGGTCAAAGCGGTTCCTAAACGCATACTTCGCGCCTTCATCACCCGCAAAGCCGCTCCATATGCGGAACGAGTAGTCGGGTTCGGAGCGGGTTTCGGTGACCTTCACCACAAGCGGATCGGCCTTCGGGACGACCTCCCAAAGGTCGCCGGGCATGAACCACCGCACGCCGACGCTGTCGCGGAGGAACCCGTAGATGCCGTTCGACGTGCCGTCGTCGGTCCGCCCGCAGATGAAGATGCTGTTCTGGCGGGGCGCGATGACGTATCCATCAACACTCAGGCCTTCGAGCGGAAGACCGGCGCTCTTCACCAAATCCGTCTGCCCGACGTGGATCGCGCAGCCCTCGACCGGCGAACCCTCCTGGACGACCGGCACGCGCGCTCCCGATACCTTCTCCAGACACGCCGCAAGATCGTCCACCGCCGATTTGAGAAACGAGCCGACCTCCTTAGGGGTAACGATGGACGCGAGAGGCGCCTTGTTTCGTGCGAGCACGAACTCCTGGGCCTCAGATCCCCAGGCGGCCGAACCTAGGCCGACCAGCGCAGCCAGCGCAAGAATAATCCTGCCTTCCACAACCGCACCTCCGGCATGAAAACGTTCACTTCTACCGGCGCTAGTATACCAAACCCTGCAAGGGATGACCAGCCCGGGCGATGGGGAGTGTGGGAGTATGGGCGTGTGGGAGAAAGGGGGAGCATCTCCTCCTCCCACTCTTACTCATACTCGTACTCGTGGATCGTGATGAGTGAGGAGTGATACTGGATACTGGATACTGGATGCTGGACTTCCAACGGAACGAAGTGTAGGGGCCGCACCTGCGGCGGCCCGTTTTCCCTCGTCAGTGGTTGGCTGGCCTTCCTCTGGGGTTATCGGTTAGGACACAGAGAATCCAAGGAGTGTTGCGGTTTACCTGTAAGAGGGAATATGATAGTATACGCTGAAAAGGTGTAGGGGGACAGGTTCGTTGGCTATCTCAGTAATCAGCAGACAAAGAAAAAGCAAGTTCGTAAGGCTGTTCGATAAAACGCCGCCAGGCGTGGTCTGTCCACACTTCTACGAGCTAGTTCTGTCGAACGGCTGCCCGTATGATTGTTCATATTGCTATCTCAAACTGACATTTCGCGGCCACATGTCGCCGACGCTATTTGTAAACGACTGGCTCCAAGTTCAGCGCGAGTTGGATGCCGTGCCTCAGGGTGTATTTGTGACTGGCGAACTTGCGGACAGTCTTGCCATCGAGCCTCCTCTCCTAGGTCCGGCTTTGGACTACTTCTGCCGGCAACAGGACAGGTACTTACTTCTACTCACCAAAAGCGTGCATATCCAGCCGCTGCTATGCCGAGAGCCAAGCGACAATATTATAGTGTCGTTTTCTATAAACTCGGAAGCTGCAGCGAAGTTGTATGAACATGCTGCTCCGCCGCCACGACAGAGACTTGAAGCCGCATTCCAGTTGAAGCAGAACGGATGGCGGATCCGTGTGAGATTGGACCCGGTACTCCTCGAGACCGGATTATATCATTATCAACCCATCTGCAATGAGATACGTAAGCTTGCTCCGGAGATGACGACGGTAGGATCGTTGCGTTACTTCCCAGGTCTGCGCCACTTTGCACGTGAATTACCACGCGCAAATGTCGTGCGTGCACACGATGGTCGAATGAGATATCCGGTATCGGTTAGGGTTCGGGCATACAGTCAGATAGCAAGCTGGTTAGGATTCCAGCCGTCGTTATGCAAGGAAACGGAGGACGTGTGGCGACAGTTAGGTTGGGACTTCTCAGGGTGCAACTGTACGGATGGAGTGAATGCTAATGGTAACATGCCAGGGCTGTGACCATGAGCGAATAGCGGACGACGGGTTGTGTCCATGCCGTCTGGGTGCCGATGATGGTTTGCCGCTCAGATGCGTAGGCCCTTGGTCCCGAGACAAGTTGTTTAGTGTTGAAAGGTACTTGGAAGCATCGCAGACAGCCATGCGGAGCAGATGGCCGAATCGCAGCTATGTGGATCTGTTCTCAGGCCCTGGCAAGTGTTTTGATCGAGAGAATGGCGTTGAACTAGAAGGGTCTCCTCTCATATCTCTTGCCATCAAGCATCCCTTCACTAATTATCACTTCGTGGATAGGAATCCCAAGTGCATAGAGGCGTTGAGAAGCCGGTGTGAATCGTGCAATACGGGGAGCAGCTTGTTGTATTACTCCTGTGACTGCAATGAAGCTGTTGGCAAAATCATCCAGGGCCTGCCTTCACAGGGGCTCACAATTGCATTTGTGGACCCAACAGGCCTCGACGTCGAACTCGATACCTTACGTCAGCTAGCAACAACAAGCCGCGGCGCAGACCTGGTAATCAACTTTCCCTTCTACACAGCGATCAACCGTAATCTGCAAAGGTTCCTGGAGCAGAACGAATGCAAATTGGATGCTTGGATGGGTTCTAAGAAATGGCGTGACGTGTACCGCTCCGAACGGCAATTCGGGGAACGCCGTGCAAAGGTGGGGCTACTTAACTTTTACATTTCCCAACTCCAGGCAATCGGTTATCCTAACGTGGACCTAGGTTATGTTTCCCCGATCCGGGCGGGATACACTCCGCTTTACTTCCTTATTCTCGCCAGCAAGAACAGCCTGGGTGTGAGTATCTGGCAAGGAGTAAACTCCAAGTCATCCTCAGGCCAGCGCAGGCTCCTCTAGCCCCTCTGGGGTTGATACTGCGGCACACGCACCTGCAGCCCGCGAATTCTCCCGCACAGAGCTGCGTGGGTACCCGCATCAAGCACCCAGTATCCAGCATCCCTCAATCCGCAATCTGAAATCAGTGTTTCTGCTTGCCTTTGCTCTGCTTCTTCTGCTTCTTTGGTTTGCTTTTCGGAGCGGGGATGTTAGTATCGTCAATGATGGAGCTGGCCTTCTTGCCCTTATTCCGATGCGCCATTGGCCTCATCCTCCCGGGAGTGATCACTTCTTCGCTTCTACCCGATAATGCTGAGCACTAAACGCGGCGCCGGGGAGAATGGGAGAAAGGGAGAACGTCCGATATCCAACATCAAGCATCCAGTATCCAGGATCACGCCTCACTCATCAGCCTCGTGCATATGCGGAGGATTTCGGCTGTGCTCCATGCCTGGGCGATGCAGCCCTTGGGATCGTGAGGCCGATCCCCATCGAAGATCTCGCTGATGCTTCCGATCCCGGCGTCCGCCAGATGCCTGCGGAACGGCTTCAGGAGTCCGGCAATTCGATCCCAATCGCGGTAAACGCGGTAATGCGCGTCGGCGAATTGGCCCAGCAGCCACGGCCAGACCGTTCCCTGATGGTAGGCGCGGTCGCGCTCCGCCGGCCCGCCTTGGTATATCCCTATGTACTCCGGGTCGTCCGGCGAGAGCGAGCGCAGCCCGTAGGGAGTGAGAAGCGCCCTCTCCACGGCATCCACGACCGCCTTCCGCCTGCCCGGCCCGAGAGGCGAGTGCGGCAGCGAAACGGCCATGATCTGGTTTGGCCGAAGCGAGGAATCCTTGCCCGTCGGGCCGTCAATCACGTCGTACAGGTATCGCCCGCGCCCATACCAGAACTTCCGCCGGAAGCCCGCCTTGCACTCCGCGACCGCAGAGGCATACCTGTCCACCTTGCCGAGCTGCTGCGCCCAGAAGCTCATCAGGCTCAGCGCGTTGAACCAGAGGGCGTTGATCTCCACGGGCTTCCCGATCCGCGGCGTGACGGGGCATCCGTCCACGCAGGCATCCATCCAGGTGACCTGGCTCCCATCCCGGCCGGCGAAAAGCAGCCCGTCGGACGAATCCACCCGTATCCCGAATCTCGTCCCCCTGAAATGCCAGTCCATGACCTCCTGAAGGCGTGGGAACAGGCGATGGAGTATTTCATGGTCGCCTGAAGCCGTCACGTATGCATGGAGCGCCTGGAAGTACCAGAGCGTGGCGTCGGCCGTGTTGTACTCCGCCGAGCCTTCGTCCGTGAAGCGATTCGGAATCATTCCGCCGTCCGCCCACTCGATATAGCGGAGAAGGATTTCGCGCGCCTCGGAGAAACGCCCGGTGGACAGCAGAAGTCCCGGCAGGCCGATCATCGTGTCTCTGCCCCAGTCGGTGAACCAATGGTAGCCCGCCAGAATTGCGCGTCTCTTGCTCCTGCTCCCGTGATCCGGCAGGTTAATCACAAACTGATCGGCGGCGAGAAGCAGCTTCCTGCGAAAAGAGTTCCGCTCGCCACGCACGATGGCCCGACGGCGCGCCAGCTCCCGACTGAACGCAGCCTCGATGTCGCGGTCTGGGCCTTGCCGCTCGCAAGTTGCAGCCAGCCCGGCCGACTCCCCAGGAGATAGATGCACGACGAAGACGCCCGGCGTATACAGGTCCTCCAGGCAATCGAACCCCCTGTCCCGCTCGGCGCGGTATAGGAAGCTCCGGTGGCAGTCGTCCCCCAGCTCGAATTCGCCGCTGGGAGATGCCAGCATCTTCAGCGAATATGGCGCGTGTGCTGATTCGACGATCACCTGGCCGTCCTGCGTGAGGGCCACAAATTCGCCTTGTTTTGTACGCCAGCCATCGTGGTGGTATCCCCGGAACGTGCAAAACGGCCGGATGCGGAGGCCGACCTCGCACGGCGCATCCTGGAGGCTGTAAAGCACGTAAACCGTGCCCTTGCCGTGCTCCAGCCATATCTGCTTGACGAGCGTCACCCCGCCCGCGCGGTATTCGAAGGTCGGGATGCCGAGATTGAGGCGGAACGACTTCAGGAAGCGGTACCCGCACGGGTGGATTGTGCCATCGTGGTACTCGTTGGCGCCGAGGAGATAGACCTCCGATCCGACGATCAGCTCCTCATCAACCTTGGCAAGGAGAACCTGGCGCTCCAGAGGCGGCGGGAAGGACGCTACCAGGAGGCCGTGGTATCGCCGGGTATTCGTCCCGATGATTGTGGAGGATGCATATCCGCCGATGCCGTTCGTCACGAGCCACTCGCGCGAGAATGCGGCTTCGGGGTCGCTCAGGATGCTGCCGGGTATGCTAATCAACTTCCGCTCCGCCAGGGGATGTGTACCACAATTATCGGCGGCGGGGACGAACGTGTAGAGGAACCCGTGTCAGGCCACTTGGCGGCAAACACGCATCGGGCTCGTGCAGGCCGAGCAGTTCCTACCACAGCCTCGGCGGCTTGATCTTGCCCTGGAAGACGTTGACCCAGGCGGAGGTGCCCTCAAGGGTCCAGTCCACGCACGGCTGGATTTCCTCGAGCAAATAGAGCCTGCGGAACTTCCTCGCCCGCCGGTGGATTTTGTTCCAGACGCAGGCGCGGTCGGGATAGACTTCGCATTTGCCTTCGGGGCGAGTGCCGCCGCAGGGGCCGTTACGAAGCTGCTTTGGGCAGTTCATCGGGCAGGTCAGCGCGGTATAGCTTAGGATGCACTGTCCGCACTCGTTGCAGCCGAATACGGGCTTCTTGAATATCTTCTCAGACCAGAGAATCGGATAATAGAATATCGGATTGCTCAGAAACTCCCTCGCCATGAAACCCCCGGTACGTAAAACGTAGCGCGTAATGCGTAGTGCGTATTGCGTAAGGGAGTGGTGAAATGCAACATCCCCCGCAGCTATTCTAGTGTCTGCCGGGCGAGGATGTCAACCATCGGCACAGCCCCGGTATTTGTGTCCCACGCTTTGGATTGGAAAAGTCTCTCCGGGTCTCCGGTCTCTTGTCTACGGTCTGCGGTCTACTGTCTTGGCTGCCGCCCTAACGCAAGGCCATGCTCAGCAGGCTGCCCCCGACAATCACGCCGACCGAGAGCAGGATGACTACGGCCCATTCCCATATGTCCAGCCGCCGCTTCCTCCTCCGGCCCTGCCGTATCGCTTGAACCGCCTGTTCCGTCCCTTTGCCGGAAGATATCCTCGCGGCTACTTCCAGCAGGCAGGGCACGCAGAGAGACACGGCGGCCTCTTGGCGACTGCAGCACGTGCACAGCCCCGGCTTCCCAGCATCGTCCCGGGCCGGCTTCCAGTCGCTGATGGTCAGATAACTCTCCAGTGCCTCCGGCTTCAGCATGTCAGCCTCCTGTGGTACAGGATGCTTGCTTATCTGAATCGCCCCGACTGGGACGAGGGCCATTGTCCCACGCTTTACAGTTGATGGACACGCCAACGAGTTATCGGTAAGCTATCGGCGTCCGCTGGTGCTATTCGACGAAGTATGCCGAAACTCCTTCCGCTTGATTGAAGATTAAGAAGGCGGACGTTTGGGTATATCGCAGTACGTGGGAGGTGCGGAGAGGCGGCTGGGCGCTGATTGTTCGGGGTGCATTCGCGTTGAGTGGGTAAATCGCATTATCCTTACCTGGGGCGGTTGAAACCGCGGCTACAAACGCACGAAGTCCCCCTACGGGGACTCAGGTTCCAGTCGGCGGAGGCCGACTTTGTGCTCTTGTTGCCGTGAATTTATTCGCACGGGCTCGATTCTCAGTTCTACCCTATGAAACGCACCAGCTTGCTCCTTGACAATACGGCCGAATGCCTATAAACTAGTAAGCAGGCAATAGGATAAATTCTAAACCGTATAGGCCCGTGGTCTGCGAAATCGGCTTGCATTATGTCCTCGGAGCCCTGAAGCAGCTGCCGGGTTGCGTAAAACTGGTAAAAATACTAGTTGAGCCTTTGCTTGCATTGAGTTTATAATATATTGTAGAGGTGAGATAAACGGCTATAACGCACGGCTGTGGCACGGCGCGCGCAGACCGTGAAAAATTCCCGGTCACTGGGATGCCCCTTCCCGGTAACCGGGTGTACAGGTTTGAATGGGAGGTGATGGAGTATAAGGATATTCGAGGCCTCTGGAAGTTGCCGCGGCTCGCCCGGCTGGGAGATGCGCGGCTGCCGGAGAGCTGTTCTTGATTTTACAATAGAAAGGAGAGTCGAGAATTGAGAAAGCTAGTATTCCTAGCGTTTTGCCTCGTGCTGATATCGGCGCCGACATGGGCGAATATCGGGTATGATGGCAAAGTCACGCCGAATTTAGCGGGCTGGGGACAGGCGCCCGAGAGTGGGTGCGTGTCGCAGGATACGGTTGTGGACGATGTGGCTGCCGTAGACGGCAAGGCGGACTATATAAATGATACAACCTCCGCCAAGACTAAATGGGTCGTGCCCTCGCCGCCTGCGTTTAACGCGCTGAACGGTATTACCGTCATCGCGCGTGTGAAGTGCACTGTGGACAACTTCAGTTCGACGGCAACCCATCCGAACCTGGGCTTCTTTACGTCCGAGGGACAGAACTACCTGACCATAGGCACGGACTTCATCAGGATCAAGTACGGGAGTCCGGCGACCTACGCCGTGGATATGACGTCCTACCACATTATTCGGATAACGTGGTACAAGGACAGCCTGGGGACCGGCGGCACTCAGCACTGCAAGGTCTACCTTGATGAAAACTCAACCCCTATAATGACGTACGACGCCGCCAACACAGATACGTCACCCTGGAACAGCCCCATGTTCGGCGCTGGTTCGACGACGCTCTCTCAGGAGCTCTACTTCGACTATGTGCTGTACGACTACACCAATGATTACGCGCCGGGCACGCAGAAGGTATGGATCATGAGCGGCCCGACTTATGAGGTGGCTGGGACGAATGCGACCGTCAGGTGGACGACCGATGTGACATCCGACTCGACGGTTTACTACGGGACGGATCCCGGCAACCTGAGCCAGTCGGCAACGGATTCCAACCTGGTCACCGACCACGTTATCAACCTGACCGGGCTGACTGCCGGCCAGAAGTGGTACGGCAAGGCGGTGTCGGCGAAGGCCGGCTGGGTCTCCGCTGAGTCGCGTGTGGTGCGTTTCGACAATAACGTCACCGAGATAACATACGGCCCGAACGCGGTTGTGATTGATCCTGTGCCGCCGGCGACCACATACTCGGTGAAGATCGTCTGGCGCACGGACAAGCCGAGCACGGACAACACGGCGTACTACCGCAAGGCGGGCGAGACACCGTTCAGCACCGGGACGGATACTAACAACAGCACCTACCACGAGGTGCTCTTCACCGGTCTCGATGCCGAAACGACGTACGAGTTCAAGGCGAAGACTGTGGATGTCGTGTCCTCTCTCTATGTCGAGTCCCTCATCTACGCGTTCTTCACCAATCCCAACCTGCTCTCAAACGGGAGCTTCGAGACTTGGTATCTGCTGCCGGTAGGCGACCCCCTCCGGGATGTCTGCGACTCAGGATACGTGCCGGATTCCTGGTGGCCGTGGGAGATATACAAGTACGAGGAACAGTCCACCACCAGCCCGGACCACGTTCATGTATCCAGGAACCGCCCGCCCGGCGCTCCAACGCCGGAGGCGCGCGACGGCGCTAACCGCGCGAGCGTGGATGCAGGCTGGCGCTCATCCTTCGGCGGCATTTACCAGACGCTGACGGTCACGCCCGGCTACTACCAGGTTTCCGGCTGGATGGCCTGGTGGTTCGAGGGCGCCTCGAGCTCGACCATCGGCATATACGCCAAGGACGGCGAGCAAGTGAACCCGTCCACGACGATCACGGCGAACGTCGGCATCGGAGCCGCAACCGTGCCGGTTGCGTCCACCGTCGGCTTCAGGGTTCCCACTGTGGAGGAGCCGGTCTGCACGGCGTTCCTGCTGTATAAGAAGGCTACCGGCTTGCCGGATCCACCCGGACCCGTGTATATCTATGGCGATTCGTTCACCTACACAGGCCTGACCGAACTCTCCTTCACCGGCGTGAGCGGAGTGGATTACCTACACTCGGCGGGCAACGATGAGGAGAAGGGGGTGAAGCAGGCGCCTCTATTCTGGGGCGGCACTGGTTCGCCCGGCGACAAGTGGCAGGACGTTTACGTGAAGACCGCGCCGGGCGCGCAGAAGGACTGGGCTTACGGCGAGAGGATCGTCAACTGCACCAGCGGGAAGCTGACCGTTTACTGCAACCTCAAGTCGCCTTCCTATGGCGGCCAAGCCTATTCGCACTACGACGGATTGAGGGTCATGGAAGCCCTGGAGCCTATCGAGATCACGAACGTTACGGTTACCAAGGGTGTTGATCCCGCCAACCCGGACACCAAGGTGACGATATCCTGGGATACGAGCGTAGCGACGGCCACCTTTATCGAGTACGGGCCGACATCGAGCTATGGCACGACCATCCAGGATGCTACGCCGGTGACCAACCACTCGGCGACCCTGAGCGGCCTGACCGCGCGGGCGCTGTGCTACTACCACATAAAAGCTCCTGCAGCCGGCGGCTGTCCGACCGGCGACTATACCGGAACGTTCCAAACGCCCATCCAGTTCTCGAACCTGCTTGAGGGGCGTGCGGTCAACGGCAGCAGCTACGACTACACCATCAACTTCGACACGGACGTTGATGTCCAGTGCGAAGTGCATTGGGGCCTGACTCCGAGCTACGGGGGTACCCCGGTAGATGCCGGCGACGGCCCGAACCATGAGGCGGTCATCACGGGCATCCTACCCGGCCAGACGCTGTACTACCAGCTCTGGGGGAATACCACTCCCGACGAGGCATACCAGGCGGTTAACAAGCCCGCCAAGGACGCCGGCCACTCCGTCGTTGCTCCTCAGATAACGATCAGCAACGTAGTGTCCGAACCCGACTACGCGACAGGTAATGCCTGCACGATAAAGTGGAAGACGGACTACGACACCACCACTAACACGGTGTACTACAGGGTAATCGGCGGCGGTGGCTGGCTGACAGCCACGGAGCCGGGACCCGGCGGGGTCGACCACATCGTCACGCTGACGGGGCTGACGCAGAGCGCTCGCTACGAGTACTACGTGGAGTCGAGCGCTTCCGGCGTAGTGCCGGCCAGGTCACCTGCCGCACCGGGCACCCTGGACTTCTACATGTACGGCCCGACCAACGGCATCAACAACCCCGGCTTCGAGACCGGTCGCCTCGATGGTTGGACGCCGTACGAGTTCACTGCCGAGACTTACGATCCCGAGGATGAGAAGTGCAAGGACGGGCAGGCCGCCTTCCCTGAGGTCAGGAGTACGGGGAACTGGATTCTTCCGTCGATATCGAATCCGCATGGCGGCTCATACTCGTGCGGCCATCAGAGCGATGGGTATACGAAGAACGGCGGTGTATACCAGATATTCCAGCCCACGGGAGGGAGCAGCTACTGCACCGCATCCGCCTGGGCGCTCGGCTACACCGATAGGTGGGACTTGACGAAGCTCGTGCAGGACAACTCCATGGTGCGCATAGGAGTTGACCCGACAGGCGGCACCAACTACCTCAGCACGGACATCGTCTGGTCGCCCTGGACGTGCACGAACAAGTGGTGGCACCAGATCATGGTGGGATTCACGCCGGGTTCCGGCAAAGCCACCCTGTTCATCGAAGGCACTCAGCTCTATGCCATCGGCCGACTCCTCGCGTGCTGGGACGATGTCGCGCTCTCGACGGTTACGCCGGTCGGGATGAACATACCTACCGTGACTCTCCCCGGCAACCCATGCCTGGCGGAGAGCACAGCCAAGATCACCTGGCATACCGACATTGCATCCACCACGCAGTTGAGGTGGGATACGGACGGGCCTGCTTACTCGAACCAGACCACCCAAGATCCGACTCTGGTCAACGATCACGAAGTAGTGATCACGGTGAATCCCGATACGCTCTACTACTTCCAGGCCGAGTCCACCGCTGCCGGATACACGACACAGACCTCCGCTGACCGGATATTCTCCTCGCTGCCTGCTGCCGACGGTCTTCTCAACGGCAGCTTCGAGGGAATTTCGGGACACGCTCAGATCTGGCCGTGGAGCCTGTATGAGGTGGACGCGAAAACCTTCTATGGCAACCCGTTGCTGCCGGACGGCGAGCCGATAGACGGCCTGGTAACCGGCCGTCCGTACGGCGGCACGCCGTGGTTCGCCAGCATTACCTGCGAACCGGATGGAGGCAGCTCGTTCATCGGCGCGGCCAGCAACAACGGTCCTCCCAGGAATGGCGGCATGTGGCAGCGAATAGCGACCACACCCAGCAGTGTGTACGGAGTGACGATGAGGATCAATGCATACCAAGAGGGTGGCTCCCCTGGAGATACCGAATGCTGGCTGGGCGTTGATCCCACCGGCGGCGTTGATCCCGCAGCCTCTTCCGTTCAGTGGACAGCCGGCTCGAGCAACAAGAGCTGGATCAGCCTCAGCAACTGCTTCGAGGCTACGTGTGATGCCGCGACGATCTTCTGCCACTTCAAGCAGTGGTGGCAGATAGATTGGCACGTTAACGCCATCGACAAGGTAGCACTTGTGGAACCGGTCGCCGGCATCGACGCGGTGAAGAAGGCTGCTAACGGCGCCCCGGTCTATATCGCCTCGGCCATTGTAACCGCAGCGTTCAACGTGGAAGCTGGCGGGGGAAGTTATATGGCCCAGGGATTCGCAATCGAGGAGTCCGAGCGCTTCAGCGGCATCAGAGTGACCTCCGCGACGAGCGTTAGCCCTGGAGACGACGTGACGATGAAAGGCACCGTGGCTACAGTGGACGGAGAGCGCATCATTCAGGCGGGCTCCGTCACGGTGAACTCGAGCGACAATACGATACCCGATCCGTTCAGCATAGCTAACATAGACACGGGCGGAGGCGCCTACGGCGCCCAGGGAGCGGTAGTGAACGATGCCCTGGTGGATCCTCCTGTGATGTGCGTTGGCGCAAACAACGTGGGTATCCTGATGACGCTTCGCGGCAAGGTCACCGCCAGGCAGGTGATCCCCAACACGTACAACAGCTACTTCTACGTGGATGATGCGTATGGGAATCTGGATTGGGGTTACGAGACGGGCCTCAAGGATGGCTCCACCGATCCCGGCACTAGCGCGCCCAACATCGGCATAAGGTGCAGGCCGTCCAGTAACATAATCGGCGCACCCCTGTCACCTCCTTTGGTAGGCAGCTACGTAGAGGTGACGGGAGTAGTGGGCGTCCGGCAGGTAGACGGCATCAACGCCCGATACATGTGGACCAAGTCCTGGAGCGCCGCCACCTTCGAGGTAGATCCCTACGAGTACGTCTACTACCCGCAGTGGAATCTGCTGTCGCTGCCCGGGCAGCCTAAGGAGTCCGATCCTGCGGTGGTGTTCGGCAGCCAGGATGTGATAGACGGCAGACTGTACAGGTGGGATGCTCTTGGACAGGGAACGCTGATGTACGACCTGTGGGCGCCCGACTTGTTTGGCGCGATGAACAACTCCGAAGGCTACTGGCTGAATGCTGCGGAGGAAGGCACAGTCAGCTACGAAGGGTACACGGAATCCACGCTCGACAGGTGGATATCCGCACCCCAGGGGTGGAAGATAATGGGAATGCCATTCACCCACAGCACGATGTGGCCTGACTGGAAGGCGACAAACGGGACAGCGATGAAGACCATCTACGAGGCGTCGCAGCATCCCGAGCAAGCTAACTGGATGTCATCCATAGGATTCTTCTGGGATCCTG
>Ga0315289_10000740_pt1 | contig 50184 bp, 47 predicted proteins | sample YL17G11_40_MG_FD_203452 | JGI IMG/M metagenome (GOLD analysis project Ga0315289, IMG submission 203452) | Sediment microbial communities from Yellowstone Lake, YNP, Wyoming, USA - YL17G11_40 | ecosystem: Environmental > Aquatic > Freshwater > Lake > Sediment | place: USA: Wyoming | collected...
AACCGAGCCAGGCTCTATGTGCGTGGTAAAAATTATCGGGATATTCTTTTTCCTGCAGAACCAGATTAACTTGTTTAATCTGGCTATTTTACCTGAAATATCGCCGACAAAATAATCTGATTTACTATCAATCCATTCATTCTCGTAGTCAACTAAAATCAAGGCTTTTCCCATGCCATTTCCTCCCTCTTTAACGCCTTTGAGAGCGGGGAGTGGGACTCGAACCCACGATCTCCAGCTCTGCAGGCTGGTGCATAGCCGCTCTGCCATCCCCGCGGCAATAAAAGTAAGATTCAACAAATTAAAAAATAGTGCGTAATAGCTTGTTCAGTCAGCGTGATGGCCTTCAGGGATTGAGCCACCGACGTCGATTAAACCAAACAGGATTTTCCTTGTTTTAGGGTCATAGTCAAGGACTAGGACATTTGTCGCATTCGTGTCTATGTTAAGATGGTGCTTTTTCACGATAACCCCAAGCTCGTCACATGCTTTATTGCTTGCCTTGTTTGCTTCCTTGTACGAAATGCCCTTGTTTTTCATTCTCTCTATGAACCAGTTAATATAGCGGCCTTCTTTTAACTGAAAGTCGCTGACAGTAGGGGCAAGGTAAACCCTTTCAAGAAGGTTTTTGCCTTTTATGCCAAAGAACTGGATTGGAAGCAATTCAAAGTTTTTTGGGTTCGCTCGCTTTATTGTGGTTAAAAACGTGTCTGCTTTTCTGGCATAATTCTCTGCTTCTGCTACTGACTTGAAGCGCCTTACTGTTCCGAGGACTGTAGGCGTTACTGCAATGACTTTTCTTCCGCGGCTGGGGGTCAGTCTTTCCCCTATCCTCTTTCCTGCCTCAAAGTCTTTCCAAAAAGCTTCAAGCCTTGCCTGGCTTGGCTGTTTCTCTGGAGGTGTGTAAAAGCCTGTCCTGGCTGGCTTTTTACTGAAGAGCCTTCTTAAGAATCCCATGATAAAACTAGGTTAAAGGAATTAATAAAGAATTGTGTTTTGAGGCGGCTTTACTTTATTTTGAGTAATTGCTTGAGTTTTTCTTCGTCAAAGCCCATGACTATTTGCCCTTCAATGTCAATGACTGGAACGCCCATCTGCCCTGTTTTTGAAATCATTTCAGCTGCTTTCACGCGGTCTTTAGAGACATCATGGTCTGTAAAAGCAATCTTGTTTTTTTTCAGGAATTTCTTAACCATGTCGCAATAAGGACAGGTTGGAGTAGAATAAACCGTTACTTTAGGCATTAGAAAAACCTTAAAACTTTAAGGAAGGAAAGGCTTTAAAAGCTTTCAAGTCTTAAGTATTATTAGAAGCTATTGTATTAAAGCTATTTTTTGGCTTTAAGTTTTAGGTGGATTGTTATGGGCTTGAGACCAGCAAAGTGTTACAGGAGGCTTGAAAGGCCTTACACCAGGTTTGCTTTAACCGTTCATGCAAAGAACTTTATCGGAGGCATTCCTGGCTTGAAGATCAGGCAGTTTAACATGGGCAATCTGGGAAAGGAGTTTCATTATTGTTTTAATATTGTTGCTGATGATTATGCCCAGGTAAGGGATAACAGCATTGAAGCTGCAAGGGCTTCATTGAACAGGTATATCGGCGCTGATGTCGGTAAGGAGAATTATTGGCTTAGGATTATTGCTTTTCCCCACCATATCTTGAGAGAGAATAAGGTTGCTCAAGGCAATCATGCTGATAGAATAAGCGATGGAATGAGCCATAGTTTCGGGGTGCCGATCGGCAGGGCTATACAGTGCAAGCCTGGAACTGAATTGTTTGCTGTTTTTACTGACAAGAAGTTTTTGGATCATGTCAAAACCGCGTATAAAAAGACAAAGGCAAAGCTTGGCGTAAAAACTGTTTATTCTGTCAGGGAAACAACTGCTGTCGAGAGAGAGATAATGAACAGGACTAAGGTAAAGATTATTGAAGAAAAAGTCGAGGTTCCAAAGGTCGAGGCAGAGGCTGCGAAGGTTGAGGAAATTACTGCTGAGGCAGGGGCAAAGCCTGGTGAAAAGGCTGAAGCAAAAATCCTTGGAAAAGCCGAGGCAAAGCCTGCAGAGAAAAAAGAAGCTGCCAAGGGAAAGAAATAGCTTGTCTGAGCCGAGCGAAGACCTCTTTTTGTTAACTGTTTTTGTTAACTTTTGCTTGCAAAAGTTATTTTAATAACTTGTTATTTCTTTATTACTAGTTCTTAACCTTGGGTCTTTAGAATGGCTGAAAAGGATATTGTCTGGTTTAAGGAAGTCGGAAAGAAAGACATTGGATTGGTTGGCGGCAAGGGAGCCAATCTAGGGGAAATGGTTAATGCCGGCTTTCCTGTGCCCCCTGGATTCATTGTCACCAGCAGCGCTTATTTTAATTTCATTGAAGAGACTGAAATAAAGGAAAAGATTCTTGAGAAAATAAAGCAGGTTAACTTTCAAAGCACTGAAGATATTCAGAAAAAAAGCCAGGAAGCCAGGAATATTATCGTGAATACCGAGATGAGCAAGGAATTAAAGAATGATATTCGAAAGGCTTACCAGAATCTAGGCGAGAAAGTCTTTGGATTGCTTCCAGGACAGGAAGAGTTCGTTGCTGTTAGAAGCTCTGCCACTGCTGAAGACCTTCCCGGAGCCTCTTTTGCAGGGCAGCAGGACACTTATTTGAATATCAAGGGCTCTGAAAACCTGCTTGAGTCTGTGAAGAAATGCTGGGCTTCGTTATTCACTGCAAGGGCAGTTTATTATCGTTATAAACAGGGTTTTCCGACAGAGAACGTAGGCATTGCAGTGGTTGTCCAGAAAATGGTTAACAGCGAGGCATCCGGAGTCATGTTTACTGTTGACCCGACTGGAACCAAGGACAACATGGTGATTGAATCTGTTTACGGCTTGGGTGAGGCGATTGTTTCAGGGGCTGTAACGCCTGACCATTATGTTGTCGAGAAAAAAACAGTAAAGTTGACTGACAAGCAGATAGCAAAACAGCCTTGGATGATTGTCAGGAGCAAAGAAGGCAATAATGAAAAAAAGGCATTATTGGGAAAGGAAGCTGAATTGCAAAAGGTTTCTGATGAAAAAATTTTAGAAATTGCAGGCATCGGAAAAAAGATTGAAGAACATTATTTATTCCCCCAGGATATCGAGTGGGCTGTTGAAAAAGGAAAGAGCTTTATAGTGCAGAGCAGGCCTATAACGACTTTAAGCAAGGAAATGGTGCAGGAAATCCAGAAAGAGTTTGCTGAGAGGGGCTTGAAGCCGATGGAAGAAAAGATTGAGAAAAAGCCTGTTGAGAAAAAAATTACCGAGTTTGAGGAAACAACTGTTGAAATGCCTTTAATGGAAGAAAAACAGGGCATTGCTTCAGGCATTGTTGAAGGCACTGTATTGGTTAAGGGCATTTCTGCCAGCCCCGGCATTGCTTCAGGCATTGTAAAGATTGTTAAGGAAATGAGCGAATTGAAAAAGATTGGGCAGGGGGATGTCCTGGTAACTTACATGACTGAGCCTGATTATGTGCCTGCAATGGAAAAAGCTTCAGCGATAGTCACTGATGCTGGCGGAACAACGGCTCATGCAGCAATTGTTTCAAGGGAGTTAGGCATTCCATGCATTGTTGGAACCGGAAACGCAACTGAAATTCTGAAGGAAAACCAGCTGATTACTGTTAATGGCTTGAAAGGCTTGGTGTATGCAGGAAAAATAGAAGTAAGCGAGGCAGAGGCAAAGGCATTAGAGCAAAAGAAATTATTTGAGGTTGCAGAAGAAAAGCCTGCTGAAAAGCATGTCTTGAGGATTGAAGAATTAACCGCTTCAGAAAAAGACCTCATCGAAGGTTTTTTGCATGCATTTAATTCAAGGAAAGTTCTTGTTAAAGTGAATGTTGCATTGGCAAGGGCTGCTGAAAGGGCTTCTGCTTTAGAGCCTGAAGGCATTGGTTTGTTGAGGGCAGAGCATTTGATTACAAAATCTGGAGAGCATCCAGCAGAATTCCTGCGCAGGAACGAGGCAGGAAAACTGAAAGAGACTTTAAAGGAAGAATTGAAGGAGATACTGAAGTTTTTCAAGGGAAAGCCTGTCTGGTACAGGACTTTTGATGCAAGGACTGATGAATACCGTGGCTTGGAAGGCGGCGACAAGGAGCCGAAGGAAGGCAATCCAATGCTTGGATGGCATGGCATTCGAAGGTCTATTGACCAGCCTGAATTAATTAAGGCAGAGTTCCAGGCGATACAGGAATTGCATGAAGAAGGCTATACCGGGCTTGGAGTCATGCTGCCGTTTGTTCAGCATGCAAGCGAGGTACAGGAAGCCAAAAAGCTTGCTAGAGAAGCCGGGCTTGACTTGAATGAGATTGATTTCGGGGTAATGATTGAAACGCCTGCTGCCTGCATGATAATAGATGAATTGCTTAAAGAAAACATTAAGTTTGTTTCATTCGGGACTAATGACCTGACTCAAATGACTTTAGGATTGGACAGGAACAATCCTTTAGTGCAGAAATGGTTCCATGAAATGCATCCTGCTGTAATGAGGTTAATCAAGTTTGTTATTGACGCCTGCAAAGCAAAAGGCATTGAGACAAGCATCTGCGGGCAGGCAGGCTCTAACCCTGAAATGGTCAGGGCGTTAGTCAGGCTCGGCATTGACTCTGTTTCGGCAAACATTGACGCAATTAACCTGATAAAGCAGACAGTGCTTGACGAGGAAAGACAGATTATTCTTGAAGCAATCAGGAAAGAAAAAAAATAATTTAATGCTTTTTGAAGACTGATTTTTATCAAGGCGGTTTAATGAAGGAAATAAGCTTGGGAATTGATTTAGGCAAGGCAGTTAAAGCAATTAAAGAAAAAACAGCCAGGTTAGTTGCCTTACAGGCTCCTGAAGGCTTGAAGACAAGGCTTGCAGGAATGATTAAAGAGATTGAAGAAAAAACCAATGCCAAGGTAATTGCTTTCATCGAACCTTGTTTCGGGGCATGCGATTTAAAAGATTTTGAAGCCAAAAAGCTGGGCGCTGATTTATTGGTTCATTTAGGGCACAGCAAATTCGTTAAAACAGAGGCATTGAATACTGTTTACATTCCATTGACTTTTGAAGGCGTTGAGTTAAAGGGTTTGCTGCCGAAACTTGCCAGGGAATTAAAGGAATTGAATGCAGGAAAAGTCGGCTTATGTTCCACGATTCAGTTCATTGATTACCTGAATGAATTGAAAAAGGCTTTGGAGGCAAAAGGCTTCAAAGTCTTCATTGGCAAAGGAGATAAAAGGGTTAGTGAAGGACAGGTGCTTGGATGCAATTATTCTGCTGTCAAGGGAATTGAAGCAAGGATTGACGCAATTGTTTATCTTGGAGATGGATTGTTTCACCCGCTTGGCTTGAGTTTCGAGTCAGGCAAGCCAATAATTATCATGAATCCTGTGTCCAGGGAAGTAAAAAAACTTGAAGCAGGTGAAAAAGAAAGGTTTTTAAGGAAAAGATATGGCTTGATTGCCAGGGCAAGGAATGCCGGGGTTTTTGGATTGCTTGTCAGCACTAAGCCAGGACAGCAAAATTTAAAGAATGCTTTAATGCTGAAGAAATTGATTGAAAAGAAAGGAAAAAAAGCTTTTATTCTTGCAGGCGATTTGATAAAACCAGAATACGTTTTAGGTTTGAAGATTGACTGCTTTATTGACACTGCCTGCCAGAGAATTGCATTGGATGATTCAATGAATTTTGAAAAGCCATTGCTTTCAGTCAAGGAAGCTGTTGAATTGATTGAAATGCTTTAATCTGTTTCCTGGATTGTAGTGCCTTTAAAGCCCTGTCCCCTTACCAATGCCTCAAAATTGTCCAGGGCATTTGCATTGATTATGTGTGTTTTGATTTTAGACCTGTAAAGGATTAACGCAGTTACCAAGTCCAGTGGAATGCTTATGTCCTTGCTTAAGTCAATGCTTTCCTTTGCAATTAATTGAACAAGCTTTTTGAATGAAATGCTTTCAAACAAGATTGCCTGCTCGTCAAGCTTCGGGTCGTTGGAGTAAAGGCCGTCTGTTTCAGCTAATTTGATTAAATTGCAGGAAAGCTGTTCTGACAGCAATGCGGCAATAGAGTCTGATGAAAGCCCCGGCATCAGCCTTGCATAAACCGGAATCTTGTTGCTTTCAATTATTTCTCTTGCCTTGTTAATGTCCTTCAATTGTTCTGGAAACGCATTCGCAATGCCGTGGACTAGAAGTTTTGCATTCAATTCAGTTGCCTTGATGCCTAATTCATCCAACTGGAAGTTATTCGCTCCAAGCGCTCTTGCAGCGCTGGCTAAGTCCCTGGCAATGCTGCCCGGGCCTGCAACCAAGGCAAACTTATAGCCTTCATTCTGAAGCATTGAAATTGAATGGCTTAATTTTCCGATGAATGAAGCGTTTGGCTTTGAATTAAAGAGCATGTTGCCTGCAATTGAAATGACAAAAATATTGCTTTGCATGCCTGTTGGTTGGATTGGCTGTTGTTCTGCTGACTGGCTTTCCTGAAGGTCTAATGGCTCGTCGAATAAATTAAACATTTAAATGCACTAAAGCATTAAGCTGTTTTAGAATAAAAATGTTTTCATGTTATATTTATATTTAATCTGAGATGCTGAACGAAGTGAAGCATTCTTTTGGTTAAGCTTTTGGAAAAAGGTTACTTGGTGTTTTAAATGAATAAAGAAGCTAATGAAGAAACTGTCAGTTCGGCAGAACAGTCCAGGTTCAAGAAAAAAATAGCAGCGCTGGACAAGTTTCTCGGCAGGGGCACTGAATTAATCTCAGTGTATATTCCGCCTGACACTGACAGAAGCGGTGTTGTTGGACAGTTGAATGAAGAACTGAGCCAGTCAAGCAACATTAAAAGCCCGACTACGAGAAAGAATGTTCAAGGCGCTTTGAGGAAGATAGACCATTACCTTAAGGTGATTGACTTCAAAATTCCGGGAAATGGCTTGGTTGTTTTTGCAGGCAATATCAGCGAGAAAGAAGGAAAAAGCGATGTCAGGCTTTTTACAGTAGTACCGATTAAGAGGCTCAGGGTAAAGCTTTACTGGTGCGACAACAAGTTTCATTTGATTCCTTTAAAGGAAATGCAGCTGCCAAGCGAGGCATATGCCTTGCTGACTCTGGACAAGAGAGAGGCAACGCTTGCATTGCTTGAAGGCAAAAGATACCAGATTCTTGGAAAAATGACTTCGGCGGTGCCTGGAAAAACCCGTGCCGGAGGCCAGAGTGCTGTTCGTTTTGAGAGGCTGAGAGAGGTGGCAGAGCATGAATTCTATAAGCGAGTCAGCGAAAGGGCGAATAGTTCTTTTGTTCCGGTTGGAGACAAGCTAAAGGGTTTTATTATTGGAGGCCCTGGAACTACAAAACAGCATTTCTTAAGCGAAGGCTTGCTTGACCACAGGCTGAAAGAAAGAATCATTGGAAGCCTTGACATTGGCTATACTGATGAATCAGGGATTAGGGAGCTTGTCCAAAAAGCAGAGACCTTATTGAAGGACACTGAGTTAATGAAAGAAAGGGCTGTCCTGAACAAGTTCTTGGAAGCGGTTGTGAAAGAAGGGCTTGCGAATTATGGCTTGAGCCAGGTAGAAGAAGCATTGAAGATTGGGCAAGTGCAGACCTTGCTTGTAAGCGAGGGGCTTGAATGGATTGTGGTAAAGCATGAATGCACTGACTGCGGGGTTATCGAGGAAAAAATAATTAAAGAGCCTTTAAAGTATGATGAAAAAAAAGAGAAATGCTCCAAGTGCTCTGGCAAAGTAGAATTACTGGAAGAGATTGACTTGCAGGATTACCTGCTTGAAAAAGCAAAAGCAACCGGCGCTGAAGTCAGCGTGATCAGCATTGAAACGGATGAAGGCATGCAGTTCCTGAATGTTTTCGGCGGCTTAGGCGCATTGCTTCGCTACAAGATTTGATTAAAAGGGAGTATGCGAAGCACGTTTTGGTTACGTTTTTGGAAAAAGGGTTATTTTAATGCTTTATTCAACTAAAGGAAAGGGTGTTGGCGGCAGGATAAAGCAAAGGGTAACTGATTTTATTGTTGAAGAGATTGGCTTGAATGAAAGCAAGTGTTCTGTCCAAAGGTTTTTGGCAGGCAGGACTGTTGAAGGCAGGAGCGCTAAAGTGCCTGAAAAGCCTGTTGATAAGGACCAGCTAATCCTGGTGATGGAGAAATTCAACCTAGACCAGAATACTGCATTAAGGAAGATTGCAAGGTTTCTTCAAACAAGCAGGAAAAGAATTGGTTTTGCCGGAATGAAAGACAAGAGGGCTTTAACCTGCCAGAAAATAAGCATCTGGAATCCGAAAATCGAGTTGGTGGAAGGGTTTAATGCAAACAACCTGGATTTAAGGCAGGCAGAATGGTCTGACAAGAGAATCGAATTAGGGGACTTGAAAGGCAATCATTTCAGGATAACCATCAGAGGCATTGAATTAAGCAAGGAAGAGACAAAAGAAAGAATTGAAAGCCTGTCCACGGAATTAGACAAAGGCATTGCGAATTATTTTGGAGAACAGAGATTCGGAGGCATTAGAAGTGTAAGCCATTTAGTCGGCAAGGAAATCTTTAAAGAAAACTTAAAAGAAGCAGGCTTGCTTTACCTGACTAAAACCTCGGAGAAAGAAGACGAGAAAATCACTGAAGCTAGAAAAACCCTGGCCGAGACAATGGATTTCAAGAATGCTTTGAGAATGTATCCAATACCCTATAGGTTTGAGCGGGCAATGCTGAATCACTTGAATGTAAAACCGAATGACTGGAAAGGAGCTTTTAATGCATTGCCTAAAAATTTGAGGCTGATGTTCATTCATGCCTTTCAAAGCCATTTATTCAATGAAATAATCAATGAAAGGCTGAAGCAAGGCATTGGATTGAAAGCTGTAGAGGATGACGTGGTTGACGAGCAAGGCTTTCCAACAGCGCCATTAATTGGGTTTGAAACAGTCTTTGCTGAAGGAAAAATCGGCGGGCTGGAAAAAAAAATCCTTGAAATGGAAGGCATTGAATTGCATGAATTCAAGGTAGCTGTTTTTCCTGAAATGTCTTCAAAAGGCTCCAGGAAGAGAATTGTTTTAAAGCCATTGAACCCAAGGTTAATTGGCATTGAAGAAGACGAGATAAATGAAGGAAAGATTAAAGCGGTTATTGAGTTTGACTTGGGCAAAGGAGATTATGCCACGACTATTTTAAGGGAAATAACCAAAACTGAAAGTGATTGAATGAATGAAGCAATATTGTTTGCAGGCGTTTTCTTGATAGGCATTGTTTCGGTTAAATTAACTGCCTTGATTGAAGAGAAAAAGAAAATCATTTCAATGGATTATGTCAAGAAAAAGGTTTTCCTGCCTTCAAGTACAGGCATTGCATTATTATTGCCTTTATGGCTTGGAGGCATTTACTTGTTTTTTTCAAGCAATGCTTTTGAGTTGATTACATGGCTGTTTTTAGTAAGCTTTTTTTCATTCATCGGATTTCTAAGCGATTTAAAGAATAAATGGAAAAGCATTCCTGCTTCATGGATTTCAAGGGCTGTACCAATAGCTTTAGCCTCGCTTGTTTTTTCATTCTTTTACAGCCCAGGCATTTTATGGATTGTGCCATTGGCTTTGTTCATTGCAGGCATTGCCTCATTCCATAATACCTTTGCCGGATTGAATGGATGGGAAACAGGCTCTGGCTTTATCATCAGCATTGCCTTGCTTGCTTTTTTGCCTAACCCGATTCATTTCAGCATTGGATTGATTCTTTCAGCTTCAATCCTTGCATTGCTTTTATTCAACAAGTTTCCTGCAAGGGTGTTTCCAGGAGATTCAGGGACTTTATTAATCGGCTCTGGAATTGCCGGGTTGATCGTTCTAACACAGGACACTTCGCTTGCATTAATCAGCCTGTTGTTTTATTTGCCGCACTTGATTGATTATTTTGTCCTGAAAAGGCTTTTGAGCAACAAGGCAGGAGACCCGACGCAGGCAAGAATAATCCCTTACAAGCTGTTGAAGGACAACAGGATTTACATTGCAGACTATCCTAAAGGCAAAGTGCAATGGGATTTTGCTAAAATGCTCTTAAAACTCTTTGGGCCTTTAAAGGAATGGCAGGTAAGCCTGCTTATCTGGGTGGTAGTTGCGTTGAATTCATTAGCAGTAGTCTATTTCTTTGCTTAAAAGCAACCAAGCAAAACCAATGGTTTTGCGGGTCCAGTGAAAACTTTGTTTTCACTTGGAAGCATGTTTTTGTTAAACCGTTTTTGTTAAACCTTTTTTGTTAACTTTTGCTTGCAAAAGTTATTTGCCTGATTCATTGGAAGCAGGCTGACAATAATGCTTAGAACGGTTGGCACCACCAGCCTGACCACATCAAAAACAACCAAGACAGCCCCTATTTCTGCAGCTGAAAGCACTAAGCCGTGGAATATCGGAAAGGCAAGGAAGTTATAGCCGATGACTTCAACCAAGCCAATGCCTCTTGGAAGCACCGGCGTTCTTTCAAGAATGCTTATTAAAACCATTAAGATAAAAAGCGCTTCAATGTTTATTGCAATGTTTAATGAGAGAAAAGCTGTTTGCAGGGCAATGAATTCAAAAAGCCAGGAGAAAAGGCATAATGAAAAAACCAGTAAATAGGTTTTTTTAGGCAGGTCTTTCAGGTAGGTTGAATAAAACTTGAAGAAGTTTGAAAGCCTTGCAAAAACGCCATGGCTTTTTCTGAAACGCCCGAAGAATTTGGATAATGCAATGCCATAACTTTTCTTTAACGGAAGCAAGAACAAAAGCGTTGCAAGTAAAATGACTAGAAAGCCAGTGCCTAACCCGAATGAAATCAATGGCGACAAGGGAGTGCTTAACACTGTTGAAAGGATTATTATCACTGAAAAGATTGCAATGATTAAGAATTTCGTGCCTTTTGCAACCATTGAAGCTGAAATGCTTTGCCTGAACCTGACTCCAAAGTATTGTTTTAACTGAAGGCTTCGGATTGCTTCAGCTCCAAGCTGCACTGGCGTCAGGGCGCCGTATAATGCCCTGAAACCGATTTTTATCAAATTGGCATAACTGATGCTTGAATGCTTTTTGATTAAATAGCTCCAGGAAAGAATCCATAAAAAAATTGATGAAATGAAAAAAAACGCTGAAATGTAAAACCAGTTCAGGTCAATCTTTGTCAGGATAATGTGTGCCTGGGTCAAGAAATTGATTATGAAGATTAAAGCAAAGACAATCAATAATGAAAAAACCGCATTCCATGCATTCTTCAATCAATCACCTTGGCAGTGCTGTAATGATTTTATTCATGTTCTGGATTATTTCCTCAATGTCTTCAAACATCGTCCTGAGAACGGCATAAGAGGCATTCATTAAATCATACTCGTTTTTCGGGCTGATTGTAATGGAATTATTTTCCAAGACTATCGTGGTTTGTTTCAAAGTGCTGTCTGGCTTGTTAATCATTATTTTTGGAATGTAAGAAGAAAGCAGGCTGTTGCATTCTTCAATGCTTATCTCTCTGTTAACCAAAACATTAGCATCATTTGTCTGGCAGTATTTCAATGAATTGCCTTCAAAAACCCTTGCCAGCAAAATAACCCTCTTTTGTTTTGCGCTTAAAACCCCTTGAAACAATATCAACGGCTTTGTCATTAAAGCAACATCGTCTTTTCCAAAAGCAGGGGAGACAATAAACTCATTAAAGCCAGTGAAGGCAGGCAGATAATCGCTTGCCTCGGCTTCGTTTGACAAAAAAAGCATGCCTTCATAATCTAATTTATAGGCATATTCTTTGGTTGGCGTGCTTAACGTAATATACCCATAATAACCTAAGAATGCGACAAAAACCAATAGGACTGCTAAAACAGGGATTCTTTTATCCATAAAACTTAATTGCATAAAAAGAGTTAAAAATCAGTGGCATTTAAAACAAAAAGAAAAAAAAGAAAAAAGGAATCCCAAAAGGGATTCTCTTTTTAATCAATTTATTGTGTGTCCAACCAGTTGATGACTTCTTGGACTGCTGCTGCGGTATCGTTCTTGGTGAATCCAGCAATGACGATTTTTTCGCCAATTTTCTTGGCAACTTTATCGGTTGTCTTGGTTAGCAAATCCTCTAATCCAAGCCCTGTTGCGTAGCTGTTTACTTTCCATCCACCAATTACTATCACAGTTCCTGGAACTGTCTCAGCGTCTGAGTAGACTTTCACATCGTTAGGGCTTACTGCCTTTGTTACAGTGATGTCTTCTGCTGCACAAGCTGCTGTGCTTGGAGCTGCAGTGTAGGTTATGTCATCTACTGTCACTGTGCTTCCGGCGGTAGTCGTGCCTGACTGACCCTCAACAATGGTTATTGTTTCTCCAGTTGAAGTCGTTGCAGTGGTAGAGCCTTCGCTCTTAATGTATACCACGACTTCTGGCCTCGTGTCTGGAGACAAGAAAGTCATTACGTTGCTTGCGATGTTGAACTTAGAGCCGAAGTCAGTGTATGCCATGCCAATGTAGTTTGTAGTGTCGTCGTCTCTCAGGTTCCAAGTAGATGAAGTTGAGCCGTGGCTTACTTCAACTGTTGGAGCTGTTCTCTGTGGATCGTAGTGAGTTCCTAGGCCTGTTGCTGTGTTGATGAATGCGTTTGTATCCCATGTTGGTGTTTCTGTGTCATCAAAGCCGAATACAGCTGTGAAAAAGTTGTTGTCTGTAGTGCTTCCAGGGAATTGATGATTCTCGAAGTCGGTTGTGTCTGGTAGGAAGTAGTTAACATCGCGGGTTACTACTGTGGACGTATTGAATAGCGCATCATCTAAGTCTGTTCCGTAGAAAGCCCATCCTTTTCCTTGAAGAACTTGATTGGTTCCTGACTTTGACTGAGCAGCCATCATGAAGTAGACGTTGCTCTTTGACTCGTCAACATACGGCACATAGTTGAAAGTCGTTCTAGCTGAGTCTCCGCTTGGGAATTCTATTGGGGTATCAATTGTCGCTGACGTATTACTAACTAAATATCTTCCTGTGAAGACTTTCCTGTTGTCGTAGAACAAGACACCTTCAGCGTTTGTGTCGTATGCTGTCTTTGTCGTTGTTGAGTTGAAGATGAAGCCGTCTCCATCAGCCGCTATTGAATGATTGCTCATCCAATCTGACCTGTTGAAGCAGCTTGAGCCGTCAACCAATGTCATGTAGCCTCCGACTGGTGTTACTATGATGCTCATTACGCTTGTTCCAAAGTAGTTGACATCCCTCAAAGTGTATGTCACGTTGTTGACATCGAAGGTGCTTCCTTTTGTTATTGCAACTCCTGAGTTAGTGTCTGCAGATCCTGTCCTGAAGTTTCTTAAGCCGCTTGTGTTTGTGTCAAAGTTCCAGGTATAGCCGTTAACTGGGTTTCCGCTTGTTATGACAAAGTTCTGGTCTTCTCCAGTTGGATTCGTCACGACTCTAGCGCAGATGTTATTGCCGTTAAAGACTACTCCTACGTCGCTGTCTTTTGATGCTGTCATGTAGAATGGAAGCTTGTTAGCGTAGTTGTCTTTGTCCGTGAATGTTAAGACCTTGCCCAAGTGAGCAGTGTCTCTACTGTCTTCTGTGCCTAAGGTCATGGTGCTTGTTTCTTTGCCGGTTTCCCAGCCAAGGAATTCAAGCCAAGCGTATTTCTCAGGCAACTCAAATATGCCGCCTGCCTTTAAGGCGCTTGTTCCTGTCTTTGTCAAATTGCTGTTATAGATTGCTACTCCAGTCAATTTTGGCGTTGTAGAGGTGTCGAATTCCAAGTTGACTCTCCAGTCAAACCCAGTTGTCTGTAATGGGTCGTATGGATAGCCTTTATTGTCAACCAATAGAAGTCTTCCTGCTCCAACCAATGCTGTTACTGTATAGATTGGGGTTGCTGAGCTTCCGACATTCTTGACTGTGTTTGCATAGACGCCTGTATCAAGGACTGCGTTGCCTGCTGAGTCAACGAACTTGTCCTGCATAGCGTCTCCTGCTGCAATCCATTTCTCGTCAATCTGTGTCCCGTCTTCTCCAGCCAAGCGAGCTTTAACTGTGTTGTCAGTTGCTCCTTGAACGAAGGTAGCGGTTAATGTCTTACCTGCCTGGGTGCCTCTGCCTGCCAAACCAGTGATTACATTGCTTCCAGAACCAACATCATAGGTTAATTCTGACTGCTCTTGAATTAGTTCGATTTGGCTTGAGCTGATGCTTCTGACTGTATAGTCTTTGCCCCAGAATGGCATTTTGACTGCATCGTCAGTTCCGGTGTCAGTGAAGTTTGTGTCTAAACCTGCTAGGCCTGAGCCTAGGTTTATACGGTAGATGAATCCGGAGCTTCTTGCGTCGTTACCTGCAGGGATTTCCAAGACCAGATTGCCGACTGTGGCTTGATTGTCAAACTTCGGGCTGTTATCTGTATCAAGGATTATCTCTTCTTTGATTGTTAAAGAGTTTGTCGTGCTGTTAATTTTCTCGTTGTATGACTTGTTTACCAAATTTGATAGGCTGCTGCTTGTAATTGTAGTTCCGTTGTATGGAGTTGATGGGGTTGTAACATTTGGTCCTGCTGTTGCTGTAGTATCGTAGTCAAGGCCTGCTGTGTTCAAGTCTGCCTTGATTGTTTTTGCGCCTGCAACTACAGTCGTGACAACACCGCCGACTGTTAGTTTTGCCGCCAAGTCAGTTACCTGTGTTTCAGCTGTTGCTTCAGCCGTGACTACAGGGGTTATTGTTTCAGTTGTGGTTGCTTTTGCAGCTATTTTTGAGGCAAGGTTTGCTGCCCAGATACCGTCGCTAACGTTTGCTTGTGCACCAACAACTAGGTTTACTGTTGGCGCGCCGGTAGTAGCTGAGTACAAATCGCCTTTGGTTAGGTCAACTGCAGCAAAAGCTGGAGCTATAGCACTTCCAACTAATGCAGCGCCTAAGCCGATCGCTGCTAGCTTCTTAATGTTTAGTCTTTTCATTACATTTCACCTCACGTTTTATCAAGACTCCATGCTGAATCAAATAATGATTTTTGCATGGCATGTTTAAGCAATATAACTTAATTTTATTTAAATACTTATCGTTTTAGGATAACAAAGAAGGTTTTTAAAGGCTTATTTTGGAAAAAGGAGCTTTATTCTGCGTTTGTTGACACCTTGTTCGTTAAACAACGAGGTTATGGTTTCAGGCCTTTGAGCATGCTGTTGTTGAATTCAATTAATTCTTTTTTAGTCATGTTTTTTACTGCCATGTCTACATAGTGTTGGACCATTGTGCTCATGTCAATTAATGCATCCTGTAAGTCATGCAGTCTTAACTCTATCTTGCTTGGCTTTAGCACTTCAATGACGCTTGGGCCATACAGGAAGACTAAGTGGGTTATTGCTTTGAAGTCTTTAACGCTTAGATTCACTTCCATGAATGCCGAGTAATGCTCTGCCTCTTCTTTTACTTCCGAATAACTGACTTCATAGACAAAGAATTCCTTGCTTTCCCGAAGATTTTTCTCAATGGTTTTCAATGATTCTAAAGCCATTTTCTGGCTGGTGCTCTTTGATTCAATGATTATATTCAGTCTGATTTCATGAGGGTCTTTTTCTCCAAGCTGTTTTCTCTCGCCTAGCTTTGCAGTTATCTGCTTTGACAGAATGTATTTTGTTGGATAGCCTTCTTTTGAAATCAAGCCGAGCTTCAGCATGCCCTGTAATTCATTCAATAAATCAGGTGCTTTCCCGCCAAGCTCTTTCTGTAATTCCTCAAAGGTTTTGGATTTTCCAAACAGGCTTTTTGCGATGATTTTTTGAGTGTCTGACACCATGGATTAAAGAATGCTTGAAAGGTTTTTTAAATTGTTTTAACCAATGTAAGATTGGTTACATGGCTGACTTGAATATTGCCTTTGAGGCAATCAACCTGGTTCAGGGAAATTTGCTTTGGCTTGGCATCGGCATTGCCTTGATTATTGCAACTGTCTTGCTTTTCTTGTTCGTTAAAAAAATTATCGTTAACTCGGTTGCAGGCATTGCATTGTTCTTAATCATTAAATACGGTTTTGCTGTCGAGCTTCCATTCATTCCATCCTTGGTCATTTCAATAATCTTTGGCCCGGCAGGCATTGGGGCAATGATTGTATTGAAGTTCTTTGGCGTGATATAGGCTTGTGACATGCCCTGCCCTAAAGGATGCGGGTTTCTTGCTCGCAAGGCTTTTAATTAATTCTTGCTATTTTTAATTTGATGAAAGAGTTTAATTGCGACTTGCACTTGCACGGTCCTTTTTCTGGCGGCACTTCAAAAAACATGAGCATTCCCTTGCTTGCAGGGCAGGCAGAATTGAAAGGGCTTGACTTGATTGCGACTGGAGACTTATTGCACGGAAAATGGTTCAAGCACTGCCAGGAAAACTTAGTCGAAGAAAAAAACAATGTCTTTGGCTTCAAGGAAAGCAAGACAAAATTTTGCCTTTCGACAGAAATAGAGGAAGCAGGGTCTAGGACGCATCATTTGATTTTCTTTCCGGATTTTGATTCAGCGCTTGCATTGAAAAAAAGATTGCAGGCTTACTGCAATAACTTTGACGGCATAATGGCTGGAAGGCCTAAGATTCACTTGAACGGAGAAAAAATTGCGGAACTTGTCTTGGATTCCGGGGCATTGATCGGGCCAAGCCATGCATTCACCCCCTATACTGGAATGTACGGCTTTTACAATTCAATAAAGGAATGCTATGGGGAACTGGCTGAAAAAATCCCTTTCATTGAGCTTGGCTTAAGCGCTGACAGCGACCTGGCTGACTTATTAGAGGAACTGCATGAAAAAAGCTTCTTGAGCAATTCTGATGCACATTCGCCATGGCCCTCAAAAATAGGCAGGGAGTTTAACAGAATATTATTGAAGGAGCCGAGCTTCAAGGAAGTGAAAAAAGCTTTATTGTTGAAAGACGGGAGACAAATTACATTAAATTGCGGCTTGAACCCTAAAGAGGGAAAATATCATTTGACTGCCTGCAGGGACTGTCTTGCAAAGTACGAATTAAGCCAGGCAATCAAATTGAATTGGAAATGCGTTAAATGCAATGGAGTGATTAAGAAAGGAGTCAGGGACAGGATTATTGAGTTAAGCAGGCTTGAAAAGCCAATGCACCCGGGCTTCAGGCCTGACTATCTTTACCTGCTGCCATTAGCTGAGATCATTCAATTGACTTTAAAACAGGCTTCCCCTAATTCCACTAAAGTCAGTGGGGTATGGCATGACTTTGTTTCAAGGTTCAAGAACGAGATTAATGTATTGATTGACGAGCCGATAATCAACCTTGTTGAGGTTCATGAAGAAACTGCCAAGAATATTGAAAGATTCAGGCGCGGTTTTGTCGTTTACATTCCTGGAGGCGGCGGAGCTTACGGCAAGCCAGTCATTTGCCATGATGAGAAAGAATTCCATGAAAAAAAGATTGAAATAGAGTCAAACATTTACGAAAAAAAGAACCAGAAAACGCTCAGCGAGTACTAGAAAGAATTACCTTGTGTATTTCTTGAACTCTTCTTCGCCTGGCTTTTCTTTTTCTTCTCTCTGCGCGTGAAGCTGTTCTTGAAGGCTTGAAAAAGCTTTCTCTACTTTCTTTGCCTCTGCCTCTATTTCTTTTACATTAACCTTGAAATTGAATTTCTTTGCAAGCAATTCAACTACCTTCTGTGCCGACTGATGGTCTGCAAGGACTAATCTAGAGGATGTCTGGCCCATCAAGCAAACGCCTTCAATGCCTTGCTCTGCACCCATGCCTATAAGCAAGCCGGCAGCGCCAGTAACAAGCCCTTCAGAGCCAAGCAATACAGAGTCTTTCTTGAATTCATTCAATATTTTTTTATCAGTTCCGATGACAACTATTTTAGGTTCTTTGCTGATTCTATCCTCTCCAATGTCAATGCCTGCAACGGTAATAATCTTGGTTATTTTCATTTTCTTGAAAGCTTCAACCAAAGTCCTTGAAAACTCATAATGCTCGGCACTGCCTGCAATTCGGAAATCAAGAGGCGGCTGTACCGGGCCTGCCAAGAACAAAAAGTCCCTGCCTTTGCCCTTGAACCAATAAATTTCATCATAAATCAATTCAGCAAGCCCTTTCTTTGTAACGATTGAAGGCGGAAAAGAATCAGAATAAATTTCTGCTATCTTAACGCATTTCAACTGGCTTACAAGATACTCTATTGCTATCTTGCCGACCAAGCCGATGCCTGGCAAGCCAGTGAAAATAACAGGCTTTCTAAGCTTTGGCTTTTTCAAAAACTTAATCCGCGTGTTCATTCATTCACCTGCTTTCATTCACTTATTTTCTTGAATTCTGCCTTGCAGCCTTTTGCCTTTAATTCCTGCAGGACATTACTGCTGATGCTTTCAAGCATTTTTTCAGCTGTCTTGAATGACGCAGAACTGACCTTCAAAAAATAATTGCCTGCGCCTATATAGGCAAGCTCAACGCCTCTCTTTGAAGAAATAGGCAATAAAGCCTGTTTTATTATCTCAACGCCGTCAGGGTTAATGCATTGAATTGAAAAACTTCCTTTAAGCACTTTTTTAGGCAGTTGAATCTCTTTATCGATTAATTCAAGCAATGACGCATGCCATGCTGCTGGAATTTTTTCAAGAGCCTTGCTTTCCTTGGAAGCCTTTATCTCAGTAAAGGCATTCGATAACGAGCCGTGTTCCTGGATTAACGGCTCTGCAATCTCTTGCCACGCCTGCTCAAATGGTTTCTTATGTTCTTTTGCAAGCATTTCAATGAGTTTCTGGCTTCGCTTGCCTGCCTTGAAATTAGCCAAGGCATTTTTTTGCTCTGCCTCGCTTACCTTGTTAAAGGCAAGGTCCACCTGGTTTTTTGCAGGGTCAATGAAAATTATTTTTCCTGCACGCATCTGGTTTTCCTTGACAAAATTCCTGATGTTTTTAACCCAGCTGCTTGCAACATTGGATACGTGGATGAAGCCCTGCAAGCCTTCATACTCAATCAAGTCAACAAAAACCCCGTAGTCAAGAATCTTTGTGACTTTACAGATTACTGTCTCTCCTCGTTCAGGGAATTTTTTCATAAAAGCCTCTTTGATTCATTCAAGTTTTTTAAGCAGTTTTCCTTTAAGCGAGCCCCTGCCTGACATTGGCTCGATGATAATGCTCTCGCAGGCCAAGCACTTTACCTTTGTTGAAGGGTTTGAGAAAATCGTCTGCTCGTTACTGCATTGAGGGCATTTCACCTTCAAAAAAAAACTCTTTGTCTTTGGAATTTCAATCATTCAATCACCTTGCTTTGCTCAGCCAGCTTTCTTTCAATGAACAGCCTTGCAATCTTGTAAGGCAGTGAAGCTGTCTGGCCTTCATTGAACGGGCCGTATTCCTTCAAGTCAGAAGAAACGAATGAAGGAATGTCTTTTAAGATTCGGATTGAAAGAGTATTTAAATCTAATTCGCTTAAGCCTGTTTTATCTGCCTCAATTTTTTTTTCAACATGGTTTTCAAACAATTCGCTTAAAAGCATTCTCTGCCTTGAAAGCAAGTCAGCCAGGCTTTGAAACAGTTTTTTTTCCTGCGAAGCCATTGCGTCAACGTTTGATTCATTGGTTCTTGAAGCAAGCAACGCCCTATTCAGGATTTTTTTCTCGCGCAGGTCATAGATTTCTTCCACCAATCGCTTGAGGTTAGTGAAATCCTCTGCTTTCTCGCCTGAAAGGTTTGAAAGGCTTTCCAAATACTTCTTTTTTTCCTGCTTGATAAATTCATTCAATGAATTATAAAAGTCCTCGTCCAGCTCGGCTAAATCAGCCTTGTTTTTTTCAAGCCTGTAAATGCGCCTTATCTCGTCATAGCTTAAATCCATTAAAAAAAACTCCCTGTTTTTTTTTAGTTACAAAAACTCCTTGTTTTTGTTCCATTAATTTCATTCTCCCCTTTAAATTCCCTTACTTGACTGGCTTTGCCTTTCCCTTGGCAATTAAATAAACCGCTGCAAACTCAGGCAATAATGCTTCTTCTTCATTGAATGGCCCGAATTCAACACCGTTCAAATAAAATTTTGGAGCAAAACTAACAAAAACCCTTTCTTTTTCTGCAGAAAAAACAACCGAATCCTGCAATGCATTGAAGGAAGCCAAGTCTTTAACCAATGCTGCTTTCAAGCCAGTGTCTCCATGCAGCGTTCCAGGAACCCTGATGATTTTGCTTAAGTCAACGCTTGTCTGCCTGTCAATCTTCAATGCTTCAGACTCAACAGCATAATCCAGCAAGCGATTCCAGAATTTTTCAGTCTTTCTCCCAGGCAAGGGATATAATGTTCCTTTATTCATCGAGTCAAGGATTGCTTTTTTCTGCGAAAGAAATTCAGTGCATTCCTTCACCCTTGATCCGGTGATTGCCGCAAGCTTTTCAGCTGAATAGCCTGAAATCACATTTCTCAAAAAATCATTTAATTTTTTTGAAATGCCAAGCTCTTTCACAGGGCAATAGAATTTGCCATTGTCAAAGGAATAGCCCAAGGCATTGAAGTCAATGCCTTGCAATGAAATATAATCAACTAATTCTATTCTTGCCTGGTTGCTTAATTTTTTCACTTCATCGCTTATTATGTGAATGTGAAAGCCTTTAGAGCCAGAGAAATTAATTTTAATCCCTTCCTTGAAGCTGAAGTCCTGCTTGATTAAATCAATTAATTTCATTGCCTGTTTTTTCACTTCATCCAGGCATTCAGGGCAGACCCATTCATCAAGCCTGACTGCAGAGCCGCATGCGCTGCATTTCTCAACCCTGCCAATGCCTTTTGCATTGCATTCAGGGTTAGTGCATTGCCAGGAATCGTGTTTTTGCTTGCATGAAGTCTGGATGTCGTCAGCATCAAACTCATAGATGATGTCAGCGCCTTGAAAGCCTTTTTTTTCCATCGGCTGCAGTGAAGGCTTTTCATAATAAGCTGTTGAATAAGAAACGAATAAAGGCGCTTCCTGCCTCAAAAAAGAATTGAATTCCTGCAATGAATTAAAGCTTGAATGCCTTGAAACTATTTTCTTTTTAAAGCTTCCAAACCCAAACTCTCTCTGGTCAATGCTTGAAGGCCATTCAACCTTATTCCTTGAATAAAATTTCAGGAATTTTTCCCTTAAATAATTCTCTGCATCAATCATTCAATCACTTCTTTTTTTCCTGCATTAATTCCATTATTCTTTTTTCGTAGTACTGCATTGGATGGCTTGTCCTGCATTCATTAATGCAATAACCCATTTCAACCAGTTTCTTGCATGAAGGAGCATTGTATTTTTGCTTGCTTTCTTTGCCTTTGATCCTGTCAAGCTGGTAGCTTGTAACGCGTTCGTCATAATTCGGGGCTTTCTTGAATAATTCAAGTATTGCCTGTTTAGAGAAATTTGCCTGGAACAGGAAAGTTGCCAATGCAAACCTTGCCATATGCGGAAGTTTTTTTCCTTCAAGCAAGTCAGTGTAAAGTTTTTTCATGCAGGGAGGCAATGCCTCAATGCTTGCAGGATACTTCCCTTTAAAAGTTACCTGCCCTTTCTTTAACATTGCCTCAAAAGCTTTTTCTTCCTTTGACTTCAGGAAATCCTTTAAGTCAAGGGCAACCGGTTTTAAATGCACTGGCAATGCCTTTAACGGCAATGGCATTAGGGCAATGAATTGGCGTGAGGCTCTTGAAGCAAGCATTCTGACAAAATCGTTTCTTTCAAGGAACACAGAGCCATTGCCTAGTTTTTGATTGACTAACTTCATTGCAGGTTCATCATAGCTTGTTTCAAGGAATGAAAGCAATGGAACCGAGCAAAAAAAGGTTTCAGGCAAGGCATACTTAATGCCTAGCTCGCTTGCAATGTCAAACAATACCTGGTCTTTTTCTTTTTCAAGGAAATTAAAGATTGTCTTATTATAGGCTGAGGCGAATTGCTTTATCAAAAGCAGGTCCTGGTTATAGCTCAACAGTATTTTTGCAACCGGAAATGCAGCTATTTCTTGTTTTATTAATTCCTGGTCTTCAGAGGCTTCAGAGAAAGAAAATTCTTTCTTTTTTCTCGCGTCAAGTATTAATTTAATCGCTTTTTCAGTTACTGCTTCATCAATGTCTGATGCATTGATGTTCATTTCCTTGACTGTGCTGAAAGCTGCTTTAGAGAAAGGGTATTTTCTTGCAAAGCAAAGCCTTTCAAGTGATTCCATGAAAAAATAATGCAGCAAAAAATAATTAAATAGCTTCGAGCGAAGCAAAACTCATTTTTGGTAAGTTTTTGGAAAAAATCAGTCTGAGCGAAGCGAAGACTCTTTTCGTTAATCTTTTCTTGTAGAAAAGGGTAAGTTATAGAATCATGTGCGCTAGATGGAATTTAAGGCTTGCCTCGCCTAAAGAATATTCTATCTTCATTGGCGAGTCTGTCTTCAGGAATAAGTCGATTTTTTGCTCATGGCCAGTCTCTTTAATTATGTTGCTGAAAAAACTCAATGAATACTTTGAAGTGACTTCAGAATCGCTTCTTGCTCTTTTCTCCAAGTCATTTAAAACGCTTTTGAATTGTCCGGTCGAGCCTCTTGCTTCAATGAATAGCTTGCCTTGCTTTGCTTTTAAGACGACTGAGCTTCCGAACAAGCCAGCGTCTTTCAAGGCTTCTCTCAGCATCCTTGAATTAATGCTTAATTGCGCGTCAAAAGTTTTTTGAGGAATATTAATTTCTTCATCGCTTACATCAATTAACGACAGCCTGAACTCTCTCTCAATCTCTCCTTTCAGGCTAATCGATAACTCTGAATCAGTCAAGTCCATTTCCATTACATCATTCGGCAGACAGCGCTGCATTATTTTGTTTAACTCGCTTACATCAATGCCTGCAAGAGTCGGCTCTACTTTATAGGCATCAAATGCTTTTCTTGGAAGCTTGAAATCAACAAAAACGATTTGGCTTGGGTCAATCGCTTTAAGCGACAGGCCCTGCTCGTTAAAACGAAAGTTTGCTTCAGAAATAAAAGCAGATAAAGCGAAAACGCTTTTTTGGAAATCAATTACCTTTTTTAACCGCATCATGCCCAATCCCTTGCTTAATAAAATAATTAGTCCAGTTCTTAAAGTTTTTGCTTTTCAGGGAAAAAAATCACTTTGGCTCCATTCTTGGAGCTAAAAAATAGGTTAATGTTGCTTCTCCGACTGCATAAGACAATTTGACTGGCGCGTCTGTCTTTAAATTAATCATGACTTTAGAATCAGCTGAAGCTGTTTTAAGCATGTCATTCAGGTAGTCTAATGGAAACATTGCCTCAGCATCGCTTTTCACGTCAAGCCTGTCTAAATCGTTTTTCGTTGTTTCTGAAAGCAGGTTTCCTTTAGTTGAATGGGCTTTAATGAAGAATTTTTCTTTGTCAGCTCCTAAAATCACATGGGTTGAGATTAATTGAGCGTCTTTCAATCCTTCCTGGATTAATGCTGCATTGCATTCAACCTCTACATCAAAGTCAATCTTCAGGCTTGGAATTTCCTGGTTGCTTACATCAATCAATGGCACCGCAAACTTTCTTTTTGTCCTGCCAATGAACTTAATCAATAAATTGTTTTTTTCCTCGTCAAGCTCTAATGAAAGCCTGTCGTCAGCCCTTGCCCTTTTGGTGATTTGATTCAAGTAATCAAGGTCCAGGCCCAGCTTGGTTTCTTTATCTAAATTGAATTCACCAAAGGCTTTTTTAGGCAATGAAAACTCAATCATTGAGATGTTGCTTGGGTCGGTTGCTTTCAAAAACATGCCTTGCTGGGTGATGGTGAATGTTCCTTCACCTACCAATGCATTAATGCCTTCAATGCTTTTCCTGAAAGAATTTGCGTCATTAAGCTCTAACTTCATTCAAACAACTCCCTTAACGATTAAGTTAAAATGAATGGAATGGTTTTTAATGTTAAGTTTTCACTGTTTTGAAAAAAGCTTTTTCTCCAAAGCAAGCAATTTCCTGTAAGCCTGCAAATCAATGCCTTCAATGCCTTGCACGAATTCAACATTCAATTGAATGCCTTGGCTTGAAACCAATGGCTTTCCAACCAGCCTCACAATGCTTTTTTTCTTGCATTCATCCAATGCTTCAGCGTCCTTGAAAAAAATCCTTGCTTCCCTTGTGCCGTCAGAGACAATGCCTTCAAGCAATTCCTCATTCAATGAAATCACGTTGCAGATGACTGCAATCCTGGCAGTCGAGTCAATGCCCAGCTGGTCTAAACTGCATTCAATTGCAGGCTTTCTCTTGAATTTGTCTTCCATTAACAACGCCCCTCGAAAGGAATTAATTTAACACAGCCAAGCCATGGAATCCTGAGCAATGGCCTGCCCTGGATTTCCTGTTCCTGCACTAAAGTCGAGTGAATGCATGCAGCCTTCAAGCAATCCTGGTCAATGATATTATTTGTTTTGGCATTATCGCCTTTAGTCAGAAAGTAATAGCCGTCTTTTGCCTTTATTTTAGCTACAATCCTGTGAATGACCGGAAATTTTTCAATGACATTAGAGTTATAGATTATTATATCACCTTCAGCATTCAATGAAATTTTTTTCTCGGCCCCGTCAATGTCTGTAAAGGCGATTGATTCCGGCTGCAGGCCAGAATAAGCTATCTCGGCAATGGACTGCAGGTTTTTGCCTTTTAATGAATCATAGCCTAAAACAACTTCATTTCCTTTAAGCTCTGAAGCTTTAACGCCCTGCAAAATTATCAAATCGCCCCTGTACATTGTTGGTTCCATTGAAGGGCTGACTACAATGAATAAAGGATTCTGCACGCTTAAAGCAATGCCGAGCAATTGATAGGCTATCCAGGCAAACAGGAAACCAAATAAAATAAAGCACCCCCAGTCAAAAACAGTCCTTGCAATCGAATGCATTGGAAAAGGATTAATTCTTTCAACCAATAAATCAACATAAGTGAAGGGATCAAGCCACTTTAATTTTTCTCTAAAACTCAAAAACCCACCTTGTATTTTTACAAATTTTTTATGCAACAGTGCTTTCTCCTCTGGAGACTGCCGAGGCAATGATATGCGCCAGGCGCAGGCATTCAGGCATTATTGAATGCATTTGGTTTCTTTTAATCAAGAGCATTGCCTCTTTTTCTTGAATGCCAATGCATTGATAGTAGTAAGCATTGCCTTTAAAGATTCTGCCTCCTGCTTTAATCAATTTAATTCGCTTGCCTGAATCCTTGAATTGCTTTAATGCATTAAAGATTCTTTCAAGGCTTGGCTTTTTCCTGAAGACAATTATTATCGGTAGCTTCAGGCTTGAATGAAGTTTTTTAACATCAACGATGTTGAAGCCTGCAAAGTTAATGCCTGAAAGCATTACTGCCTTTACTTGCTTCCTGAACCTTGATTTTGAAAGGATTGAAATTATTTTGTTTGTTGAGTCCAGGCCGTCAATGCTTGCTTGGGTTGCAAGGCAGCCTTCAACCCTTCCGTCAATTCTTTGAATCAAGCCGATTAATGGCGCTGTGCCTTGAGTTTTTGGAATAAAGAAACCGTCGTCAAATCCAATGACTCTTGCTTTTTGCTTAAGCAATCAAGCCACCAATCAACCCAGGACTTTTTTTACTTCCTGCTCGAATTCCTTTGCCTGCTTGACTATTTCTTTGATTGCCTTTGCCAGGACTGTTTCAGGCTCTGAGTCTTTGACTTTCAGGAAAAAAATAGCGTCTTTGTCAAGCGGGTGCATTAGCTTGTAGGCTGCAAACTCTGTTTCTTTCTGGTCGAGCAATGCTTTCTTTAAAAGGTTTGGAAAAGCATGCCTTTGGCCAATTAACTTGAATTCAATCGCGTTTTTTTCTTTTTTAATTACCTCGATTTCCATAAAAAAAACTCCTTGTTTTCTTTAAATTTTTCCGTAATCCTTTGAAATCTTTCTCTGCTCGATGGAGCCACAGTTAGGGCATTTAAGGTTTAAGCCAGCGCTTTCAAGCTCGTTCCTGCATTTAGTGCAATAGCCTTTAACCACGCCTAATTCAGGACTTGTTGTTTCCAGGTCAACGGCTTGCTTGGTCACCATTGCAACGCTTGCCTTGACAATGTCGCCTATCCTGAAAAAGCTTGAAAGGTCTTCCACATAACTCCTTGAAACTCTTGATATCGGCAGTCCTGCCGCGACAGTCAGGATTGCTTCAGGCTTGCCGTTTTTTTCAGCTGAAAAAAGCATTATGACTACCGAGTTTTGCTTTACTAATTGCACTTGGCCGAGGACTGTAGCGCCTGTGCTTAAAGGCTTTAACATTCTTCCTTTTCTTGCCACTGAAACAATTCTTTTTTCCTTGTCGTAAACCGGCTTGCCGATGCTTGTTGAAAAAACATTTCCTTCAGAGTCCCCGAAAGTATTGATGCCTGGCGAGAATTCTTCTTCAACACCCAGAAAGTCCCCAGGGCAAACGATTTTTTGCTTTTCAAGCTCTGCCATGACAATCAACTAAAACAAAAATAGTATATACTAAATTGTTCATGAAAAGATATTTTAATGTATGGGTTTAAATAATTGAATTCACTTTCAATCAATAGCAGTAGTGAAAAAAATGGTTTTGGAATTATTGTTCAGGGCAGGGCAGGTTGAACTGCATCCCATCTATACTTTATTCGATGCAATCATCCTTAGTTCTGCAAGCCTGTTGATAGCGTATTATACTTTTCCTGAAAGCGCAAGCGTCCTGGCGATTGCTTTGCTTACTTTAGGGGCAATGCCTTTAATGCACCAGCTTTACCTGTTCGAGGAAAAAAAGGAAGTTGAAAGGCCAGGGCCTTCAGCGAGCTTTATCGCGAGGCATTTTGCTTTAATCAAAATCTTTGCATGGTTTTTCATTGGCTTGATAATAAGCTATAGCACATGGTTTGCTTTTCTTCCGGCTCAAGAACAATTTGTCAGCATTGCAGGCATGCAGCTCTCGCTTCCCGGAAGAGAGCTTTTATTCAAGCAGCAGATAGACAGTTTTCGCCAAATAGAAGGATTGAGGGAACAGATTAAAGGCCAGGGGCTTGCAACAGAAACAAAAACACAATCGTTCTGCACTGGAAGGGATTTCTGGAGCGTTTTTAACTGCATTTTCAGCAATAATTCTTTCGTTCTGGGATTGGCTGTATTGTTTTCATTTGCTTATGGGGCGGGAGCAATCTTTTTGATTGCATGGAATGCAAGTGTTATCGGCGTGATTGTTGGAATGGACATGCTTGCATTGTATTCTTCTTATGCAGGCCTGGGCGTTATCGGTTTATTGTTTGCTTACGTGCATGGCTTGGTTAATGCCATCGGCTTCTTGCCTCACGGTAGTTTTGAATTAACAGCTTACTTTATCGGCTCGATTGCCGGAGGCATAATCAGTGTCACGTTGACAAAGAAGAAGCATTCTGCCAGAGAATTCGAGTTGATTGCCAAAGACACTTTAATCTTGTTATTCCTTGCTTATTTCTTGTTGTTCTTGGGAGCCATGATAGAGGCAGATGCATTGACATCACAAATAATTGAAAAAGGGCTTATGGGATTATTTGGCTGACTTCTTTTTTTTCTTTGGCTTTATTGCTTTCGGCGTTTCTTTTTCTTCAGCTGGCTTTTCAGCAGGTTCTGCTTGAGTTACCGCTGGTTTTTCTTCAAGGTTTTCTTTTTTAGTTTGAAGGAAGTCCTTAATTACATCCTTGTATTTATGGATTAATTCTGACTCGATTTTTTCTGTAGGCACCGTGCCTCCAAGCTGTCCTGAAATCATGCCTGCCAGCCTGGTTAATTCCATTGGGAAAATAAACTTTGTTGCCTTTCCCTCTCCAAGCTTTTTTAATGCTTCAAGGTAATAATAAGCAAGTGTTTTATCGTCTAGCTTGCTTGCTGCTTTCCTGACTGCTTCAATCTCATACCTGACTGCTTCGGCTCTTTGAATCCTCTCACGCCTTTCCTGCCTGGAAGCTTTTTCTTTATGCATTGCTGTAAGAATTGCTTCTGGAATCACCACATCGGTTATTGCAACGCTTTCAACCTTAATGCCCCAATCCTTTGATATTGCTGCAAGAGACTGCATCAGCTTTGAATTCAATTTGTCGATCTTGGAAATTACTTCATCTAACCTCATTTCGCCGATACTGTCACGAATAATGCCTTTAACATAATTAGTTGCTGCTTGTTCATAGTCCCTGACTGCAATAACTGATTTAATGACTGATTCAGGGTCTTTATTGACTGCAAGATAGATGACTGCATCGACATCAAGCCTGATATCGTCTTTTGTTACAACGACTTGAGGCGGAATGTCAAGCGTATGCGTTCTAATATCAACTACTTTATAACTTTCAAGCCCTGGAATGACTAATGTCCAGCCAGGGCCTCCGACTCTACTGACTTTTCCCATGCGGTAAATAACCGCTCTCTCGAATTCTGTTAGCTTTACCAGGATTTCTCCTTTCCATAAAATCAAGCCAAAGGCAATTAATGCAAGAATCCACACTGCATTCTGTAAAATAATGTCTTTGAATAAGTAAAAGCCAATCAATAAAATGACTATTAATGTGATTAATGAAAGGATAATGCCTTGCTTTAAGGTGGTTTCTTTCCTGTTTTCCCTTTCTTTCGGCTTTTCTTTTTCAGGCATATAAATCAGGTTTTTTCGTAAGTATTTAATAGAAGAACCTTATATAAATATTATTCGATAAACCGGTAAATAGCATTCAATTGGGAAAGCAAAAAGCAAAAATATTAATATGGTTTCAGTGTATTTGTAAATAGCGTTTGACTGAAAGGATTGTTATGGCTGAGCCGAAAAACATTTTAATTATTTGCGTTGACAGGGATGATGATTTAGGCAGGAAAGCAGGCATTAAAGGCCCGATCATTGGAAGAACTGATAACCTGAATGCCGCTGCAAAGCTTGCAGTGAAAGACCCGACTGACTCTGATGTTAATTCTATTTTCGGGGCTGTGAAATCATTTGATGAATTAAAGAAAAAATATGCTGGCATTGAAGTCGTTACATTAACAGGGGCTGTTGGCAGGGGCTTTGAAGCAGACAAAAACGTCAATGCGCAATTGGATAAGGTATTGGAAGAATTTCCTGCAGAAGGCTTTGTATTCATTTCTGACGGGGCTGATGATGATGCATTGCTTCCATTGATTCAAGGCAGGATTAAATTAATCTCGAAAAAATTGATTCTGGTAAAGCAGGCTAAAAGCATTGAATCAACTTATGTCACCATAATCGAGGCATTAAAAGACCCTTTCCTGAGCAAGGTTGTCTTTGGCATTCCAGGCATAATCTTATTGCTTTATTATTTTATAGGCATTCAGTCACTGCAAATAATTGCATTGGTTTTAGGAGCTTATTTACTGCTTAAAGGATTTGGAGTTGAAGAGCCTTTATTGAAGACTTTCAGGAAGGTAACCGGCTCAATTTCAATTCACAGGATTTCATTCCCGTTCTACCTGGCTACTTTATTCATTTTCTTGTTCGGCTTGGTTAATGGCTATAGCTATTACCTGATCAGCATTGAAACTGATTTCTGGATTAAGCTGATTGCTTCAAGCGAGACAGTTTATTCATTCATTGCATTGGCAAGCATTTCATACATTATTGGAAAAATCATCGATGCTATTAGCTTGAAACAGGCTTTCAAGCTCAGAAAATATCTCTTGTCGATTACAAGCGTTTTCCTTGTCTGGCTGATTCTTGACTCTGGAACTAAAGTCGTTCTAGGCACGACAGACCTTTACTGGTTCCTGGTTAATGTGATTGCAAGCTTCATTATCTTATTGCTTGTCTTCAAGGCGTCAAGTGTTTTTGACATAAGGCAGAAGATAACAAAGCTATTGATTGGCCTGCCAGTCTATGACAAAGAAGGAAAATGGATTGGAAAAGTAAGCCAGGTTAACGCGAAAAAACACTGGATTGCTTTCAAGAACATTAAAACAAAAAAGAAAAATCTTTTGACAAGGGAAGCATTCATGTTGAAAAAAGGAAGAATATTGGCTGCATAAAAAAACCGCTGGTGTTTTCTTGCCTGCAAAAAAATCAATAATCCATGAAGATGACCTGACAGCATTTGTCTTCCTTGGCTTTTTCATGGTCTGGATTGAGATAATGAGGCTAAAGCAAGCGGTTTACGGCGCAATATTCATAACTGACTGGCTGGTGATGATTGTTTTGCTTGAATTAATCTGCTTGTTTTTATACTATAAAGTGATTGCCCCTGATTTTGAGTACAGGACAAGGGAAGAAGAATTCAGGGAAGTAAAGAGATTCGAGAAAAAGTCGTTCAACTGGTAGCCGGCTTTGCGATGAGGGATGCAGGCATTTTAACCCCGATTAATTTATTCAACTGCTTTAATAAAGAATTTGTCTTTGTTCCCTTAACGAAAGCATTCGCCAAGACTTCTGAAATGCTTTGAACTGGAATTATTTTGATTTTATTTAACTCTTTTTTGTCCAGGACAATGTCCTCCAAATTCGCTTTCGGAATAATAACCTGCTTGAAACCAGCCTGTATAGCGCTTTGAATCTTTCCGGTAACGCCGCCGACTGGAAGCACTTCACCCCTGACTGACAGGCTTCCTGTCATTGCAGTATCCTGCCTGACTGGAATTTTTTCCAAAGCAGAAATTACTGCAGTAGCAACAGAGATTGAAGCAGAGTCTCCTTCAACGCCTCCAGGATATGCTTGCAGGAACTGGATATGCAGGTCAAACTTGCTGATGTCCTTTCCAGAAAGCTTTTTAATCAAGGCAGAAACGTTCTGCACCGCTTCTTTGGCTATCTCTCCAAGCTTTCCGGTGGCAATTAATTTTCCTTCAGAAGCAGACATTGCAGGCGCTGCTTCAGCCTCGATAGGCAGTACAATGCCTGCAAAAGCATCAGACATCACTGCAAGCCCGTTAACCTTTCCGACTGCCTCGCCGATGTTTTGATAGACTTCATAATCCTTGGTAAATTCAAGAATCTTTCCAACCATTTGCTGTTCAAGGGTTTTTGCAGCCATTTTTGCCTCAACAACATCCTGTAGCTGGACTAGTGAATGCCCTTTCGCTTTAGCGAGATCGCCGGCTGCCCTGACAAGCCCTCCAAGGTCTCTTAACTTTAAAGTAAGCTTATGCTTTCTATTGCTTCGCCTCAAAGCCTCTGTAATGATTTCATTGCATGCTTCCAAGCTGAAATGAGGAATCTTTCCGTCTTTCTTGATTTCCTGTGCAATGAATTGAATCACCTTAAACCTGTTTTCCTTTGTGTCAGGCATGTCAAGATTCAAATAAATCTCATAACCATAGCCTCGAATCCTTGAACGCAGGGCAGGATGTACTTTCTGCAAGTCCTCATAATTTCCTGCTGCAACCAAAACAAAATCGCATGGAACTGCTTCAGTCTTGGTTAAAGCGCCTGAACTCATCTCGCTCTGTCCCATAATAGCATACTTTCTTTCCTGCATTGCAGTAAGCAGTTCTTGCTGGCTTCTCTGGCCTAACAAGGAAATCTCATCCAAGAACAAAACGCCTCCAGAAGCCCTGTGAATTGCGCCTGGCTCAACCCTTAAATGAGGCGGAGTTCCCAAGCCCCCACTCTGTAAAGGATCGTGACGCACATCCCCTAATAATGACCCTGCTCTGGCGCCTGTAGCGTCAATGAATGGAGCCATTTTCCTGTTAGCATTATCAATCAATAGCTTTGGAGTCTGGATTGATTCACGTGTCTTGATCTGAGTGCCTAAAGCAAAGCCGACTAATAAAAAGCCTCCGAGGATCAGCATTGCTGCAAAAACAACATCAGGCACAAAGTTAAGCTGCCATAAAACGCCTGATAATAAAAACCAGCCAAGCGGCATCAAAAAACCAAGCAACCTCATGTTATCGTCTTTTGCTTTCGCGTCAAGCCTTAGCCTCTGGACTGCTTTCCTGCCTTCTCCTGCAGGAACTCTCCTGACTCTTGGATTATTTGAATCAGATTTATTCGGATAAATCAAGACATCAAATAATTTTTCTATAGGCAGTAATTCAGCCACTGCCTGGGCAAGTAAAGACTTTCCAGTTCCAGGCAAGCCGACTAACAAGACATTCCTTTTCTGGATAGATGCTTTCCTGATTAGTTCAACAGCACTGTCCTGTCCAATGACCTGGTCAATAATCCTGTCAGAGACCTTGACTTCCTTTGTTGACTTGAAATCAAAATCACTTGCTTTCTCAGATTCTTTTTCCTTCTTCAGCTTTTTTGCCATACTATACTTATCATAGAAAAGGCATTTAAAGGATATTATTTAAACTTAAATAATGAAGCTAATTGTTTTGCTTGACGGCCGCTTTAAAGAAATTGCTTTAGCCGAACTGCTTTCATTGATTGAATTAACCGGCTTAAAGCCAAGCATTAAGAAAAAAAACCAAATTGTTTTGATTCAGTCAAAGGATAATGCAGGAAAATTAATTGAATTTATTCATGAAAGAGCCGGCCTGACACGATTTGTTGCAGAATACTTGTTTGAAGCAAAAAAAACGATTTCAGAAAAACAGGCAAAAGAATTGAATGAATTGATTAAAGGCAAGGCTTTCAGGGTAAGGGCTTTAAAGCCAGGCGAGAGAAAGAAAAGCCATCAAAGCATTGAAAAAAAAATTGCAGGCAAGTTAACTGGAAAGGTGAGCCTTGAAAAGCCAGAGATTGGCTTGACTGCGTTAATGATTCAAAACAAGATGTTGTTTTGCCTGAATGGCAAGTGGAGGAACTCGAAAGCATTCTTATTGCGAAGCGATAAGTTCAGGCCTTTCAAGAGCCCGACGACTTTAGAGCCGGGGCTTGCAAGGGCTTTAGTTAATTTAAGCAGGGTAAACAAGGATGCAAAATTGCTTGATTGTTTTTGCGGAGCCGGAGGCATTTTAATCGAGGCAGGATTAATTGGCTGTAAGGCTGCTGGCATTGAATTGGATGAAAGGATTATTGATGGATGCAAAAAAAACCTTGCATTTTTCGGGTTGAAGGGCATTGAATTGATTAATGAGGATTTTTTGAAAGCAAGGCTTGCAGGAAAATTTGATGCTGTTGTTACAGAACCGCCTTACGGGCGTTCTGCCAGCCTGTTTGGTTATGAATTGAATGAATTATATGAAAAAGCATTTGATAAGATTCATGGATTGTTAAAGCCTAATGGCTTGCTTGTCATTACTTTGCCTGAAGCAAATAAAAGACTTTTCAAGCACAGGTTTAATGTATTAGGGCATTATAAGATCAGGGTGCATAAAAGCCTTGAAAAAAATGTTTTTATTGCAAGGAAAAAGTGATTGAAATGAGTGAAAGCATTCATTTGGTTTTTTTAGGGACTTCAAGCGGCGCCCCTACAAAAAACAGGAATCCAAGCAGTTTGGCAGTAAAATTGTTCGGGCATTCTTTCCTGATTGACTGTTCTGAAGGCAGCCAGCAGAGATTAATGCAGTCAAGCGTCAGCTATATGAAGATTGAAAGGATTTTCTTGACTCACTTGCATGGAGACCATTTGTTTGGATTGCCTGGATTGATTGCCACGATGGCAATGCATAAAAGAGACTATCCGTTATTCGTTTACGGCCCTGAAGGAGTCAAGGAAGCAATTGAAAAGCTTTTGAGCTTATGGCAGCATGAGCTTTCATTCGAGGTAAGAGCGATTGAGTTAAAGGAAGGCATTGCCTGGGATGAAAAAAGGTTTTGCTTGAACGCGGTAAAGCTAAGGCATTCAGTGCCATGCTTTGGCTTTGTCTTGGAAGAAAAGCTTGCTTTAGGGAAATTCAATAAACAAAAAGCATTGGATTTAGGCATTCCGGAAGGCCCTTTGTTCAGGAAACTGCAGGAAGGGCTGGCAATCAAGTTAAAGGGAAAAACCATTAAGCCTGAAATGGTTTTAGAGCCTTTAAAGAAAAAAGCAAGAAAAATTTCTTATATCGTGGATACAATGCCTTCAACTCATTACTTGCAGGCGATTAATGAAAGCACTGTATTAATTCATGAAGCTGAATTCACTGAAGACTTGATTAAAAGAGCTAAACAGACAATGCATTCAACTGCAAAGCAGGCTGGAAGCATTGCAGAAAAAACCAATGCAAAAAAACTTGTCTTGACGCATTTAAGCGCAAGGTACAAGGAAGAAGAAAAATTAGAGAATGAAGCAAGGCAGGAATTCGCTAATGTTGTCGTGGCAAAAGACTTGATGGAAATAGAGCTTTAAGTGATTGGATGAAAAAGAAAATGTTTTTGTTGAGCAGGGAAAGCATTAAACCAGTGGGAGGCGCTAGAGTAGGAGGCCAGCACAGCAAAGTAGAATTAGTTGAATTAAGCAAGGGACGGCTGGCTATAAGAAAAATCCCTGTGCTTGGAGCAGGGGTTTTTTCAGCGCAGGAAAAGAAACAAATTGTAGAGAGGTGGGCAAAAACATTGTTTGAGTTTAGGAAGGCAGGCTTGCCTGTTCCACGCTGGTGGAAAGCCGATTTAAGGCTAAAGAAAGGGCTTGAACCAAGCTTTTACCTTCATTATTTTCCGAAAGAAAAAGGCTGGACTTCTTTTAAAAATCTTTTTGGCCTGAGCCTTGAAAAACACAAGGCAGTGATTGAGGGCATTGCAAGCGATTTAGGAAAAATCCACAAGCTTGGCTATGCCCCGGTCCCTCCTGAAGACCTGTGGATGATTAGAATGCCTGGGCAGGAAAGAGTAATCATTGATGTTGGAGGCTTGAATAAAAAGAACAGAAGAGAAATTGAAAATCTTTTTGATTTGCTCTTCCGCTTGAAGGGGCCTGCTGAACAGATTGTTTTCTTGAAAAACTATTTCAAAGAAAATAATAATGAAGGCATTTGGAAGAAATTTACAGGACGGCTTATCAGGTATCCTGCAATATTGGTGCACCCGGAGAGAAGGGAATTGTACAGGCAAAGGCTTTCATTCAAGCCCTGAAAAGCGGATTTTAAAAAAACTATTTGATTTCTATTTTGCCGCCTGGCTTCAGGATGATTGTTTTGGTGTTTAAGATTGAGTCCTTTATTTTGTCTTCAAAGTCCCTCGGGTCAACAGTTATTTCCTTAAAGGTATTATAATGCATTGGAATAACGTATTTCGGCTTGATGACTTTAGTTGCCCTGACAGCGTCAATGACATCCATTGTAAAAGTGCCTCCGATTGGCAGTAAAGCCATGTCTATTTTTTCTTTCTGTAGCTTTGAAAAAGTATCCATTAAGCTCGTGTCGCCTGCATGAAAAACTTTTTGCTTGTTGAATTCAAGCAAATAGCTTACAGGATAAAAGTCCTGGGGATGATGGGCTGAAAGCACGGTGATTTTGATGCCGCGCAAGACAAATTCCTCTCCGGCGGTTACGGGGTGCTTTAAAGCATTAGACAATTCAAGGTCTTGAAGTACATCGCTGTGAGCAACAACAATTGCATTGAATCTTGAGGCAATTTTCTCAACTTCCTTCTTGTTGAAGTGGTCGAAGTGCTTGTGGGTTATTAAAATTAAAGTGACTTCTTTTAAATCAGCTAATTTCATTGAGCAGGGAAGCAAGCGCTTGAATTTCGCGGTGCCGCTCTGCGCCTTGAATTTTATGGTGCCGCTCTGCGCGTTTGAAAAGAAAGGGTCAATCAAAACCGTCTTGTCAGAGAAGTTAATCAAGAAAGAACTATGCCCTAAAAAAGTAACCTTCATTTTTTAACTCCCTTAATAGTAAAGGGGGATAAAAGAATTTAAACAAGTACTTTGTATATAGTATTGGTTGTTCGGGGGCTTTAACATTAGGCGCTTGCTTTTCATGCTGTTCCTGCTGGTTTTCATAGCCGGTGCTGTAAATGCGAGAAACCTTGAAAAGCATGGCTTGCTTGTATTGATTGACAGCCAAGGACTTGCAAGCATTAAAGAAAAATACTATTATGCTTTTGAAAATGATGCTGAATTAGAGGCTTTCAAGCAAACAGTAAAGCAGAATGGCCCTAGCTTTGTTGCATGGAAGGTTTTTGATGCAAGCATTTTCCCGCACATCATTGGCTCTGAAGACGAATTGCTTCAGAAAAGCGTTTTATTCAATGAAGAACAAGGCTTTCTGGAAATAAATTATTCTTTATCAAGCAAGATAGTCATGCTGGATGAACAGTCCAGAACAACTGTTTTCAGCCTGATTCAAAACAGGTTCAATTACTTCATTCAAGGCGCTTCAGTCATCATTCCTAAAAACACTTCAATAACCATCAGCATTCCTGAGAACGCTTTAGTGCTTCAAGCACTGCCCGTGCCTTCAAAACAAAACCATGAAATCAGCTGGAATGGCTTTTTAAGTTCCAATCAACTTGCATTAGTTTATGAAATCAGAAAGCCGATCGCTCCAACAATCAGCTTAAGCGACTTGGTTGAAGGCATTTTCTCGAAAAGCGAAAACGTTTTCATCCTGGTTATTATTGCGGTAATAATAATTTTCCTGTACTGGAAGAAAGACGCGGTCTCTGAGAAAATTGAAGGATATGTTGTAAAGCATTCAGAGATAAGGCCTGAAGCAGTCGAGGAAGAAATCCAGATCAAAAGCTGACTATTTTTTCTTCCTGGCCAAAGCAACCCCGCAGTCAATGCATGTTCTTTCATTAGCCTGAAATTCTTTACCGCAGACTGGACAGGCATTAACAAAACGGATTTCTTTCTGAATTCCTTTCTGGGAAACTGCCTTGAATGGAATCTTTAAATGAAACGCAAGGTTCTGCATTGAATAATCATCTGACTGCAAAATAAAGTTTTTTCCTTCTTTCTTGAAGTCAAGGGCCAAGGCAAGGATTGAAATGTCATTCTTGCTTAAGTTCAAGCCAAGCTCCACTGTCTTGCTTTTAATTAGTTCAAGGCTTTCGCTTGAAGGCTCTGAAAGCCTCAGCCTGCCTGATTCCATGCCCTGCCTGATAATCATCTTATTCTTGAAATCAATTATCTCGTCAAGGATTGAATTAGTGGTATAATAAATGTCATGCCTGAAATCAAACTGGAAAACATTCAAGAAAGCAGAAGCATCAGCAACAATCAACATGTAATCACCAGAAATTTTTTAGTCTTCCCCAAAAACAATTTTCTTTGGCGTTATCTCGACTTTTTTGGAGCCTTCATGCACAGTGCCTAACTCAAATGCCTCAATCTTGCGCTTTTTGCATGACTTGAATATTGCTTCAGTGCTTTCTTTTGGAGCCATGATTACATAGCCAACACCCATATTCCAGGTATAATATGCTTCACTGTCAGGCAATTTTGCTTTTTCTTGCAAAAACCTGAATAATTCGCTTGGCTCTGGAACAAAATCAATTGAATACCTGAGTTTTTTCCTGTTTCTCATTATTTTTTTCCATCCATGCCCGGTGATTGGCTGCATGTAACTGACTTTTGTTGCCTTGAGCAGGTCCATTAAAACCCGCGAATATAGAGGCGTCGGGACAAGGAGTTCTTCACCAACTATTTCATGGCTTTCAGGCAATTCAGTAAAATAACCTTCTGGAAGTGCTTCAACAACTTTTCTTATAAGGGAAATGCCGTTAGAGTGAACGCCGCTTGACGCCAAACCAAAAATCCTGTCTCCTGCTTGCAGGTTTTGGCCAATAGTAAGATTTTGTTTTGGCTTGATTAAGCCGACCGATGCTCCAGCCATGTCAATCGTGTCAGGGCTGACTATTCCTTTTAATGTAGGGGTTTCACCGCAAGGAATTGCCATGCCTATTTCCTCGCAAGCCTTTCTAAAGCCTTCAAGCAAGGCATTTGCTTTTCCTTCATCGTTAAACCAGTTAGAGTCGCCTGAACTAATGATGTCTCCATAAACTATTGGGTCAGCACCAATAGACGATAAATCATTAGTTGACATTGCAACACAGTCCTTGCCAATGCCCTCAAAATACTTTACGCCCTTTCCTCTGGGGTCTTTACTCATCGAATCAGCAATCATGTTCTTGGTTCCGAGCCCTTCGACATTGAAGGCAAGATAATAATCTGCAGAGCCTAAATCAATTGCTATGGCTGACTCGCCTAAAGTTTCGGGAATGATTTTCACGTTCAGCCTGTTGATTGAATCCAAGTAGGGAGTGAACTTTTGGATGGCTGCTTTCTTGACCGGGTCAAGCTTCGTATAATCAACAAATTCAAAGTACTTCATTTAATCACTTAAAATAATTCACGCCATTCAGGAATATTTTCAGCCCAGGCCCTTCATTCGGCAAGGCTTTGTTTTCTCGCAAGCATTTTTCTTTCAATAAAAGCCAGTTAGGCAAGTGCGTAAAACTTATAGCACGTTCTGGATGCGGCATCATTCCAAGAATGCGTCCTGATTCATCTGTAATGCCTGCTATATCCATTAGAGAACCGTTAGGGTTTGCATTCAGGTTTTGATAAGTACAGATTTCTCCTTTAACATACTTCGCTGCAATGAGTCCTTTATTATTTAATTCCTGTAAAACACTTGGTTCAGCGAAAAACTTTCCCTCTCCGTGGGCTATTGGAACGCTTATCCTGTTAATGCCTTTAACCCATGGGCTTCTGCCGCTAAACTCTAAGTCAACCCACCTGACGAGATAACGTGCAGAATCATTATGCATTAAAGCAACCTGTCTCTCGCCATACTTTTTGTCCAAAGCAGGCAATAAGCCTAGATTGACTAGCACCTGAAAGCCATTGCAGATGCCAATAACCAGGTTGTCTCCATCAACAAAGTCTTTTAGTTTGCCCCATAAATGGTTTCGTATCTTGTTAGCCAAGGCATTTCCTGAGCCAGTGTCATCGCCGTAAGAAAAGCCTCCTGGAAAAGCAAGGATTTGATAGTCAGCTAACTTTTTGTAGCCGTCAATCAAGTCATTGATATGAACAATCTCTGGTTTTGCTCCTGCTTTTTCGAAAGCAAACCTTGTCTCTTCATCGCAATTGATTCCATAACCTGTTAACACTAGCACTCTTGGCGTCATCAGTAACCACCCAGGCTAGCCTTATAAGATTCAAGTAACTTGCTTACCTTGGCATCAATTATTTTATCGTTATTTTTTGCTTTTATAATGAAAGAATCTTTATCCGTGACAATCCCTAGTTGCGCAAAAGCGCTTCCCTTCATTATTGCCTCAAAGCGCTCCTTGTTTTTTGGAGCAATGCTTACGACAATCCTTCCCTGGCTCTCGGAATACAAGGCAAAGTCATTCCTGGACCAGGCACCGGGGAGTTTGGCTAAAGAAAGCTCCATGCCAAGCAAGCCAGCCATTGCTGTTTTTGCAAGAGCAACAGCCAAGCCGCCCCTGTGCACGCTTTGGGCTGAAGCCACGAGGTTTTCACTGATTGCCTTGGACAAAGCAAGATATAATTTCTTGTTTTTCTCTGCATTGACTTTCGGAACATTGTTGCCAATGAATTTTTTACCGTTTAATTGTTCGCCAATCATTGCATAATATTCTGAGGCGCCTAATTCGTCATTTGTCTCGCCTAAAACATAAACCAGGTCGCCTGAAAACTTTGCGTCAATCGAGACTGCCTTCTCAATGTTTTCCATGACACCGATAGAGGAAACAAGCAATGTGGGAGGGACTGATACTTTGATTGCATTGCCCTTTTCGTCAAAGCCCTTGAAGTCATTGAACATGCTGTCCTTTCCCGAAATAAACGGGGTTCCGAAAGCAAGCGAGTAATCATGGCACGCCCTGACAGCTTCCTTTAACTGGCCAAGCCTTTCAGGCTCCGAGGAACTGCACCAGCAAAAATTATCCAATAAAGCAAGATAGCCAAGGCTTGCGCCGGCGGCAATGCTGTTTCTTATGGCAGTGTCAATTGCGCAGGCAGCCATATGATAGGTGTCAATGTCACTGTAAGCAGGATTAATGCCTTGAGAAATAATGACTCCTTTCTTTGAATTCAGGACAGGTTTTGCAATTGTTGCCTCGCCATTAACTCTTCCCCTTCCCTGCAGCGGCTTCAGGACTGAAGCTCCCTGAACCTCATGGTCGTATTGCTGTGAAATAAACTCGAAACTGGAGATGTTCAGGCGCCTCAACATTGAATGAAGAGACTTTGTCAAATCATTTTCCTCAGCCGGCTTTGGCTCATCGTATTTTGGTTTGGTGTAGGTTGTTTTCATTGGCCTTACAGGCAGGCCGTCATGCAGGAAATCCATGTCAATATCCATTACTGTATCGCCATCATACTTTACGACGCATTTGCCTGAATCATTAAATTCTCCAATGGCTGTTGCTTCAACTCCCCTTCTTTTCATTAGGCCAGAGAAAGCAGGCCATTTATCTTTAGGCACTGCCAAGGTCATCCTTTCCTGTGATTCTGAAATCCAAATCTCCCAAGGCATCAGGCCATGATATTTCAGGGGCACTTTATCCAGGTCAACCCTGCAGCCATTGCATTCTCTTGCCATTTCAGCAATAGAGCATGAAAGGCCTCCGGCACCGTTATCCGTGATGCTGTCATACAAGCCCATGTCCCTTGCCTCTTTCACGACAGCGTCGCTTAATTTTTTTTGCGTGATTGGGTCGCCTATCTGTACCGCAGTTGCCGGGCTCCCTGAATCCATTGCCTCTGATGAAAAGGTTGCGCCGTGAATGCCGTCCTTTCCAACCCTGCCGCCAAGCATTACAATCAAGTCGCTTGGCTTTGCCTCTTTCTCATATGAAAGCCTGCCCAAACTAGTTTTTGGAATCAAGCCAAGGGTGCCAACAAAGACAAGGGGCTTTCCCTTATACCTTTCATCAAACAAGATAAAGCCTTGGGGGGATGGAATGCCTGAACAATTGCCTCCGACATTAACGCCGTCAATGACGCCAAGCATGATTGCTTCAGGCGAAAGCATTTTCTGGGTGAAATTAGGCCCTTTATACAAAAATGCCCTGCTGTCTCTTGGGTCGGCAAAACAAAAGCCGTACCTGTTAATGATTGGCTTTGCCCCCAAACCAAAACCAATCGCATCCCTGTTGACGCCAACAATGCCAGTTATGGCGCCTCCAAACGGATCCAAGGCAGAAGGGCTGTTATGCGTCTCAACCTTGTCTGTTACCAAAAAAGTTTCATCAAAAATAATTGCACCGGAATTGTCTGTGAAGACTGAAACGCAGAAATCCTTTGCGCCTTTTTGTTTCCTTATTTTTTGGGTCGAGGCTTTAATAAATGTGTTATACAAGCCCTCTGTTATCTCATCCAGGGGGTCGGCAAAAATAGTGTGCTTGCAGTGCTCTGACCAGGTCTGCGCAATCGATTCAAGCTCTACGTCAGTCGGATTGCGGTGCCTGTCCTTGAAATATTTCTGGATTGCCTTCATGTAAGTCAAGTCCAAAGCAAGGGGACCGCGCCTTGAGCCATCCTTGTTTGCAATACCCTGCTTTCCAATGACTGTAAGCTCGGCATCGCCCGCGTTAATAATCTCTACAAGGTCTGCTTTAGGCGTGTGGGCAAGCCTTACTTTTGGCACTATTACATCCATTCCCTTGCCTGCCTTGAAATCACTAAAGCTCTTGATGTGAATTCGCTGAATCAAGGGATTGGCTAAAGCCTCGCCGACCACTGAAGCCTCTTCCCTGGACAGGGTTCCTGCCACGAAAGTAATCTGGGAGGTATAAACATCCTCGCTTTCTTTCAGCTTTATTTTTAACAAGTCTTCAAGGCACTCTCTTGCAGTGGCAGCCACATTGTCTTTCACGCCTGGAAGAAAGCCTGCCTCGATAGCCCAATCAAATTTTTCAGGTGCTTGCGCTTCATCAACAGTCGCTTTTTGCGTGACATGATTGGCAAGCATTAAAGCAATTGAATTCAATTGCTCAGCGCTAAGGTTGGCATCAACAGTATAAACATCAACCAACGCGACATCCTTTATTTTTTTGCCAAAATGACTCTGTAATTTCTTTTGTCTGACGCTTGCCCTGGCATCAGGCACTCTGGAAAAGACTTCAATCCTGTGCGCCAACTAACCCCAACCAATATTACCCACTTCAGAAATGTTTTTAATAACTCCCGGCAGCCAAGCAAAAGCCTCTTTTTATAAAAAGAATTAATTATTTTCAGTTTATGGAACCACTGACTCTTTCAAGGAATGAATTGAAGGCGATTTCTTCAGACAAGAGAATGGAAATACTAAAATTATTGAATGAAAGAAGGCATACCTTAAGCGAGTTGAGCGGCAGGCTTGGCATTAGACTGCCTTCAACCAAAGAACACTTGCAGAAGCTTGAGAAAGCCGAATTAATTGCAGTGGTTGATTCAGGGCATAAATGGAAGTACTATGCATTGACTGGAAAGGCAAGAAAATTATTCGTTCAAGAAAGCACTTTCCTGTTGTTGTTCAGCTTGAGCTTTATTGCATTGATTGCTTCAACCTTGTTATTGTTCAGCTTTAATTTCGCTGGCTTGCAGATGGCTTCAAAAGCTTCAAGCATGGCTCCGGCATTAGCAAGCATTCAAGAAACTGCTTTAGGGGCAGGCATTTCAGAGGCTGCCGAAATGCCTAAAACAGCGGTTCAAGAAATGCCTCAAGTGACGGGGATTGATTTGAGCCAGTTAGTGCTTGTTGCATTGATTGCAATGTTTGGAATTGCAAGCATTTATTTCTATAAGCGTTTCAGGGAAAAGCGTGAAAAACCTTTTTAATTAGAATTGCCCTATGTTTTTGAAAAGGTGAATGGATTGACCTTAGTTGAGACTCTCAGCCTGATTGAGAGAAAGGCTTTACCTGCATTGGCTGAAAATTATTCGGATGCGAAAAGCATTGCCGAGAAAAGCAGCTTGAGCCTTGACCAGGCATTCAGGGCAATTGAATGGCTTGCAAGCAAGGGCTTTGCAGAAATAAAAGAAGAAAAAAATAAGTCAATCAGCTTGAGTGATGAAGGAAAAAAAGCATTGAAAGAAGGCTTGGTTGAGAGAAAACTGGTTAATGAATTAGCAAAGCTGAAGGGAAAAAGCGATTTAGCCAAACTGGGGAAAGCCTTGGGAAAGGACTTGAATATTGCTTTAGGGTTTGCAAGAAAAAAAGCATGGATTGGAATAGCGAAAGAAAAAGATAAAATGATTATTTCATTGACTGGATTGGAGAAAGAAAAAAGCATTGAAGAAAAACTAATTGAAAGGATTAATGAAGGAAAGCTTGCAAAATTAAGCGATGAAGAAAAAAATGCCTTGAATGAATTGATGAAGAGAAACCTTGTTGTTGAAAGAGAGGAAAGCAGTAGGCTTGCAAGGATTTCAAAGAAAGGCTCAGAGGCTTTAAAGCAGGTAGGAAAAGTAAAGGAAGAAATCAATGTTCTTTCAAGTGATTTAATCAAGACAGGCGCTTGGAAAAAGGCAGGCTTCAGGCGCTTCAATGTACAGGACCCCTGCCCTCCGTTGTTTGCTGGAAAGAAACAGCCTTACATGCAGTTCTTGGAACAGGTTAGACTGAAAATGATTGAATTAGGCTTTAAAGAAATGCAGACGAGATTGATTGAATTAGAGTTTTATAACTTTGATGTTTTGTTCCAGCCACAGAATCATCCTGCAAGGAGCTGGACTGATACTTTCCAGTTAAGAAAGCCATCTAAAGGAAAGCTTCCTGAAAAGAAGATTGTCGAGGCTGTGAAGGCAAGCCATGAAACAGGCTTTGCTTCTGGAAGCAAGGGCTGGAGATATGCTTGGAATGAAGAAATTGCAGGCAAGTTAATGCCTTTAGCGCATGGCACTGCTAATTCAGCAATGCAGTTAGTTAAAGGGGTTGAAGTGCCTGGAAAATACTTTACCTTTGCAAGGGTTTTCAGGCCTGATGTAATGGATGCAACTCATTTAACTGAATTCAACCAGCTTGAAGGATTCGTTGTTGCTGAAGACATTAACTTCAGGCATTTATTGGGCATGCTGAAGCAATTCGCTATAGAGATTGCCGGGGCTGAAAAAGTCAGGTTTATCCCTGATTATTATCCTTTCACAGAGCCTTCGGTTCAATTGAATGCACTGCATCCAGAACTTGGCTGGGTAGAATTTGCAGGCGCTGGCATGTTCAGGCCAGAAGTCTTAAGACCTTTAGGCATTCATGCAGAGGCAGTTGCCTGGGGCTTGGGAGTTGACAGGTTGGCTATGTTCAAACTAGGCATTAAAGACGTTAGACAATTATTCAGCCAAGACCTGGAATGGCTCAGGCAAAGCAAAATGGTGGTTATTTAGGGGGATTGAATGCCGACGATTGATGTTAATTTAAAGGATTTGCAGGAATTAATCGGCAAGAAACTTTCATTCAATGAATTGAATGAATTGGTTTTGTTTGCAAAATCAGAAATTGATTCAAAGCCTGACGAGCAAGGCAATTTCAAGATTGACGTGAAGGACACTAACAGGCCTGACTTATGGTCTGCTGAAGGCATTGCAAGGGAGATTAAGGGACAGCTTGGCTTGGAAAAAGGCCTGCCTGACTATAAGGTGAAGAAGTCAGGCTTGCAAATCATTGTTGATGAAAATGTAAAGGATGTCAGGCCAGTTGTTTTGGGGGCCATAATCAAGGGCATTAAAGTCAATGAGCCTTTGCTTGTGCAGTTGATTCAATTGCAGGAAAAAGTCTGCCTGACTTTCGGCAGGAAAAGAAAAGAAGCCGCCATTGGCATTTATGATTTTGACAAGATTAAATGGCCTGTCCACTACAAGGCTTTCAAGCCAAAAGAATTAAAGTTCGCGCCGTTAGAATTTGAAAAAGAAATGGATTTGGATGAGATTCTTGAACTGCATCCGAAAGGAAAGGAATACGGCGAATTATTGAAGGGAAAAAAGCATTACCCGATATTGATTGACTCTGCAAAACAGGTTTGTTCCATGCCTCCGATCATTAACTCTAATTATACAGGCAAAGTGACTGAAAAGACAAGGAATTTGTTTGTTGAAGTTACTGGCTTTGACTTGGAAATTGTTGGCACTGCATTGAATGTGATGATTGCCGCTTTGGCTGACAGGAAGGCAGGCATTGAAAGCATTGAAGTTGTTTACGGCAATAAAAAGATTGAAAGCCCTGACTTAAAGCCGAAGAGCCTGGTGCTTGATGAAAGTTTTGTCCAAAGGATTTCAGGCTTGATGCTTTCAGAAAAAGAATTGATTGAATTGCTTGAAAAGAGGAGAATGAATGCAAGCAAGAAACAAGGAAAGCTTTTGGTAAGCTATCCTGCTTACAGGAATGATGTATTGCATGAGATTGACTTGGTTGAAGACATAATTATTTCATTCGGTTATAATTCAGTGGACCCGGAATTGCCTAAGCTTGCGGTTACCGGCAGCGAGAACAAAGGCATAATCATGCAGAGAAAGGTGAGGGAATGCTGCATTGGCTTGGGCTTACAGGAGGTTTTATCATTCAACCTGACTTCAAAGGAAAAACAGGAAAAGAAAATGAGACTGAAAGGCATTGATTTTGTTGAGATAATGAATCCGTTGAGCATTAACCAGGAAGTTTTCAGAAAGTCAATTATTCCTGAATTGCTTGATTTCTTGAGCAGGAACAAGCATGTTGTTTTGCCTCAGGCAGTTTTTGAGATTGGAAAGACATTGCATTTAAACCCGAAAAACGATAATGGCACTGAAGAAAAGAATGTTTTAAGCATTGTTGTTGCTGCAAGCCAGATTGATTTTACAAGGATTAAAAGTGTTCTACAGTCAATCGCCCAGGCATTCGGCTGGAAGTTTGAGTTGATTGAAGGAAAGCATGCAAGTTTTATTCCCGGAAGGCAGGCATTGATTAAATTTAGCGATGGAAGGAAAGGAATTATAGGCGAAATGCATCCTGAAGTGATTGAAAACTTTGGCTTGGAAACGCCTGTAGTCACATTAGAAATAGAGTTATGATGCTCACCTAGAAAAGCTTGCCCTGTCCTTCAAGAATTTCATTTGTTTTTTTCTCTGCCTCAATCTTTTGCTCAATCCTTTGCAGCGCTTGTTCTGTTAAAGCCTGGGTGAATTTTCTTTTCTTTAAAACAAGCTCTTGCTTTAACTCAAAGGCTTTTTCAAGTATTTCTTTGACTTTAAGAGAGTCAGGCTTTGACTCTATTAAAAAGGCAATTTCTTTCTCGTCAAAATCAAATAAAGAAGCCAGGGCTGCTGCTTGCTGCTTGTTTTTAGCCAAAAAGGAAATGAACGGCAGGTCTTCCCTGATGACTGCCTTTGAAGAAGAATGCACCTTGCCTGCAATTTTTGAAGCGACTTGTTTTTTCAGCTGCCTTTCAGCGCTTGAAGCTTTTAATGCTTTAATGATTCCCGGAAAATTATATTTAACGAATTTTCTTTCAGGGTTTTCCCTGCACAATACAACGCCTGCAGTGCTTAAATCATTTGAATAGCGCTTGAAGCCCCAGTGCTGCCTGCCCATGATCCTGCCGTTAAAAACATCTGCTTTGCTGAGCATTTCAAATGCCTTGGGCATTTCTTTATTGTTGAATTCAGCTGGAATGTTTTCCTCAATCCATTTCTGAAGCATGTCAGAATCAACCTCCGAGTGTGCTGTTGCCTGCCTTACCTCAAAAAAATTCCTTGCCTTGAATATTTTTCTCAATACGTTAAAGATGTTTTCAGGCCTTTCCCTGATATGCAAGGAATTAATTTCTTTCTCGCTGACTTTCTTGTCATCCAATGCAAGGCACTGCAGGTCAAGGATTGCAGAACGCAAGTCACCTGAAGAATTTTTTGCGAGAAGCTTTAATGCATCACCCGCCTCAATAACGCTTTCTTTTAATGCAATGTTTTTCAAGAACTTTGCAATGCTCAAATAATTTATTTTTTTGAATTGAAGGCATTCGCATAAAGGCCTGATTAAAGCCATTTTTTGGTCTGCATAAATGTCATTGGCAGTCAGGATTACAGGGTTTTCTGATTCTTTCAGAATCTTTGTGATTGCTGCATAGCCGCCAGTGTCCCTTGACTGCAGGCCGTCAATCTCGTCAAGCAATACGAGCCTCAGCTTTCCGGAAAAAGTAGAATTAAAGGCAGCTGCACCGCAAAGCCTTTCAATCGTTTCCTTGTCCCTCATGTCGGAAGAATTCAATTCAAACAAGTCCCAGGCATTAATCCTCGCAAGCAGCAAGCCTAAACAGGTCTTGCCTGCGCCTGTCGCTCCGTAAAATAAAAGTGGTTTTTGCTTGAAGCCTTTATTCCATGCTTCAGCCCATTCCAGGGTTCTTTCAACTATCTCTGAATTGCCTATGAATTCATTCAAGGCTTTCGGAAAGTATTTTTCAGTCCATAAAAGCTTGTCCTGCATGATAAACCCTTTAAAAGAAACTCATTTTATAGTTATTGTAATAAGCTAAATTAAAGGAAGGAAATGAAATGCAGATTGGTTTGGTTGGCAAGCCTTCTTCAGGCAAAAGCAGTTTTTTCACTGCCTCAACAATGATTCAAGTGCCTATTAGCTCAAGGCCTTTCACGACCATTGAACCAAATAAAGGCATTGGATTAATTAGGGTGGAATGCGTTGAAAATTTTTTCCAAGTGAAATGCAATCCACGTTATGGGAAATGCGTTCAAGGCACCAGGTTCGTGCCTGTTGAGTTGATTGACGTGGCTGGCTTGGTTCCGGGAGCGCATGAAGGAAAAGGCTTAGGCAACCAGTTCCTTGACGATTTAAGGAAAGCAGATGCATTGATTCATGTTGTTGATGCTTCAGGCCTGACTGATAATGAAGGCAAGCCGGTGCAGGCAGGGCTTCATGATGTTTGCAATGACATTGAATTTCTTGAAAAAGAAATTGATTACTGGTTTGCAGGCATTCTTGAAAAAAACTGGGGGAAGCTTGTCAGAAGCCCGGCAAGCATGAAGCAACAGGTGATTGACTTATTCACAAGCATTGTTTCAGGGTTGGGTATTAAGGGTTCGCAGATAGATGAAGCTTTGAAGCAATCCGGCTTGACTGAAAAAAAATTAAGGGATTGGAGCAAGGAAGAAATACTGCTGTTTGCCAAGGCATTAAGGGAAAAAAGCAAGCCGATATTGGTTGCGGCTAATAAAGCTGACTTGCCTGAAAGCAAGGAAAACATCAAGAGAATGCTTGAAAAATTCCCTGACAAAAAAATAATTTCCTGCAGTGCAGCAAGCGAGATTGCATTAAAGAAAGCAAGAGAGCAGGGATTGATTGACTATCTTGAGGGCGGCAATTCATTCACAGTGCTTAAAGAAAAAGAGTTGAATGAAAAACAAAGCATTGGCTTGGAATTAATCAAGAAAAATGTCCTGGATATTTTTGGCAATACGGGAATACAGCAAGCTCTTGAGTCTGCAGTGCTTGACTTGCTTAGTTATTTTCCGGTGTTTCCAGGCGGCGTGCACAAGTTAAGCGATTCTGAAGGACGCGTGCTTCCAGACTGTTATTTAATGCCGAAAAACTCCACCGCACTTGATTTTGCTTTCCGGTTGCATACTGACCTTGGAGAAGGATTCATTAAAGCAATTGATGTCAAAACAAAAAAACTCATTGGCAGGGACTACCTGCTGAAAGCAGGGGACGTTGTCGAAATAGTTTTCAAGAAAAAATAAGGTTAAAATTTCATTAAAATTCGTTAAGCTATTAACTAAGTTCAGGCAACAACTCTCTGCGGATTTTTTTTGATTCCCTGAGTGCTTCAACCAATACCATTGAATGCTTCCTGTCCAGGAGTTTTTGCTGTAAGTAATCTATTGCGCCGGGAAGCTCTTTCCAAGCTAGTTGAGACTTGTACTGTATGGGCATGTTAATTCTTTTAATATCAGTTATTTCTTTTTTAATGTCTTTGGTTATTCTCGTTAATTTTCCTTTCTGCTCTTCAGTTGGTTTTTCCAAAAACATTGCATGCAATGCTTCCAAATAAACCTCAAGCACTTTAACTACATTAGTCGGCTTTACATGCCTGCCTTTCGACATGAGATACACTAGGCTTCCTGCATCCATATAACGCAATAATTTTCTTTTAACGGCTTCTGGAACATCAAAAGATTTAACGATTTGTCTATGCGCTACAGAAGCAAGCAAATGGTCTGTTGTTTTTGGATCAAACCTGCCTTTTAAGTCGCTTAATTCTTTTGAAAGAAATTCTCGCAAGCTTATTTCAGAAAGCTTTTTCTCAACAAACTTGCTTTCCTCGCCTAATGCTGCAACCCTCAAGCCGAGGTTCAGCCTCTTTCTAGCTTTTTTGGTGATTGTTGGAACTGCCTTGAATCGAGCCATAATAGAATTGCGTTTAAGGAATTTAAAAGCCTGCCTCTCTTTTCAATGTTTCAGCTTTGCCTGTGGCCTCCCAGGAGAATTCAGGCTCTTCCCTGCCAAAATGCCCGAAAACAGCTGTCTTTCTGTAGATTGGTTTTTTCAGGCCGAGATAATCAATGATTCTGGCAGGCCTTAAATCAAAATGCTTTTCAACAAGGACCTGGATTTTTTCTTCAGGGATTTTTGCGGTGCCGTTACAGTCAATCAACAAGCTGACTGGCTTTGCAATGCCGATACAGTAAGCCATCTGCACCTCGCATTTATCCGCCAAGCCGGCAGCAACAATATTCTTGGCGATATGCCTTGCCATGTAAGAAGCAGAACGGTCAACTTTTGACGGGTCCTTTCCAGAATACGCCCCTCCGCCGTGGGAGCCATGCCCACCATAAGTGTCAACGATTATTTTCCTTCCGGTCAAGCCAGTGTCAGCTGCAGGGCCTCCTAAAACAAACTTTCCAGTGCCGTTAATATGGTAAATTGTTTTATCGTCAAGATAGCCTTTGCAAACTGGCTTCACTATTTTTTCAATAACGTCTTTTTTTATTTTTTCCTGCGACACATCAGGGTCGTGCTGTGCGGCAATTACTATTGTGTGAACGCGCTTTGGCTTTCCGTTAACATACTCTACAGTTACCTGGCTCTTGGAGTCAGGCCTTAAATAAGGCAATGACTTGCTTCGCCTTGCCTCAGCTAATTTTCTTGTCAGTTTATGAGCCAGGCTGATTGGCAACGGCATTAGTTCTTTTGTTTCATTGCATGCATAGCCGAACATTAGTCCCTGGTCTCCGGCGCCTTGCTCTTTCTCTTTCCCTGGGTCAACGCCTTGGGCGATGTCAGGGCTTTGCTCATGAATCGCAACGATTACTTTGCAGGAGTCAGCGTCAAAACCATATTCTTGCCTGTCATAGCCTATTTCCTTTATTATGTTGCGGACTATTTTTTCATAATTGCCTTTGGCTTTTGAAGTTACCTCGCCTGCAACGACAACCAAGCCGGTTGTCGCAAGGCATTCAACTGCCACTCTTGAATCAGGGTCTTCCGCAATTAATGA